>OGXS01000922.1_pt1 | contig 22985 bp, 12 predicted proteins | sample 1576371 | NCBI WGS metagenome assembly OGXS01 (sample SAMEA3541475, study PRJEB24748) | human gut metagenome | biome: human gut; feature: human-associated habitat; material: faeces | place: China | collected 2012
CTGCCGGATAAAATACAGGTACGGACATTCGTTTGAAGTGTAGTCCGTCGTCAGAAGTAGCATATCCCAAACGGGAGGTACGTGATCCGATACCGGCTGCCGAGTTATCTTCAGCCCGGTAGAGGACTACTACTTTCCCATCATAAACAGTAGCAGCGGGATTAAACGTATCACTCGCTTCCCATGCGATTGTGTCCTGTCGCATCGGACAATAGAAAAGGGTCGTAGTATCAGGAGAGATAATCGGATTAATACCTTCCGGACGCTGAAAATCTACCCATGCCCAATCCGGAAATTCAGATGTTTGCTTCTTCTCGCCACATGAAGTGACTAATGCGGCAGCCATCAGTAGATAAACTATGTTTTGTAGTTTTCTTTTCATTTTTACGTTTGATATTATAAATAAGTACTTTTACAAAATAATCTTAGATGGTTAGGAGGCACGGATTACACGGATTTCACGGTTTTTAGAGTGATGAATATATAGAACAACAGCGTTAATCCGTGTAATCCGTGCCTAAATTTATGATATAAACTTATATGCCTCGTTGATTTGCTTTAAGGGAAAGAGGGAGGTGTCACTTTAGTTCCCCACTTCACGTCAGGCTTAGCCGAGGTAGTATATTCTATCGTAGCCCCATTACTCAGTTGTTCCCAGTCGATCCATGTACTGTCATACGGTTTACCGTTCAGCTTCATGGACTTGATATAAATATTCTTTTCCGAACCGCCTTTTATCACCATATCCCCTTTCTTCAAATGAACTTTCACGGATGAGAATATCGGAGTATTCACCGTAAAGCCTCCCACTCCCGGTATTTCGGGATAAAGACCGATACAAGCGAAGACGTACCAGGCACCCATCGTCCCTAAATCATCATTGCCCGGCAGACCATCAATTTTACTTGAATACTGTTCATTCAATACACGGTTAATAATCTCCTGTGCTTTATAGGGAGTTCCGACCCAGTTGTATATCCAAGGAATGTGAAAACTCGGTTCATTGCCGGAAGCGAACCAGGCATCATTATAACCGGCATCCAGACGAGTAAAGAATTCATCCAGACGTTTTTCTGCCGCTGCTTTGCCTCCGATGATTTTTATCAGACCGGCAATATCGTATGGCACCATCCAGAAATAATTCTTATAGGTCGATTCACGGAAATCTTCAGTCAGCGGTTTCCACGAACCATCAGGATTACGTGATTGCAACCATCCGGTTTCCGGGTTATACAGATTCTTCCATGAACGTGCGAAATGGAAATAACGCCAACTTGCAAACTCATCTCCTACGGCATGTAAGGCAAATTGTGCGATTGCAAAATCAGCGGAAGTATATTCCAATTGTATAGAAGCGTTGTAATATCCTTTATCCAAATACTGTTTCAGTCCCGGACGAGCCTCAACCTCCTGTGACATTGCTCCCGGTTCTTCCGCTCCTTTTCTCATGGTTTTGAAAATTGGTTTCGGATCATAATTGCGGGCACCAAAAGCGTAAGCATTGGATATCAGGATAGGAGTCGGATCTCCTTGCATCACGCCGGTCTCTATATTAGCCATCACCCAACGCGGGAAAGCACCACCAGCTTCTTCGGCAAACAATTGGTGAGAAATAACAATATCAGAGGCTACTTCAGGATCAAGGATTGACAATAATTGAATCTGTGTACGATAGGTATCCCAGTTGCTAAAAGAAGTATAGTGCTTGGAACGTGATTTATGCACTTTGAAATCAGCTCCCATGTATTCCCCATTCACATCACTACATACGTTCGGGTGAATGAATGAACGATACAGATGGGTATAAAATTGAGTGGTACGATCCGGATTGGTTCCTTCTACTTCAATCTTACCCAAATAATGATTCCATTTGGATTCTGCCTGATTCTGAATCTGCAGGAAATCCCATCCGGTATTCTCCGCTTTCAGATTCTCACGTGCATTTTCTACTGATACATAAGAAACCCCAATCTTATATTGGATATTTTTCTTCTTATTTACATCAAAAGTAAAATAGACTCCGGAGTATTCTCCTTCAGCAAAAGTCGTGTTCGGCTTCAGTTCATTTCTTTTCCATGTTCCCGATTCCAACGCATCCGTATCAAACTCTGCTACAAAATAGACTTTATACGGTGTACGGAGTCCACAGAAATTACCACCTTCTGCATATCCTTCACACTTATTCGGTGCAGTAATAACGATGGCGGCCTGCTCTATCGGAGTAGCAGAAATACCTCCACCGATAATTACCGTACCATATTGCTGATCGGCCGGATATTCATAACTCGCCATACCAGTTCTTTCGGTCACAGTCAGTTTAGCTTTGATGTCTTCCTGCACCATTGCCTCATAATAACCTGCATGTCCTTTTTCTTCAGAAATATTGATGCGGTAGTTGAGGATATTGTCCGGAGACATCTTCAGTTTACCTTTTACCGGAAAAGTGGGAAAGTTCCCCATGTGTTCGCAACCGCCACCACTCAACTGATTGATGACGAATCCGGAACGTTTGGAAAAATAAGAGGGAGTGAACTGCACCATTCCATAAGGATAGGTAGCTCCGGGATAAAGATATCCCGAAGTCAAACCCACGCCCTTCGTTCCTATCAGGGTATTTACCTGACGGGAATAATTACTCCCGGCGCTCTGCGCCGAGAGACTCCCCCACCCTCCAATCAAAACCAATAATAAACCTGTTAAAACTTTATTTTTCATACTGTATTCTCGTTACACTTTTTAGTTTCTTATTCTTTCGACAAAGAGAAAGGAGCGGCATACTTCGACGTACATCGTTCTTTATTCGGCTGACTTCCCATTTCGAAGCGGATGATTCCTCCGTCTGCTATATCGTCGTATCTGATAAAATTCTTATCCAACACACGTCCATTTAAGGTAGCAGACTGGATATAGAGATTCTCTTTACTATTGTTGTTCGCTTCAATCACGAATTTATTGCCGTTTTCCATCGTTATAGTAGCTTTCTTAAATAACGGACTGCCAATTACATACTCATCCGTACCCGGACAAACGGCATAAATGCCTAATGAGCTCAAGATATACCATGATGACATACCGCCTTGGTCTTCGTCTCCTGGATATCCTCTTTCTGTGGAATTATACAATCTTTCAACGATCTGGCGTACCCAATACTGTGTTTTCCATGGCTGGCCGGCATAGCTATACAGATAAGGCATGTGCTGAATCGGCTGATTGCCGTGTGCATATTGTCCCATACCCGCCAATTCCATTTCTTTCATTTCATGGATCACTCCTCCGTAAGTTCCCGGTTTAATAGTGCCGGGAAGGGCGAATACCGAATCCATTTTAGCGGTAAACTTCTGATCGCTTCCGAACAAGTCTATTAATCCTTCTACATCATGGAATACGGACCAGGTATAATGCCAGGCATTACCTTCGCAGAAAGGTCCACCCCACTCCAACGGGTCAAACGGTTCCTGCCATTTACCATCGACGCCTTTTCCACGCATAAAACCGATAGACGGATCGAATACGTTTTTATAATTATACATCTGACGGGCAAAAACTTCCTGATAGTGTTTGTTTCCAGTCATCTTAGCCAGTTGGTAGCCACAGAAATCATCGTATGCATATTCCATTGTCTGTGCACTTGATCCCATTGATTCCGGATAAGGAACATATCCCAGTTCAAAATATTCTTTCCAGAAACCGCGTCCGTTGGCGCCTCCCCAAGGACCTTTATTCATGGCTTCGTGTGCGTAGGCTTTCAAAGCTTTCTCCGGATCAAAAGTCCGAATCCCTTTTGCCCACGCATCTGCCAGTAATGAAATGGAATGATTACCCAACATTCCTCCTGTTTCTCCGGGAGCTGACCAGGAAGGTAACCATCCGCATTGTTCTTGTGCGGCAAGCAAGGCATTCATGTAACGTCCCTGCATAGTAGGATGCAGAATATTAGTTAATGGAAATTGAGAACGGAAAGTGTCCCAGAATCCATTATCAGTGTACATATATCCGTCATAGACTTTACCGTCATAAGGACTATAGTAATAAGGTTCTCCGTTTGCTTTACGTTCATAGAATTTGCGTGAAAAGAGATTGGCACGGAATAGGCAGGAGTAGAAAGTTTTCATTTGTTCGTCTGTTCCACCTTCTACCTGGATTCGGTTCAATAATTCATTCCACGTTTTATGTCCACGTATTTTGGTGGCTTCCAAATTCTTATCTTTACCCAGTTCGTCGTTCAGTGTAATCACAGCCTGCTCTGCGCTAATATAGGAAGAAGCAGCCTTTGCCTGTACTTTCGATCCTTTCTTAAATTTGATATAAGCACCATAGCCTTTGCCTTCTCCTTCCAACTTTTTAGGGAAAATCTCATCTTTCTGATTTTCCCACATACCGTAATCCTCAAATACTTTATCGAACTGCACTACAAAGTAACTACGGAATGTCTTAGAGTTATTTACAAAACGTTGGTTATTCACCCAACCGGAAATTTGTCTCTTAACCGGATCAATCTTGATTTCACTCATATCTGTATATCCGTCAATTACCAGATAGGCGTCTTCGGTAGAGGGATAAGAAAAGCGTAAATGTACACCACGAGTAGTTGGAGCCATCTCGGTTGTAATTCCATTATCCAGCATCACTTTATAATAATGCGGCTTGGCTATTTCATTATCATGGCTGAACTTCGTTGCCCGCATCTCCTGATTAACGACTAACTTCCCTACCATCGGCATAAAGGAATACACCGCATAATCACTCATCCACGGACTGCATTGATGGGATTGGCAGAATCCTCTGATTTTATCTACTGCATATTGATACTTCCAGCCTTCTCCATTTTTCCCTGTCTGGGCAGACCACGTATGCATAGCATAAGGCATACCTGTAGTAGGATATGTATTTCCATAACTTAATCCGAAATGAGAGTCGGTACCTTGCAGTGTATTGACATATTGCACCAAGTCTTTCATTTGGGCATATATTCCTGTCGAAATAAAAAGAAAGATTACTAGATAAATTAGTTTTCTCATGGTTATTCTTTAATGTGTAACGTACTATTTTTACTGATAAATAGATTGAATGAATCATTTATTGTCGAAAGTGATTCCCGGCCAATCATCCGTACGGAATGGAGATGCCGGAAGATTGGCTCCATTATACAAATTACAGATCGGATTATCAGCCCATGCGTATCTAACAGCTATCGGGAAAGCAACTTCCGGTGAAGATACAACGATGGTATTACCCTCAATCACAGCATCAGCCCAATGAAATTTATGATCAACACCGGCAATGGTAAATCCCTTTATTACTTCGTTATTTGCAGTCTTCAACCCACCATCTGTATGTTTGAAATAAATACGGATCTTATTACCTTCCATCTGATACGTATCATACATTGGACCGGAATATGGTATTTTCTCACCATAAGTCTGTGCCCGCGCAGCCAATGCCAAACGTCTGCCGACTTCCTGCTTATTTTTCGGATGAATATCAAAAGCATCACCTATATCAATTGTCACAGCCATTCCTGTATTTGCAAGATGCAATGTTCGTGTTTGAGCTTCTCGCAATTCAGCCCAAGTTGCATCCACTGGAGCTGTCTGTTGAGCTGTGAAACTTGCCAGTTGCACCATGTAAAATGGAAAGTCATATCCCCAACGATCCCGCCAGTCTTTTATCATTAATGGCATCAATTCACGATATTGATATGCCTGTCCTGTGTTAGCTTCTCCTTGATACCAAATCGCCCCTTTTATACTATAAGGAATCAACGGATTCAGCATCGCATTAAATAAGAAGCCAGGAATATTCGGTTCATTGGCTGTATTAACAGGCATCTGTGGAATATCCTTAATATTCAAAGAAATTTGATACTTCCAATCACCGGCCAATGGTATGGCATCCGATTGGGAACGATGAAGTGAAATATTTTCAGGACTTCCATTTATACCACCTGTACCTCCTGTATCCATAACACGCACAGCAATTACCGCTTTACCACTTTTCACCAACTCTTTGGGTATCTTATAGCTTCTAGGGGACATCCATCCCTCGGTGTGTCCTACTTGCACGCCATTGAAATAGGTAAAATCATTATCATCAATTACTCCGACATTCAACGTCAGTTCTTTGCCCTCCCATTTCGCCGGAATATCTATTGTTTTTCTGAACCAAACGATACCATTAAATCCTTTCAAACCTTGCTCTTGCATCAAACCAGGTACTTTCATTGTTTTCCATGCACTGTCTTCAAAGTCTGTAACTGTCCATACGGCTCTGCCATCCACAAATCCTTTATCAATCTTTTCAATCTCCTTTTTCCAATCTTCCACATCTGAATGAAATTTCTTTTCACGATCTTCGGATGAAATCGGAAGTTCTTTCAAGACATCAAGTTTCTTCTGCATATCCGGCATTGTTGCTAAAGCCTCTTTACTCGTCCATGTCTCAATATAGGTACCTCCCCAAGAAGTATCTATCAAGCCGATTGGCACATTCTGATACTTATGTAAATCACGTCCGAAAAAATAACCGGCTGCCGAAAAGTCTGCTACACTTTTTGATGAACAAACCTGCCAACCATTTCCTGCTGCTTTAATGTCATTTATTGGTAATGGACTTGTTGCTTTCTCTACCAATAAGAAACGAATATTCGGATAATTGTCCGCCTCCTCTTTTTCTTGCTGATAGTTCATCACTTTACCCCAGCCTTCTACCTGCATTTCCATATTGGATTGACCGGAGCATACCCATACTTCACCGATCAGCACATTAGAAAGTTTCACTTTTTTCCCATCGGAAATTATAATATCATAAGGTCCTCCAGCTGCCGGAGTGGTTACTTTTGTATTCCACTTACCTCGCGCATCAGCCTGAACTGTATATTTCTTCTGATCCCATGAAGTAGTGATTACTATTTCCTTATTGGGTTTAGACTCACCCCATATAGGAGCTTGTGTTTGTTGCTGCAACACCATGTTATCCGAGAATATCGGAGATAGTTTTATCTGTGCAAAAGCATTACCTCCACACATTAAACACCCTAATACACAGATCAAAGTCTTATTCATATCCGTTTTTCATTTTTATTAATTAGCATAAAAGTATAATTTATGAACGAATAAAGGTTCATTTGCCACTAACTTGATGTCACATTTTACCCTTAAAATAATAAAAAAGAACCATTTCTTATTCTAATCTAAGAAATGGTTCTTTTTTATTATTTATAATGACTAAAGTCTATTCTTCATAAACTTTCTCCCAATTATATACACGGTAGAAGTAAGGACGATAATAGTCTGCACTACCTACAGCGTTGAAATTATCCCAAAAATCTTTTGGATCGGTATTAGTAGAAAAGACTAATTCACCATTACGCGATAGATGAGGATGCAAGTTTACCATATATAAGTTACCATACTCTTGTGGTCCTAACTTATCAAGGGTATTTGGAATGCTAAATAATGATTTCCGCTCGATAAAAGGTCCATATGGCTTATCACTTCGAAAAATATACATTTCATGCCCAAACCATTTAGACTGTGCCACCATATAATAACTATCACCTTTCTTAAATACCCAAGGCATACTACAATCCGTTTCTTGAATTCTTGAACGAGAAATCTCTTCTTGAGTAGGATAACTATGTTGCCATATATACTGTCCCGATGCATCACATACATAATATTCCCATGGACTATCTAAATCATGTGTTGTAGAACGTGCAACTACAACATCATAATTATTATATGAACCATATAAATAAGTATGCCCATCTTCATCTTCCCATAAAGTAGAACCGAATCCATATATATCCACCGGATTAAAATTATGATTTGCACTCAGCATTTTCATATAGTTTTCATCACCCGGTTTTCCCTCCAAACTATAAATAGCCAAACAGATACCTTCATGTCTCATCAAAGCATCTGGATTTGTATTATCGACTCCATTCCAAAGCACCTGTAATTTATTATCACATACAGTAGCATCACCTGCCCAATATAACCAATCCTGATCAATTTCTCCTTCTTGGATCTTATCATCACTCAAACTAGCTTTGGGGTGACGAATATGAGTACGTGCTTGATAATAACGAGAAGTCTCGGGGTTGGTAGTTTGTACAAAATCAGCTAACCAAACCAGATTTTCTTCCTCATTTCCAGGAGTTTGCACCATTATGCTATTACGAGGAAAACTGCAATCTCCACGTGCACGTGTTTCCCCATCCACTACTCCATAGAAGCTATCATTAAATGACCAAAATGCATTTCCGTCAGGTAACAGAGTAGTCAATACTCCATCACCGCCATTCCATCCCAAAGTACGGGTAAATAGTTTATCGTATTTTTTATCTTTATAAACAACAACACGATCATCCGGTTGTCCACCCAATAATTCTAGTTCCCATGCAGGATCAACATCAAAAGCTGGATCTTCCTTATATTCCAAAGGTACAGCATCAAAATCACTACAAGCCCCAAATGTTCCCAACAATAAAGGGAGTAATAGCAACTTTCCAATTCTATATTTATTCATAATCTTATCTATTTTATCATTTATTTAGAATGTCAATTGCACACCAAGATTCAGTACACGCTGATTCATATAAGCATCACCTGCCGTATTCGTACTAATTTCCGGATCTTGCTGATATTTATTATAGTTTGTAAATGTAAGCAAGTTATAAGCACTCATATAAAATCGAACATTATCAATAAATTTAGGTAACACTTTTTTATCAAGCTGATATCCCAAATCGATGGTCTTCAAACGAATATACCATGCATCAACCAGCCAAAAGTCAGACATATAGGCACCCGAACTATTAATCGTAGAAGGATTACTCGTCAAACGAGGAAAATCGATTTCCTCACCATTCTGATAACGGTCCAACGTCCATCGTCTTGTATGAATTGGTTGGAATTGGCTTTTAAATGGTTCAATACCTGTACCAACCACACTAAAGCTATAGTTGAAAGAGCCTTGAAATAAAATATTGAAACTAAATCCTTTCCAATATCCACCAAAAGACCAACCCAAAGTAGTATTAGGCAAATTAGGCTTTCCTATGGCTGATTTATCATAGTCATCAATAATTTTATCTCCATTCAAATCCTTATATTTCAAGTCACCAGCCTGAATGGGCACATCTAGATTAGGAACAGCTGGAGCATCTTCAGCCCCACTTTTTATTTTTTCAATATCTTCTGGTGTATAATACCCAAGACAAGTATATCCAAAGGTTTGTCCTATAGGTTTTCCAGTCTGAGCCAACCATGGATATTTTTGTTGTGCCTCCGCTTTATATTCAACCTTATTTTTTGCATAAGAGAATACGAAATTTGTATTAAAATCGACCTGTCCCAAACGTGTTTGAAAACCTAACTGTCCATCTATACCTTTATTCGAAGTTCTAGCCACATTGGTAGGCGCAAGCCCAACACCTAAGATCAAAGGAATATCATTTTTTGCAACCAACTGATCATAACGTTTATCATAAAAATAATCAATAGTAAATGATATTTTATCAAATAAGTTCATATCCAATCCAATATCAAACTTCTTTGCTTTCTCCCAAGTAACATGATTATTTCCCAGATCTCCTTCTTTATATGAATCATAAGCCTGAGGAACTTCCCCAAAATAAGACGCATCACCTTTATTATACACCTGGCGATATAAATAACGATCACCTGTAGTTACATCTGAACCTACTATACCATAAGAAGCACGAATCTTCAACAATTGTACATTTTTAAAACGTTCAGCAAAAAAAGGTTCTGCAGAAATTACATATCCTACCCCAACAGCAGGAAAGAATCCAAAACGATTATCCTTTCCAAAACGGTCAGTTCCGTTATAAGCTGCATTAAAATCTATCAAATATTTATTTTTATATTTGTAACTGATAGTTCCTGTATATCCCTCAAAGTTGGCAGGAACTTTCGCTTCCTTTTCATCCGTATTACTTTGACGATTCCAAAGTAACATCACACTTAAATCATGATCTTCTTTAAAAACACGTGAATAATTTAAAGACGCTTGAATATTCAGATCTTTAACGGCTTTTTCTGTTTTAGAAGTTACCCCATAAGTACCAAAGGCATAATTGCGATTTGGATTGATTGTGTAAAGTTCCGTATCCGAATTATAATGATAAGTGGGATATTCACCCCGAGATGTCTGACGATAATTTTCATCTATACTAGAATAAGCCAAACGAAAATTAGCAGAAAGCCCTTTTGTCAGAAAATCCATTTTATAAGTAGCACCATACAAAATATTATTATCATTACGTCTTGTGCGTTTGTAGCCTTCATTTGCTAAACGAGCATTTAAAGTGGGTTTAGATCCTTCAACATCATATAGGTAAGCATATGAACCATCAGGATTCAACACGGGAGCTGAATAAGGATGCATTTTAGAAAAATCATAAATTTCACCCACAGCATTCATTCCACAAGGCTCATTAATATTCATAAAACGAGAAGATACATCTAATCTCATATTCAGATTATTAGTCACATCAAAATCAATGTTTGTGCGAAAATTAAAACGACGATAAAAATAATTAGAATTTACATCATCTTGTTCACTACTAAAATCTTTCACCAAACCATTTTGAGAAAAATAACCTCCAGAAACAAAATATCTTAGTCGTTTAGAGCCACCTGAAATATCGATATTGGTATTTGCCTGAGTCGCTGTTTCTTTGAAAATTTCATCATACCAATTTACATTGGGATGTCCATATGGATCAGTTCCATCTCTAAAAGCCATAACATCCCTTTTTGTGAATTTTCTTGGTAATCCATCATTTTCATATGCCTCATTCACTAAAATAGCAGTATTATATGAATCTAAGAATTTAGGAGTACGAACAGGAATCTGCATACCACCCTCTAAACGCACATTAATTTGAGGTTTTCCTTCTTGCCCTCTTCTTGTTTTAACAACTAAAACGCCATTGGCTCCCTTTATACCATAGATTGCAGTAGTAGAAGCATCTTTCAAAATAGAAATACTCTCTATCTCATTTACATTAATTTGTTGCAATTGATCATACGTATATTGTATATCATCCACAATAATTAAAGGCTTATTACCATCATCATTCAGCGAACTGACACCACGAATAAAAAAATCGGAAGCATCTTTACCTGGCTGTCCTGAACGTTGCTGGCTAAAAAATCCAGGCAGCTTTCCTGATAATGCATTTTGGACACTACTGGTTGGTACCGTACGCAATTCACGAGCAGAAATTCCACTGACAGATCCTGTTAATGTCAAACGTTTCGCTTTGCCATATCCCACTACAACTACTTCTTCCAAATCTGTCTGGTCAGGAGAAAGTACAATATTCAAATCCTTTTTCCCTTTGATAGATACCTCCTGTTTCTTAAAACCAATATAAGAAAACTCCAATACATCTCCAATCTTCACATTGATCTGATACTGTCCATCTAAATTTGTGATAGTACCAATTGTCGCACCTTTTAATCGTACATTAACTCCAGGCAACAGTTCTCCATCTGTAGATGAAACTATTCCTTTTAATGCAAACGATTGACCAAAAGCGAAAGTATAAAGGCTTATACCTATTAATATTAAAAATAACTTTTTCATACGTATTACCATTTCGGATTTTGAACCATGTTTCTATTTTTAATAACCTCTGAATAAGGAATCGGATATAAATATCTCCTACTATCAAATTTTGCAGACAGTATATCGACTCTCTCAAAAGACAAAGAACCTGCTCCACTAACAATAGACATCCCTTGTAGAGGTTTTTCAAAGATTTTCTCTGCTAAACGCCATCTGCGAATATCCCAATAACGTTGCTCCTCAAAAGCCATTTCAATACGTCGCTCATTTTGAATAACCAAACGCATTTCATCCCGTGACATATTATCTTCTAATCCATACTTATTATCTTTGCCTGCTTCAATGCCTGCTCTTTTTCTTAGTGCTCTTAGTACCTTATATACTTCATCCGACGGTTTCTCCTCATATTCATTTAAAGCTTCCGCATAATTCAGCAGAATCTCAGCATATCGATACATCACCCATAAATGATAATTATTTCCATAAGTTTCACTCTCTTCAAAATCTCCCATAAACTTACGCATATAATAGCTAGTACGTGTATATTGAGCAGAACCTGTCGGGTTATTAACTCCCCCTTGATAAGTAGCTAACGTTTTTCCCAGCCATCTAGAACCATTATGCAATATAGTACAATAAAAACGTGGATCTCTATTTTCATAAGGCTGTGTAGAACTCTCAGCAGCTAATTTTCCATCTTTCATAGGAAAAGCATCCACTAGATTTTGCGTAGGATTAGTGCGTCCATAACCTAGTGATTCACCTGAAAATCCTAATGGACCATTTTGTGTTTCTACAACCTTATTATTGCCACCTTGTCTAAAGAAAATTATTTCCGGATTAGAGTCAGGGCTATAATATTCTAAAAAAATTCTCTTGAAATTTGAAGTCAACCCAAAGACTTGACTACCTTCAGGCCCATAAGCATCAATAAAAGCTTTAGCAGCTTTGGCTGCAACATTCCATCTCTCCTTATCATACGAAGCATATCCTACTAACTCATTACCCGGTTCTATCGGTTTCTCATTGAACAAAGGACTAGCCGCATACAATAATATTCTTGACTTCATTGCATCACAAGCCTCACGAGTAGCAACATGAGCATCAGAAGCAGTATTCTCCAAGGGATAAGCACGTAAATCACCTCTGATATCATCTAATTCTTTGACCATATAGTCAACGCATTGAGCGAATGTATTACGTGGCAATTCCATATTATCTCCTAATTGATATACCTTATCTCCCATCAAAGGAATTCCACCATAACGTTTTAATAATTCAAAGTAAGCATAAACCCTAAGAAAGCGTGCTTCCGCTTTCATTGAATGATTTAATGGACGTACTTTTCCAGAAGCATCTTTATAGGTCAAGTTAAAAGGGACAACATCTATATTGTTTATTAAGAAATTTACCTTGCGAATTCCAGCATAATATTCTCCCCATCCCATATCAGAGGTACGGCTATTAGCAGTATAACGCCCCATAACCATTTTATATACATCAGGATCTGATGCATCAATAGATATAGCATCATCTGATGCTGCATCCAAATAATCACCATTAACCCTGTTATGACCATAATCCAACATATTATATATTTCATCCAAAAAGCCAACAGCTTTTTTACCTAGAGAGTCCGTACGTGAAAACACATAATCGATTGTGAATTGTTCCACAGGAAGCTTTTCATAGCTATCAACGCAAGAAGAGAAAGCCAACATCCCTACTCCGATGAAAGTTAAATATATATTTCGTTTCATAATATTTCTTCTTTTCTTAGAATTTAACATTAATGCCAGTACTGATGCAACGTTGCAATGGATAACTAGTAAAACTAACTTCCGGATCAACTAAATCGCATGCAGCTTTGGTGAACAAGTTTTGACCATTTACGAAAATCTTAATTCCTATACCACCTAAATATTTCTGACAAAACATTTTAGGTAGACTATATGCTAAACTAACATTTTTTAAACGAATAAAATTACCTGAACGCATCCAAAATGAAGAATTCCAACCATTACCTCTATTGTACTCATTTCCACCAGCTGTTAATCGTGGGAAAGTAGCTGTTGAAGCAGTTTCTGGAGTCCAACGTCCTAACATATTTTCATAAGCCTGACCATAATGTTGATTATTAGATTGAAATCCTTCTAACAGCGTCCAATCGCTCAAATAAATATCACGATTATAAACACCTTGCCATAACATAGAAAATTCTAATCCACGATAGTTGAATCCTAAATCTAGCCCAAAGTAAGATATCGGTTTCTCGCCGCCAATAATTGTACGATCAAACTCATCAATCACTTTATCGCCATTCAAATCTTTATATTTGATATCACCCGGACGAATATTCTCAAATCCTTCAATAACAGGACTCTCTGCTATTTCTTTCTCTGAAGTAAAAAAACCATCAGCTACTAATCCCCATACAGCACCTGTAGGTTGACTTGTCTGACGAAGATACTCCCAAGGCACATCTTGTTCATCCATATACAAAAGTTTAGTTTGCATACAATTCCAATTACCAGTTACATAGTAATTAAAATATCCAATGCGATCTTGCCAAGTCAATGACAATTCACCTCCATAATGACGCCTTTTACCTATATTTTCTGCCGGATAAGCAATACCCATTAATTCTATACTTTTCCCTCTGCTTTGCAACATATCAAAATACTTGTCATTATAATAATCAGCTGTAATTTGTAAGCGATTATTAAACAGATTTATATCTGCTCCAATATTTAATTTATGCGCTTTTTCCCATGTTAAATTCAAGTTGGCTAGAGGAGAATTTTCGATAAAAGATGATCCATAATCCTGACTTGTTCCATGAGGATACCCACTAAACTGATTTTCACCAAATGTTTGTCTATAAGCATAATAACCAGAATTGTCCATGCCATCACCTGTTTTACCAAATACACCACGAATTTTGAGCAAATCAACACAATCAGCATTCTCCATAAATGCTTCTTTGCTAATATCCCATCCTAGACCAAATGCGTAAAAAGCTCCCCACCTTTTACCCGGTGCATAACGATTATAATAGCTACCAATTACAGCAGCTTGTGCAAAATATTTTTTTGCATAATCATAAGATGCATTAGCCATCACGTTAGAAGGTATTTCCGGCAAATTATAATCTGTCAGGACCTGACGAGTATCACCCGTTACAGAAGCTTTCAAACCATGTATACCAAATTGACGTTCGTAATCAACAGCTAATTGTCCATATAAGTATTGGAAATTAGATACTGCGGTAAATGTATTCCTCTGTGTATCAGTCGAACCATACATCGTATATCCTGCCCCTCCATCATCATTTAATTTATATTGATATACCGGGGATCTTTTAGTACGATTGGTAGTTGAACGATACTGTGCTGATACATTACCATCCATACGAACTGCTAATCCTTTAACCAACTTATCTAAATCATACTTTAATCGGATGCTTCCTAATACATCCCGAGTACCATCAAGAATATAACCAGAATTCACTGCTTGAGATAGTAAATTATTTGTGTACGACACATTACCTCCCCATGTTCCATTAGGATTTCTAACAGGATAAGCGCTATTGGGAGTTGTATATATATTTAACAATAAATCACTATAACCATTACCACTTCCACCAGGTTGGTTTCCTTCTTCTACACGTCCCATCATTGTTACATCAGCAGTAAAATCATCTGTGATATTTATATTTACTCTAGAAGAAATAAAATAACGGTTGAAATTCAAATTAGTATTATAATCATTATTTGAATTTGTTTTAAAGAGACCTTTCTCATTAGTATATCCCAAGCTTACAAAATATTGAGCAAATTTGTTCCCTCCAGAAACATTCAGATTATAAGATTGTGCAGTAGTATTATTATCCAATAATTGATCATACCAGTTAACATCCGGATGAGTGAACTCATTAGTATGATTACGGAAAGCTGCAAAATCATCAAACGAATAAAAAGGTTGCTTCCCATCATTCTGTAAAGCTTCATTTAGCAAATAGGCATACTGATAAGCAGGAAGAGGCTTAGGCTTTTTCACAGAACTTAAAACACCAAATCGACCAGTAAATGATAAATGAAATCCTTCCTTATCAGGTTTTCTCGTTGTTATAACCAATGCGCCACGAGAACTACGCATTCCCAAAAACAAAGTAGAAAGAGCGTCTTTCTGAATAGATACAGACTCTATTGCTTCAGGATCTATAGAATAAAGATCACGTTGAACACCATCAATAATAACTACAGGAGCTTTACCACGAGACGTAATATCAAACTCTGTATTATCACTATAAACAGTTGACCCGAATTTTGGTGCCTGCTGTCCCAAAATGATATCCTCATAATTAGCTGCAGATTGGTGAAGACGAGCACCACGATACTGTGAAATATTCAATCCCGGCATTCGTCCCATCAAAGCAGGTATAATTGTTGTTCCCATCGTAGAGGTTAACTGATCGGTATACACAGTATTCTCCGCCCCTAAAAAAGACGCTTTATCTTTACCTGCATGTACTCCGCTAATAATAGTTTTTACACTATCGACTCTTATTACTTTTTCAGAATTCTTTATTTTTTGTGCACTTGCTGTCTGTTGCCAGATCGGACTAAATAACATCCATGTTGTAGCAAACAAAAAACAATATCTGTTGATTTCTTTATTTAACATACAATCTGTTTTTTACATTAATAAAATGAATATCATTCACACCGTAGTTCATAATTAAACATTTCTTTAGGTCCTACCACGGACTTACCAGCCATTTCATCATCAGTTTTTGTAATAGTGACAGAGCCGTCCTTATTGGTGAACAAATAGTCAATATCAGTTATTATTTCTCCATTTGGTATGCCAAAAAAATCTTCTGGCCAAATAGTCAAACTGTAAGTAAATGCTCCTTCCTTTTTCAAACGTGTTTTATTATTTCTATCATTAACCGTATAAGAAACACCACTTTCTGTATGAGCTACTGCTTCAAAAAATATTTCATCAGCGTTTATCAGTTCATTTTCAATAATCCCCCCTTGGAAAGTAAATGTAATAAAGTCATTTTGCAATGCGGATAAAGGTTCAACCACCGCAGCATGAAGCTCACAAAAGTCAACAACTGCCCCTCTCCCTTCTACTACCTCAAAACAATCATCTGAAAATTGACATTTCCAGTGATCTGTACTTGTACTTAAACCATCATCTGTATGATTAACAAAGAAGCCTAAATGTGCCTTTAAATTTTGTAAACCAGTTTTACATTTAATATTAATTTCATATTTAGGATTCATGTAATTAGCTATATCCCATGTATCATTTGTCCAAAAAGCAACCCATTCCATATCGTTCAGCACATTAGGACCTATACCAAACACCCCCATTAAAGCCTCTGACCATGACATTCCTTGACGATTTTTAGGAGCTATGTCCTCAGGAATTGGAGACATTGAAAATTCTTCTTCCCATGGAGCTAATATAGAACATCTATAAGTCATCTTCACATTTTCACGTATATTCCAACTTTTGGGAGCTAACATAGCAACAACAAAACGAACACCATTATGCCCATCTTCTTTACAATCAATATTTCCTGTCAATGTAAAAGTAGCTGTCTCACCAGCTTTCACCCATGATACTTCAGATCCATCTGGCATTTTTTGTTTCACCGAAATCGGATCTAAATTAACACATGCAAATACAATAGCTACTAGCATGAGAATATAAAGAACATATAATGTCCTCTTTCTGTATTTTTTTATATTTTTCATCAATCTATCATTTTAAAGTCAATCTGCTATTTTATCAAATACATACGTATATACATTGCTTTCACACCCTGTACTAAAGGTTAATGAAATTCGCCGTTTTCCATTCGCAATTGGATATTTCATCGCAGAAGAAATATTATATGATGCATCATCCTCTGTAAAAATTAGAAAATGTGGGTATTCTGGATCATCCACTTTCCATACACCATTTTTTCTTACTACAAAAGGCAAATAATTTTCCAATACATACGTATTATCTTTATTAAGCAATAAATGAAAATTCGTAAAATCCATCTTTTGGGAGATATCAATACCATTCCTAGTAACTTCCATTAATTGCCAAGTGCCCTGTATATTTTTAGGCAATTCAACATAATCGCTAGAATTCTCATCCTTAAAAGTATCACATGCTCCTAAGGTTCCTATTAAAAGGAGAAAAAGAAATATATTCTTAATATTTATTCTCATAATTAACCTGTCTTTACTCATTTACTGTTCATAATAAGGATTCTGTAGCAAATCTTCTGATTTCACTACCTCATCATAAGGTATCGGCCAGAAATACATAGCGGGGCGAAATACATGTGTACGAACAGTTATCACACGTCCGACTCTGTTTCCATTCATTTGTTTTGTAATTTCATAACCATGCATAGCCTTATTATCTGTTTGCTCTGCAATTCCCCAACGCCGAACATCAAAGAAACGAAATCCCTCATAAGCAAGTTCTAATCGACGTTCAAGTCGAATTGCGTCTTCCATTTCTACTTTTGTCATATTTGGATTCAATCCATAATTTCCATCATCACCGGCCTCAATGCCTGCGCGTTTACGAATTGCTTTTAATGCTGCCAATGGACCCATTTCCACACTACCAATCACTTCAGTATATTGAGGTCCATAATATCTGTTGACAGCCTCTGCATAATTGAGTAGAATTTCTGCATAGCGAATCAACGGACGTGATTGTGGAGGAGCAATAATAGCTGCTCTTGCCTGATGATGAGTTAGTTTACGAATATAATATCCAGTAGAAGTACACTTATGGATAGCATCTTCTGTCGCACTATTACCTTGATATGTATATACATAAAGTAAACCACCTAAGTTCGGATTATTCACAACCAGACAACCATCATAAATAATCGTGTTATTAAAACGTGGGTCACGATTTACTTGTGGACTCAATGGATCATAAGCATATTTACTTTCTCCAATTGGCAGACCATCAGCCATTGGAAAAGCTTCTGCTAAATCATGATATGCATAACCACCATAATTATTTCCCGAAAGTGATGGAGGATAGAAAAATTGTTCTAAATCATTTCCATCACCTCTTTTCTTTTCAAGAATTAATTCACAATAAGCACCTCCTGGATAAGTCTCTCCCTCATATTCAGCATATTGTGGTTTACCGAAATCTTTAGGTTTAAATACAGCATAAAATCCCCATCCCCTATCTGGATTATTATCTTGATCCACATGTCTTTCAAACAATTTAAAAGAATTCATTGCTATAACTGCTCTAGCAGCATCAGCGGCATCTTTCCAACGCTCATCATTTTTTTCTGGATATCCTAATAATTCTTTGGGGTATCCATCTGGAGCGAAATCAGTACCATTATAAAAATCACTAGCTACATGAAGCAGTACACGGGAAACCAATGCTTTACATGCAGCATCGCTTATACGCCCAGAGCTTCGACCAGTCGTAACAGAAGGTAAATCTTTTCCAGCTGCTTGGCACTCTTTAATTATATAATCTACACAATCTGCAAACGTATCACGAGATGTTTTCATTTCATCTTCCGCATCATATACATTATCCCCAATCAATGGAACACCTCCATAATGACGCAATAAAATAAAATAATACCATGCACGTAAAAAGCGAGCTTCGGCTTTATAAGTCGTTTTAGCCCTTTCAATCATTGGGCTACCATCAACATATTTCAAAAATACATTTACACGTCGAATGTTGCGATAGCATTTTTCCCATGCATCTTTAGATACAGTTACAGGGTTTACAGTACCTGTGGCAAACATAACATCTGTCGTGTTAGAAGAAGAGATTTTGAACTCCGCTTCATCACAAGCTGTCTGAAGACCTCCGTGTCCTATCTTAATCCCAAATGGATACTCCGAGAAACGATCCGGATCGGTATCAAACCCTATGTCCACATAAATCTGATTCAAAAAGCCAGCAGTATAAGTACTGTCTGCAAATACAGTCTCTCTGCTTAAATCAGTCGTCTGCGTTTCATCTAGAAAACTTTTGTCAGCACATGATGAAGCCAAATACAGTGTGACAAAAGCAAAAATTAAACGAATGTTTTTCATTTCACATTAAATTTGCAATTAATAAATCTATTTTATAATATCGGAAACATATTTAAATTATGAACGATTATAAATAAGGATACCACTAAAAAAGAGTTTATTTTTCAAACTATGATTACGATTGTCTCTTTCTTCAACAGTTCTCTTATCAATATTATGTTTTCATAACTAATAATCAAAAAACTGAATTTCTACAGGTCCAAGCAACCCCGAAGACTGTAATGAAGAATCAGCTTTCCAAGGATTAATAGTCGTCCACGTCAGACGTTGATCTTCTGGAAGACGTTGATCGCCGATTAGACGATTTTGCCAATTATTGACGACTGTTATTTCTAATTTATTCTCACCTTCCCTTAAATAGTCTGTCACATTCAAACGATATGGATTAATCCACACACCGCCTACATAGTGTCCATTCAAAGTAACTTTTGCCATTACCATTACATTCCCCAAATCAATATACAGGCTCTTCTGCGGAAGTTTTTCCAATGTGAAAGTAGTTTCATAAACAGCCTGTCCGGAAAAGTATTTTATACTATCATTCTCTGAATCCATCCAATCCTTCAATTGAGACCAAACTACCGGGGTCTTCGGTCCACGTTTACCTGCTTCAAATGTGATCTTCCAAGGGGTATCTATCTTATAAACTATTGCTTTTTGCGGAAAATTATCTTTCTTTTCTGTTACTTTGTTAGTCTTGCGAAAAACAATAAAGGCGCTTTCATTTCCTTCCAACTCAACAGGTAAAGATATATAGCCTTTTTTACTTTTAAAATCTGGTAAATAACGAATCTCTCCTGTTACAGGATTCCAAAGTTCCGGAGAGAATTCCTGCGACACACGAAATTCTCCGTTAAAAAACACTTTCTCATTATGCTGATTGGATACAAAATAAATTTCCGCATCTGGTAGAGTTCGATGTATAAACAAAACTGGCATATCTTTTTCACACCTAAAATCAGGATGTATATTCAGTGTATCCAACACATCTTGTAAAATAATACCCCGTTGAAACACTCTTCCTTTTCCATAATGATCGTTAGCAAACAATTCTGTACCAATATGTGATACTTCCTTATCTGCTTCAGGATAGCCGGACAGGCTAGGAGAATATTCAGGAGTATCACCATAAACAGCCAAGCCATCGTGTACCAATTCACTAATCTTTCTCAGTACTTCGGGGCGCATTGATTTTTGATTTGGCAATACCAGTAAACGGTACTTCATTCCATCAGGCAGGGTCAAACAACCATCTTTAACGATAGCCCTCGTTAAAAGAACCTCGGCATTAATAAAGTCAAAAGAATATCCTTTTGGTAATTGAGGATCTATTGAACCTGTCATTTTGGGAGCATCTTCACCGATGAAATAAGCGACATCCGCCACATAAGTACCTTGCTGTAAAAGGAAGTTCGACCTCCGCAGATAGTCTGTAAATAAATCCATTTGACTAAACCAAGTGTTTTTACGATGAAAATCATTTCCAAACCAAGCACTCACACCGGGATTACGATCTTCATAAGGTTGGTGAATATACAAATGGAGTAGTGAAGCATTGATACCTTCAGCGAAAAAACGATCAATACGTGCTTTCATATTGCCCGGATATAAATCCGGAAAAACCAGACGTGCCGCTTAACAAAAACGATGCGTTTCAAAAAGTACAAAAACGACACGTACAAGAAAAAAGGTGAGCGCGGTCCTATTCAGCATGATCAAAGCCCACCGTTTTTCTTTCACTTGAACCCTCTTTAAATGGCTTTAAAATATCATTTAAAAGCCATTGCAGATTCAAAATAATTCACTATCTTTATGCAATGTTAGGCTGCTATACCTGACACCTCATCCGGCTTCGTGTACAGCATCATGTCTGTATATTTAGCTTGATAGTTTACGCTTGCACTAAACTCCACTTTCCTGCATTCCTTGAATGGGCTGCCGACAAATGGGTTTCGGTCCATCCAGTCGCACAGTTCTAAAATGGAAGACTTGTTCGAAGTGAAATACACGAACGAATGCCCTTTCAGAACGGTTAGTACATCCAGATAGTCAGCCAGACGCCAGAACATCTTGTAAGTACCCACCTCGGTGGAGAGGTACGGCGGATCAACCAGGAACACCACACCCGGAACATCTTTGTAACGTTTGAATACTTCCTTGTAGTCTTCGCTGGTTATAGTCAGTCCTTCCAGATAATCCTTTGCTTCGGGATAGTCTGTCTGCCGAATCCTATTGTAAATGGCTTCTTTCTTCATTCCTTCCAAACTGGTCACATATTTCATGGCGAACAACAAGGATGCGGAAACCGTGATATAATCCACGTAGCCGTGCTCTTTTTCTTCCCTCTCAATACGGGCAAACATTTTATCGCGAATCTCCCCGGTTATACGTTTGTTTCTGGGTTCCCCTTCAGCTATCCGACGCAAATCGGATAACAGCACATTAGTGGTCGGGATATTTACAAGTCGGCAGCGGTAGTTGTCGAAGTCATTATACACAACGGTGGCATCAGACCTGACACATTTGGTAATATGTGACAGCAGGCCCGAGCCACCAAACAGGTCCACAAACACGGTGCTGTCCGGGAACTGTCCCAGCACCTTGATAAATTCCCTCGCAAACATGCGTTTCTGCCCCACGAAAGGAAGCGGGGCGGACAAATACATCTTTTTCATTTCATTCTGCTTTAAAACGGCCGCAAAGGTCCCCAGAATAAACGAAAAACAGCGGGAAACATGAACTGTTCCCGCTGCAAGACATATACAGCAAACTACACGTTCAACCCGAAGCGGACCGTCTCGTCACCGGCGATCAGCGCACGGGTGCCCGGGATATTATTCTCGTAGATATGTACATTGCCCAGGTAGAGAGTGATCGACTTCAAGGGAAGTTCTATCTGCCGCGCCATCAGGTACAGGTGATAAATATCGGAAGGCAGCCCGAGGTTCGCGTCACTGCTACGCTGGTAGGCGGATAGAACCAGTTCACCGCCATCTAACTGGAACTGTACCAGACTCAAACAGGGTGCCTGGTTGCTCTCGGCACCGGTTTCGCCCAGGAAAAGCACGTAGTTCTTGCTGTTGCGCCTCTCCCGGTTAATTTTCGCTATCAACGGGGGCAGCTTCTCGAAATAGGTCGGGTAACTGTTCACCAGGATGGAGCCGCAATAGTCCCACCAGTTGATGCCGACCTCCCGGTACTTCTCCACGTTGCGCTCACCCTGCATAAATAACTGCAACTCGCTGCGGAGCTTCTTACGGGCGATATTAT
>OGXS01000926.1_pt1 | contig 22799 bp, 20 predicted proteins | sample 1576371 | NCBI WGS metagenome assembly OGXS01 (sample SAMEA3541475, study PRJEB24748) | human gut metagenome | biome: human gut; feature: human-associated habitat; material: faeces | place: China | collected 2012
TCGGGATCGTGGTGTTGCGGTCGATCATCTTGGTCATGATGCCGCCCATGGTCTCCACGCCGAGGCTCAGCGGGGTCACGTCGAGCAGCAGGATGCCCTGGACGTCGCCGGTGAGCACGCCGCCCTGAACGGCCGCGCCGTCGGCCACGACCTCGTCCGGGTTCACGGACATGTTGGGCTGCTTGCCGGTCATGTTCTTCACGAGCTCCTGAACAGCGGGCATACGCGTGGAGCCGCCGACCAAGATGACCTCGGTGAGGTCAGAGAGCTTGAGGTTCGCGTCGCGCAGAGCGTTGGTCACCGGCTGCTTGCAGCGCTCGAGCAGGTCGTGCGTGATGCGCTCGAACTCGCCGCGGGTGAGGTCGTAGTTGAGGTGCTTGGGACCCGAAGCGTCCGCCGTGATGAACGGCAGGTTGATGTTGGTGGTCTGCGCGGCAGAGAGCTCCTTCTTGGCGTTCTCGGCGGCCTCCTTGAGACGCTGGAGCGCCATGGGGTCCTGGCGCAGGTCGATGCCGTTGTCCTGCTTGAACTTATCGGCGAGCCAGTCGATGACACGCTGATCCCAGTCGTCGCCGCCCAGGTGGTTGTCGCCGTTGGTCGCGAGCACCTCGAAGACGCCGTCGGCGAGGTCGAGGATGGAGACGTCGAAGGTGCCACCACCCAGGTCGAAGACGAGGATGCGCTGGTCGGAACCCTTCTTGTCGAGGCCATAGGCAAGTGCGGCGGCCGTCGGCTCGTTCACGATACGCTTGACGTTGAGGCCGGCGATCTTGCCAGCGTCCTTGGTGGCCTGGCGCTGAGCGTCGTTGAAGTAGGCAGGCACGGTGATGACGGCGTCGGTCACGGTCTCGCCGAGGTACTTCTCGGCGTCGGCCTTCATCTTCTGCAGAATCATCGCGCTGATCTGCTCGGGCGTGTAATCCTGGCCGTCGATATCGGCGACGGCGCGGCCACCCTGGCCTTCCTTGACGCCGTACGGCACGGTCTTGATCTCGGACGAGACCTCGCTGTACTTACGGCCCATGAAGCGCTTAATGGAGAAGACGGTGTTCTTCGGGTTGGTGACCGCCTGGTTCTTAGCGGCCTTGCCCACGACGCGGTCGCCATCGGCACGGAAACCAACGACGGACGGGGTGGTGCGGTCGCCCTCGGCGTTTACGATGATTGTGGGCGATCCACCTTCGAGAACCGCCATCGCCGAGTTGGTGGTACCCAGGTCAATACCAAGAATCTTGTTGCCCATGAGTGTTCCTTTCCTTTTGAGCTGTCCCGCCACATGCGAAACACGACTCTTTTGTTCGTTCGGTCTTTATCATATCCCGTTGATGCACAGGTTATACTCGGCGATTCACAAAATCTAAGTCAATACATATAAGATTTCTTATTACACGCAACGATAGGTAATCTCAGGGTAGGAACGCCAAGCGATATGCAGCGTTGTCCATGGGCACGTGGCGCCGCACCGGGCGCGTTCCATGCCCGCCCGTGCGCGTTGTCGAAAGCATCTGCTCAAATGGTTCGCATGCAGTGCGTTCTATACCCGCCCGCGCGCGCTGTCGGGCGGATTCTGGATAAGACGGGGATTCTCGGGCTGGTTTCGGACGCCGTAGGCGTTGTCGGGCGGATTCTGGACATGGGAGAGATCTTCGGGCGGCATTTCACCATTTTGAGCACTCTGAGCGTCCGAATGTCGCCCGAAAAAGCCTGCAATGTCTGAATCTCGCCCGACAACGATTCCAATGTCCAGATATCGCCCGACAACGCGCGGCGTGTCCGGGCTCCGCCCGGCATCGCTAGACCTTTGCAGGGTACCAAGCGTGCACGCAAAAAGTTCCCCTCGCCTTACTCGGTGAACGGCAGAAAAAGACGGTCGGCGAGGGTTGCAATGAGACGGGCGCGCGGTATATTAACCCACAAGAGTCTCGATGAACTATCGCCAAACCACATCGAGCATCTATAAGAGGAGGAATCACTATGGCCCATCCCGTTATTGAAGCCGATGAGTGCATCGCTTGCGGCGTTTGCGTTGACGACTGCCCCCAGGGCGTTCTGGAGCTCCAGGACGTTGCTACCGTGACTGACGAGGATTCCTGCATCGCCTGCGGCGTGTGCGTGGAGAGCTGCCCCGCCGGTGCCATCACCGAGATCGCCGAGGACTAGCTTTTACCGCCTCACCGGCATACTCGAGCTATTCGCTCATGAAGACGGGCCCTTCGGGGCCCGTTTTTTGTTTGGCGGAGGAGCTCAGCGCGCAACTTTTCACGCTTGCGGCAATCGAGGCACGATTGGTGGTACATAAGCTCGGTTGAAACCGACCTCGCAACGCATCACACCACCCAGAAGGCAGTGTTTCCTGCGAATATTAGAGTCATCCCGCTGTTCAGGTGCCCGTTTCCACCGATGCAACGGCTCCGAAACGCTCAACGAGCACCCTCTAGTACCACTAATCGTATGCATTTTGACACGAGGCCAAAAGTTACAGAGAGGGAAGGTCGCCATCCAGCTGACAGCCCGAGCTTAGTGGCGCGCAAGCCGACATCACTTACTTAAATCACTTGCTTAACTTCATCCGCATGATTAGTACGGCGCACCCAGGGGCGGAAGCTGCTTGAGATAGGCCCACATGCGCTGCTTTGCCCGTCCATCGGCAAGCGCGGCCTCGAATCCGTCTAGAGCAAGCACGCGCCTTCCAAGAACATGAGCGACGAGCCCCGGAGTGAGCATCGCCATGTCGAACTGCTCGATGCGAGTTAGCTCCTCGGCATATGCCTCGCGCATGAGCGACGCAGCGGTATCATCAAGCAGAACGACGGCCTCGGGATCAAGCGCCTCAAGCGCCTCGCGGAACAGGGCCGGGGGCAACGGCCGCCCCGAAGCTGCCTCAGGTGCAGCGCCTTCCCCTTCCGGCCCTGCGATGGCGGACAGCGCGCAGAACTCCTCCGGAGCGTATCCAAGGCGCTCGAGCGCAGCCGCTAACGCCGCGCCATCGGCGCCGGCAAGCAGCTCCCCACCCGAAAGCTCATTAGCATTGAGCTCGCCCTTCACCAGGACTATGGCCGAGAACGCGTTGCCCCGCATGCGAACGCCGCGCGCGGCAAGCGCATCCAGCTCCTGCTGCGCCGCCGCAAGCAGCGCGTTCCTTCGATCGGCATTCGAGACAGCCATGGTTCCCCCTTGTTAGATGGGCGATACCTGAAAACTCGCGAAACAACGGCGCATCGCTGTTGCGCGGGCCTGCAAGCACACGAACCCGTAAGCACACGGGCGCCCACTTCTCCGCGAGCGCGTGGACACGCGTGCCACGAGCCGCATCGCTCGCGGGCGCGGGGCACACGGGGCAAGCGCTCGGCATCGCGCATCATTATTGTAGCGGTGACAGCATCAACGTGATCGAGCGCGCACTGCGCCCGGCACGTGGGCGAGCAATAAAAGGCTGCTCCATCTGCAACGAGAACGCTTAGGTGGGTATAACCGCACTGTCTCGATTTATCCGCGCCTTTGAGCGCGCCTCACATAAGGAGGAACCATGGCAGCAATTACCGAGGTCAATGTCTCCAATTTTGACGCTCTGCTTGCTAACGACCTACCCGTTCTCATCGATTTCTGGGCACCGTGGTGCGGCCCGTGCCGCATGGTTTCGCCCATCGTCGACCAGCTTGCCGATGAGCTCGATGGCCGTCTCGTCATAGGCAAATGCAACGTGGACGAAAACCAGGACATCGCCATGAAATATGGCGTCATGTCCATCCCCACGCTCGTGATCCTCAAGGGCGGCCAGGAGGTCAACCGCATCGTGGGAGCTATGCCCAAGCCCGCCCTCACCGCCGAGATTGAGAAGAGCCTGTAACGACGCGGCTCCACGGGCGAGCGGTGCGGACGCAACGATCCGGCTCTCCACGCGAGCGACACGGACGCAACGACAACGTAGTACACTGAAGCCCCGGGTTGCCGGGGCTTTTTCATACCGGGATTCGCACCTGATGCCAACGGCGAACTACGGTCGAACGCAGCCTCAAGGAGGACCTATGCACGATGTGGGCATGAACATGAGCCAGCTCGCCATGAGCGTAAAGCAGGTTGACAATACGATCGAGCTCGCTCGGTCTTGGAGCCACGATTTGCTCCATGCAACCGAGGCATACGACATGGAGCGCATCGGCTCCAAGCTGGCCCAAGCGATGCGATCACTCGATGAGGCGCGCGCCGCGCTCGAAGGCTACGAAGAGGCCATAGAAGCCGACCATAATTCGGTGGGCACCGTCCGGCTGGTGTAGCGATGGACGCCGCGCGCCCCGAGGGCCATACCGAGCGCTTCAACAACGCCGAGCCCGCCGCCCATACCTGCGCAAACGCGTGTGATGATTTTGCAGGGCAGGCATGCTCATCAGACCAGGCGGGAGCAGCCGTGCACGCCAGCTCGGCCGATCTCGTCCGGTTCTCGGTTGCCGTGCCAGAAGACCTGCTCGCCGCTTTTGACGAGCAGACCGCGCGCCGCGGTACCGGAGCCAACCGCTCCGAGGCAATCCGCGACCTCATGCGTGCCGCACTCGTCAAAGACGAGTTGAGGACACCAACGGCGCAGGTCATAGGGTCGCTGACGATGATCTACGACCACCACACCGGCGACCTCACCCGTCAGCTGGACGAGATTCAGCACGATTACACGGCCGAAATCGTCTCAACCATGCACGTGCATCTGGACCACCACAACTGCCTGGAAATCCTTGCGGTGCGCGGCCAGGGCGCGCGCGTCTATGAACTCGCCGACAAGCTGCTCGGCCTGCGCGGCGTACACCACGGTGAGCTCACCTGTGCCGCCACCGGCGCGAGCCTGGAGCGGTAACTGGATACGGGAATGGCGCTGGTTCACATCCACATAACCGGAATCGTTCAAGGCGTGGGTATGCGTCCGTTCGTATACCGAACGGCAATGGCGCACGGGATAAGCGGCTGGGTGCTCAACGCGGGCGACGGCGTGCACATCGAGGCATCGGCCGAGAACGCCTCCGCGCTCGACGCGTTCGTGCGCGCGCTGCGCGATGAGGCACCGGCGGCAGCGCGGATTGACGGCATCGAGGTTGTCGGGCGCGCGGGCAGCGCGGATGACGCGGGCGCCGGCACACCGCAGGGAGCGACGCCGGAAGGCTCCTCGCCAACCTTCCGCATCGTCGCATCGGATGACGAGACGGAGCACACCACGCTCGTCTCGCCAGATATCGCCACCTGCCCCGATTGCCTGCGCGAACTCTTTGATCCCGCCGACCGGCGCTATCACTACCCATTCATCAATTGCACCAACTGCGGCCCACGGTTCACCATCATCCGGTCGCTCCCCTACGACCGGCCCGCCACATCAATGGACGCATTCCCCATGTGCCCCGCATGTGCGACGGAATACGCCGACCCCGCCGACCGGCGCTTCCATGCGCAGCCCAATGCGTGCTTCTCCTGCGGCCCGCACATCACCTGGCGTGAAAAGGTCCAGACAGGCACCGATGCGTGGGAACGGCGCGGCGGAATCACCCCTGCTGTTGGCACCACACGCCAGAAGAGCGATGCCATCATCGAACGCTGCGCCGAGATGCTGGCAGCCGGCGGCATCGTCGCTATCAAGGGGCTCGGCGGCTTCCATCTTGCCTGCGACGCATCGAATGAACATGCCGTGCGCGACCTGCGCCGGCGCAAGCGCCGGTCCAACAAACCGCTCGCCGTCATGGTTGGCAACATAGAAGGCGCCCGGGCGCTTTGCACGATCGACGAAGCCGAGGCGGAGCTGCTCACCGGATCCATCCGGCCCATCGTCCTGCTGCGCCGCCGCAAGCAAGACGAACGCAACGATGAATGGGGCGCTGAACAGGGCAAAGGCGGCAGCGACCACAGCCCTAAAGGCGACGGAAGCAGCCGCCCCGAAAGCGACGGGAACGACAGCTCCAGTAGCAACGGAAGCAATTACCCCTCGCTTGCGCCATCTGTCGCCTTCGATCTGTCCGAGCTCGGCATCATGCTCCCGTACACTCCGCTCCAACACCTGCTGCTCGCCGCCTGCGCTGCGCGTGGCGTGCATACACTTGTCATGACCAGCGGAAATGTAAGCGAGGAACCCATCGAAACCGATGACGAGCTTGCTTGGGCTCACTTGGTCGAAGGTGGCCTCGCTGATGCGCTGCTCGGCAACAATCGCGCCATTCTCACCCGGTACGACGACTCGGTCGTACGCGTGGTCAACGGCAACGTCATGCCCGTGCGTCGCGCGCGCGGATACGCTCCGCAGCCGCTCGACCTCTCTCGCTGCGCACCCAGTCCAGAAACGCAACAGGGCGCTGCCCCACACGGCGGCATCCCGTGTATCCTCGCCTGCGGCCCCGAGCAAAAAGCGACCATCGCCCTCACGCGCGAACAGCCCGACGGCAGCGCACTGTGCTTCGTGTCCCAGCACATCGGCGATGTTGAAAATGGCGAGACGTTCGACGCCTGGCACGAGGCGCGCCATCGCATGTCGAGCCTTTTCGAGCTTGAACCCCATGCGCTCGCCTGCGATCTTCACCCAACCTATCTCTCGAGCCAATGGGCGCGCGCCGAAGCATCTGCAGATGGGCGCCCGCTCATCGAAGTGCAGCACCACCATGCACACATCGCGTCGGTAATTGCGGAGATGGCCGCGCGCGGCACCATCGACCCCGCGGAGCAAGTGCTTGGCATTGCGCTCGACGGCACGGGAGCGGGAACCGACGGCACCGTATGGGGCGGCGAGGTCATGGTTGCGAGCCTGAGCGGTTTCACGCGAATGGCGCACCTAAAACCCTGGCGGCTCCCGGCCGGGATGGCTTCCGTGCGCGACGCGCGGCGCAATGCGTTCTCGCTGCTGCACTCCTGCGAGCTGCTCGACCATCCGGGAGCGCGCACGCTTGTCGAGGGCCTCAGTGAAGCCGAGCGCTCGGTTACCACCGCCATGATCGAGCGAGGGCTCAACAGCCCACTGACCTCCAGCATGGGCCGCCTGCTCGATGCCATGGCAGCTATGCTCGGAATCTGCCCGAGCGCTACGTACGAGGGCGAGCCTGCCATCATGCTCGAAGCCGCGGCGTGGCGAGCGCTTGACGATGACGCGCGGCGGGCCCACGATAGGGCAGATTGTCCCGGCTATCGCTTTGCCCTGCAAGAACAGCCGGTTCCCGCGCCGGGTGAGCAGACTCGGCAACGCAGGAGTCGCGTTGGCGAACATGCCATCGACCAGGTTATTGAGCTTGACCCGACACCGATGGTGCGCGCTGCACTCGACGACCTCTCGGCAGGGCGCCCCGTCGAAGCCATTGCCGCTGACGTGCACCTCGCCGTTGCGAAAGCCGCTTGCGATGCCTCCATCCAGATTGCGCGCCGTTCCGGCATTCGCAACGTTGCGCTTTCGGGCGGTGTTTTCATGAACCGCCTGCTCTTGGGCGAGGTCTTGCAGCGGTTGCGGGCAGAAGGCCTGCGCCCGCTTGTCCCCAGCGCGGCACCCGTAAACGATGGTTGCATCGCCTACGGGCAGGCTGCCGTCGCCCGCGCGCGGCTCTGCGAACGGTAGCGTCGCGCCCGCGCGCGGTCCCGAAAACCGCAACGTAGCACATGAGAGCAACTTTAGTGAAACGCGGACACCGGGTGTCTGCGCTTCACGTAAAGGCACCGGCCCAGCCTTTCAGGCTCGCTTTTCGGCATCCGGATAGTTCGAGGCTCGAGCCGGTAGTTTTTTTGTTAACCGTCATCTATACCAACTCAGGGAGTCAACAAAACCCCCAGTTGGCACTTTCAAAAAAGCCGGTCTACTCGTTAGTTCCTGAAAAACCTTCCGACTCGAGCCTCGAACACTGGCCGGGCCCGCCACAGGCCTCATAAGCTTCGAGCGGAGTCGGCCCTCAACGGCTTCTCAGCCCAGGTCATCCCCATTCGAGGCAATCACCTTTTGATACCACGCAAATGAGTCTTTCTTGCTGCGCTTGCCGCTGCCGCTCCCCCCATCGTCGCGGTCAACATAAACCATCCCATACCGCTTACTCATCTGCCCGGTACTCGAGCTCACCGAATCGATGGGAGACCATGCTGTATATCCAATCACGTTGGCACCATCGTCTACAGCATCACGCATCGCCTTGATGTGAGACCGCAAATAATCGATTCGATACGCATCATGAATGGAACCGTCATCTTCAACGACGTCTGGTGCCCCTAGGCCGTTTTCAACAACCATCATCGGTATGCCGTATCGATCCTGCAGCTCGTTTATCGTGTAACGCAAACCATCTGGATCAACCTGCCATCCCCATTCCGAAGCGGATAAATAGGGATTGCGAGCTCCTCCTAGGAGATTTCCATCAACACGCTCAACTTCGGCCTTTGCTGTCGCACAATTGGACATGTAATAGCTGAACGCGTAAAAATCAACAGCGTTCTCGCGCAGCACCTCATCGTCACCGAATTTCTCAACAGGCGCTATTCCCTCACGCTCAAACCACGCCAACGCAAATGCAGGATAAGCGCCCTTGACCAGCACATCGCTACAAAGGCGATTCATGAAGCGATCGTCGTGCTGGCAAGCGAGCATATCTTCTGGGCTGCAGGTGAGCGGGTACTTGGTTATATAGCCGATCATGCACCCAACTTGATTCAGGGGGTCGATATCGTGAGCAATCTGCACGGTCAAAGCACTAGCAACCAGTTGATGGTGCAGCGCCTGGATGCGGTCACGAAGCGGTATCCCCAGCTCGTCAACGGGGGTCCATTGATCAACCTCACGCAACGCGGGGGGAACAAGGCCCTCCGCCTTAAAGGCGCCCATCGGAAGAACGCCGAAATTGATCTCGTTGAACGGAAGCCACTTCCGAACACGACCACGATAACGTTCAAAAAGCACCCGGGCATATCTCAAGTACAGGTCGATGACTTCACGATTAAGAAAACCGCCATACCGCCGCACAAGCTCCCAAGGCATATCAAAATGGTTGATCGTTACGACCGGCTCCATCTTATACCGCTCGCAAGTCTGAAAGATGTGGTCATAGAAGCGAAGACCTTCTTCATTTGGATAATCATCGTCCCCGTGGGGAAAGATGCGCGACCATGAGATGCTCATCCGGTAGCACGTGCAACCCATTTCCGCTAAGAGGGCAAGGTCCTCTTCTATATGACTCGCATGGTCAACGGCATAGTGACTCGGATAATACGTATCGGGATGAATAACCGCATTGAAAAGACGCTTTCCGCCCGGAGCGCATCCAGTCACATGGTCTTGCAGGCTTTCGCCCTTCCCTCCAGAACGCCAACCGCCTTCAAACTGGGCTGCAGCTGTCGCCCCGCCCCACAAGAACCCTTTAGGAAACCCCACGGAATCCCTCCATTCTTCTCCGCTCCCACGCGATGATGCAACGATTACGCCCCGGCTCCCAAGCGTTCAATCGAATGCCCCAGCCATTCTGCGAGACGATCGTCGGAATAAATGAGCTCGCATGTGCGATACCGATGTTGGTAACCGCTACCAATGAACGAGACAAACGGGACGTCGTCCATATAGGTCTCGGCAAGCTCATGCTCGAAGCAATACAACTGGTCTTCAATAACCTCATGTCCAACAGGAAATATGTCATGTGCGGGGTAGATGCTCGAATACTCTTGCCTACGCGCCAGCAAACTCCTGAGGCTTTGCACCGCCTGAGCGAACGGTGCCTGCTCATCCGATGAGTTGAAATACCAAACATTGTGAACGGTCACTTGATCGCCCGAGAAGAGCCGTCCGTGTTTAGCATCGAGCAGCATGATGTGTCCGTAGCTGTGGCCTGGCGTATGGATTACTTCGAGTGTCACACCGCCGAGTTCGATGATATCGCCCGCGTAAAGGAAATGAGGCCGCGTCCCCACTATTCGGCGCGAAAGAAACGCTGCCTCGTCTATTACCCCCTTGAGCTGCGGCATTTTATGCAAACGATAGTCAATAGCACGCTTTCTCAAGTCGTAGGTATCGTTTGCAAGCACCTTTCCCCAATCGAGCGGATGCACCCAGACCTCATCGAACCATCCGCAACCGAGTGCGTGATCGGGGTCGCCGTGGCTCACAACGAGCATCAGCGGTAAGGACGTAATCTGGTGAACAAGCGGACGAATGTCTTCGTATCCATACCCGATATCGAACACCAGAGCTCGCTCACGACCCACGAGAACATAGCAGTGGACGCTCTCGGTTTCCGTGATGACATAGAGATCGTCGTCGATTCGGCGCACCTCGTTGATGGGAGTCGATTCCATCGTTCACCATCCTTTTTGGTGCTGCGGCAGCCAAGCCGCCGCAGCACACCATGCGTATGAATTAGACCGTTGCCTTATCCTCGGACTTCTCACCATAGCAGCTATCGTCAAAGCCCAGCACCAAGGTGGCTACAAAGCTTACAACGATAGTCAGCGCCGCCGCGGCGATGGCAAAGTAGAAGTTTGTCATCGTGCCATCCGGATTCAAGAAGATCGGCATGGTGAAGAACGAAGGGGCACCGAAGCTGTACACGTGCACGCTGAAAACAGCGCAGAAAATCGCATTGACGATGCAGGCGATCCACGTCGCATACAACGGGCGCTTCATGCGCACGCAGATGCCGTAGAGCGTGGGCTCCGTCACGCCTGCAAGAAAGGCGGTAACCGCACAAGACATCGAAAGTGTCTTGAGATTGGGATTCTTTGTTTTGACGAAGCACGCCAACGCGACGCCAAACTGGGAAAAGTTCATGCCGATAAACGCAGGAAACAGGAAGCTATCGAATCCAACCGTCTCGAACATGGCCATGACCAGCGGAATTATTGCCAAGTGCATGCCCGTCAGCACCATAAGCGGCGCTAGGCAGCCAACAACGAGCACACTCGCCCACGGAGCCGCGCTGTTGATCGCCTCCATGGCAGCACAAAGCAAATCGCCTGCATATCCTCCCAGTGGCGCGGTGACACACAGCGCGACGGGGACCATAATCACAATGCTTGCAAAGGGTCGAAATACGAACTTTACGGCATCTGGAACAATCCGCGCAACGAGCTTCTCAACATAGCTATACACCCACACAGTAAGAATGGCGGGGATGAGCGTCGAGGTATACCCGCCCGTCATAACCGGTAGACCAAACAGCGATGAAAACTCTCCGCTTGTAGCAAGGTCGGCAAGCGTTGGGCTGACGAGCAGAGCGCCTAGAAACACGCTCACCATCACATCGCAGCCAAAGCGCTTTGCCGATGTATACGCCAAGAACACGGGTAGGAAGTACAGCGCAGCGTTCCCGACCATATTCAGAATCGTGTAAGTCGAGCCATCCGCCGGCAAGCCGCCCCATCGACTCAAGATCACCAGCAACGCAGAAATGAGACCGCTTGTCATAATAAGCGGAATCGTTGGACCAACAATGGAGGAAAGCACGTTGAGCATGCGGGAAAAGATGTTTGCCTTCTCGTCTGATACCTCATGCCCCTTGGCATCGTCATCGCTCTCGGCTGCACTTTCGATATTTGGATAAAGATCAACCATTGCCTTGAATGCCTGAGCGACATCGTTTCCTACGATTACTTGCACGCCACCAACGCTCTTGACGGCACCCATAACACCCGAAATGCTTCCCAACGCATCAACATCGATCGAGCTCGTATCAACCAGCTGGAAACGCAGGCGCGTTGCGCAGTGGAACACCTTAGAAATGTTGTCAGGCCCGCCAACGCCTTCAACAACGCATCGTGCCAGAACAGCATAGTCCTTTGACATGTCTTCTCCTGCTCTCTTCACGTACGAAACTCATGGGACCCATGCATTAATCGTACGGGCTAGCAGCAATTTGTGAAGATTTCGCATTTGCGCCAGTAGTAGCGCACGCTATTGCACTAGCACGTAATTCGGGGAGGAGTGCATCCCGCCGCACGAGCGCGCGCGTGCTAGGACGCGGGAACGTTGGCGTGCACCAGGCTTGGAAATTGCGTGTCTGGCTATTCACTCGGCAAAATACTGCTGAGGTACTCGAAGAACGGAACTGGGCCCGTCTCTCCACCATAATGGGCAATTACCACCTTCTCGATGCGCTTTCCCAAGTATGCAATAGGCTCCAGTGGCCTGCATGCCCCAATCCAGCTCTCTTCATTCAGCTCGGTCTCGATGATGCAAAGCGTTGCCGGCCCAATCGTTTCTGCGGAACGGGCAACATAGCGCCCCGAAGGATGGTTCCCCGAAGAGGTGCTCTCGTCGCTCCCAGCCTGAAGCAATGTTTCTATTGCGCGCCGAGCAAGCTGTTCGTCAAGATCGACGACAGGGTACCTTCCTTCCATGGCACGTAGCGAAGAAGCGTCCATCTGAACGCGGCACGAGAGCATTTCGCGTCGAATCATCTCCAGTTGGCTACGGCTTTTCTCCTCGAGCAACGTGAAGCGATGGTCCATTACTGCAAGCTGAGAATCTGACGTAATCATCAGATGAGCCCAAGCTTCATACACTTCGGCATTCGACAAGTACATATAGCTCGGAATCGTTCGAACAACACCATGCATCTCGTCAGCATACAGCCCTAGCCTCCGCTCAAGTTCAAAAATGGACGAAGCGCTCTTGTCGCTCACTAGAAGAACCTGCAATCGGTCTTTCAAATTCTCAATGGCTGCGACAAGATAGAGGACCATATAGCTCAATTCTGCCTCTGGAACGCGCATGCCAAGAGCAGGCTCAAGGCACGTTTTGAGCATGTGCACCGCTAAAGGATATGTTCCAAAAAGCCGCCTTGTGTCACTACCGACACTTACACGACCAGAAGAGAGCCGCTGACTGAGGCGAACAATGTGTTCAGATACCGCAGAACGAAGCCGCAGCCCCATCTGCAAGCGAACTCCAATCGTCGACTCAACCCGGCGCTCGAAATCATCAAGTACGCGCTCCGCCGTGCCTTCACTCGGCATCTCACTGTGGACCAAATTCAGCTCATTCAGCAAAAGCCCGATTTCATGCAGCTCTGCCGAAGTAAATTGATATCCAAAATGTGCTTGGATGACATTTGAGATATCGGACACCACGGGCACGACCTCAACGCTCCTGCAACGCATGCGTTCCTTATCGTCCTCGCAATCCGCCGCGTCGCGCGCATTCCCGTCGAGCGCAAATCCGCATTTGCTGCGCACGATGGTAAACGCCAGGTATTGCACGAACGACTCGAAGGAACCGCTTGTTGCCATAACGGCATAGCCAATAAACCGATCGGCAACAAGATGGCGCAATCGATCAATATCTACCAACTGGGTCAAAGCCAGCTGTACACCCAAAAAGAGGTGCCCGTCGTCCAAGCTTCCACATTTAGTGAGCATGCTTCGCTTTCCCCGTTCTGAAGCGGTGATGCGCACTCCTTTACCGGCGAGCGATTCCAACTGGGCCCCAGGCGTTCGCGGAACAATCCGTTTCACCCGGGCGAAATGGGACATGACGGTCGAACGAGAAACATAGAGCCGTTGGGCAATGTGTTCGATACTCACGTACTCACGCTCGAACAGCAACATAACGATTATTTGACGCTCAAGAAGGTACTCCGGCGCCTCCGCATGGCGCTCCGATGAATTACGAATCTCTTGAGACGACCCGGCTCGATCAGGTACAACGATGCGATATCCCAAACGTCGATTCGACTCGATACACGCCATCTCTGTCTCGGCGAATGATGCCTGATTGATTGTCTTGATCTCATTTTGGAGTGTTCGCCTGCTCACACCGAGTGCGGCGGCGAGCTCGGGTCCATGCACCCAATCGGCATATCCTTGCAGGCAAGCGATAATGCGTCGCTGGCGTTCTCTCGACACGCTCCTCCTTTCGCTTGGCCCTTGATAAGTATAGAGCGGAAGCTATAGGGGCACCGTACGAGGAGCAACTAAAAGTTCTAGGTCTGCAGACCCACCACAATATGCAGACTTTTGCAGTTTCTACTATATGCAAACTTTTGCAGATATACTGAATGCACAACGTTTTACGTCTCTGGAGGCGAACGAGCATGGCGAACCACACTACAGAGCACAGGACCGAGGACGGCCGCATCATCAAACCGGTCAGCATTCCCCGGCAGGTGGGGCTGTACGCACGTCGCGAACGCGAGGCGCAGGGCCTCACGCGCAAACAGCTTGCAAAGGCCGCCGGCGTCTCCGAGCGCCTGCTCGCATCTCTCGAGCTCGGCGATGCCCCCGGCATCCGTCTCGACAAGCTGCTCGCCGTCTACGACGCGCTCGGGCTTGAGCTCTTCACCATCGGCGAGCATATCAGGGAAGAGCGCCCGTGGAAGCACAACGAGAGCCCGACTGCCTCCGATAGCGCCAGCACCGCACCAGCAACCCGCACCACCGCGCAACACCACCGGCGCGGCGCGCGTGTAACAACCGCCATGCGTAACAAGAGCACTACCGACACACCAGACACCACGTCAGCCAGCATCCAAGATACGTACCGAAACCGACTCGACATGTTTTTAAACCGCAACTATCGTGTCAACAACCCTCAAGCCTAACAGCATTTTCGAGGTGAAAGCATATGGCAGAACTCTCTCTGCGCACCATCATCTGCGGGACCCCCGCTGGGACGCTCTGGCAGGATGCGCAGGGCCTCACCCATTTCAAATATGACGAGGGGTACCACGGCGCACCGCTCTCGCTTGCGTTGCCCATCTGCAACCGCACATACCACCAACAAGCATTGCTGCCATTCCTGTTTGGCCTTCTCCCCGATAGCGAGCAGCAGCGCAAGGCCATTGCCCGCGACTTTGGCATCAGCCCCAACAATCCCGTCACCATGCTCGACTGCATCGGCCTTGATTGCCAAGGCGGCGTGCAATTCTGCCGGGAGGAACGCGTTGATGACGTACTCGCCCGCTCAGGCGAATACCGCCCGCTGACCGACCATGAAATTGCGCTGCGCCTCAAAGCGATACGCTCGGATGACGAGGCGACATGGGTCGGCGAGGAGGAGAGCTGGTCACTTGGAGGGAACCAAGGTAAATTCGCCTTGGGGCTTCGTGATGGGGCATGGTGCTCTTGCATCGGATCGGCCCCCACAACGCATATTTTCAAAAACGGTGTCGTGGGCTTTAAGCTACAAGCGCTGAACGAATTCGTCTGTATGAAGACCGCCGAACGAGCGGGGGTTGCCACCGCCCATGTGGACTATCGGTTTTTCGAAGACGAGCCGTCGCTTGTGGTCGAACGTTACGACCGGGCGCTTGATGACGCGGGCATCGTGATCAGGCTTCATCAGGAAGACCTCTGCCAAGCGCTTGGTTACATGCCATTCCAGAAATACACCGCAGACGGCGGTCCGGTTGCACGCGAAATACTCAGCCTGCTTGAATCCACCGATGACGACGGCTTCAATATGCTGAGCTTCACGCACATGCTCTTCTTCAACTACCTCATTGGTGGGACAGACGCGCACGCGAAAAACTATTCGCTGCTTATCGGCCAAAATGGGGACGCCATGCTTGCCCGCATGTACGACGTAGCCTCAGGCTTTGCCTATGACCGGCTGCGACGGCACGGGCGGCTCGCCATGGCGATTGGCGGGGAGAATCGCTTCGGACGCGTGGGATCCGGCGCGCTAGAGCGCTATGCGCAGTCAGGACCGTTCGAGCAGTTCGGCCTCGGAGTTGCCAGTTGCCGGGCCCTCATGATGGACCTCGCCCAGGAGATACCCATCAGCCTCGCCGAGATCTTTGACGAGTATGCGGCCATCCCCGGCATGGACGAACTGCGCGAGCGCCTTGAGCCGCCCATCATCGAGAACTGCGAGCGCACGCTCGAGTTGCTGTAACGATGCGCAGCGAATGAAGCGCAGACACCCGGTGTCTACGTTTCACTCAAAGGCTCGAACACTAAGCCCGGTCCATCGCGGGCCCGTGTTGGACCTCGTGCAAGAAACTCCCACAGGCTCGCCGCACAAACCGGCCCCGCATTTGCCCGCGGGCGAACGCGGCGGTACCATCTACCAGAACGAGCTCCCACCCACTATCTCGACCAAAGGGGCAGTCTATGTGCCTTGCCATTCCAGGATCCATCGTAGCCATCGAGGGAACCAACGCCACCATTGACATGCTCGGCGTACAGCGCCGCATCTCTATCTCGCTCACGCCGCAGGCCCAGGTGGGCGACTATGTACTCGTGCACGCCGGCTTCGCTATCGAGGTTATCGATGCCGAAGAGGCTCGCCGCACCATCGAGCTCGTGCGCGAGCTTGACGAGCTCACCGAAGAGGATCTCGCCGGCGCCGAGGCATCCGCATGATGGGACATGACCGCACGAACGTGCAGAGCGCCGGCGCTCCCATCGACACCACGGCGCACCAGCACTCCGCCGCTGCTGCAGCCATTGCCGCCGCAGCCACCGCCGCCGCGAACAGCGCTCAGCACGACATGGACCTCTCATCCTTCCGCGATCCCAAGCTCGCACGTGAACTCATCGACCGCATACACCGGCTTGTGGGCAACCGCCGCATCAACCTCATGGAAGTATGCGGCACGCATACCGTGAGCATCGGGCGCTACGGATTTCGCTCGATTATGCCCGAGGGCCTGCGGTTGCTTTCTGGCCCCGGCTGCCCCGTCTGCGTGACCGCGAACCGCGATATCGACCATGCCATCGCGCTTGCCCGCACCGAAGGAATCACGGTAGCCACCTTCGGCGACATGATGCGCGTGCCCGGCAGCACCTCGTCGCTCGCCGCAGAGAAATCCGCCGGGCGCGACGTTCGCATTGTCTACTCCCCTCTCGACGCGCTCGAACTCGCAACCGAGCTGCCCGATCGCAACGTCGTCTTCATGGGCGTGGGCTTCGAAACCACGACTCCCGCCATCGCTGCCTGCGTCCTCGAGGCAGCGTCCCGCGGGATTGAGAACTTTTCCGTGTTCTGCGTGCACAAAACCACGCCGCCTGCGCTTCGCGCCATCGCAAACGATCCCGAAACCACGATCGACGGCTTCATATTGCCGGGCCATGTCTGCACCATCACGGGGCTTGCGCCGTTCCAGTTCATAGCACGCGAGTTCAACATTCCCAGCGTGGTGACGGGGTTCGAGCCAGTCGATATCCTCACCGGCATCGATCGCCTCGTCGAGATGATCATTTCCGGCACGCCCGCCGTGGAAAACGCCTACCCCCGGAGCGTGCGCGACGCAGGAAACCCCGTGGCGCGAAGCATCGCGGAGAAGGTTTTCGAACCTTGCAGCGCAACATGGCGGGGCCTGGGAGAAATTGCACTTTCAGGCCTGCGCATTCGCGAGGATTATGCGCGCTACGATGCGCGCCGCAGGTTCGCCGTCGAGGTCGAACCCACCCGGGAACCGCATGGGTGCCGCTGCGGCGACGTGCTTCGTGGCGTCATCGCGCCCACCCAGTGCCCGCTCTTCGGGCGCGCCTGCACGCCGGAACATCCCGTTGGGCCCTGCATGGTTTCGAGCGAAGGCAGCTGCGCGGCGTACTTCCGGTATCGCTAGCGCGGCGCATAGCGTCCAGGCGGTTCGCCAGCACCGGACTTCTGCAAACCGTTTGAATCGTCAACACCGGGTGTTGGCAAACCACTGGCGAACCACTGGCAAGCCACGTTCGACTACACTCATCTCGAGAACGACCAAGCACCCTGGCCATCGAAAGAAGGCATCATGATTTCGGACTCCACCGTACAGCTCGGACACGGATCCGGCGGGCAGATGATGAAGCGCCTCATCGATGAGGTCTTCCTCGACGCATTCGAGGCGCCCGAGCTTCACGCGGGCAACGACGCCGGCGTGGCCGCGCTGCCCGGCACGGGGCGCATCGCGCTCTCGACCGACACCTTCGTGGTGACACCGCATTTCTTCCCCGGCGGCGATATCGGCCGGCTCGCGGTGTGCGGCACGGTAAACGATGTGGCCACCTCGGGCGCGCGGGTGCGCTATCTCTCCTGCGGGTTCATCCTGGAAGAGGGGTTTCCTCTCGACGACTTGCGCCGCATTTGCCAGAGCATGGCCGAGACCGCGCGCGAGGCGGGCGTGGCAATCATTACCGGCGACACCAAGGTCGTGAACCATGGAAGCGCAGACGGCGTCTACATCAACACGGCGGGCGTGGGCGAGGTTCCCGAGGGCAGTTCGCTTTCTGGCGCTGCGTGCCAGCCGGGCGATGTCGTTCTTGTCTCTGGCACGCTTGGCGACCACGGCATCGCCGTGATGAGCCAGCGCGAGGGCCTCGCTTTCTCTACCACCATGGAAAGCGACGCAGCGCCGCTTAATCACCTCATTGCCGCAGTGCTCGATGCCTCGCCCCATGTGCGCTGCTTCCGCGACCCCACGCGAGGGGGTCTTGCGAGCACGCTTAACGAGTTCGCCGCCGCAAGCAATGTCGAGATCGAGGTGGACGAAGAGGCCATTCCGGTTAAGCCCGAAGTTCAGGCAGCGTGTGAGATGCTTGGATACGACCCGCTGCAGGTGGCAAACGAAGGCAAAATCGTTGCCGTCGTACCCGCTGACGAGGCTACCGCGGCGCTCGAAGCCATGCGGGCGAACCGCTATGGAGCCGATGCCGCCATCATCGGCCGCGTGCACGATGCCGGAGAGAGCGGCCCGTGTGTGCGCGTTCGTACCCCCTGGGGATCAACGCGGATTCTCGACATGCTCGTAGGAGAACAACTGCCGCGCATCTGCTAACGGCTGGAGCCTGGGCCGCCGTGGCCGCAGCGGGCGAGAATCTGACGCCGGCCCCTGCGCCACATTGGCGGGTGGCTTTTGGACACTTGCCTAGCATGTCATCCGCGTTTTCGGGGGATTTTTGGACATGCGCGGGGTGCCGCCGGCGTTGCCGGGCGAGATTCGCACGCTCGCGGCGTTCCGCCTGTGCTGCCGGGCAACTTTCGGACATCGCAACCGTTTTCGGGCGGCTTTCGGACGCTCGGGGCGTTGTCGGGCGGCTTTCGGACGCTCAGGGGCTCCCCGATGGCGAAATGTCGCCCGAAAAGCTCAGCAGCGTCCAGATGTCGCCCGAGAACGAACGGCTTGTCCGGACCTTGCCCGAGAATGAAACTGCGCAACGCGCCCATTGCCCCGTGGTAGGATGGTCGCGGCTTATTCGCGCAACCTAGGGAGCACCATGGCCTTTTCCCATGTCATCTTCGACCTAGACGGAACGATCCTCAACACCATCGAAGACCTCGCCCGCGCATGCAACCACGTATGCGAGCAGCATGGGTGGCCTACGTTCTCCATCGACTCCTACCGCTATAAGGTTGGCAACGGCATGCTCAAGCTGGTCGAACGCTTCATGCCGGCAGAATATGCAGGAGATGAGCGCATGTTCAGCCAGGCGTTCGCCGAATTCCGCTCGTACTATGACAAGCACAAGGAAGACCACACCGCTCCCTACCCCGGCATCTCCACCATGCTCGATGCCTTGCGTGAGGAAGGCGTCACGCTCGCCGTGCTCACCAATAAAGACCATGCCGCCGCGGCGCCGCTCGTGCAGCGATACTTCGGAGACCGGTTCTCCCTCGTTCAAGGTTGCACCGCAGTGTTTCCTCCCAAACCCGCGGCACCCGTCACCTTGCATGTTCTGGCTCAGCTTGGCGTAAAGCCCTCCAACGTGCTCTATGTGGGCGACAGCAACGTCGATGTTCAGACCGGGCGTAATGCGGGGCTCGCCGTTGCGGGGGTAACCTGGGGCTTTCGCGGACGCGCCGAGCTTGAAGCCGAGGGAGCCGATTTCATTGCCGAACAGCCCGAAGACATCGTGAACATCGTTCGCGGTGCCTGCGTTCACTAGGGAAAAGCTGATTATTTGGCATCAGAGCCAACCGTCCGATCGAGGTTTCAACTTTTGGGCACTTCCTCGTGCGGCGGTCGGGTAGAGGCAAGAGAGGGAAAGGGGGAGGCGCAGCTCAGGCGGCCGGCGGCCTCCCGACCACGGCGCGACTACTCGGGCCCTCCGTCCCCAAGTGCCCAAAAGTTGAAATCCCGATGGGCGAGATGCCTCCGGTGCCCAATAATCGGCGCTTCCCGAGAGAAACACCCGCCGCCATCTCCACGCGAAGGCAAACCCGGCTTTTCGGCTTTGACTCGATGCCGCGCAATCACGCCGAGCAAACGGAAACCGGCCGGGCTTCCACTTGCGACTTCGCTCGCGCCCCTACCTGAGAGGGCGGCCCGAAACCGAGCCAAAGCGGCATGCTTCGGTCGCAATACGGCAAGGGGCCGGGAATTGTCCCGGCCCCTATCGTGTTTTATGTCGGCATACTATCGAGCGTCAGCGCGTTGCCATGCATAGGCACGATATCGCGCATCGTCGCGTTGCCGTGCACAAGCGCCTCATCGCACATCGGCACCTCGCCAGCGCCGCCTTCAGGCTACACGCCCATGGTGCCCATCAGGTCGTCCTCGGACGCCGTGTCCATCCACCAAACACCAGAGCTATCCTGCGTAAACGTGAGCTCGACCTGGTGTTCTGCGGCCTCTGCCTCACGCGTTACCTCAAGGAAGATCTGGCCGCCCTGCTTATAGAGGTCGTCCTCGCTGGTGATGGTCGACGGGTCAACCGTGCTCGCCCACTCGGTAAACCTATTCTGGAACTCGGTGCTAATCTCGTCCATCGACTTCGACGTGATGGTCACATCCACCGTGGCAACGTCGCCGTCCACCGTAACGTCACCGACCTCGTAGTTGAAGCCATCAAGGAACGCCTCTGCGAACTCCTCGGCCGTGATGCCCAGCTGGTCGAGGTCGCTGCCCGCGCCCGCCTCGAGGCCCAAGATGAACTCGTCGTTGATGGAGTCAACGTCACCGAAGTACCAGTACACATCCGAGAGGATGAGCTCCTCGTCGGTGGGGAGGTACGCGTCGAAGACGGCCTGCTGGAGATCGATGCTATCGACCGACCACTCCGAGCCACTGCGCTGATAGGTCACCGAGAGCTCAGATTCCTGCTCTTCGCCGGCGTCGTCGGTCTCACCCATGTACTCCTCGACATACGAGATGAGCGGCATGTGGGTGATGGTCGCGGTTGCCGTCGCGGTCTCGCCATCTTCGGCGATGGTAACGTCGCCGACCTCGAAGGACGTTTCGTCGAGCCACGAGGTATATGCCTCGTCATCCGGATAGCAGTAAGCACCCAAACCGGAAAGGACGCTATCGGCCTCGGAGAGCAGGCGATCGCCCTCGCCTGCCTCGGGATCCTCATAGAAGCTCAGATGCTCCTCAAGATCCGCGGCGATAATTTCTTCCGGGCTCGTCGAGAAGAACGTCGTGTAGACGAAGTACCCCGCCACGCAGAGCACCGCGACAACAGCGAGCACGGCAACCGCGATCCCCACCGTCTTGCCCGTAGAGCGCTTCTTCTTCGGCTGCTCGTTGAACAGATCGGGCGCGGGGGCAGCTTCTGCCGCAGGATCGCCGGCCGGAGCATCCGCTTGTCCCGGCACGGGACCGGGCATGGCACTAGAAGCGGGAGCCGGACCCGGTGCAACCTGCGTCTCACCGACGGAAACTCCCGGCATCGTAGCGCCCGGCTGCTGCGCCGACCACGGAACGGGCTGTGGCTGAACATCCGAGGACCCCTGCTGCCACGCTGGAACCTGCTGGGTCGCAGCCGTATCCGGCGAAAAGGCCGGTTCCACCTGCGGCGAATTGTCAACGGGAGGCGCTGCCGGGGGCTCGGCCTGGAATGGCGCCGGCTCAGAGGGAGCGGGCTCAGGCATGGGCGAAGGAGCAGCGGGCTCAGCTGCGGGAGCCTCCCCAGCGCCATCATCGGCCGCCAAGCAAGTCGTCGGCGCATCGTCTACCGCCGGGCCATCCTGCGGGGCAACTACCGCAGGCTCGGAGGGCTCTGGGGCGGGCGTCTCAGCTTGAGGCGCGGGTGGCTCAGCAGGCGAAACGGGCGGGATGGATGACTCAGCCGGAGGCGCCACCGGCTCGGGCTGCTCGGAAACCGAAGGCTCAGCAGGAGCCGGGGCTGGCGCCGGGGACGCCTGAGCGACCGGCTTTCCGCAATTCGTGCAGAAGGCCGAGCCTTCCGCGATTTCGTGGCCGCAGTTCGTGCAAAACATAGGCTCTCGTCTCCCTACCTTCTCTTTTCAAGTACGCCCCGCATACACGGGGCGCACCGACATCCATATGTGCGAAGCGGCTACGAGATAACAGCGTTCGTGAGCTCGCTCTCGGACGCCGCGTCCATCTCCCAATCGCCATCGGAATTGCGCGTATACGTGACCTCGTAGGTGTTCTCCTTGGCCTCGGCGTTGCGCGTGGCGTCGAGCAGCATCTGGCCACCCTGCTTGTAGAGGTCGTCCTCGCTGGTGATGGTCGAAGGATCGAGGCTATATGCCCAATCGGTGAAGTCGCTCTGGAACGTGGTCATGATGTCGCCGAACGACTTGATGGTCAGCGTGACCTCTGCCGTGGCAGTGTCGCCGTCAACGGTGATCTCGCCGATCTCGTACGCGAACCCCTCGAGATACGCCTCGGTAAACTCATCCTCGGTGATGCCGAGCATGTCGAGCTCATCGCCAGCAGACTCCTCAAGACCCGATGCGAATTCCTCCGCAGCGTTCTCCGGGTCGCCGAAGTAGCTCTCCAGGTCCGCACGGATAAGATCCTCGGCGGAGGCGCCGCCGCAGGCACTGAGCGCGAGCGCGAAAACGAACGCAACAAGCATCGGAATGAAAGCGAATCTCTTTTTCATGGGAGCCCCCTAGCAGCTCGGAATCCCGTGCGGCCCTCCGGCGGGATTCGGTGGTTGATTTCCGATCTCAGCCGAACACATTGAGCTGATGGCTCGCTCCCGCAGTT
>OGXS01000927.1_pt1 | contig 22793 bp, 32 predicted proteins | sample 1576371 | NCBI WGS metagenome assembly OGXS01 (sample SAMEA3541475, study PRJEB24748) | human gut metagenome | biome: human gut; feature: human-associated habitat; material: faeces | place: China | collected 2012
GCAGGAACCATTGGAAGAACTTTTCTTATCATGTATTTATTATGACAGATACAATTGCTTTTGAGTATCTTGATTTTGTTAATAGCTTTGACTTGGTATTACACCAGGCTTGGAAGCATGACATCAAAAGAATTACAACAAAGCAAATGTATGGATTTATTCCTGAGCTATTCTACACCAAGAATGATAAGGTAGAAAAATCCAATATTGTACTTTTCGGAGGCAATAACCTCAATCGTCAAGATGAACTTGCAAAGTTTGTTTATGATAGCCAAGGCAATATCAGAAATGGCTTATTGGTATTTTCTAAGAACTATGATACTAAGGTAGATAATAGATTAGCATATAGTGCTTATCTCCAGGTACTTAAAGCTTGCAAATATTCTCTTGTTGTTGCTCCTAAAGATAAATATGAAATGGGTTGGCTTACAGCAAGATGCTTTGAAAGCTTAGCAAATTGGACAATGCCATTATTTGCAAGTGAATTTGATAAGAATGAATACTTCATTCATAGTGATCTTAACATGGTAAAGTTTTATGGAAGCATAAATTATATCATGCAAACGGCTGAGAAGAATGAAGAGGAATTCAACGAGTTGTTGTTGGCAAATAGAAGTAAAATCGAAGCAAGAAAAGATGGGTTTGCAAATATTATCCTAAACATTTGAGGTGAATAAAAATGATTGTAGGTAGAACTTTTGCAGAGGCTTACAAACAAGTAATTCAAAAAGTAATTGATGAAGGATCTACAGTAAAGCCAAGAGGACAAGCTACTAAAGAACTTCTTCAAGAAACTATTAAAGTCGAAATGCCAGCCTCCAATATGGCATACATTAAAAATCGTAAGTGGAACTTACTTCATGCTATTGTTGAAAGCTTATACATTTTCAGTAGTGTCAATGATGTACGAGTAACTTCCATTTTTAACAAAAATATGAAAAACTTTTCTGACAATGGTATTACAATGTATGGTGACTATGGTTCACGTATTGCAGATAAGATTCCGGCATTGATCAACAAGCTTAAGGACGATAAAGATACTCGTCAGGCAGTACTTACTATTTATGATAGTGACGATATTGATACAGTATCGAAGGACATTCCATGTACGGTAATGCTTCAATTTACAGTTAGAAATTCAAGACTGAATATGCATGTATTTATGAGAAGCAATGACTGCATTTGGGGAATGCCTTACGATGTATTTATGTTTACCAATATGCAAATGGTAATTGCAAATGAACTCGGAATTGTTTGTGGTAGTTATTATCATACAGCAACTTCAATGCATATTTATCATGAACGAGATAAAGAAATTATTGATAATATGCTCAAGGAAGAATTTGTACCTATTTACAAATACAATAGACATAAATACAATGAATGGTACCACATTGCTAGATGCTTGTGTAAATTAGCTTTATCTGGTCCTGACATGAATTGGTTTATGAGGAACGAAGGCAAGTGGGTAGATGATAGCTACATTGAAGCTCTTTTTGCTGAATGGTATTATCGATATGGTATGGTAAATAACCTGCCAGCTTATTCTTATTTGTTGGATAAGATTGATAATAACGATAATGCAAAGTGGCTTGAACCATTTACAAAACGTTGGAGAAAAGGTGAATAAATGCTAGTAGCAGACTTACATAGGCATGATGATTATTCATTATTCGATGGTTTTGGTAAACCTTTGGAAAATGCCAGACTTGCTAAGGAATATGGATATGAAGCTTTAGGTACTACAAACCATGGTACAATTTCTGGTATTATTGATCATTGGTTAGCTTGCAAGGAAGTTGGCATTAAGCCGATTCTTGGTATTGAAGCTTATTTTATGCCAGAATTCAAGCAGGTTAAAAAACGTTACCACCTTTGTTTATTCATTAAAAACTTAAAGGGTTATCAAAATCTGAATAAGATGATAACTGAAGCAAATGCAAATAGTTATTATTACAGACCAATTATTACATTTGAACTTCTTAAGAAATATCACGAAGGAATTATTTGTTCATCAGCTTGTATTGCCGGATATATTTCAAATAAATTATCTGCTGATAAAACTGAACCTGCTTATAAAGCTGCAAGGGCTTTTAAGAAGATCTTTGGTGATGATTTTTATATTGAAATTCAACCATATAAGCTTTCTGAACCAGAACTTCAAGAAAAAGTAAATGTACAGCTTATGAAATTGGCAAAGGAACTTGGCATTAAATGTATTCTTACTTCTGATAGCCACTATGGTAGAAAAGAAGACTGGGATACATACTTAAAAATGCATGAAGTTCGAGGCCATAAGAACATTGAAGCTGTATATGGAGAAAGGTACATGCCAAAGCCTAATGAACTTGAAAAGAGATTCATTAAAATGCATGGATCTGAAACTCTGGCTAAGCAGTTTAGAAACAATGTAAAAGAACTTGTTGATAAATGCGAACCAGACTTTTTAAGTGAACTTACTACCACACTTCCAAAGTTTGATGAAGAAAAAGATAGCTTAATGCTACTTAAAAGAAATATCAAAAAAGGACTTATTGAACGTGGAAAGTATAATAAAAGATACTGGAAACGTTGCATGAAAGAATTTGAAGTAATTAAAGAGCATGGATTTGATGACTATTTTCTTATCGTTCAGGAATATGTACAGTGGGCTAAACAGAATGGAATTGCAGTCGGACCTGGTCGTGGTTCTGTTTGCAATAGTGAAGTTGCTTATGCTCTTGGTATTACTGATGTTGATAGTTTAATGTTTGGTTTGGACTTCAGAAGATTCTTAAGAATGGATAAGAAGAAAATGCCTGATATTGATATGGATTTTGAAACTTCTAGACGAGGAGAAGTAATTGATCACCTTATCAATAAGTATAAAGGCAAGGCAATTCAAATTTGTTCTTATGGATTATATAAACCAGATAATTTGTTGAATGATCTTTTCAAAATCTGCGGTGTTGAAGATCCAGCTGATCAAAAAGCTATTAAAGCTTATGTTTGGAACAATGTAGATAAAGATACTTTGGATTTTGATTATAATGAAGTGCAATATCAAAATCAATGCAAGAAGTTTAATGCAAAGTTCCAAAACATTCTAAAGCATTTCAGCAAAATGTATAAGAAGATCAGATACTTTGGTACCCATGCAGCTGGTGTAGCTATTGTGGGAACTGATATTACTGATTATTGTGCTTGTGAAAAACATGGACAAAAACTTAGCTCGGCATTTGATCTGAATAACCTTGAGAAAATTGCTGTTCTTAAATTTGATATGCTGGGGCTTCGTACTTTATCTGTTGTAAAGGAACTTGAAGAACTTACTGGAGAAAAGTATGAAGATAACTGGCTGGAAGATGAAGGATTATTTAAGCAGTTCAGAGAAGAAAATACAGAAGCTATTTTTCAGTTTGAGCGTAAAGCTGCTGCAAATATTCTTAATCAAATTCACTGCGACTGCATGGAAGATCTTATTGCAGCAAATGCATTAAACCGTCCAGGTCCTCTTGGATTAAAGATGCCTGAACAATATGCACATAATAAAATCCATTCTGATTCTGTTGATAAATCAGTATTTTATGAGTTAACAAAGGAAACTTATGGTACTGTAGTTTATCAGGAACAAATTACTACTATTTGCCGTAAGATTGGTAAGCTTTCATGGCCAGATGCTGATAAGGTATTAAAGTTCATGAAAGGTACTCAGATGACAGAACGTGCCGTAAAGGAACGAGACGCTGAGGAAGGTAGAATTAAGAAGCTGTTCCTGGAAGGAGCTGCTGAGAATGGTATTGAGAAAAAGGAAGCTTCAGAGATCTTTAAGAAGCTGTTAACCTATTCTTTCAATAAAGGACATGCTACTGGATATGCAATGATCTCTCTTATTGAAATGTATTATAAAATCCATTACCCAGAATATTTCTGGTATGTAAATCTTAAATATGCTCCTAAAGATGCTGAGGAATGGAAATACAAATGCTTAGCAGTTAAGCAAGGTAGCTTGATTCTTACTCCTCATGTTAACGGAACCGCTTTATATTCCTTACAAAAGATTGATGGAGAACAATGTATAATGGAAGGCTTATTATCTATCAAGGGTGTAGGAGAAAAGGCAGCTAAAGTAATTGAGGAAGAAAGAAGAAAGAATGGTAAGTATAAATCTGTTGAAGATCTAAAGGAAAGAATTGAAAAGCGTATCTTAAATGCAAGAGTATTAAGAGTGCTTGAAGAATCTGGAGCTTTGGAATTCAATCAGAAAAAGTACTTTAAGCATGTTGAAAAATATAACACCAATATTCTAGCAAGAGCGAGGTGCTAAAAATGGACTTAGCTGAAATTAGTAAGCTTTGTAAAGACATTGAGAAAAAATCAGGTAAAGGTTCTATCTTTACTGTTGGTAAAAATGCTTCATTACAAATTCCAAGATGGCAGACCAGGATTGAAGCTTTGGATAATATCATTGGTGGTGGAATGCCTAAAGGTCGTATTATTGAGATCTTTGGTCCTGAGAGTTCTGGCAAAACTTCCCTCATGTACTGGTTAATGTCCCTCCATTCTTTAGGTTTATATATTCCTATTGAAGGAACTTATGATGAAGAACGAGCTCTTCAAATGGGAGTACAAAAAGGTAAGATGATTGTTCATCGAGCTAACTATGGTGAGGAAGCTTTAAATGATGTACTTAAGTTTGCCAAAGCTGGTATACCTATTATTGGTCTCGACTCGGTACCAGCATGCCAGCCTAAAGATGACATTACCAAGATTGAGAAAGATGCTGAGAATGAAGTTAGAATCGGTGGAGTTGCTCGACTGTTTTCAAAGATGCTTCCTTCTATTGTTAGAACCTGCGAAGAGTCTGGAACAACTTTAATTCTTATCAATCAGGTTCGAGATAATATGAATGCAATGCTTTTTGGTGATAAGGACACTACGCCAGGAGGCAGAGCTATTAAGTTCTATTCTTCCCTCAGAATCAAGGTAGCTCGTAGAGCTTGGATTGAGATCCCAAATAAGAATCCTAATATTTCAGCTAATACTGAAAAGGTTGGACTTATTATGAAAGCTAAGGTTCAGAAGTCTAAGGTATCTAATCCATTTGCTGAATGTGAAATGCCTTTCTTCTTTGACCGTGGTTTTGTTGGTTATGATGATATTGTACCTATTAGAAAAGAGCTTATGAAGCTTAGACGTGAACAGTACAATACTTAACCATTAAAAATACCATACTTTTTACCACTTATAGCAGCTATCTATACAATCTGAGCATAGTAAAAATGCCAAAATGTATTCTGGTTGGACTGGATTCTACTTAACCTATAATCCATAGGCCTTAAGAACTGGACCAACCAGAATTGCATTTGTTGAAAGGACTAAAATAATGGGTATGAAAGAACAGCTTGCTAAAGCACAGCAAGGAAATAATACTTGGCCGATGATAATCGAATCAAGACTTAATAAACTATATTATACTTCTACTGAACATGAAAATAGATATGGCTTACATGCTTCTGCTGTAATTGCCAGTGATAATGAATTTTGCTACCGTGAACAATTGCTTTCCTTATTCTATGAAATGAACCAAGGTGAACAACTTCCTGTTGGTTTGTTGAGAATCTTTGCTACCGGTAATGCATTACATGAAAAATGGTATCAGTTATTTAGAAGAGCCAATATTGATGTAGCTATTGAAAGGACTCTTTTCCTTGAAAAATATGATCTTAATTTTACTATTGATGCTTTACTTGATTTTGGAGATGGCGAAGAACTAATCTGTGATGTAAAATCTATGAATAGCTATGCATTCCAAAAAAGTAAAGGCCATCCATCTGGTGAGAAGCAGATAAACTTCTATTTATGGGCATTAAGTAAATATACTGGTAAACCTCATAAACGAGGTTTTGTATTACGTGACAGCAAGAATGATTCTAATTTCTCTGTTGTCCCGGTATATTATGATAAGGAAAAGGTAAAGCCATATATTAATAGACTTAAGCAAATTCAAGCATATAAGAAGCAATTTATTGAAGATCATAAAGTTCCTGTACGTAAATGCAATAAATGCGATTGCAAAAGAGCTGAAAGTTGTGCAATGAGGGATGCTTGTTGGAACATTGGTAAAGGTAGAATTAAGTTGCCAAAGGAGGTACAACCTCTATGGGAAAAGCTTTAAAATCAGATGATGCAAGAAAGAATAGGCAATACCAAGGTCAGAAATGTATCATTGGATTAGATCAAAGCTATAAAAGAACTGGTATATCAATTGCAGTTAATGGACAATTAAAGAAAGTTAGCTGCATTGAATTCCAGTATGTAAAGACAAAAACAGAGAAAAGGTTACTATTAGCAAAAGTACTGGAAAAGGCCATTAAATCTTGCCTTAAGAAATATCCACCAGAAGATATTGCTATTGTATGTGAACGTATAAGAACCTATACAGCAGGTTTTGATTTAAGACCAGACTACTTAAAAACTACTGGAGCTTTAATTGCATATATTGTTGATACTGGATATAAGTATGGTATTACTACTTATAGCATAGATACCAGAGCTTGGAAATCAGCAGTACTTGGTAGTTCTAAACCTATATTCCCTCCTGTTGAAGGAGTAAAGGATCCTCAGAAGTTTGGTTCTGTTGCTTATATTATAAAACTTGGATTTGAAGATGCAATTAGAGGCAAATCTAATCGTAATAAGTACTTTATGAATGATGATGCTGCTGATGGAGCATGCATTGCTTTAAGTCCGTTCAGAGCGACTCCTGATAAGTTTACAAAAGAATTTTAAGAAAAATGCAAGAAAACTGTTTACAAACTGTTTAGAATGATGTATAATATAATCAAGGTAAAGGAATATACAAAAACAAATAAATAACATAAAGGAGTTAATTAAGATGAAATTGTATGAGGTAATCTTAGCCACCCCTAATGGGGTAATGGAAAGCAAAGGCATTTATAATGCTGAAGAAGCTCTTAAGATGAATACTAAGATCAAAAAAGAATTGATCATTAAGTATGGATCTCGTGTTGCTTCTCATTTCAGTATTCATATCTGTGAAATTTAATGGAGGTATTATAAATGCTTACTAAATATGAAAAGGCTGCGGCTTTAATTGGTTGGGGACTTATTCTTCTTACTCCTGTTGTAATGTATTTTACTATTGGAATTTAACCATTTCGAAACTGGGTTTATCCCAGTCCATAGGGGATTGGCTCCCTATGCTGATGATGATAGCTTGGTGAACATTCCAATCATATTATAACAGTGGTTATAATAAACTTGCATTATCAAATTAAAAATTAAATATTGAGCAATACTCACATAATTTACTATAGAAAGGAGAATCCCCTTCCAATACAGGGCTATCTGAATCTGGTACGGCCTGATTATGTAGTATTTGTATTTGTTTACGTTCATCATTATTGTTTCTGAATTATATCTTGTGCTTAGCAAAAGTAATAAAATTCGTATCAAAATAAATACTAAATTTAGTTAAAAAGTAATAAACTTACTAGTAATATTATACAAAATTTCTTCCAAAAGTTTTTACAATTTGTATAGCAAAGGTGGTACCACTAATGCCTAAAAGATCTGGCAAATTTTACTCGCAAAATGAAAAACGTACTCTTAAGGCTTTAGGTCTAACTCCTGCTCCAGCATCCGGGGCTGGATGGGTTGTAAAAGAGGACGGAGAAAATGAAACTCTGATGGTACAGCTTAAATCAACAGACAGTTTAAGTTATCGATTGTCCAGATTGGATATGAAGAAGCTTGAATTTCATGCTGATGTATCACATAAGGTTCCTGTATTTCTGGTTCAATTCCTGAAAGATGACAGATTATATGCTATTGTTGATGTTAAAAACATAGATGATTTGTTTTATGGCTTAAAGGGAATTAAACCTAATACTACTTCTGTTGATATAGCTTCTATAAAAGAAGAAATAGATATAGCTAGTACTAGTAAAGAGAAAAAAGAAAAAATAAATAAAAAAGAAAAAAGAGAAAGTGAAGCACCAATAATCAAAACTTCTAAATCCTCACGAGATAGCTTCTTTAGGGAGCAAGAAAAAAGTCGAAAAAATTTCAAAAAAGGTATTTACAAATGATTCCGTTTGTGGTATAATATTCTTAGGGAAGGTGGTGAGCAAATGGAAGCAGAAAACATTAAGGCAAGAGGCTACTACAATGGCCACTCAGCTAAAGGCAATTTCGATGTTGAACTGAAGCTTAGGTTTCTGGAAGATGAAGCATACAATGCATTACAATTCATTTCATCTGTTGGCCACCAACTTAAGCTGATTGCAAAGCAGGATGGAATTGATGATCCTATCAAACTTGGAATGTTCAATTTCTACAACTTGCGAGTAGACAGAGATGCAAACGTTTATGTATCACTGAGAGCAAATCAGGATTTTTGCTTTGTAAACAATATCACAAAGCTTATGCAGGAAGATATTTTTACTTTTGTTGCAAAGGTTATTCCAAATGAATAACTGCAAATAAAATTTCATTGGTAAAAACCAAACATTAAAGGAGAGTTCAAAAATGGCTGAAAATTATTCCGTAAAGCAGGTAGTAGAGATCATCAAGAATGGTTCGGTTTCTGAGCGTGTAGATGTATCTCGTCGTTATCCGATTCTGGCTCAGGTAGCTCTTAGCCTCCCTGATTTTGCTGTTGATATGCTGAATGCGGTAAAATATTGCAATGCTCGTAAGATCGATCGTTATTATCAGGACTTCCTGAATGGTGATGTAGAGGATGATCAGGAATCTGATGAGGACACCGAGGACGTAGCTGAGGAGCCTAAGAAGAAGTCCAAGCGTGGTCGTCCGACTAAGAAGGCAAAGGAAGTTGATGAGGATGACGAAGAGGCCGACGACGACGAAGATGAGGAAACTTCCAAGAAGTCCAAGAAGGTTTCTAAGAAGTCCAAGAAGACTGACGACGACGAAGACGAGTCTGATGAGATGGACGACGAAGATGATGAGGCTGAAGATGAAGATGAGAAGCCTGTAAAGAAGTCTAAGAAGGTAAAGGCTAAGAAGAACAAGAAGCCGGAGCCGGAAGATGATGATGATGATGATGATGACTTTGATTTTGACGACTAATCATTCTTGTTGAAAAGTTGGTAAACCGCGGGGTCCGGCTGGTATATCATAAGAGATATGGAGGGGTTTATTCCCCTCCTATATCCATAAGGTGATGAAAATGGAAATACATGAAATTAAAAACCTTGATTGCAGAATCAAGAAAAATAGGCAAATACTTGCACGAGAAGTTGCGACCCTGTTAGGTAGGGATTCGGCTCTCAGCAATGAGCAAATTCAAAAAGCAGCAGAAAAAATATCGAAAAAATATAAATTTCATATTAGTCAAATTCAATATTCCATAGAAAGAAAAGAAGAAAATCTTTGTTGGGTATTTATCGATGTTGGATTTGGTTATTCTCAATACAGAGCAAATAGTCGATATGAAATATATGCAAAATTCATTTTAATCGTAAATGAATACAGAAAAATCATTAGGGCTGAGGTGGCAAAATGACGTATAATGTTTTTACTGACGGATCTTGTTTGAAAAATCCTGGTCCTGGTGGTTATGCATTTATTGCATACAACGAAGAAAGTACTGATAAGCCATTTCTTAAAGTATCTGGTGGTAAACCGGAAACTACAAATAACGAAATGGAACTCATGGCAGTCGTAAGAGCTTTGGATCACATTATTGAAGAAGTAGTTAAGGTACGAACCAATGTAGTCCATTCGATATATATTCATACAGATTCTGCTTATATTGTTAATTCAATCAATAACAACTGGGTAGACTTCTGGAAGAAAAATAACTGGTTTACTAAAGGTGGTACTCCAGTAAAAAATCAAGAATTGTGGGAAAAGTTGCTTAAGCAGCTTGAAAATAGAAAATGTCACATTCGATTTGTAAAGGTAAAGGGCCATTCTGGAAATCCTGACAATGAACTTGTTGATAAAGCCGCAGTTGCTGCTTCAAAGAGAATGGCTGGTGAACTAAATGCAAAATAAAGTTCCAAACATTGGAATTGCATTGAAAATATGCTCTTATAAATTTCATGCATTTAGTGAAAAAGAAGCATACTTACAAGGATGTAAAAAATTAGCCAATATTATGGCCTCAAAGAAATATCAAAACATAACAACAAAGATAATAAATCTTGGAGAAAATACATTCGAGTTTGTTGTTTATACAATGCTTGATATTACTGAGGAACAATCACATTTTTGCAAAATGTGTAAAGAAATGCATTGCTCATTTTATATCAACGAGGAATATAATTGCAGTCGTTGTAATTATAAAACATTTCTTAAAAGGATGAGAGAAAAGCTTATGATCTCCAGGTCTTATTATCGAGAGCAATTTCGTAAATAAGTAAGGAGATAACAAAAATGCCTGCAAAAGCTATCGATTATGATGAATACACCGAAAAAGAACTTCTAAAAATGAAGCATAAAGAGGCCATTGAAGGTCTTACTGAAGCAGCTCAAAGGTTTTGCGAAGTTTATGTAAAAAGTAAAAACATAAAAACTGCATGCTTTGCAGCTGGCTATAAAAATGTTTCTGCAGCTGGTTATGGTTTTAGACGAAATCCAAAATGCCAAAGATATATTCAATGGCTTAAAACTAGAATCATGAGAAACTGCATGGTAGAAGCTGAGGATATTATTGAGCATTATGTTCGTATAGCTTTTGCAGATATGACTGATTTTGTTGAAATATATCCAAGCTCTATTAAGCTAAAGCCAACTTCTCAAATTGATGGACAACTTATTAAGTCCATTAAATCTGGGCGTGATGGTATATCAATTGAATTGCATGATAAGTTAAAAGCATTGGACTTTTTGGCTAAGTATTGTGCTGATATGCCAAAGGATTATAAACAGATTCTTGAAGAACGCAAGATGGATGTTGTTGAACAAGAATTTGAGCTTAAAAAGAAAATGTACGATCTTGAAAGTGGATCTAAGGAAGATGATGGATTTATGGAAGCACTTGCTAAATCTGCTAAAAAGGTCTGGGAAGATGAAGAAGAAACAGAAGATAAAAATGAATAAATTCAAAAATAATTGTTTACATTTTATATGAAATGTGGTATAATAATTATAGAAAATAAATAAGCAATAAAAAATAAGAAAAGAGGAAGCTAAAATGAAAACATGGCGGATTGAAGGACATAATCTTGATCGTCTCATCATTGATGCAGAGGAATTTGATGAAGCTATTGCTATTGCAAGAAAAGTAAATAAAGGCTATTCTGGTGGTAGCGTAATCAAGATTGATGGTGTACCTGTTGAAAATTTCTATATCAGAAATGGTAAAGAATATAATAAATAATAAGGAGAAATAATCATGAAAATCAAGTTTACAAAAGAGCAGATCGAGAACATGATTGCTTGTAAAAAGTTAGGAGCTTCAAATCAAGCCATTGCAAATAAATATGGCTGTTCTGAAGCAACCATTAGAAGAACAATTAAAAATAATTCTATTGGTCAAATTACAAAAATCGAAAATGAAAAGGAAGAAAATAAAGTGGAAAATGTATTTAGCGAACCGGTAAAGACTTATGAGCCTATTGAAAAGGAATGCAAGCGTTGCGGTAAGAAGTTTGTAATTCCTCCTTATGAGCAGAAGCTTAATGATGTGAAGGGGTATGATCTTCCTCTTCGTTGCCCGGAGTGCAGAGAGCTAATGAGAAAGAAAATTGAAATTACTTGTGTTGATTGTAACAAGGTCTTTACAATTACTGAGGGTAAGAAGGAAGCAATGGAATCTCGTGGTTTGGTTCTTCCTAAGCGTTGCCCAACTTGCTTAAAGTTTAAGAAGGAAGCTAATGCTAAGCAGATTGAAAAGAATGCTTGGAAGTCTCCGTCTCTTGACTTTAATGAAGATGAGTAATTTTTGATCATATCACCAGGATTGCAACATTAGACATATCGTTCCTTCTTTAATCCAAATAAAGTATTTTACTGTTGCAATCCTATATGGGCCTTTAGCTGAGTTGGTTACAGCCTTCCGCTCATAACGGAAAGATCCTCAGTTCGATCCTGAGAGGGCCCACCATATGCCACTATGATGGAATTGGTAGACATAGGGGACTTAAAATCCCTGGCCAATTGGCATATGGGTTCAAATCCCATTAGTGGTACCATGAGATATAGCCAAGAGGTAAGGCACTGGACTTTGACTCCATAATTCGTTGGTTCGAATCCAACTATCTCAGCCAAAGCAAATAACCTAAGCGGAATACCTGCATAGCGGAACATGCCTATATTTCATTTGTTGATTCACCTCACTTTTTAGGTTATTTGCTTACATGCGAATATAATTTAATGGTAGAATGTTAGCCTTCCACGCTAAACATGCGAGTTCGATTCTCGTTATTCGCTCCATATCGGGATATAGCTCAGCTTGGTAGAGCGCTTGCTTTGGGAGCAAGATGCCGCAGGTTCAAATCTTGCTATCCCGACCAATACTGGGCATACATAAAAGCCCGTCCCGCTTGATGTAAATAAAATAAAAATTTACAAGTATGCCCAGTATATTTATTTTAAGGAAGTGATTAAGATAAAGATTGGATCAAACAATTTAATCGTTAATCACCGAAGTTTCAAAATTAAGTTTGACAATGGTGGAGAACGAACATACATTATGAACAGAGAAAATAAAGGAATTTTCTTTTATGATGTTTATAATGGAAAGGAAAAGCTAGGCTTTACCAGAGTTGGTTTACACCAAAAGTTTTCTGAAAAGTTTCCATATGGTCAAGCTTATACAGTAAATAATTAAAAGGAGAGAAACAAAATGAAGCTCAAAAAGTTGGTAAAAAACATTTATAGTAGTTCTTATGTTCTTGTTGTTGATGAGCATGGTAATGAATTATTCAAAGGATTTGCATATGAATTACTTCAAAATTTGAATAATAATGAATTTGATAATCGTAAACTTGTTAGAATTAAAGAAGAATACAATGGAGCAGTAAAACTAGTTTTGATTAAAATTTACGTGAAATAAATAATAAGTATTAGGAAGCTGAACAAGCTTCCTTTTACTGCTATAAAGAGAAGGAAATAAAAATGATCTTGTTTATATATTCTTTATTTATTGCAGCAATGGTAATTTATAATAATGCCTGAATAGGAGTAAATAATGAGTTATCGAAAGGAAATGCTGGATAAAGCAACTAAAATAGTTGAAGGCGATCGTGATGAAGAATACGGAAAGCCTGAAAATAATTTTAGACAAATTGCAGCTTTATGGAATGCTTATTTAGATGGAAAGTCAAGCATTAGTATCGATGATGTAGCTAATATGATGATCCTCTTAAAGTTAGCAAGAGCAAAACAAAATCCAGACCATTTAGATAATTTTGTTGATATTGCAGGTTATGCAGCTTGTAATTATGATATAGTAAAAACGTAAATCTAAAATATTCTGCAATTTGAGAAAGGAGGAAAGTATAATGGATTTATATTCAAAGCTATTATCGTTTAATATATCTCAATATGATATGGTAGTAGTTAAGATACATAACCATTCAGGATATATGGTTGATTTTGCTGAATTCATTTTCGCTGATATAATTAACTATAAAGAAAAGTTATCTAATTGTTTGTTGAAAACATTACATATTCAAAGAAATGGTAACCATAAGTTATATCAAATAGAAGCAATAAATCTATTATACAAATAATATGAGTTTTAAGTGGTCTCCTTTTTCAAATAAACAATTAAAACTATTGACGTGGTGGATGCCAGAAAATAACAAAAAATCATATAATGGGATAATTGCAGAGGGAAGTGTCAGAAGCGGAAAGACTCTGATTTTATCATTCAGTTTTATTAACTGGGCAATGAATACATATTCTGGGCAGAATTTTGCAATTACAGGTAAGACAATAGGTTCATTAAGACGTAATGTAATAGTAGGATTAAAAGAAATATTATTTAGCAGAGGGTATAAAGTAATTGATAGGCAGAGTCAAAGTTGTTTAATAGTAGCTAAGGATAAGATCATAAATACATTCTATTTATTTGGTGGCAGAGATGAAAGAAGCCAAGATCTTATTCAAGGTATTACTTTGGCAGGAGTACTTTTTGATGAGGTAGCTTTAATGCCTGAATCTTTTGTTAACCAAGCTTTAGCTCGTTGTTCTGTTGAAGGTGCTAAATATTGGTTTAACTGTAATCCAGAAGGTCCTAAACATTGGTTCAAAATAAACCATATAGATAAGGCTAAAGAAAAGAAGTACTTAGATATACATTGTAACTTGGAAGATAATCCTTCACTAAGTAAAGAAACAATAGAGAAATACTATAATATGTTCCAGGGAGTATTCTACCAAAGATATATATTAGGCAAATGGGTACAAGCTTCTGGTATTATTTATGATACATTTGATGCTGAAAGAAATACTTACACTGATCCTAATGTGCTCCCAATTAAAGCAAGGGAAAATGATATACCGGCTATTTATGGTTCTGACTTTGGAACGCAGAATCCTCAGGTTTACTTAAGAGCCTATAAGATCAGAGTACCGGGAGATCCAATCCCCTTTCTTTATGTTGATAATGAATACTATTATTCCGGTAGAGATAAATTAAAGCAAATGGAACCAAGACAATATGTAGAAGCTTTTCACCAATTCAATGAGGGAAGAAGATATACTAATATTGCAATGGATCCAAGTGCTACACCTTTAATAGCTGCTCATAAAAATGCTGGTGATAGAGTTATTCAAGCAAAGAATGATGTAGCTGAAGGAATAGCAAAAGTAAGTACTTTATTTAACACCGGACATTTGCTTATAAATGCCAATAATTGCCCGAACCTAATATCCGAGTTAGGTATGTATAGCTGGGATGAGAAAAAGGTGGAAAATGGCAATGAGGTACCAATAAAAGAATTCGATCATTGTTGCGATGCTTTACGTTATATTGTTAATACAAACTTTAGCCAATATGAGGTATATGGTGAGAAATTAACAAAGAGGTATAGAAGAAGTGCTTAACCATTCCTTCATACTAAAAGTAATTTCTAAAATGCCAGAAATAGTAATGGCTAAACGGTATAACTACCAAGCATTAGAAGATAATGAAAACATTTACATTTATCGAATTCCTTTCATGGAAGAAAAAGAACTTTACATTACAATTCCAAAAGCAACAAGTGAAATGAGAACAACTTATACATTTCATATTCCAGATGGTAACCAATATTATGATAAATATGGTACACCAAAAGCTGGTGGATCCAATGGAAGATATCCAGGTTGTGGCTTTGGTAATTGGAAAGGTTCATTAAATAATCCATACGTACAAAAGGTTAGAAAGCAAAATATATTATTTCTTTGTTGATAAAATAACTATTTACAAATAACTAGTTCTAGTATATAATATAATATATAATATATTAGGAGGGAACAAAAAATGGGAAACTATTCTACAGCTTATTATTCGGCAGTGGCTTTGGCAAATGATATGAAGCATGTCCATACTCATGCTAAAGGAACTTTGTTTGACAACATTCATAGCATTTGCAATGAGTATTATGAAAAGGCAAATGAAGAAGCTGATACATTAGCTGAACTTGCAATTGAAAAAGAAGAAGCAATTATGAATCCTTCTTATTTACTTGATGGATTGGATTATAAGCCAACAAATTATAGTAGATATAGTTTTGAATTGGCAATGCACACAGTAATGGATTGCATAGAAAAATACTTGGTAGTATTAGCTAATCTCAGAAATAAAACCGATGATCCATCTGTTCAATCTCTGTTGGATGATATGATGAGATATTGGAATAAGGAAAAAGATTATAAGATTAAAGCCCGTTTGGCTGACTCTGATTGGGAATAATGGAGGTTGTAACTAATGAGCAGGCAGGCTACTAAACAAAGAAAAAGAAAAAGGCAGCAGGCCGTGCAAGATAGTCTAACCAAATTAGCTCCTGGTCTTGTATTGGACAGTGCCGGAATCATAAGTGCTAAAAAAGCTTTAGATGCTTATACCAATATTCCAGCTAATCTGGGTATGGGAGCCAATAATCTTTCCCAAACTGGTCGTTATGTGATGGAACGATTCACATGGGATTATATGACTCTCAATACTTTGTTTAGAAATAACTGGATTGCTAAGGCAATTATTGAAAAGCCAGCAAATGAGATGATGAAGAATGGATTCATTATTCAATCTCAAATTGATCCGGATAAAATCCAGGATATAATGAATACTTGGAGAAGAACAAGAACTGAGGCAAGATTCCTTAAGTGCATTAAGTGGGCAAGACTTTATGGTGGATGCTTACTTATTCCACTTATTGAAGGACAGGAAGATATGAGTGAACCTTTGGATCTGGATTCCATTATGCCGGGTGATTACAAAGGTTGCATGACTATTGATCGTTGGTCTGGAGTTTCTCCATCTGTTGAACTGGTATCTGATATAAGTGATCCACATTTTGGAACCCCGGCTTATTATGATGTGTCTGATGATACTTCTGGTAAGACAGTAAGAATGCACCATAGCAGAGTAATTAAGATGATCGGTAGAGAACTTCCATACTGGGAGGAAATTGCAGAATCTTACTGGGGAGCATCTGAACTCGAACACGTATATACGGAATTAAAGAAACGTGATGATACTTCGGCAAATATTGCATTTCTTATTTTCCTTGCTAATATTCGAGTTCATAAGATGGATGGTTTAGCTCAAATGTTAACCATGGGTGATCAGGAAGCAGCACAGCATGTTTATGATACTATGGTAGCTATGAACCATTTAATGTGCAATACTGGTACTGTTGCAATGGACAAGGAAGATTCCTTTGAAATGCACCAGTATTCCTTCACCGGTATAAATGATGTATATGAAAGCTTTATGCTTGATATATCCGGTGCAGCTGAAATTCCTGTTGATAAGTTATTTGGTAGATCTCCCTCTGGTTTCAATAGTGGAGATGAAACACTTCAAAACTATTATGACACTATTCAGGAAAAGCAAGAAACATATGTTAGGGAACCACTTGAGCAGCTTATCAAGATTATTACAATGAGTACTTTAGGTGAGATTCCGGATGATATGGAAATTGAATTTAATCCTGTAAGACGCCCATCTGACCTTGAAAAGTCTGACCTTGCTTCTAAGATGGCTGAACCAGTATTCACTGCAGTAGGTAGTGGTTTAATTGGAAAGGCTTCTGCGCTTCGTGAACTCAAGCAGCAAGCTCCTCTTGTTGGCCTTTGGACCAATATTACTGATGAGATGATAAATGAGGCTGAAAAGGAAGATAAGGAAAGCAAAGAACAAGATAAGTTAGATGAACAGCAAATGAAAGAATATGTTAAAAATATGACAGGAGGAAATAACAGTGCTGCTGAAGAAACTCCTTTCGATAAAACACGGCAAAAGCCGGAAGAAAATAAACCAGGCAATTAAAGCTATTGATGATCCTATTTGGTATGCTAGTTTTACTGATGTAGAAACTGGTAAAGAGGTAATTATCAAAGTAATTGCTAAAAACAAAAATGAGGCTTTGGACAAAGTTGCTCATGAAATTGTAAATAGTAGGAAGCTAAAGCCCATGAATTATAATCAAATTTCTTGCATTTAACTATTTACTTTTGTTTATATATAATATATAATATATATAGATATTAAAGGAGGCAATTATTATGGAAGTTAAAAAGGTTCTTGACAAGGCTATTAAGGTTTGTGATGACAATAAGTCTGCAGCAAGATTTTATAATGATGCTCTTAGAAAAATGGCTGAAGCTGTTGATCTTTTTGACAGAGCACAAAATGAAACTGATGACAAAAAGATTAGAAGCAAATGCAGCGAAAAGATGACTAAGCTTAATAGCTTAATGAGATCTTAAATGCGAAGTATAGCTAATGTGAGCATTAAAAATGCTTTAGATAAGGCAATTAAAATATTAGATTCAAATCGTAAAAATAAAATAATAAACGACGTGTTTAGAGAATTGGAATACATTAGAAATTCTGTTGAAAATAGTAGCATAAAGTCTGAAGTAAATGGTGCAGTTTCTAGAATAAAGGAAATGCTAAATAAGCTAAGGTAATTGCTATGAAAAAAGATGATTGGAAAACCACAAGGCTTCTTCAAGATAGTTTTTTAGATACACTTAGCAAGCTAACTGACTTATTTCATTACATTGCTTTTTCTGCTGGTGATGATAAAGAAAAGTATATAAATGATATGAGGAACTTCCAAAACTCAGAACCATTTAATTCTTTTGTTTATTCAGCAGTAAGGAGGATGGTAACTCCTATAGCAGTTCAAAATATGAGAACTTGGAGGATGGCAGCTAAAAAGGCTACCAAAAATCCAAGCTTATATAGAATGCTAATGAGCGAAATAAATCAAGGCTTAAAAAGTGATATTGAAATACAAATTGAAGAAAATGCCAGCTTAATTAAAACATTGCCTACTGATGTTGCTAAAAAGGTAACTAAGGATATTTCAGATATGGCATTAAAAGGAATGCGAGCTTCTGAAATAGCTAAGGTTATAAGAGAACAGACAGATAAACATTCAAGAGCCTCTGCAAAACTTATTGCAAGAACTGAGGTTTCAAAAACTACTACAGCTCTTACAAAAGCAAGATGCGATAATTTAGATCTTCATTGGTATGTATGGAGAACTATGGAAGACGGAGATAGAGTTCGAAAGTCCCATAGGATCATGGAAGGAGTTCTTGTTAATTGGAATGAACCTCCAAGTCCAGAAGCTTTGGCCGGTGAGAAATCTGTTGGTAATTATCATGCAGGTAATATTTGGAATTGTCGTTGTTATCCAGAACCACTAATAGAAATAGATGACATAAGTTGGCCACATAAAGTATATACAAACGGTAAAATCCAGACAATGGGTAAAATGCAATTTGAACAAATGATGTAAAGGAGGAAAAGTAAATGCCAAATATTGTTAGAGCAGATTGTGGATTCGATCCAGCTGATGCAGAGACTTTTGAAGAAGTAACAGTAGAACTTTTAAACGATCCGACTGGATTAGATCTCAATGGCCATCATAACATGCATGTAAGTTTAGCTGCTGAAAAGTCTGATGTAACCATTGCAGAGTTTGAGAACATGAGGCAGGGTGTAGATTATACCATTGTTGTTACTAATGGAGCTACTACTAAAAATCAGTTAATTTTCCCTGACAAAACTCTTTATTCTGGTGATAAAATTGTTCCAGCGAACAACATGACTATTGTATATGAGTTCTTCACAGATGGTTATTCCATTTATTGTGATAGTCGAATTTATAAGTAATTAGGAGGACTATTTATGTTTGTGAATAATATTTATATTAAGAATGCTGCTAAGGTAAAGGCTTATTCCGGAGATATTGGAGTTCAGTTAGATAAGTTTGATAATGATCATAAGCTGAAGCATAGTCCAACTGCTCGAGCTGAATATAAGTACTGGGTATTTAGTAAGAGTGTAGGTGCTGAAAAGGCCAAGACTCAGATGTCTGCTACTGAGAGACAGTTACTTGGTATTTAATTTGTTGAAATATTTTTCAAAAATTTTTAATTTACCTATTTACAAATAGTATAATATATGTTATAATATATATGGGATCCAATTAGGGTCCCTATAAACCTATGTGAGGAGTGATTGCATGGCAAAAGCTTACTATGGTTCAAAAATAAGCAACAACATGACAAAAACTCCGGAGGGCTTTCTAATTTGTCATAATGTTCCAATTGCACGAACCGGTACTTACAAGTATTTATCTAGTGAGATTGGATTAGATGGTCAGGAAGTAGTTGATGTTTATCGGGAGCCTGAAGAGGTTTTTGACCAACGAACTCTGGCAAGCTTTGAAGGAAAAGCATTTACTGATACGCATCCAACAGTTGATGTTGATACGAACAATTGGTCTATGTTTTCCAAAGGTGAAGTATCTAATGTAAGAGTTGGCAAGGGAGAAAATTCTGATAAAATAGTTGCTGACCTCATTGTACGAGATCCAATTGTAATTGATGAAATTGAATCTGGTGCTAAAAGAGAAGTATCGGCTGGCTATGAATGTGAGTATGTTGAACGTGACGGTAAGTATTACCAAACAAACATAAGAGGCAACCATGTTGCTTTAGTTCAGCAAGGACGAGCTGGCAAGACGGTTTGCATAAAAGATGAACAACCTAAAGAAACTACAATACATGCAAAAAGATTATTAAGAAAAGCAAAAAGAATTATTTAAGGAGGAAAACTTAAATGGCTAACGAGAAGCGAGTTCGAGATGCAGTTCGAAAGTTTCTTACTTGTATGCAGGCTCATGATGCTATCCCGGAGGAACTTGCAGAGGATGCTCTGGAAATGACTGAGGAAGTAAATGATGCCCTGTGCGAAACAACTGAGGACGAGGAAGCAAATCCTCTGGAGATCACTAAGGACGAGGATAAGCCGGACGATCTTGATAAGAAGGTTGCAGATGGTGTTGTTCGAGCTCTTCGTGAACTTGGTTTTTACAAGGATCCTGCAATGAAGGCTCTTGATGAGTTGGAGGTTGAGGAGAAGGAAACTGAGGATGAGGATCCGGATGATCTTACTGAGGATGCAGATAATGAGGAATCTGTTACTGTTGACCCGGAAAAGATGAAGGATTCTGCTACTTTACTTCGTACCATGAAGCCGGTAATTGCAGCTATTAAGAATCCTAAGGAACGTAAGAAGGCTGCAGATGCTCTGGCTCGTATGATCAAGGGATCCCGAGTTACTTCTTCCGATTATGGTACTCTTATGAATATCAAGCAAAAGAAGGCAACTAAGGATTCTAAGGCAAAGGCAATGGATTCCGATTATGATTTTGGTATGTCGATTGCTAAGCGATACAATCCACATTATAAGGAGGAAAAGTAAATGCCCGGTTCTACTATTGGTATTAAGCTTAATAATGGCTATGCAGGTACGGTTTCCCGAACTGCTGATTGCGTAATTCAAAATCGTATTGCTAAGGGTGCTGATATTGCATTTGGTCAGGCAGTAATTCTTAATGAGGACAATACTTTCTCTATTGTTGGAGCAGCTACTACTGCAGCACAGATTGCAGGTATTGCCGTTCGTGAGGTTATTCAGGCAAATGTATTTAATCCGCAGAGCAATCCGAACTATGTAGCTAACATGCCTTGCGATGTCCTGGTTCGTGGCCAGTGCACTGTAAAGTGTAAGCGTGGCACTCCTAAGGCTGGTGATCCGGTTTATGTTCGTATTAAGCCGAATGTTGCTTATCAGGATTCCCTCGTTGGTGATTTTGAAGCAGCTGATGATGCTGGTAACGTAATTGCTGTTTCTAACATTGAGTGGACTACTGGCATTCTGGATGCTAATAAGGTAGCTGAGGTTACCGTAAAGACCCGTCAAAAGGGTTAATTGAAAGGAGACAAGAAAAATGCCGAATATTATTACTGATGCAGCTTCTGGTGTTCCTTTTGGTAATGTTAACAATGTACAGATGATGCGAGATGCTTCTCTTGGTTCGGGTATTCGAGCTATGGATGCAGCAGGCATTGCAACTGGTATGGCATTCCTGGAAGGTGAGCTTGAAAAGCGAGATCCTAAGGTTCGTGAGCCGCTTACTTCTGTAACTTGGCCTCGTGATATTGTAGCTCAGACCGGTGGTGGTTGGGTTGATTTTACCTCCACTCTGGATGTAAGTTATGCAACTACTGGTGCTAATGATCAGTCTCTTGTTGGTGGAGCAACTAACGATATTAACCTGGTACAGGCTAACGTAAATAAGGATATTTACAAGGTATTCACCTGGGCGCAGGGCATGAAGGTGCCGTTTGTAGATTCTCAGAAGATGCAGAGCATTGGTCGTTCCATTGATGCTATTCTGGATCGTGGCATTCGACTGAATTATAATAAGACCCTTGACCAGCTGGTTTATGGAGGCTTCTCTTCTGTTGGTATTTCTGGTCTTGTTAATAATTCGGACATTGTTGCTGCAATGGCTCCGGTTGGCGCAGCTGGTGCTACTGAGTGGGAAAAGAAGACTGTAGATGAAATTCTGTGGGATATTAACAAGGCACTTACCGAGGCTTGGGCAGCTTCTGAGTATGATGATTCTGCAATGGCAAATCATATTCTGCTTCCGCCGGATCGTTATTCTTACATTGCCTCTACTCGTATTGGTACTTCTGGTGATGAGTCCATTCTTTCTTATGTTTTAAAGAACAATATTGCTAAGAATCAGGGTCACGACCTCCAGATTTATCCTTGCCGTTGGCTTAATGGTGCTGGTACTAATAATAAGGCTCGAATGATGGTTTATGTAAACGATCAGGATAAGCTTTATTTTGATCTGCCGGTTCCGCTTACTCGAGCAATGACCCAGCCTTCTGCTCTTCAGTTTGCATATATTACTATTTATGCAGCTCAGATGGGTCAGGTAAAGTTCCTGTATACTCAGCCTGCTCGTTATGTTGACGGTATTTAAAGAAAGAGGTTCTAAAGAATGAAGATTTTTTCGAAAAAGGCTTTTGCAATTGGTGAAGGCGTAACTCAGGCAAATCCAATGGGCACTTGCATTGTTACTCAGCCGGGTGGTTTTCAGACCATTCCGGATTCTATGGCTAAGGATCCAATGCTTCAGGCTGCTATTGCCGAGGGATCCATTGTGATTGTAGATAATGAGAATAAGAGCAAGATCGAGAATGATTTTGTTGACAATTCCAATGTAAAGGAAGTTACTCCGAAGTCTGAGGAGGAAGCTTTCTATGAGGAGCTTAAGCTGAAGTCC
>OGXS01000928.1_pt1 | contig 22779 bp, 20 predicted proteins | sample 1576371 | NCBI WGS metagenome assembly OGXS01 (sample SAMEA3541475, study PRJEB24748) | human gut metagenome | biome: human gut; feature: human-associated habitat; material: faeces | place: China | collected 2012
GCCATTGGGAAGCCGTTACCGATTCCTTTGGCTACGGTGATGATGTCTGGCTTGATATCAGCATACTGGTGGGCGAAGAATTTACCGCTACGTCCGTATCCGCTCTGAATTTCGTCCAGAATCAGGATAGTGCCGGTTTCTGTACAAGCTTTGCGGAGTTCCTGCATAAATTCGGTAGTCGGTATCTTGATCCCTCCTACACCTTGTATTCCTTCAATGATAACGGCACATATATCTCCCCGAGACAGTTCCTGCTTTATGGCTTCGACGTCGTTCAGAGGAAGATAAACAACATGACCGTTGTTGTTGATAGGTGCAATGATAGACGGATTGTTGGTTGCTTCTACTGCCAGTGAAGTACGTCCGTGGAAGGCTTTGCTGAAAGATACCACTTTGGTACGTCCGTTGTGGAAAGAAGCCAGTTTCAGAGCGTTCTCATTCGCCTCGGCTCCGCTGTTTATCAGGAACAGGCTGTAATCCTCGTAACCGGAAATCTTTCCCAGTCGTTCGGCCACCTGTTGCTGGAGTTTGTTGATTACTGAGTTCGAATAGAAACCGAGGTTAGCTACCTGATTGCTAATCATCTCCACATAGTGAGGATGTGCGTGTCCGATAGAGATTACGGCATGACCTCCGTAAAGGTCTAAGTATTCGGTTCCGTTTTCATCCCAGACTTTACAGCCTTTCCCTTTGACTATGTTGATGTTGTATAATGGGTATACATCGAATAATTTCATAATTTTTTTGTTTTTAAAAAGCTGAAGGCTTCAAACGTAGTCCTACGGTTTCTTCCAGGTTAAACATCAGGTTCATGTTATGAACCGCTTGTCCACTGGCACCTTTCAACAAGTTGTCGATACAGGAGATAATCAATAGCTTGTCGCCATGTTTCTCAAGATGTATCAGGCATTTGTTGGTGTTGGCTACCTGTTTGAGGTCTATATTCTTATCTACAATATGTACAAATGAGTCTTTGGCGTAATATTCTTCGTACATACGGACGATTTCTTCGAGGGCTACTTTGGTCTTTACCACAAGGGTAGCGAAAATGCCGCGAGGGAAATCGCCACGATACGGGATAAAGTCAATGTCGGAGTCAAAGCTGTTCTGTAATTGTTGCAGTGACTGCTTGATTTCCGGAACGTGTTGATGCTCGAATGCCTTGTACACACTGATGTTATTGTTTCTCCAACTGAAATGACTGGTAGCTCCCGGTTTCACGCCGGCACCCGTACTTCCGGTAATGGCGTTTACCGAAATATCGTCTGTCAACATCAGGTTTTTGGCTAGCGGGAGCAGGCCGAGTTGGATACAGGTGGCGAAACAACCGGGATTGGCCACGTGCTTTGCCGTACAGGTAGCTCGTCGGTTCAGTTCCGGCAGACCGTAGATAAAGTCATGGTCGTCACTCTTGATACGGTAGTCCATGGAAAGGTCAATGATTTTCAGGTCTTCCGGTATGTTATGGCTTTCCATGAATTTCTTCGTGTCACCGTGAGCTGTGCAGAAGAAAAGAACATCAATTTCGTCCAGAGGTAACTGGTCGGTGAATCTTAGATCTGTTTCTCCATACAAGCCTTCGTGTACGTCAGTAATTCTGTTTCCGGCATTACTGCTGCTGTTGATAAATACGATTTCAGTTTCCGGATGGTTGAGCAGCAGACGGATTAATTCGCCTGCTGTATATCCTGCGCCACCAATGATTCCTGCTTTAATCATATCTCTTCGTCTTTATGGTTGTTATAGTAAACACGTAACGGAGTGGAAGTTACCTTGATAAAGCCTTTTGCATCCTCGGCAGTCCAACCTTTTTGCATTTCACCATATTCTCCGAATTTCGTTTTCACGAGGTCGTCTTCCGATTCTACACCTACGGTAGAGAAAGAAAGCGGGCGGAGTTCGAGAATCGCTGTACCGTTTACGTTGCGCTGGCTTTCCTGCAACATCGCTTCGATATCACGCATAACCGGTTCCAGATATTGGCTTTCGTGGAGGAACATACCGTACCAGTTGGCTACCTGGTCTTTCCAGTATTGCTGCCATTTGCTCAATGTATATTTCTCAAGGAAGCGATGGGCGCCGATAATCAACATCGGGGCTGCTGCTTCGAATCCTACACGGCCTTTGATACCGATAATTGTATCACCCACGTGCATACCCCGGCCGATACCGTATGCTGCACCAATCTCTTCCACTTTCTGGATGGCTTTGATCGGGTCGTCAAACTTCTCGTCGTTGACAGCTTTCAGTTCCCCTTTTTCGAAAGTCAGGCGGAGCTGTTCGCTGCCTTCTTTTTCAACATGTTTGAGGTAGGCTGTTTCCGGGAGTCCTTGCGCGGAGTCGAGGATTTCGCCACCACAGATAGAAGTACCCCACAAACCTACATTATAAGAGTATTTCAGTTTGGTGAAGTCCGCGCTGAAACCATGTTTGTTCAGATAATCAATTTCTTCCTGACGGCTCAATGCCATGTCACGGGTCAATGTGATGATTTCTACATTGGGAGCCAGTACGAGGAAAGTCATGTCGAAACGGATCTGGTCGTTACCTGCTCCGGTAGAACCGTGTGCGATGGCATCCGCACCGATTTCATTGGCATATCGTGCGATGGCCAGTGCCTGGAAAATACGTTCGGAACTAACAGAAATAGGATAAGTACCGTTACGCAGCACATTTCCGAAAACCATGTATTTCAGACTCTTTTCGTAGTATTCCTGAGTAACGTCCAGCGTTACGTATTTTACCGCTCCCAGTTTATAGGCATTTTCTTCGTTTGTTTTCAGTTGTTCTTCGCTGAAACCACCCGTATTGGCACAAGCTGCATATACTTCGTAACCTTTTTCTTTGGCGAGGTACATGACGGTGAACGATGTGTCCAGTCCGCCGCTGAATGCCACCACTACTTTTTTCTTCTTTTCTTCCATAGTGCTGTATCTTTTAAATGTTATTTCTTTCTTGTTCTTTTTTGATGTTCCGCGGCTCTGTCGGATCGTACAGCATGGCTGTGCAGATGCAGAACTTGCGGTTTTTCGCTACCAGAATATCATGGTTGATACATCCTTCGCATCCTTTCCAGAAAGCTTCGTCGTCTGTCAGTTCGTTGAAGGTGACAGGCACATAACCCAGTTCGGTGTTCATTTTCATGACAGCGGCTCCGGAGGTCAGACTGAATATTTTTGCTTTCGGCCATCGGAGACGTGCCAGTTGGAAAGAAGCCTGTTTAATGCGTTTTGCCAGTCCTAATCCACGGAAATCGGGATGAACGATCAGACCGGAAGTAGCCACATATTGCTTGTTTCCCCATGATTCGATGTAGGTGAATCCGGCAAAAGTATCGCCACAAAGAGCAATAATCGCCTTACCTTCTTTCATCTTTGTCGCTACGTATTCGTGTGTGCGTTCCGCAATTCCTGTTCCTCGTACGGCGGCAGCATTTCTGATAGTTTCCAAAATAGTGTCAACGTAAACCTCATGTGAGGCGTCGGCTACCATAACATCTATTTGTTGAGTGTCCATTTCTTTATTATATAATAATAGGTATAATTATTCGATATTGGGAATGATGAGTGACAGAAGCTGACGTATTTTACTGGTTGCAACTCCTTCACGCAACACCAACATGATCGTATCGTCACCGGCAATGGTTCCCAGAATTTCACTGAATTCATTGTTGTCGATGTCATAAGCCATGCTGCTGGCATAACCGGGACGGGTGCGGATAACGGCGATGTTACCGGAAAACTGCAAAGAGATAAATCCGTTGTTGCGTAACATTTCACCGGCACTCTGGTCGGTAGAACGTTTATACATAATGTTGTTCGGCAGTACATATACGTACTTTCCGTTCATACTGGCAGCCTTGGCTACTTTCAATTGTTTCAAGTCGCGGGAGAGGGTGGCCTGTGTCAGTTCGAAGCCTTCGCGGTTCAGCTCTTGCAGCAGTTCTTCCTGCGAACCGACTTCCTTGCTTGAGATTATCATTTTGATGGCGTCTAACCGATTTGCTTTCTTCTTCATTGTATAATTATTCTAAGAATGGCGCAAAAGTATGCATTATTCTGGAGAAAATATGCATAAAACAATACTTTTTTTGCATAAAAGTGAAAAATATGCTAAACAGTGGAAGTTTGGTTTATGTATTTGTGTCAAAATGTATATCCTTTCAATCAAAATGTGTAAGGAGCATGAAGAAGGAATCGTCTATCTTTGCCATGTAGGTAAATGAATACTTTAAATATATAGACAGAATACCATGAAACAAAACTTTTTTGCAGTCGACTTGGGCGCAACGAGCGGCCGTACTATCTTGGGTACTTTTATTGAAGGTGGATTGAATCTGGAAGAAATCAATCGTTTTCCTAATCACTTGATTGAAGTGGGCGGGCATTTCTATTGGGATATTTATGCATTATATCGTCATGTCATTGAAGGATTAAAATTGGTGGCTCACCGTGGCGAGTCTATTGCTTCTATCGGTATTGATACGTGGGGAGTGGATTTTGTTTGTGTCGGAAAAGACGGAAACTTACTTCGTCAGCCTTATGCATATCGTGACCCTCATACGGTAGGAGCTCCGGACGCTCTCTTTTCCCGCATCTCCCGTAGCAAGGTATATGAAAAGACGGGTATTCAGATAATGAATTTTAATTCACTTTTTCAGTTAGATACTTTACGCCGTAATAATGATAGCGCATTGGAGGCAGCGGATAAGATATTGTTTATGCCGGATGCATTAAGTTATATGCTGACCGGGAAAATGGTGACGGAATATACGATTGCTTCGACTGCTCAATTGGTGAATGCACAAACTCGAAGTCTCGAACCGGAGTTACTGAAAGTGGTTGGATTGACAGAGAAGAACTTCGGTCGTTTTGTATTCCCGGGTGAAAAGGTAGGAGTATTGACAGAAGAAGTGCAGAAAATAACCGGATTGGGAGCTGTGCCTGTGATTGCTGTGATCGGACATGATACGGGGGCTGCTGTTGCCGCTGTTCCAGCGTTAGACCGTAATTTTGCTTATTTGAGTAGCGGTACTTGGTCGTTGATGGGAGTTGAAACGGACGCTCCGGTGATTAATACCGAAACAGAAACCTTGAATTTTACGAATGAAGGTGGTGTGGAAGGAACAATTCGTCTGCTGAAGAATATTTGCGGAATGTGGCTATTGGAACGTTGCCGTTTGAATTGGGGAGATACAAGTTATCCTGAGTTAATCAGCGAGGCAGATGCTTGCGAACCGTTCCGCAGCCTGATTAATCCGGATGATGATTGCTTTGTAAACCCTGCGAATATGGAAAAATCGATTGCTGCCTATTGCCATGCCACTGGACAGCCTGTTCCCGAACAACGTGGACAAGTAGTGCGTTGTATCTTTGAGAGTCTGGCCTTGCGTTATCGTCAGGTGTTGGAGAACTTGCGTTCTCTTTCTCCTCGTCCGATTGAAACATTGCATGTGATTGGCGGTGGCAGCCGTAACGATTTACTGAACCAGTTTACTGCCAATGCTATCGGTATTCCGGTAGTTGCGGGACCGTCCGAAGCCACTGCTATCGGTAATGTGATGATTCAGGCAATGGCGGCGGGGGAAGCAACGGATATGGCAGGTATGCGTCGGCTAATCCAGCGGTCTGTTCCTTTAAAAACTTATCATCCACAAGATACGGATGCTTGGGATACGGCTTATATCCACTTTAAAAACTGCATTCGATAATTAATAAATAACCGGTGGAATATCATTTTAAACAATAGAATATCATGAAAAAAGAAGAACTGATTCAGAAAGCGTATGAGATTGCTGTGGAACGTTATGCAGCAGTAGGTGTAGACACCGAAAAAGTATTGAAAACGATGCAGGATTTTCATCTGTCACTTCACTGCTGGCAGGCTGATGACGTTGCAGGATTTGAAGTACAGGCCGGTTCATTGACCGGAGGCATTCAGGCAACTGGTAATTATCCGGGCAAAGCTCGTAATATTGACGAACTGCGTGCTGACATCTTGAAAGCTGCTTCTTATATTCCGGGTACTCATCGTCTGAACTTACACGAGATCTATGGAGATTTTCAGGGGAAGGTGGTAGACCGTGATGAGGTAGAACCGGAACATTTCAAGAGCTGGATCGAATGGGGTAAAGAACACAACATGAAGCTTGACTTTAACTCTACCTCTTTCTCTCATCCAAAATCAGGTGATTTGTCACTTTCTAATCCCGATGAAGGCATCCGTCAGTTCTGGATTGAACATACAAAACGTTGCCGTGCAGTTGCAGAAGCAATGGGTGAAGCACAGGGTGATCCGTGTATCATGAATCTATGGGTACATGACGGAAGCAAGGATATTACGGTAAACCGTATGAAATATCGTGCATTGCTGAAAGATTCTTTGGATCAGATCTTCGCTACCGAATATAAGAATATGAAGGATTGTATCGAATCTAAAGTGTTCGGTATCGGTCTGGAAAGCTATACAGTAGGTTCTAATGACTTCTATATTGGTTATGGTGCTTCTCGTAACAAGATGATTACGTTGGATACCGGTCACTTCCATCCGACAGAAAGTGTAGCCGATAAAGTTTCTTCACTGTTGCTTTATGTGCCTGAATTGATGTTGCACGTAAGCCGTCCGGTTCGTTGGGATTCAGACCACGTTACTATTATGGATGACCCGACTATGGATCTGTTCAGCGAAATCGTCCGTTGCGGTGCTCTGGATCGTGTACATTATGGTCTTGACTATTTCGATGCATCTATCAACCGTATCGGTGCTTATGTAATTGGTAGCCGTGCTGCACAGAAATGTATGACTCGTGCTCTGCTCGAACCGATTGCCAAATTGCGCGAATACGAAGCAAACGGACAGGGATTCCAGCGTCTGGCTCTGCTCGAAGAAGAAAAAGCGCTGCCTTGGAATGCTGTTTGGGATATGTTCTGCTTGAAGAACAATGTTCCTGTAGGTGAAGATTTCATTGCAGAAATTGAAAAGTACGAAGCCGAAGTAACTTCTAAACGATAAGTTATGGAAATTTTAATCGGCTTATTGATTATAGCCATCGGTAGCTTTTGCCAGTCCAGTTCTTATGTGCCTATTAAGAAGGTAAAGGAATGGAGCTGGGAAAGCTTCTGGTTAATACAAGGTGTATTTGCCTGGTTAGTGTTCCCGTTTCTGGGTTCACTACTGGGTGTACCCCAAGAGAGCAGTTTGTTCGACTTGTGGGGAGCGGGAGGTGCTGGAATGAGCATCTTTTATGGTATATTGTGGGGAGTAGGAGGTTTGACTTTCGGACTTTCCATGCGCTATTTGGGGGTTGCACTGGGACAGAGTATCTCATTAGGGACTTGTGCCGGTTTCGGAACCCTTCTTCCGGCTCTTTTTGCAGGTACAAACTTGTTTGAAGGTAACGGGCTGATTCTTTTGTTGGGTGTTTGCATCACGTTGGCAGGTATTGCTATTATCGGGTATGCTGGTAGTTTGCGTGCGCAAAACATGAGCGAAGAAGAAAAACGTGCTGCTGTAAAAGACTTTGCATTGACAAAAGGGTTACTGGTTGCACTCCTGGCCGGTGTCATGAGTGCTTGCTTCGCTTTGGGACTGGATGCAGGAACACCTATCAAGGAAGCTGCCTTAGCCGGTGGAGTGGAAGGACTTTACGCCGGTCTCCCGGTGATTTTCCTGGTTACATTTGGCGGGTTCCTGACAAATGCAGTTTACTGCCTGCAACAGAATGTGGCTAATAAATCAATGGGTGACTATGCTAAAGGAAAAGTCTGGGGCAATAATTTAGTTTTTTGTGCGTTGGCTGGCGTATTATGGTACATGCAGTTCTTCGGACTGGAAATGGGTAAGAGTTTCCTTACGGAAAGTCCGGTATTGCTGGCTTTCTCCTGGTGTATTTTGATGGCATTGAATGTCACATTTAGTAATGTTTGGGGAATTATTCTGAAAGAATGGAAAGGCGTGTCAAACAAGACCATAACTGTGCTGATAGCTGGTCTGATCGTACTTATCTTCTCATTAGTGTTCCCAAATTTGTTTTAAAAAATTTAGGTGTGGATTACATGGATTACGCGGTTTTTTTATAACTTGCGGCAAAATCAGTGTAATCCATGCCTAATTAAAATTATATATAGAATGAAATCAATTTTAGAGAATCGTCCGGGACTTGCCAAAGAAGTAAATAAGGTAGCAGAAGTTGCCGGATACTTGTGGCAGAAAGGATGGGCTGAACGTAACGGTGGTAATATCACTGTTAATATCACAGAGTTTGTAGACGATGAAATCCGTCAGATGAAACCGATCAGTGAAGTTAAATCTATCGGTGTGACTCTTCCTTATCTGAAAGGATGTTATTTCTATTGCAAGGGAACTAATAAACGCATGCGTGATTTAGCTCGCTGGCCGATGGAAAATGGTTCGGTAATCCGTATTCTGGACGACTGTGCCAGCTACGTAATTATTGCGGACGAGGCTGTGGCTCCGACATCGGAATTGCCTTCTCACTTGAGCGTACATAATGACCTGTTGAGTAAAAACTCTCCTTATAAAGCATCTGTACATACACACCCGATCGAACTGATTGCCATGACACATTGTCCGAAGTTCCTGGAAAAAGATGTGGCTACTAATTTGTTATGGAGTATGATTCCCGAAACAAAGGCATTCTGCCCGCGTGGTTTGGGTATCATTCCTTATAAATTGCCTAGTTCTGTAGAATTGGCGGAAGCTACCATCAAGGAATTGCAGGATTATGATGTTGTGATGTGGGAGAAACATGGTGTATTTGCAGTTGATTGCGATGCGATGCAGGCGTTCGATCAGATCGATGTACTTAATAAATCGGCTCTCATCTATATCGCAGCGAAAAATATGGGCTTCGAGCCGGATGGTATGAGTCAGGAACAGATGAAAGAAATGACTGTTGCTTTCAATCTGCCTAAATAAAACAACAAATAGCACAACCATGAATCGAATTATTTTAAACGAAACTTCTTACTTCGGTGCCGGATGCCGAAGTGTGATTGCTGTGGAAGCAGCTAGACGTGGCTTTAAGAAAGCCTTTTTTGTAACGGATAAAGACCTTATCAAGTTTGGTGTGGCTGCTGAAATTATTAAAGTATTTGATGAGAACCAGATTCCTTACGAACTTTATAGCGATGTAAAGGCTAACCCTACTATTGCAAATGTGCAAAACGGTGTGGCAGCTTACAAAGCTTCCGGAGCCGATTTTATCGTTGCTTTGGGTGGTGGCTCTTCTATCGATACTGCCAAAGGAATCGGTATTGTTGTGAATAACCCGGATTTTGCGGATGTGAAGTCTCTGGAGGGGGTAGCTGATACCAAACACAAAGCTGTACCTACCTTTGCACTGCCTACTACTGCCGGAACGGCTGCCGAGGTAACTATCAATTATGTGATTATTGATGAAGATGCCCGTAAGAAGATGGTTTGCGTAGACCCGAACGACATCCCTGCCGTGGCTATCGTAGACCCCGAACTGATGTACTCAATGCCGAAGGGGCTTACTGCCGCTACCGGTATGGATGCTTTGACACATGCCATCGAAAGTTATATTACTCCCGGTGCCTGGGTAATGAGCGATATGTTCGAATTGAAGGCTATTGAGATGATTGCACAAAATCTGAAAGCAGCCGTAGACAATGGTAAAGATGTGGCAGCTCGCGAAGCAATGTCGCAGGCACAATATATTGCCGGTATGGGATTCTCGAATGTCGGTTTGGGAATAGTTCATTCAATGGCTCATCCGTTGGGTGCATTCTATGATACTCCACACGGGGTAGCTAATGCCTTGCTGTTGCCGTATGTGATGGAATACAATGCTGAATCTCCGGCAGCTCCGAAATATATCCATATTGCGAAAGCAATGGGAGTGGACACTACCGGGATGAGTGAAGCGGAGGGCGTTAAAGCTGCTATTGAAGCTGTGAAAGCACTTTCTATCAGCATTAATATCCCACAGAAATTGCATGAAATCAATGTGAAAGAAGAAGACATTCCTGCATTGGCTGTAGCTGCTTTCAATGATGTTTGTACAGGTGGTAATCCTCGTCCTACTTCGGTAGCGGATATTGAAGCCTTGTATCATAAAGCATTCTAAATCTCGTTATAGTAAAGTTTGTTTTTATATAAACATCCGGGGATACTTGAAAGTACACTCCGGATGTTTTTTTATACCCTTGCGTGTGTTTTCTGAAAATAATTCCTATTTTTGTCCAACTCAATTACATGAAAACACTCTGATATGATCGAGGATAATAGTTTGGGATTGGAATTTAAATATCTGATTGTAAATGACATGGACCGTAAATTCGGTCTGTGGGTGAATACCGTCGGCTATCAGTCTATCCCTCCTGATTCACCTTATCCATTGAAAGAGCATCCCTCCGGTTACTTTTTTAATGCGGAAAAAGGAAGGGTGCTTCGCGAATATCAGTTGGTCTATATCACAAAAGGGCGTGGTTTGTTTTCATCCGATTCCACTTCTGAAAAGCAGGTTTGTAAAGGCCGGCTGATGGTATTGTTTCCCGGGCAATGGCATACTTACCGCCCGTTACGGCAGACTGGTTGGACGGAATATTACATCGGCTTTGAGGGGCCAATGATAGATGCCATCGTTAATGATGCTTTTTTGTCGCAGGAGCAGCAAATATTGGAAATCGGTATTAATGAAGAGTTGGTTTCCTTGTTCTCCCGTGCTCTTGCTGTAGCTGAAGCGGATAAGATTTCCGCGCAACAATATCTTTCCGGGATTGTGCTCCACATGATAGGTATGATTCTTTCTGTCTCCAAGAATAAAGTTTTCGAGATGAGTGATGTGGATCAGAAGATAGAACAGGCGAAAATCATCATGAATGAAAATGTTTCCGGTAATGTAGATCCGGAAGAGTTAGCAATGCGGCTTAACATCAGTTATTCATGGTTTCGACGTGTTTTCAAGGAGTATACTGGTTATGCTCCCGCCAAATATTTCCAGGAATTGAAACTCCGTAAAGCCAAACAAATGTTAGTAGGAACTTCCCAATCCGTGAAAGAGATTTCTTTTTTTCTGGGTTTCCAGTCTACCGAATATTTTTTCTCTTTTTTCAAGAAACGTACAGGGCTTACCCCGTTGGAATATCGTTCGTTCGGACGGGAAGAATAAAATAGGGTGAAGTCTATATCTATCAGTTATTTTGCTCTGATTTTGGGAATATCATAAAAACTGTTACTTTTGTGACGAGATTAATGTGTGCTATAAACCATCATTCTTGATATGCGCGAACAAAGACTATCTAAGATCCATTTTTTTATTCTGCTATCTCTTTTTGGATTTGTATTTCCACTCCGGTCACAGGAATACAAGTTCAGAACATTGGGTGTGGAAGATGGATTGTCGCAAATAACGGTGAGCGATATTTGCCAGGATGAGAAATCGCGTATATGGATTGCCACTCTGGACGGGCTGAATTGTTTCGATGGCAATCACATCAAAGTCTTCAACCACTTTCATAACGACTCTATCAGTTATGGTAATTTATATGTGACTCAAATGGTGGAAGACGGTCAGGGAAGTCTTTTCCTGTTGACCTCTACCGGACTTTTCCAGTTCGACCTTGAAACAGAAAAATATTATATTCTTCCGGTGACTTCTCCCTCCACTCTTGCCAAAGGAAAGACGGGAGTGTGGATTGCAGAAGGAGGGAAACTGTTCTTATACGATAAGAATACCCGCCTCTTGAAACCGATGTATGCCGATTTGCAGCTGCCGGATAGTGGCCCGACGATGGTGGAAGGTTCCGAAGGAAGTCTCTGGATTGCTTTGAAAGAGGGTGGGGTGATGCGTGTAGATACTTGCGGATCGATGTCACTTCACTTGCCCGGAATTAAAGTGATGAAACTGATAAAAAGTAACGACCAGAATATCTGGATTGGTTCGCAGGATCAGGGCGTTTTCTGTTTTTCACCTCAAGGTACGATCATACATCACTATGAATATAATGATAAGAGTGTTTACACGGTTCGGGACGATATGGCGAGAGCGTTATGTCAGGATTTGGAAGGGAATATATGGGTAGGCTACAGAAGTGGATTGAGTAAGATTGAAGTGGCTACCGGGAAAATATTCCATTATCAGGCTGATCCTAACCGGGTGGGTGCTATGTCCAATCGTTCGGTGACGTCTCTTTATACCGACAAACAAGGAACTGTTTGGGTGGGGACTTATTGGGGAGGGGTAAACTTCTTCTCTCCGGAATATCAGCATTTTGTGCATTATCATGCTTCGGACACCGGATTGTCTTTTCCGGTGGTCGGTGCTATGGCAGAAGATAAAGTCGGAAATATCTGGATTTGTACGGAAGGAGGGGGATTAGATTTATATCAACCGGAACAGGGAAAGTTCAAGCATTTTAATGCGCATACGGGATATCATTTCAGTACGGACTACCTGAAAGATGTTGTTTTTGATGAGGCTAATAATTGCTTATGGATTGCAGCCGACTTTACCAATAAGGTGAATTGTTTTCATCTTAATAACTATCGGAATGATATCTATAATCTCGAACCGCTTGGAGAAGAAAGTGTCGGAGAAGCCCTGTTTGCCTTGGCGGATACTCCTCGTAAATTGTATGTCGGGACAACATCCGCTATTGTGAGTTTGGATAAACAGACCTTGAAATCCGAGGTGTTGTTTCATCAGAAGGAACTGTTTACACATAATTATAACACCCTATTGCTTGATTCGAAAAACAGATTATGGTTTGCTGCCGACGACGGTTGTGTAGCCTATGTGATTGATGAAATGCGGTTTGAAACCTATAGGATAAGTCTGAAGAAACGGGTCAGATCTCAAAAAGAGTTGGTCAATGTTATCTATGAAGATCGAAAGGGAAATATTTGGGTAGGGACACATGGCAACGGACTTTTCTTGCTGGATAAGAAAGAACGTTTGTTTCGTTTACATACTCCTGAAAGTGTGTTGTCGGGAGAAAATATCAGAGTACTGGGGGAAACCCCTTCCGGGAATTTGCTGATTGGTACCGGGCATGGATTGTCAATGCTGGAACAGAAAGAGGGGAAGGTAATCAACTTCAATTCTAAAACCGGATTCCCGCTGACTCTTGTGAACCGGAAATCCATGCATGTGTCCCGTAACCATGATATTTATATGGGAGGAGCTACCGGATTGGTAACCATTCGTGAAAGTAGTCTGTATTATCCTCCGAAAATATACGATCTGGAGTTGGCTCATTTGTATGTCAACAACAAAGAGATAACAACAGGCGATCAAACCGGTATTTTAAATAAATCCTTTGCCTATACCGGCCGGATCAAATTGAATTACTTGCAAAATGTGTTTTCTATCGGTTTCTCAACAGATAATTTTCTGCATATAGGCGGTGGTGAGGTAGAATATCGGTTGATGGGGTATAATGATGAATGGAGCGAGAACCGTTTGGGAAATGATATTACTTATACGAATATCTCTCCGGGTGATTATGTCTTTGAGATCAGGCTGAAAAACTTCCCGGAAGTAATCAGATCATTGGATATAACGATTACGCCACCTTTCTATGCCACTTGGTGGGCCTATACTATTTATGTATGCGTGATTCTGACTATTTTATTCTTCATTGTGAGAGAATATAGAATCCGTCTGTTCCTGAAAACTTCATTGGATTTTGAACTTCGCGAGAAACAATACATTGAAGAGATGAATCAATCCAAACTTCGTTTCTTCACGAATATCTCGCATGAAATCAGAACTCCGATCACTCTTATCCTGGGGCAGGTTGATCTGTTGCTGAATTCCGGCAAATTGTCTACCTATGCTTATTCGAAACTGTTGAATATACATAAAAATGCAGGTAACCTGAAATCATTGATTACGGAGCTGCTTGATTTCCGGAAACAGGAGCAGGGACTTTTGAAACTGAAAGTTTCTCAATTTGATTTATATTCTTTGCTCAAAGAGCATTATGTATTGTTTAAGGAGTTGGCTGCTAACAGGAATATTTCGTTTGTTTTGCATGCCGACTGCGAGCAATGCCTCGTGTGGGGGGACCGGATGCAAATACAGAAGGTGGTTAATAATTTGCTATCTAATGCTTTTAAATATACTTCAGACGGTGGAACTATCCGTATGGAATTGGCTGATGGAACGGAGGAATGTATGTTTTCCGTTTCCGATAATGGTGCGGGAATATCCGAGGAAGACTATGTTAAGATATTCGAACGATTCTTTCAGGTTGAGAATATAGGACAGTATGGAGGAACTGGTATCGGGCTGGCTTTGAGTCAGGGTATTGTGAAAGCCCACCAGGGAGATATAACAGTAGAAAGTCAGCTGGGAAAAGGTTCTTGTTTTAAGGTCACTCTGAAAAAAGGGGATGCTCACTTTGATTCTTCTGTCGCCCGGGTTGAACCGGAGCAGGATAAGGAATATATTTATTATTCGGAAGACAAAGAACTGCTGGTTAAAGAGGTGCAGTCAGCCCAAAGTGAAAACGGGACTACTGACTGTAAATTACTGGTGATTGATGATAATGAAGAAATCAGAAATATCCTTGTAGATATCTTCTCTCCGTTGTATACGGTTGAAACTGCAAGTGATGGCAAGGAAGGGTACGAGAAAGTAAAGGTAATGCAACCCGACCTGGTTATTTCGGATATCATGATGCCCGGAATGCCCGGAACAGAGTTATGTGCCAAGATCAAGAACAATATAGAAACCTGCCATATCCCTGTCGTTCTTCTGACTGCCCTTAGTGCGCCGGAACGTGAATTGGAAGGATTGAGAATTGGAGCGGATATTTATGTGGTAAAACCATTTAATATGCGGCGGTTGGTTATGCAATGCAATAATCTGATTAATACCCGCAGACTCTTACAGAATAAATATGCCCATCAACTGGATAGCAAAGCGGAGAAGATTGCGACGAATGAACTCGACCAGAAGTTTATCGAACAAGCTACTCAAGTGGTGGAAGATAATATGGAAAATCCCGAATTCAGTGTAGATGTCTTCTCACGTGAGATGGGGGTGGGACGTACTGTCTTATTCCAGAAGATAAAAGGTATCACGGGAAGTACGCCAAATAATTTTATCATGAATCTGCGTCTGAAAAAAGCGGCATATTTTCTGCAGAATTCTCCGGAAATGAATATATCGGATATTGCTTACCGGTTAGGATTTGGAAATCCTCAATACTTCAATAAATGCTTTAAAGAACTTTTTGATATTGCTCCTACGCAATACCGAAAAGCTCATAATACCTCCTCCAAACCCTCTGTGAAGTGATTAAAATAAGTCATCTGAATTTTTAGACTAGATAAAACGAACAATTCGATAGGGTGCAATATATTCAAATGCGATACTTTTGTGGCGTTGGATAATGCCAGCTTGTACTTGAGTTTTCTTTGGTTAGGTGTGTCCGCACACACTTTCATTTGGTAGACCTACGATTGGTTCAACACCCTGCTCGGCGTCGTGATCATCTGCGCGATCACCTTCGTCGTCGCGCGCATCACCGTGGCTTTTATGAGCCGCGTGCTGAACAAGACGACGCTTCTGCCTTCCAGCTCCATCTTCATCAATCTCGTGCGCATCATCGTGTGGGTCATCGGCATCTGCTGCGTGCTGTCGATGTGCTTCAACGTGAACATCTCCGCCATGGTCACCGGCCTGGGCGTTGTCGGTATCGCGGTGTCGTTGGGTTTTCAGGACACGCTTTCGAACCTCATCGGCGGCCTGACCGTCAGCGTGTCGCGCACCCGGCGACAACATCCGCATGGGACCATCCGGCGTCACTGGCGTCGTGCAGGACGTCACCTGGCGCTACACCTCCATCAAAGACAGTTCGGGCACCACCACCAACATCCCCAACTCGCTCATGACTTCCACGGCCGTCTGCAAGCTGTCGCCCTTGAATGAGATTTCCATTCCCCTGGTGGTCACCACCAACAGCGAGCGCCTCACCGCCACGGCCCATCACATTGAGGACGCCGCCGAGAAGGCCGTCGCCCGTGTGAGCAAGCTGAAGAAGCGGCCCAGCGTATCGTTCTCGTCCATCACCGACTACGGGTTCAAAGGTTCGCTGAGCTTCACCATCGCCGAGGCTTCCAAAGCCTCCTCTGCCACCGATGCCGCTATCCGAGCCGTCGCCCCCTACGTGCACAACCATCTTATCGAGGAGGCCATGGGCGACCTAACCGGGCAGAAACTTACCGACGCCACCGGGTCGCTCGTGCCCGTGAAGGACGAGGAAGACGGGGCACAAAAATAGCCCTGCCCCACGCCAGAGGATGAACCCACCTCAAAAGGTGGGTGCTCGCATCGGGTCTCCCGGCTTTCGCATCAACGGATGCGAATCTCCGTTCCAACCGCTTCTAGAGCTCCCTCGTCATAATACGTCGGTCCATCGCAGTATATGGCGGGAACAAGGCTTGATTTCAGTATACGCAAAACCTGGTGACAGGAAAGTCTTGACATACGGCACAACATAAGCTGTTGGATAAACGTTGCCCACCATCGCTGCTTGAAGGAGCACTCGTGCCAACTTTATGACAGAGACGCGGTCGACGGTTAGGCGAGTCGGAGTGCGCTACAATGGCGGCTATGGAAAACAACTTCGAAAACACCACCATCTCGCTGTACGGCACCGTGCCCGACTCCATCGTGGACGGGCCCGATCTGCGCTACGCCGTGTTCGTGCAGGGGTGCTCGCACCATTGCCCCGGCTGCCACAACCCCGAAAGCCAGCCAGCCGAGGGCGGTACTGAAACGACCCTCGCGGCCCTTCTGGCCGATATTCGGGCCAACGGCCTCGCGCACGACGTCACCCTTTCCGGCGGCGAGCCCTTCGAACAGCCGAAGGCCTGCGCAGCCTTGGCTGCCGAGCTGAAGCGCAATGGTTACGGAGTCTGGAGTTATTCCGGTTACCTCTATGAAGATCTGGCGAAACGAGCCGACAAAGCCCGCGCCGAGCGCGATCGCCGGATCGGGGCACTCGGCGGCGAGGCACTCCACGAGAACCCTGAGGAAGCGATGGTCAGTGGGGCTCTCGCCGACATCGCCGACGACTTGGCCGTGGGAGACCTGCTGGATTCCATCGACGTGCTCGTAGATGGCCCCTTCGTGGAGTCGCGCAAGTCCCTCGAGCTGAAGTGGTGCGGCTCCTCCAACCAGCGCCTGATCGATGTGCCGGCCACCCGACGCACCGGCTCTGTCGTGGAATGGCAGACCACCTCGTTCTCGCTGGAAAAGCCCTCCAACTGGTAGGCGAGCACCTTTTGGAGCCATGACCGACAAAAGTTTTCGCGTTTTTGGTCACCACTTTTTTGGAAATCTTTGTCATCCGATGGGTAGCCGCACGGTGAAACGGGTGCCGACGTCTTCTTCGCTCTCCACGGACACCTCGCCGCCGTGGTAGAGAGCGGCATGCTTAACGATGGCAAGGCCCAGCCCCGTGCCGCCCAGCTCTTTGGAGCGACTTTTCTCCAAGCGATAGAAGCGCTCGAAGATTTTCTCCAGCTTGTCGGCGGGAATACCCGCGCCCGTGTCGTTCACGCGAATGACGCCCATGCGCACCGGAGCAGCCGCCTTGACCCCCTCCTCAGCATCGCCTTCGCCCGGCACAACGCCGTGCACGAACCCCCTACCAGACGCATCCTCCGCACCGGCAACGTCCTCCGCGTACACCTCCACGAACACGCGACCATTTTCGCGATTGTAGCGGATGGCGTTCTCGACCAAGTTGTAGATCATCTGCTTGAGCAGGGTTTCATTGCCCCGAATGATGACCGGTTCGGCCTTGAGGCCAACGGTCACTCCCGCATCGGCGGCCAGCTTGGTCAAGCGCCCCACCACCCGACTGGCCACCTCTTCCAGATTCACTGCCTCGGTTTCGTTGTCGCCCGGCGCCATCTCGTCGAGACGCGAAAGAATAAGCACATCGTCGATGAGCGCGCGCATGGCTTGGGACTCCTCGTAGATGAGCTGCGCGAAACGCGGCACGTCCTCGGGGGGCACCAGGCCGTTGGCCATCAGCTCTGCATAGCCGGAGATCACCTGCAGGGGCGTTTTCATCTCATGGGAGACGTTGGCCGAGAATTCGCGGCGCATCTTCTCGGCGCGAGCCAGCTCTTCGTTGCGCGCGAGGGCCGATCTCGAGCGCGCCGGCTTGTCGGCCTCTACCTCAGGCGCGACTACCGGCACTTCAGCAGTTTCGGCCTCGCAGCCGTTGCGTGAGGCGTTGGTGGCACTCATGAGGCGCTCTTCTTCAAGCGATAGCCCACGCCGCGCACGGTGGCGACAGCCTCTTCGGAGCCGGGAGCCGCCTCGGCCAGCTTGCGCCGCAGCGTCTTCACGTGCATGTCCACGGTGCGCGTCTCGCCGACGAAGCTTACGCCCCACACCTGCTCGAGCAGCTGCTCGCGGGTGAGCACGCGGCCCTTGTTCTCCATGAGCGTGCGCAGAAGGTCGAACTCCTTGCGTGTGAGGTTGACTTCCCGGCCATTCGCCACCACGGTGCGGGCGGACGGCGACAGCTTGATCGCGCCGACGGCCATAAGGTCACTGGGTTCCGCCACCTCTTCTGCGGCGCCTTGGCTCGGACGGCTCGCGCGCCGCAGCAGCGCGTTCACTCGCGAGATGAGTTCCATCATGCCGAAGGGTTTCGCCAGGTAGTCGTCGGCGCCGGCATCGAGCCCCACTACTTTGTCGAACTCGGTGCCCTTGGCCGTGAGCATCATGACGGGAAGGTTCTCCGTCGCCGCATTGCCGCGCAGGGCCTGCAGCAGAACGAGGCCGTCGTCGCCGGGCAGCATAATGTCCAGCAGCACCGCATCGGGCGGCTCGACCGCGCACCGCTCAACAAGACCGTCGCCATCGTGGAACGCACGCACTTCCATACCCGCTTGATGCAGCGCATAGGCAGTCAGGTCGCGGATATGCTCGTCGTCTTCCACGTAATAGATGAGCGGGGCTTTGCTCATGGGAATCCTTTCTGGAACAGGTGCGCGGTCATTGTAGCGCAACAGCCGCGCGACGCAGAGATGGGCGGCAAGGCGTCAAAGAGCCGTGGGCCGGCCGAACAGGCAGCGCCGTCCCAGCGCCGCCTCAGTGCCACCCAGTGCCGCCCCAGCGACACCTCCGCGCAACCGGAAACCAGCGCGAAAGTGACCGACGGTGCGGGGTAGCGCCGTCGGTCGCAAGGGCGGCTTAGGCGGCCGCTGCGTCGGGGGCCAACGGCGTCTCCAGGGTGTCCACCAGCGGGTCGCGCGGTCGACGCGGCTTCTCGGGGAGAATCGCCATGACGATCTTCACCATCACCGAGACCAGCGGTAGCCACAAAGCGGTCATGGTCACGTTGAACAGCGTGTGGGCGTTGGCGATCTGCCGGGCGATAACTTCCACCTCGGGGCCAGCCGGAGGGATGGCCGCCACCACCGAGGCGAAGGGCCCGATGAGCCACACGAACAAGAGGCAGCCCGATAGGTTGAAGATGCAGTGGGACAGGGCCACGCGCTTGGCGTCGCGAGACTGGCCGATGGCGGCGAGCAGCGCCGTGATGGTGGTGCCCAGGTTGTCGCCGAGAAGGATGGGGATGGCGCCGTCGAGGCCGATGATGCTCGCTCCATCGGCGCCCGGCGTGGAAGCGAAGTTCTGCAGCACGGCGATGGTGGCGCTGGAGCTTTGCACCACGAGCGTCATGAGGGTGCCCACCAGAACGCCGAGCACCGGCACGCCCGTCACCTGGGCAATCAGGTCGGTGAACACGGGGTTCTCGGCCAAGGGCTTCATGACAGCGCCCATGGTGTCGATGCCGAGGAACAAAAGCCCGAAGCCGAAGACGGCGGTGCCGACGTACTTCATCTGTCCCTGCTTGGCGAGCTGCATGATGAGGAAGCCCACGAGCACGATGCCGAGCACGTAATCGGACAGTTTGAAGGCGATGATCTGCGCCGTGATGGTGGTGCCGATATTCGCGCCCATGATGATGGGGATGGCCTGACGCAGCCCCATGAGACCGGCAGCCACGAAACCGATGGCCATGACCGTGGTGGCGCTGGAGCTTTGCAGCACCGCCGTGGCCAGTGCACCGGCCAGAACACCGAAAAAGGGGTTCTTCGTCACGGCGGCCAGAATGGCACGCATGCGTTCGCCAGCCGCCTCCTGCAGGTTGCTGCTCATAAGGTTCATGCCGTACAGGAACAGGGCCAGACCGCCGAACAGTCCCAGCCCGATTTGCAGCAGTTCTTCCACCTATGCGTCTCCTTCTTACAGCGACTCGCCCCTTGCGAGCCGCGCTCATCGGCAGGTCACGCCCTTGCGGCCCGCGCTCGTCTCAGCAGGGAAGGAGTATGAAGCCTCATTGAGCAGCCGCCGTAAGAGCCACGTAAAATGAAAGTAAAATCGTGCGGCGCTATCGACCGTTAAGCCCAACCCTCCGTAGGGGACGACCTTGGTCGCCCCTCTTTTGCCATGCGGACGCAACCCACCCGCGAGGGCCGACCAAGGTAAGCCCCTACGGAAACGGGAATGCCGCTACCCAAAACGGCCAGCGACGTAATCGGCGGTGCGCGGATCGGTGGGGGCGGAGAAGATGCTGTCGGTGTCGCCGGCTTCCACCACCTCGCCCAACAGGAAGAACGCCGTCTTGTCGGAAATGCGCAGGGCTTGCAGCATATTGTGGGTCACCATGATCACCGTGTAGCGCTCCTTCAGCTGGCCGATAAGCTCCTCAATCTTCGCCGTGGAAATGGGATCCAAAGCGCTCGTGGACTCGTCGAGCAGCAGCACCTCCGGCTGCACCGCCAGGGCGCGGGCGATGCACAGGCGCTGCTGCTGACCGCCGGACAGGCCGAGCGCGTTCTTTTTCAGGCGATCTTTCAGCTCGTCCCAGATGGCGGCCGCGCGCAGCGACTCCTCTACAATGATGTCCAGATCGGCCTTGGCGCGCACCCCATGGCTGCGCGGGCCGAAGGCAACATTGTCGTAGATGCTCATAGGGAAGGGGTTCGGCTGCTGGAACACCATACCCACGCGTCGGCGCAGGTCGGTGGCATCCAGGGTGCGGTAGGCGTCGGCACCGTCCAGAAGCACCGAGCCTTCCACGCGACAGCCCTCCACCAGATCATTCATGCGGTTCAGCGTCTTCAGCAGCGTGGACTTACCGCAACCGGAAGGGCCGATGAGCGCCGTCACCTGGTTTTCTGGGAAGGTGAGGTTGATATCGCGCAGACCTTGGAAGTCGCCGTAGAACAGGTTCAGGTGCTCGACGGCCATTTTTGCAGGAGCGGGTGAGGAAACCGGAACCGCAGCGGACGCCGAGGCGGATCCAGGGTGCGGGGCATCAGCGAGGGCCGTCGCGCTCGTCTCGTTCGCGAGTTCCTTCAAAAAGCTCGTCATTTCTTACTCACTTCCATTTTCTGTGCCACCACCCGCATGGCGGCGTTCAGCAGAAGAACGAGGATCAGCAGCACCACCGAGGTGGCGTAGGCCTCGTTCACGTGCAGGCCCTCGCAGGCCAGGGTGTACATGTGCACGGCCAGGGTGCGGCAGGAGTCGAAGAGGGCGAAGATGCCCTGGCCGCCGAAGTCGGGGATTTGGGCCACGGTGCCGGCGGTGAACAGCAAGGCCGCCACCTCGCCAACGCAACGGCCGAGGGCCAAAATGACGCCGCCCAGGATGCCGGGCACCGCCGAGGGCAGCACGCAGCGGGCCACCGTGCGCAACCGCCCGGCACCGAGGCCGAAGCCGCCCTCGCGGTAGGAATCGGGCACCGCCATGAGCGCCTCCTCGGTGGTGCGCATGATGACCGGCAGCACCATGATGGCCAGAGTGCAGGCGCCGGACAGCAGCGAGAGGCCCCAGCCGCAAGCCGTCACGAAGAACAGCATGCCGAACAGGCCGTAGATGATGGAGGGAATGCCCTGCAGCGTCTCGGCGGTCACGCGCACCAGGCGCACGAAGCGGCTGCCGCGGCGGGCGTACTCCACCAGGTAGATAGCCGCACCAACGCCCACGGGCACCGCCAGCGCCAAAGCCAGCAGCGCCATGATGACCGTCGAGGCGAGCGCCGGCAGAAGCGACACGTTCTCGGAGGTGTATTCCCACTGGAACAGATCGGGAGTAAGCGCGGGCACGCCTCGCACCAGGATGTAGCCCACCACGAACAGCAGCACGGCAGCGGTTACCGTTGCGGCGGCATAGGTGAGCCAGCGCAGCAGCACCGACACCGCGCGGCGCCGACGGGACGAGCGGGCGATGCGGGCCTCCAAGGCATCTTCCTTGGCGAAGTAAGCGGGCATCAGATTGACGGCACCCAGGGCTCCCAAGGTCGGCGAGCAGGCGACCACCGAGGGCCGCGGGCGACGCAAGCGCAGGTTGAAGCCATCGCTCATCGCGCCTCACCTCTCTTCCGAATAACGTTGAGCAGCATCGTGATCAGCAGGATGAACACGAACAGAACCACACCGGTGGCGATGAGGGCCTCGCGGTGCAAGTCGGCGGCGTAGCCCATTTCCAACACGATGTTGGCCGTCATGGTGCGCACGCCAGACAGCAGCGAGTCGGGAATGATGGGCATGTTTCCGGCCACCATGATCACGGCCATGGTCTCGCCGATGGCCCGTCCCAGCCCCAGCACGATGGCGGCCATGATGCCGGAGGCGGCCGCCGGGGCCACCACCTTGAACACGGCGTGCTCGTGATCGACGCCGAGAGCCAGGGCACCCTCGTAGTAGCGAGCGGGCACGGCGTCCAAAGCGCTTTGGGCCACGGGG
>OGXS01000931.1_pt1 | contig 22643 bp, 17 predicted proteins | sample 1576371 | NCBI WGS metagenome assembly OGXS01 (sample SAMEA3541475, study PRJEB24748) | human gut metagenome | biome: human gut; feature: human-associated habitat; material: faeces | place: China | collected 2012
AAAAAGAGTGGTGCTGGAGCTAGGCTCCAGCACCAACTTTGTCTACAGTCTGAAATGGGGCCGGGGGATTTTTAAAAATCCCCCGGCCCTAATTAATTAGATTTTGTATGTATCTGGCCATTCGATTTTCTTATTTTCCTGCTGGGCCAGGAATTTTATAACAGCTTCTAATAACCTTCCTGTAAATGCGTTTGACTCATCCCGGTCGAAATCGTGCATATCGCAGGAAGCGATAAAACGCTGGGCATTGTATCGGCTGCACAGTTCCAAGAATTCGTTATAAGGAACGTCTGGATCTTTGATGCTGTGGGCGCAGAACAAGGGGCAGGGGAATTTCTCGCAGGTGCGCAGAGAATAGTCCAGGAAAAAATACTTCTTCCGCCCTTCATACAATAGATCCGCCCATTTCCCGGTCTGCCGGGCGTAAACATAGACGCTGTAGTGGGTGTCCAGATCGCCGGCGGCGTGGATCTCCTGGGGAACTGCGTCCAGACAGGAAGCCGGTACCGATGGAAGGGAGCAATAATATTTACTGGGGGAATCAAACCATCCGTCGCAGAGAAAACCATATCCGTAGAAAGAAAGGACCGCTCTTGGCAAAATAGTCAGATTTCCTTTCGCGGCGGCCAGAAGGCAGAGGTAGGCTCCGGCAGAACGGCCCCACAGATAATAGGGAAGAAGCCTGCCAAAGCGGCCGGGGCTTTCTTCTATAAAAGACTGGATTGAGGCGCATACATCTCCCAGGATCATGTCCAGTTTGGCGGCCGGGGCCAAAGGATAGTCAAAAGCGATAATCGCGTATCCGGCCTGAGTCAATGTGTTTAGATGAAGCAAGGGGAGATCGTGGCGGTCTCCATATAGAAGGCCTCCGCCGTGAAAATATAAGATACATCCGCGAAGCTCCTGGTCTGTATCGAGATAATCGGTATCAAGATAAATAGTCGCATATTTAGAGAACAGAGAGCCGGACAGCTCCCAGTCGGTTTTGTGAAGCATGAGAGGACTTCCTTTCTGTATATGATGTACCGTCAGACAACGGCTCTATCATCTATCCTAACACAGAAGGAAATGGAGAACAAGGCGCAAAAGGATAGCTCCTTACTCCGGCAGAGAAAGAAATTGAATTGATAAAAATATAACAAAAAAATATTGAGAAAATTTTAGCAAAATTTTAAGCCGAAAATAGAGCGGATTTCAGGACGGCGATAACGATAAGAGAACCATATAAGCAGAGTAAACAAAAAGAGGTCGTTGTTTTGTATAAAATGTCAATTGAAAAAACAAAAGTGTATTGTCATAATGAAAATATAAAAACTGGTTGACCACAAACAGATTTAGAAAAAGATTTTAGGTAGAAGGAGAGGGTTTAAGGATGAGTTATTTAAATGGTCAGGTTGGTTACAGAGACGAATTACTGGATACACGTTCCATCGTGAAAAAGGATAATTATGTTTTGCTTGAGCCAGACGGACTGGTAAAAAACGCCATCCCAGGTTATGAGAACTGTGACGTGACGATCCTGGGGACGCCGGCGATGGGGGCGTCTTTCGCGGATTATCTGGTAACGGCCCATGAAGGCGGGAAGAATCCTGGTCTGGGAGGGGAAGGGCTGGAAACCTTCCTGTATGTGCTGGAAGGAGCGGTGACGGTAAAGAACGCGGATCAGGAAGCGGAGCTTACCGAGGGAGGATACATCTTTTCCCCAGAGAGCAGCCTGGTGTCATTTGAGAATAAGGGAAAAGCAGACGCGAAACTGTACGTATACAAACGCAGATATGACAGGATCGAAGGCTACAGCGCCCGCACAGTAGTAGGAAATACAAATGAGATGGAGTGGGTAGAATACGAGGGAATGGACAACTGCCACATCAAAGACCTGCTTCCGGCGGCGGGAGACTTTGGTTTTGATATGAACATGCACATTCTGAAATTCAAACTGGGAGCGTCCCATGGCTATATCGAGACCCATATCCAGGAGCATGGGATGTACTTCCTGTCTGGAAAGGGAATGTACCGTCTGGACAACGACTGGGTACCGGTAAAGAAAGGGGACTATGTATTCCTGGACGCGTATGTGCCGCAGGCATGCTACGCGGTAGGAAGAGAAGAGGAATTTGCGTACATTTACTCCAAAGATTGCAACAGAGACGTGAAATTATAAGATGCCAGGGGCAAAAGGTCCCCACTGAGTAAAAGATCCTAAGGAACAGATTGCAAATAAAAAAGAAGGATGGTTTAGAAAAATGAGACTTTCACGGAATGAGTTAAAAGACTTAATGAAGAATAAGATGGCCAAGGCGGGGCTGAAAGAAGATCATGCGGAGACCGCGGCCGAGATTCTGACCTGGGCGGATGAAAGGGGATATCATTCTCATGGCGCGGTGCGTGTAGAATACTACAGCGAGCGGATCGCCAAAGGAGGTATCACCGCGGATCCGAAGATTACCTGGAAAGAGAACGGTCCCTGCAGCGGTATCCTGGATGGGGATAATGGATGCGGCTATGTGATCGCGAAACTGGGAATGGAGAAAGCCATCGAGATGGCGAAGAAAAACGGAGTCGCGATCGTAGGCATGAGCAACCTTTCCCACAGCGGATCTCTTGGTTATTACACAGAGATGGCGGCCAAAGAAGATCTGGCAGCGATTTCATTCTGCCAGTCAGATCCGATGGCAGTGCCTTACGGCGGAACAGAGCCGTACTATGGAACGAACCCTATCTCCTTTGCGGCTCCAACAGCAGATGAGAGAATGGTTGTCTTCGATATGGCTACCACCGTTCAGGCTTGGGGAAAAATCCTGGACAAACGGTCTCGGCATGAGTCAATCCCGGACAGCTGGGCGGTAGATGAGGAAGGCGCGCCGGTGACAGATCCAAACAAAGTAAACGCGCTTCTTCCGATCGCGGGAGCAAAAGGCTACGGCCTGATGATGATGGTAGATGTATTCAGCGGCGTGCTTCTTGGAGTTCCTTTTGGAAAACATGTAAGTTCTATGTACCATGATCTGTCCAAGGGAAGAGAATTAGGCCAGATGCACATCGTCATCGATCCGGCCAGATTTGTAGGCATTGATGAGTTTAAGAAAAACATGTCTCAGGTATGTGATGAGCTGAGTCAGATGAAACCGGCGCCAGGCCATGACAAAGTATACTATCCTGGAGAGAGAGCGGTCATGAGACGGGATCAGGCTTATGCGGAGGGCGGTATTGAGATCGTAGATGAGATCGTAGAATATCTGAAGAGCGATGACATCCATTATGACAGATATGACCACAAAAACAGGTTTGCGGAGTAAGTAAAGGAAAGGAGAAATTATGTTAAAGACAATCGTAAAAAAAGGAAGCTACCATGACTCTGTTGTTCTGATGCTTCTCACCAATCAGATTTCAACAATTGAAGGTGTGAAGAAAGTTTCTATTATGATGGCTACGCCAGCCAACAAGGATATTTATAAACAGAGCGGCCTCGCCACAGATGAACTGATGGAAGCCACAGCCAACGATATGGTTGTTGTCGCGGATGTGGACGATGACAGTCTTCTGGATAAAATCATGGACGAGGTAGACGAGTTCTTCAAGAAACAGTCTACTACAGAAGGCGATAAGAAAGGCGCTGAGAGCGTGAAGTCCTGGGACAAGGCTCTGGAAAAGCAGCCGGACGCCAATCTGGCAGTGATCTCCATTCCTGGCGCTTACGCGGCTCTGGAAGCAGACCGCGCGCTGGACGAGGGACTTAATGTATTTATGTTCAGCGATAACGTGGCGCTGGAAGATGAAGTGAAATTAAAGAAAAAGGCTCACGAAAAAGGACTTGCTGTGATGGGACCGGACTGCGGTACCGGAATCATCCAGAGCGTGCCGATCGCCTTTACCAATAAAGTTGCGCCAGGGTCTATCGGGATCATCGGAGCTTCCGGAACAGGTATCCAGGAGTTGACTACGATTATCGACCGTCTGGGAGAAGGCGTGACCAACGCCATCGGAATCGGCGGACGTGACCTGAACGCGGCAGTTGGCGGAATTACCATGATGGATATGATCGACGCTATGGAAGACGACGATGCGGTGAAGGTGCTGATCATCGTTTCCAAGCCGCCGGCAAAAGAAGTGCGTGACAAGATCGCCGCACGCCTCAGCAATTTCAGCAAGCCCATTGTGACGCTGTTCGTAGGTGAGAAACCAGAATACCATGAGGAAAACTTCTATCACGCGTATACACTGGATGAAGCTGCCCGCCTGGCAGTCAGCCTGGTAAGAGGCACAGAAATCCCAGAAGCAACGGTAGATGTAGATGAATCCCAGTTCTATAAAGCAGAAGACAAGAAGACCATCAAAGCTTACTACTCTGGCGGCACGCTGGCCAATGAGGCGGCTATGCTGATCAAGGACGCCATGGATGTAAAGGTTCCGCCGGAGGATATCGAAGGCTACATGCTGCAGCTGGACGGCAATGTGGTAGTAGACTTAGGAGACGATGCGTATACTCAGGGAAAGCCCCATCCGATGATCGACCCGGCAAAACGAATCGAGTGTATGCAGGAGGCTGTGGATGATGAATCTACAGGAGCCGTTCTGTTCGATATTATGTTAGGATATGGTTCTCATGAAGATATGGCTGGAGCGCTCCTTCCAACCATCAAAGAGCTGATGGCGAAGGCGGAAGCCGCCGGAAGAAAAGTATTCTTCGTAGGAACCGTATGCGGAACCAGAAGCGACTTCCAGGGCTATGATGAAGCGGTCAATAAGCTGAAAGAGGCAGGCGTGATCGTATGCGAGAATAACAAGCTTGCATGCCGGACAGCCATCCGGGCGATCGGAAGAGATTTTAAAGAGCCGGTAAAAGAGGTTCGTCCTAAGACAGTCGTAGATTTCCCGAAGGCCGCGCCTTCCGACAAACTGCGCGCGCTTCTGTCCGAGAAACCAAAGATCATCAACATTGGTCTTAAGAGTTTCGCGGAAGTAGTAGAAGAGTTTGGCTGCGATGTAGTCCAGTATGACTGGATGCCGCCGGCAGGTGGAAATCTGAAGCTGATCAAGATCCTGAATTTCCTGAGAAATTATGAAGGACTTGACGAGAAGAACAGGGAAGTGACGGCCAAAGTAGTTGCCAGCCAGCCGGTCCTGAAAGACAATGTGCGGGCGAAAGAAGTGATTCCGGAGCTTCGGGAAGGCAAAGTGATCCTTCACGCGGGTCCTCCGGTAGAATATAAGAATATGCCGGATCCGATGCAGGGTTCCTGTGTAGGCGCGGTTCTGTTCGAGGAATGGGCGGACAACGAGGCGGACGCAAGGAAAATGCTGGAGAATGGAGAGATCAAGTTCATCCCCTGCCATCATGTAAACGCGGTAGGACCAATGGGCGGCATCACATCTCCCAATATGGCAGTCTTTGTAGTGGAAAATGAAACTGGCGGAAACAGGGCTTACTGTACCATGAATGAAGGTATCGGCAAAGTACTCCGGTTTGGCGCATACTCAGAGGAAGTGATCGAGCGTCTTCGCTGGATGCGGGACGTCTTAGGCCCAACACTTGGAAAAGCTCTGCGTTCGATGGAGAACGGTCTTGCCATTAATCCGCTGATCGCCAAAGCGGTGGCGATGGGAGACGAGTTCCACCAGAGAAATATCGCAGCTTCTCTTGCCTTCCTGAAAGAAGTGGCTCCGATCATCACTAAGATGGATATGGATGAGAAAGACCGTTACGACGTGATCAAGTTCCTGGCTGATACAGACCAGTTCTTCTTAAATATTATGATGGCAACCGGTAAGGCGGTTATGGACGACGCCCGTACCGGTACGGATGGAACCATCGTGACTGCGATGTGCCGGAATGGTTATGAATTTGGTATCCGCATCGCCGGCATGGGAGACGAGTGGTTTACAGGTCCGGTCAATACTCCGCAGGGATTATACTTCACCGGATATGACGGCGAGGACGCCTGCCCGGATATGGGAGACAGCGCCATTACAGAGACCTTTGGCGTGGGCGGTATGGCTATGATCGCCGCTCCGGCGGTTACTAGATTTGTGGGCGCCGGCGGATATGAGGACGCCCTGCGTACCAGCAATGAAATGATGGAGATCGTTATCGACCGGAATCCGAACTTTACCGTTCCAACCTGGAATTTCCAGGGAATCTGCCTTGGTATCGATGCAAGACTGGTGGTAGAGAAAGGAATCACGCCTGTGATCAATACAGGTATCGCCCACAAGATCGCCGGATATGGACAGATCGGGGCCGGTACTGTACATCCGCCGATCGAATGTTTCGAGAAAGCGATCGAAGCGTACGCGAAGAAGCTGGGATTTTCTGAGGAATAGAAGGGAGGGATCCTGATGGAAAGAAAGAAGGTTGTCATTGCCCTTGGAGGAAATGCTCTTGGAAAAGATGTGGAAGAGCAGAAAGAAGCGGTAGCAAAGACGGCGAAGGTCATTGTTGACCTGGCCCAGCAGGGCCTGGATATCATTGTGACTCATGGAAACGGTCCCCAGGTGGGGATGATCCAGGACGCCATGGACAATCTGGTATGTATGCATGAGAACTATAAGCAGATCCCTCTGCCCACCTGTGTGGCCATGAGCCAGGGATATATTGGGATCGACCTGCAGAACGCCATCAAATACGAACTTTACGAGCGGAATATCGACGGCAAGGTATCCACTATCCTGGCCCAGGTAGAAGTGGATAAGGACGATGAGGCGTTCCAGCATCCAACTAAGCCTATTGGACGTTTCTTGAGCAAAGAGGAAGCGGAGGAAAATGAGGCTAACGGCGTTCGCTGTATGGAGGATGCCGGGAGGGGCTACCGTGTGGTAGTGGCCTCTCCTATGCCCAAAAGGATCCGGGAACTGGAGACGGTGCGCACCTTGGTAAACGCGGGACATATTGTGATCACCTGTGGAGGCGGCGGAATTCCGGTAGTCAGTGAAAAAGGGAAATTGGTAGGAGTGAACGCGGTCATTGATAAGGACAATGCCAGCAGTCTTCTTGCTTCCCAGATTGGCGCGGATTACCTGGTGATCCTGACCGCGGTGGAGAAGGTGGCCATCAATTTTGGAAAAGAAAACCAGGAATGGCTTTCCGATCTGACGGTAGAACAGGCCAAAGAGTACATTGCCCAGGATCAGTTCGCGAAAGGATCTATGCTGCCTAAGATCGAGGCGGCTATCCGGTTCGCCCAGTCCGGCGAGGGGCGGCGTACGCTGATCACCCTGCTTGACAAGGCGGCTGACGGCATAGCCGGAAAGACGGGAACGGTGATCCATTCCTGAGATAAAAAGAGTTGAAGTGAGATCAAAAAGGGAAGCTCCCGGCTGGAATGCCGGGAAGCTCCCTTTGATGTCATAAGAGAGTAGGAGACGGGATATGAATATACCAACAAATCTGTTTATGTGGATAATGGCGTTTCTGCCGATTATCGTACTATTGATCTTGATGATAAAATTCCAGTGGGGAGCTACAGAAGCGGCGCCCATTGGGCTTTTGATTACGATTTTTACAGGAATCGTGTTCTACAAGGCGGATCTTGCATTGATCGCTTCTCAGAGCGCGAAGGGAGTGTGGAGCGCGCTTCCCATCCTGTTGATCATATGGACGGCCATTCTGATGTATCAGGTGGGGGATGAGGCAAAGGCATTTCTGGTAATCCGAAATGGAATGAGGAAACTGCTTCCCAATGAACTCCTTCTGGTTCTGGCTATGGGCTGGGTGTTTGAAAGTTTTCTTCAGGGAATTACCGGATTTGGTGTTCCGGTGGCGGTGGGAGCGCCGCTTCTGATCGGCATCGGCGTAAAGCCCATGTGGGCGGTGATCATTCCGCTTCTGGGCCAGGCTTGGGGAAATACCTTTGGAACTTTGGCGGCCGGCTGGGATTCTCTTGCTATGTCAGCGGGATTGCAGGCCGGAAGCGGTGAGTATCTGGCGACGGCCCTCTGGGCGGCGGCGTTCCTGTGGTTCTGGGATGTGGTGACCGGAGTTGCGGTGTGCTGGTTCTACGGAAAGGGAAAGGCGGTAAAGAAGGGGCTTCCCGCGGTTATCGTCCTGACCTTGATCCAGGGCGGCGGAGAGTTAGCGCTGACTCAGGTGAATACCACCCTGTCCTGTTTTGTTCCGTCCTGTATCTCCCTGGTAGTGATCATGCTGCTGGGGCGGCTGAAGATGTATAAGGAAGAATGGAGCATCGCGGACAGCGGCATCATGAGGCGGGACTCAGTGGAAGGAGAAAACGACGACGCGCCGGCGGATATGACCTTGATCCAGGCGTTCGTTCCTTACATCCTTTTGTCCGCTCTGACGCTGATCGTATTGCTGGTAAAACCGGTCAACACATTTTTGGGCCAGTTTACCATAGGCTTCGCCTTCCCGGAGACGGTTACCGGATATGGCTATGTGAACGAAGCGGTGGAGAGTTATTCTCCCCTTGCGCCCTTTACCCATGCAAGCATGTTCCTTTTCATTGCGGCGATCATAGGAATCCTCTATTATAAGAGTCACGGATGGATCAAAGAAGGCGGTGTAAAGCGTGTGTTCATAAAATCCGTTTCTATGACTATGCCGTCCGGCATCGCGGTGATCGGGCTGGTCATCATGTCTATGATCATGAGCGGAACAGGACAGACGGTGGTGCTTTCAGACGGTATCGCGGGTGTGCTTGGAAAAGCATATGTGGTGCTGGCTCCATTTGTAGGACTTCTTGGAACCTTTATGACAGGAAGCAATATGAGCTCCAATATTCTCTTTGGCGACTTCCAAATGACCACAGCCAATCTTCTGTCTGTCAACAGTTCCGCGATTCTGGGAGCACAGACGGCTGGCGGCGCTATCGGCGCGGCGGTAAGCCCCAGCAAGATCATCCTTGGGACGACGACGGCAGGCATCTTGGGCAGAGAAGGAGAAGTCATGAAAAAATTGCTTTCGATCACAGTTCCGGCAACGATCCTCATCGGCGCCGTTACCTTCCTGCTGATCTGCTTATAAAGGGAAAATGGAGGTGTGGCATAAGATGGAAAAGAATAGTTTTTTTAAGACAAAAGAAGGCGGGCTGACCATTGCGTTTCTTGCAATTATGGCGGCGTTTGGTATAATTATGGCAGGGCTTAACGCATCGAATGATGTGATATGTATGATCGGTTTTTTAGTGATTGTCGCAGCAATGCTGTATTCTCCATTTAAGGTCTATATCCTGGACCGGAGAAAGAAGTAATCAACAGACCTATAAAGATCAAAGGAGGAAAAAACAATGGGTGTTGAAGAGATTACGGGAAGAATTGCGAGAGATTTGGAGCATTTGAAGAGCTTTACAGCGACTCCGGGAAATGGGTGTACCAGGCTTCCATTTACCAAAGAGGCGAGAGAAGCGGTCAACTACTTGAAAGAGATCATGGAAGAGGCGGGACTCGAAGTGAGAGAAGACGCGGCCGGCAATGTGATCGGCGTCCTGAAAGGAGAAGACTCCTCTAAGCCCTGTGTGATGATGGGATCTCACTATGATTCTGTGGTAAACGGCGGAGATTTCGATGGGATCGCGGGAGTGGTCTGCGCCATCGAGACAGCCAGGCTGCTGAAAGAAAAGGGAATTGCTCCCAAGCGGGATTTTGTTGTGGTAGGTTTCTGCGATGAAGAAGGTATGCGCTTTGGAACCGGCTACTTTGGATCTGGCGCGATGCTGGGCCACAGAGATGTAGAATATTGTAAGAAATTCAAAGATACGGATGGAATCTCCATCTATGACGCTATGAAAGGCTATGGTCTGGATCCGGAGAAAGTAACAGACGCGAAATGGCCAGACGGATCTATCGGATATTTCCTGGAGGCCCATATCGAGCAGGGACCGGTCCTGGATGCGGAAAATATCGAGATCGGGCTGGTTGACTGTATCGTGGGAATCCAGAGATATATGGTGACCGTTCACGGAAGAGCGGACCATGCGGGAACGACACCTATGGATATGCGAATGGACGCGGTAGACGCGGCGACAAAAGTCATTTCCAAGATTCCGGACTGGGCGAGGGAGAAGGCCGACGGCACAGTCGCTACCACAGGCTACATCAATACCGTTCCGGGCGGTATGAATATTGTGGCGGAAAAGGTGGAATTTACCGTGGATATCCGCTCTAAGAATAACGACAACATTAATGATATCGCCAACCGGATGCGTGCGGCGCTGGAGCGGGAAGTCAAAGAAATGGGCGGCAGCTATGAGATTGATACCAAACTGGTGATCACTCCGGTCAATCTGTCCCAAGATATGCTGAAGATCATGGAAGAGGGCTGCAAGGAGCACGGATACAGCTATAAGTATCTGCCAAGCGGAGCCGGACACGATGCTTTGGAGATCGGACAGGTGCTTCCCACAGTTATGCTTTTTGTGCCAAGCAAAGAGGGCAGAAGCCATTGCCCGGTAGAATTTACCAAGTACAGTGATTTCGCGAAAGCGGCCACGATCATGGAAGAACTTGCGGAGAAACTCTTAAGCGAGTAGGAGAAAAGACCTGCGGGAAATGAAAGAAGCATGGAAGGGCAAAAGAGAGGTTTGTTATGACGGTTGAGAAGATGAGCCCCACATATAAGAAAGATAATATCCGGCTGCTGAGACGTTATCTTGGATTGACTCAGAAAGAGTTTATCAGCCAATTTCTGTCCAGCGAGGATGGAAAAGAAAGCATGAGCATCGCTACGCTGTCGAATCTGGAGTCCAAGGGCGGCGCCCGTTTGAGCGAGGTGGTCCTTGCGGTAGCGGAGAATCTGTCGATTGATTCCATGGCTTTCTCCATGCCGCCGGAAGAATTCGCGGAACAGCTGGAAGTGATCCTGCCGGGAGACGGGGAGTCGGACCAGATCCGCAAAAACGCGGAGAAGAAGGGAAATATCAACCGCCTGTTATACCGTCTGACTATGTATTTCTCAGAACAGCTTCTGGAGAAAAAGCTGAAAAAAGGTGATAAGATAGAATCCGACCGGGTACTGGCCCAGAAGATGGACGTAGGCCGGTCGGCTATCCGCGAAGCCTTGAAGGTACTTGATGTACTCGGAATGATTGATATTCATCCGGGACAAGGTACGTATATCAGCAGCAGCGAGACCAATTTCTTTATCATCCCGTTGTCCTGGTCCTTGTTCCTGAATGGAAATCAGACAGAGGATATCATTACAGTCCGCAATATCCTGGAGGTAAAGGCGGCGCAGCTTGCGGCCGCGTGCAGCAGAGATGACAGGCTGGGAAGGCTGTATGACAGTTCCTATAAGATCCACAAGGCGTATATGGAACGGAATTATAAGGAATTCCTGGACGGCGATCTGGAGTTCCACATCTGCATCGCGGAATGTTCCGGCAATCAGGTGATCTACAGTATGATCCAGACCATCAGCAATCTGACCCGGCGCATCAGCGGCACAGGGATGGTGGACGAGGAACAGCTAAAGGAGATCTACGAGGAACACCAGCGGATCTATGGTTTTATCCTGGCTCACGATTCCATCGGAGCCGGGAAGGCGATGCAGGCGCATTTGGATAAGTCTTTGAGGCGATATAATTATAGGTAGAAAGACGAGAGGCCGGAATTGGAGAGCAGTTCCGGTCTCTTTCTTTCCGCCTGAAACTATTATATTTGAAAGTATAATTTTTCGGTATTGTGTGGGTAAGTAAGGGTTTCGCAGAAGGGTGTGGAAAAAATTTGCCGTCAATGCTAGAATATGTCTTATAGCAGTTGATCTGGAGTCGTCCGCCGCGCGGAAGGATAAGAGGAGTGGGATAAAATGTTGAAAGTACTGATCGCAGATGATGAGAAAAAGGTGTGCCAGCTGATCGCAAACCTGGTGGAATGGGAAAAACTCGGTTTTGAGATCGTGGGGATCGTAAATGACGGGATCTCAGCGTACAAGTTTATCCAGGAAACACCGGTCAATGTCATGATCACGGATATCCGGATGCCCGGATGTGACGGAATGGAATTGATACAGAAAGCCAAAGTCCTCTATCCTGATCTGCATATTGTGATCATCAGCGGATACAGTCAGTTTGATTACGCTCAGAACGCCATCCGCTACGGCGTGGAAGATTATCTCCTGAAACCTCTTCGAAAGAAGGATATGATGGCCACACTCCAGAAGATTCTGGACAAATACAAAGAAGAGATCCGGGATGCGGAGAAATGGGAAGAGATCCAGAAAAAGCTGGAGGAAAATGAGAAGAAGGTCAAGAGAAGCCTTCTGGGAGACATTTTGAAACGTCCGGAGAAATTCGGAGGATTCTTTGTCAGAGAAAAGATCAATGAAGAATATCACTACCACTTCAGAGAAGGATATTTTCAAGCACTGATCGTTAAGATCTTCCCGGGAAAACGAAAGGGAGACACAGATACCAGGAGAATCCTTCTGGAAAAAGGGATGGAGATTCTCAGAGAGGCTCTGGAGCCAGTTAGCGGTGAGGCAGTATTCCAGATTATCGATGGAGAGATTTGCGGACTTTTTAACGGCGGGGAGAGTGAATTTCAGGGAATCCACAGGAAACTCAAAAAGGTCCGGCTGGATATTGCCAAATTCCAGGACGTGTTTGGAGAGATCAAGATATATATGGCCATCGGCGGCAGAAAAGAGCACATGCAAAAAGTGCTGGAAAGCTTTTCGGAAGCAGGGGAAGCTATGCAGGACAGATTCTATTTCGGAGAGGCATCTCTTCTGGAAAAGAGGGAGGAGCCGCAGTCAGATCATGCGGACGACTATATCGGCAATGCCTTCAAAAAGCGTTTCCTCAATGCGATCGAGATCGTGGACCTGGATAATATCAAAAAAGAAATGGAGCATTTGGAGGCTGCGCTGAAAGACAGCCCCAGACAAGACGGAAAAGTGATCGCAGAGATTTATAAGGGGATCCTGCGGCTGTTTTATTTTGGAGCCCACAGCTATAATATAACGATCCCGGATCAGTATACGGAACTGCTTGCGCAGTTGGAACTGTGTGGGACCATCGATGAAGTTATGACATATCTGAAAGATTATATGATAAATTCGCTGAGACACTGGATGGACGAAAAGAAGTATGTGGAAGCCAGGCCCATCAGGATTGCGAAGCGGTACATAGGAGAGCATTATGATCAGCCGCTGACGCTGGAAAAGGTCAGCGGTGAGATCGGCTTTAACGCCACTTATTTCTCCAGTATGTTTAAAAAAGAGACGGGGATGAATTTTTCCGATTATCTGAAGAAGATCCGGATCGATAACGCGAAAAATATGCTTCTGAATACGGAACAGACGGTGGAGGACATATCCTACGCTGTAGGATATTCAGATATCAAATATTTTTCCAGGCTGTTCAAAAAACTGACAGGAGTCACTCCGACAGAATTCCGGAAATTGTACAACTAGGGAGGGAAGGAAAGTGGAAAAGAACGTATTGTCCAGCCGGGCGCTCTTGAATATCGGGGCTTTAGTGTGTGTTGGCATCATTAATATCATCATTTTATGTGTGCTCATTTCCAAGGATCTGATACCGGTATTCCCGGTATTCTGGGTCATCATCGGGGAGTTTCTCCTGTATGCCTTCCTCATCAACTGGACGATGGCTTGTCTGGTCCGTCCTTATGAAGATATGAAGAAAGTCTATCAGCGCTTTGCGGACGGAGAGGCTTACGAAGAATTGTTTGAGATGGATTATGAATGGATGCCTCAGTGGAATGAAGTGATGAGAAGATTCCGTCACCTGCTGAATAAGCAGGATGCGATCCGCATGTCCAAAAAGCAGGCGGAATATCTGGCGCTGCAGAACCAGATCAATCCTCATTTCCTGTACAATACCCTGGAGGCCATCAGAGGAGATGCGATTTGCGCAAGGCTGAACAGCGTGGCTGAGACGACAGAGGCGTTGTCTATCTTCTTTCGGTATTCGATCACGGGAGTGGATAATCTTGTGACGCTGGAAGAGGAGATCGACAATGTAGAGAACTATTTTACGATCCAGCATTACCGTTTTGGAGAGAAACTGAAACTGGAGATCACCTACCCGCAGGAGGAAGAGATCCTGCGGCTGCGGCTGCCGAAACTGACCATCCAGCCTTTCGTGGAAAACGCGATTTACCATGGCATCGAGAAAAAGGTGGAAGGCGGGATCGTGCGAGTGAAGATCGACACAACGGTACATAAACTATTGATCACCATCTCTGACAACGGCATCGGGATGCCGGAAGAACAGGTGGGGAAAATCAACGACTATTTTGAGAAAGTAGCTGTCAGCTATGTAGGGGAGGATAAGAACAAGCGAGGAGGGATCGCTATGAAAAATGTCAACAGCAGGATCAAACTGCTGTTTGGAGAAAACTACGGGGTCCATGTTTACAGCGTGGAGGGAACAGGGACAGATATCAAAGTGACTCTGCCAAAGATCCAAAGAGGCGATTATGAAGAAAGAACGATTGCGGATTGAAAGTCTGCGAAAAGGAACGCTGCTGAAAGGAATACAGATTCAGGTCTGCGAGGGGGAGATCGTCCACTGTGTCTTTGACAATATCCAGGAAAAGCATGCGTTCCTCCAGATCCTGACCGGGAAAGAAAAGGCAGACTACGAGAAGGTCTATTATAATGAACGGCTGATCGCGGAAAAACAGGCGGCGGATCTTCTGCGGGAGAAGATCGCGGTCATATCGCGGGAGAGTATCCTGATCGATGCGGTATCTATGGTGGAAAACATATTCCTGCTGCGGCCGGAGGCAGAAGAACAGTGGGTCAGTACCAGGAAATACAGAAAGAGTGCCGCCCGGCTGTTCGAAGAGTTTGAGATCGCCATCGATATTGAGCGGCCGGTCAAAAGACTTTCTGATTTCGAGAAGGTGCAGATTGAGATCATGAAAGCCTATCTGGCCGGTCGGAAGATCCTGGTCCTGACAACGCTCAGTAATTCACTGAGCAGCAATGAGATGCGTCAGGTCATGAAACTTCTGGAGAAGATGAGGGAGAAAGGCGTTTCCTGCATCATTGTGGAGCCCCTGGAGGATATCGATTTTAGGTATGTAAACACTGTGGTCATCATCAAACATGGGAAAACCTACGCAATCAAAGAAGCGGAAGACTGCGATTATATGCTTCTGCATACGATTCTCTATCACGATGAGATGAAAAAGAGAGCGGATGAAAACAGGATCCTGCCTGGGACTTCCGATGAAACAAAGGTGGTAGAGATCCAAAGGCTTTCATCGGAATATCTAAAAGATGTAACGTTCTGCGTGGCGCGGGGTGAGATCGTAAAGCTTTTCTGTATCGATGAAAAAAGCTTCGAGGAAGTGACAGGGGTATTTCGGGGAGAGATACCGGTTTGCTCTGGAAGGATTATCTATGGAGATAAGTCGATCGAGATCAAGAAAGGCGGCAGCAGGCTGAAGAGCGGGATAGGTATTGTGGAAGGAAATCCGGCGGTGGCAACGCTGTTTGAAGAACTTTCTGTCATGGACAACCTTCAGATCCTGCTCTCGAGAAAAGTGCCGGGGATATGGGTGGTGCCTAAATATAAAAAAAGCATCAAGATCCTGCTGGAGGAGGTCATTGACAGAGGATTATATCGAAAAAAGATCAAAGAATTATCGCCGTCAGAAGTACAAAAGGTGCTCTACAGCAAATGGCTGCTCTACTCCCCGGAACTGTTAGTGTGTATCCAGCCATTCGCGGAAGGAGATATACAGGCCAGAGAGACTGCCAGAGAGATGCTGTATATGCTGAGGGAGAGAAAGATCCCCCTTCTGGTCATTACATCCAATACAGCGGAACTGAATTACTGCAGCGGCCGGGAAGTCTATATCAGGCACGGGGAGATCATAGAAAAGGAAGAAGCCTACCGGTTCCTGTACGCGGAGGGGTAGGAATGATCACAGCCGATTGGTTCGATAAAGGACCGGCCGGCTGTTTTTATGCGCAATATACCCAACGGGAGGCTGCCGCGTCTGCGCAGAGTGGTTCCTGGATAAACAAGATAGACAAAAAAATAACATAATATATGTAAATATTATTCAAATTACATAACTCCCAAAGATTGTCACCCCTATTATGAAGATGGTAAGTTTGAGCGAGGGGAGAAATGTGTTAGGCTTTTGGTAAGAAAAAGAGGAAAGTCGAAATGTGGATGGGAGGAAAAAGCTATGGAAAATGTCGTGCTTGAAGCGAAACATATCACAAAGCAGTTTCCTGGGGTTCGGGCCTTGTCCAACGTTAATTTCAGGTTGGTAAAGGGGAAGGTCCATGCGCTGATGGGAGAAAACGGTGCCGGGAAATCAACTTTGATGAAGATCATCGCGGGCATTTATCAGGCAGACGAAGGCGAGATCTTTCTTCATGGCGAGAAGGTTGCTTTTTACACGCCCAAACAGGCGCTGAGCCATGGGATATCCATGATCCATCAGGAACTGAGCCCGATCCTGGATATGACCATTGCGGAGAACCTGTTTCTGGGAAAGGAATTCTGCAAGGGAAAGCTGGTCGATTATAAAAAGATGAACAGCGAAGCGTCCCTGCTGCTGGAACGGGTGGGAGTGGACCTGCCGCCTACCATGCTGATGAAGCAGCTTACCGTCTCGCAGATGCAGATGATAGAGATTGCGAAGGCGTTGTCCTACAACGCGGAAATCATCATTATGGACGAGCCTTCTGCTACGATTACAGAGAGAGAAGTCGCGAATCTGTTTGATATTATTCGAAGTCTAAAGGAAGACGGGCGGTGTATTGTCTATATTACGCATAAGATGGACGAGGTCTTCCGTATCGCGGATGAGATTACCGTCTTCCGGGATGGAAATTATATCGGGACTTACGATGCAGATGAAATCGACGAGAATCAGCTTGTGGTAAAGATGGTAGACAGAGAACTGGCTGAAATCTATCCAGAGAGGCACAACCAGATCGGATCAGAGGTCCTAAGGGTAGAGAACCTGAGCCAGAAAGGAGTTTTTGAGGATATTTCCTTTGTTCTGAATAAGGGCGAGATTCTGGGATTCTCGGGCCTGATGGGATCAGGACGGACCGAAGTGATGAACGCTCTATTTGGCATTACCCAGCCCACATCCGGGGAGATCTATATCCATGGGGAGAAGGTGGAAAAGCCTTCCCCGCAGAAGATCATCTCCAAAGGGGTCGGATATGTGACGGAGGACAGAAAGGGAAACGGACTGGTCCTTACCATGAGCGTATATGATAATACAATCCTTCCCTCCCTTACGGAGATGTCCAACAAGCTGGGGGCGATCAACAAAAGGAAAGCCATGAAGGCGGCGGAAGAATACAGAGAGAAGCTCAGTATCAAGACGCCGAGCATGCAGCAGCTGGTGGCGCAGCTAAGCGGAGGAAATCAGCAGAAGATCGTACTTGCCAAGTGGCTGCTCCAGAACCCGGATATCCTGATTTTTGACGAGCCTACGAGAGGAATCGACGTAGGCGCGAAAACCGAGATTTACAAGCTGATCGTAAAACTGGCAGAAGAAGGGAAGGCGATCATCGTCATTTCGTCAGAGATGCCGGAGATCCTGGGATTGTCAGACAGGGTCATTGTCTTCTATGAAGGAAGAAAAACCGGAGAGCTGGAGAAAGAAGAAGCCACACAGGAAAAGATCATGCTTCTGGCGGCAGATGTGGAAGAAGGAGGAACAGAGTAATGGAGAAAGTGAAGGGATTTGAAAAAGGCTGGATCCAGACATATATGCTGATTTTTATCGTTGTTGGTCTGGGACTGATCCTGTCATTTGTATCACCGAATTTCCTGACGGTGACGAACTTGATGAACGTGCTTCGACAGATTGCGGTCAATGGAATACTGGCCATTGGTATGACGGTCGTCTGTCTGACAGGGGGTATCGATCTTTCTGTAGGTTCGATCGTGGCATTCTCCGGCATTATCGCAGCCGGACTTTTAAGAGATCAGGATTATCCCCTGATTGCGATCGTACTGATTGCAGTTGCGCTGGGCGCGCTGCTTGGCCTTTACAATGGGTATTTTGTGGCATACTGGAAGGCGGCTCCCTTTGTGGTAACCCTTTCTATGATGACGATCGCAAGAGGAATGACATACGTGTACAGCGACGGCCGGCCGATCTCTAATCTTCCGGAAGAATTTCTGGCTATCGGGAAAGGCAGTATTATCGGAATTCCAATACCAACGGTTATTCTGATCGTTGTCTTCATAATCGCCAATGTTATGCTGACGAAGCTGAAATTTGGAAGATATGTGTACGCGGTAGGAGGCAACGAAAATGCGGCGATGGTATCAGGCATCAACGTAAAGAAGATTAAGATGTTCGTCTACGTGCTCAGCGGTGTAGCATGCGGACTTGCGGCGATCATTCTGACCTCCCGGGTATCCGCGGGACTGCCGCAGGCAGGAGAAAGCTATGAGCTGGATGCGATCGCGGCAACAGTAATCGGCGGAACCAGTCTCTCAGGAGGAAGAGGAAGACTTTGGGGAACGATCGTGGGAGCGATCCTTCTGGGAATTGTAAATAACGGATTGGATCTGTTAAATGTTTCTTCATTTTATCAGCAGATTGTAAAGGGATTGATTATTCTCGGGGCGATATTAATCGATTCAAAACGCAACAATTAATGACGAGGAGGAAAAGTATGAAAAAAAGATTATTAGCAGTATTGATGGTAGTGGCAATGATAGCTTCTATGCTGGTGGGCTGCAGTTCCGGAACAGAGGAAGAATCTGCGGAAGGCGGCGAAGAGAGCAGCGCGGAAGGCGGCGATGGAAGCTATACGATAGGATGTACCGTATACTACATGACAGAGTTCATCACCCTGATGGTAGAAGGTATGGAAGAAAAAGCAGAGGAGTTGGGATGCGACCTGGTTATGCTGGATGCGCAGAATGACGCCCAGAATCAGATCACACAGGTAGAGAATCTGATCGCTCAGGATGTAGACGTGATCGTAGTGGCAGCGGTGGATTCAGACGCGATCGTACCGGCCCTTGATATGTGTGAAGAGGCGGGAATCCCGCTGGTAGGCGTTAATATGCTGATCAATACAGACGAAGCCTATCATTATGTAGGACCGGACGATGTTCTGGCCGGAGAACTGGAAATGCAGTACGCGATCGATGAGATCGGCGGAGAAGGAAATGTAGTAATTCTGGAAGGCCCGATCGGGCAGTCTGCTCAGATCCAGCGTCTGGAAGGAAATATGAATGTCCTTGAGCAGTACGAAGGCAAGGTAGAGCTGCTTGCGCAGCAGACCGCGAACTGGAGCCGTGAGGAAGCGCTTACACTGGTTGAGAACTGGATCGAGACCTTTGGCGGCGAGATCGATGCAGTTGTGGCTCAGAACGATGAGATGGCCCTGGGAGCAATCCAGGCGTTAGAGGCAGCTGGCGTGAAAGACCAGGTTGTTGTGACTGGCGTGGATGCGATCAAGGATGGCTGCACCGCGATCAAGGAAGGACAGCTTCTGGGAACCGTATATCAGGATGCTGCGCTGGAAGGCCAGGAGGCTATCCAGAAAGCATATGATGTGCTGGAGGGAACTGTGACAGAGAAAACGCTTGATTATATCGAGATGACCTGGATCACAACAGACAATGTAGACGAGCTTCTGACAACGGTGTATGCCGAGTAAAGCGGAAGATAAGGAAATTCAATGAGAGCCCTGAGAAAGTGAAAATGTGGTTGGGAGTATTCCCAGCCACATAAAAAAGAAAGAATTGTTAAAAAAATATCAAAGAAAGAGGTGTTGTGAATGGAAGGAAAGATGAAAGTTGCAGTCATGACAGGAATCCGGGAAATGGAGATCCAGGAAAGAGATATCCCCAGGATCAGGCCGGATGAAGTGCTGGTCAAGATCGAATATGTAGGAATCTGCGGATCAGACATGCATTTCTTTGAGGCCGGCAGAGTGGGAAACTGGATCGTGGATGAACCATTGGTGCTTGGACATGAATCCGGGGGAACGGTCGTTGAAGTCGGGGCAGAGGTGACAGACTTAAAGCCCGGAGACAGAGTTGCCCTTGAACCGGGAGTTGGCTGCGGCGAATGTGAAATGTGCAAGAAGGGACTTTACAACCTGTGCTCCAAGATGGACTTTATGGCGGTTCCTCATGAGAGGGACGGGGTATTCCTGGAATATTACGCCCATCCGGCAAAGATGTGCTTTAAGCTTCCGGACAATGTGGACACCATGGAAGGGGGACTGATGGAGCCTCTGTCGGTTGGGCTTCACGCAGTCAATATCTCGGAAGCAAAGATGGGACAAAGCGCAGTTGTCCTGGGCTGCGGCTGCATCGGCCTGGTAACGATCATGTCTCTGAAGGCTGCAGGTATTGACGAGATCTATGCGGTGGACGTACTGGATAAAAGGCTTGAGAAAGCCAAAGAGGTTGGGGCGATGACGATCATCAACGGCAGAGAGCGGGATGCGGTTCAGTTTATACAGTCTCTGCCGGGAGGCGGCTGTGATCTGGTCTATGAGACTGCCGGCTCAGAGTTTACCACACTCCAGTCCGCGAAAATGGTGAAAAAGGGCGGAGCAGTCACATTGGTGGGAATGTGCGCCAATGCAGAGATCACCTACGACATCGGAAGTCTGAGCGCCGCGGAAGCAAGACTGTATACGATCTTCCGTTACCGGAATCTTTATCCGATGGCCATCAAGCTGGTAAGCCAGGGAAAGATCCCGTTGAAATCGATCGTATCCCATGTGTTTGATTTCAAGGACATCATAGAAGGAATCAATTATAACATAGACAACAAAGCAGACGTGATCAAGGGCGTTATCAAAATGTAACAGATGCGAAGGAGATGTTGACATGAGAAAAATAATCAATCACCCGGATCGCGTTGTGCAGGAAATGATGGAAGGCTATATCGCCGCCTATGGGAGATATTTCGCGAAGCACCCCAGAGTGAACGGCGTCCTCCTGAAACAGAGAAGGAAGGATAAGGTGGCGCTGGTCATCGGAGGCGGCAGCGGCCATGAGCCCATGTTCTCCGGATTCGTGGGAAAGGGTCTGGCAGACGCCGCGGCCTGCGGGAATTTCTTCGCTTCCCCGGATCCCAATACGGTCTACGAGACCGGGAAGGCTGTGGAGCAGGGGAAGGGCGTACTCTTTGTCTATGGATGTTACGCCGGCGACAACTTAAACTTCGACATGGGAGAGGAATTCCTCAATGACGACGGCATCCCGACCGCCCATGTAAGGGTATGGGATGATGTTGCCAGCGCTCCAAAGGAGAGGATCAGCGACCGCCGGGGCATCGCAGGAGACGTGTTCGTGGTGAAGATCGCGGGAGGAGCCTGTGATGCAGGGCTCTGCCTTGAGGAAGTGACCCGGATCACCGAGAAGGCAAGGGACAACACCAGGAGCGTGGGAGTGGCTACTGCGCCGGCCCAGCTTCCGGGAGTGGATCATCCCATCTTTGAACTGCCGGAAGGAAAGATCGAATATGGCATGGGCCTTCATGGAGAGAGGGGCGTCCTGCGGACCGACTGGCAGGATGCGGACGTGCTGGCGGAGAAGATGTACGGCCAGATCATGGAGGATGCGGATCTGAAAGCAGGGGATGAAGTATGCGTGCTGGTGAACGGCCTTGGGTCTACGTCCATCGCGGAGCTGGCCATCGTGTACCGAAAGGTGAAAGAGCTGCTGGATCAGGACGGGATCAAGGTTCACGACACAGATCTGAACAGCTACTGCACCAGCCAGGAGATGGGAGGGTTCTCCATTACCCTGTTTAAGCTGGATGAGGAATTGAAGACCTATTATGATATGCCCTGTTATTGCCCGTTTTATGCAAAGGGAGAGCTGACAGGAGCCGGGATCGAAGCGGAAGAAGAGAGTGCTGCTCTGGCGGAGGAAGAGGAACCGGAGTTTGATGAGAGCGACGTGGAAGACGTAGAAGTCGTCTGCAGCAAGGAAGGCGAGCTTGGTGAACTGAATGGGGAAGACGCGCGGAATATGCTGCTCTACATCGCCAACAAGATCATCGCCAGCAAACCCTATCTGACCGAGGTGGACAGCGCCATCGGAGACGGGGACCACGGAATTGGAATGGCAGGGGGGATGCAGAAAGTCCGCAGGAAACTCTGCCAGATGGAAGGAGAAGAGAATGTCTATGCCCTGTTCGAGGCGGCAGGAAGGGCCATGCTCCTGAGCATGGGCGGAGCCTCGGGCGTGATCTTCGGAAGCCTGTATCTGGCAGGAGCCAAAGGGATGGACGCAAAAGCGTCTCTGACTGGATCGGATCTGGCGAAGATGGAGCGAAAGAGTCTGGAAGCGATCCAGGAGAGAGGGAAGGCGGAAGTTGGAGACAAGACCATGGTCGATGCGCTCTCACCGGCGGTGGAGGCGCTGGAGGCCAATCAGGACAAGAGCCTTTTGGAAATGCTGAAAGCGGCAGAGGCGGCGGCCAGACAGGGAGTGGAGAACACGAAGAATTATCAGGCCAAGTTTGGCCGCGCCAAATCCCTGATGGAGCGGGCCATCGGCTACCAGGATGCGGGAGCCACGTCGGTATGGCTGATCTTCCAGGGGATGCGTGAATTCGTGGAAGGACAGATTTAGTCTGTTCGCCGGAAGTGGATAAGAAGAAATGCATATCAGAACAAAAACGGGCAGTTACCTGCCCGTTTCAGACTGTAGACAAAGTCCCCGGTTTACACCGGGGCTTTTCTATTGTAGTTA
>OGXS01000940.1_pt1 | contig 22492 bp, 25 predicted proteins | sample 1576371 | NCBI WGS metagenome assembly OGXS01 (sample SAMEA3541475, study PRJEB24748) | human gut metagenome | biome: human gut; feature: human-associated habitat; material: faeces | place: China | collected 2012
CTTGCATGTGTTAAGCACGCCGCCAGCGTTCATCCTGAGCCAGGATCAAACTCTCGTTAAATATAATTTGCTTTGCATCTTCGATGCTTAGCAAATTAATTGTTCCTCGGCTCCGCCGATGGAACTTCATTAAGTTCGTTCCAGTTCAAGAAAACTACTAGCTTTCTTATCCCCTTTACTGTTTTAAGGTTCGACATTAAATGTCTGTTCTGAATAATTCTCTTTAGAATTTTCAGGGTTGTTGTCTATTGTTTAATTATCAAGGTTCTTTGTCTTTGCTGTTTGAAACAGCTTATTTAGATTATCATATTCATTGACGTTTGTCAAGAACTTTTTTAATCTTTTTTCGACCAGCTTTTCAGCTGTCCGTCTGCCACCTCTTTCTCAAACATTCGTTTATCTCAAGCGACAGCTTATTAAGAATATCACAAGCAGTTGTGTTTGTCAACTGTTATTTTATTCTTTTTTTCAGGAACAATTCCCGAAGATTTCTGATTATGATCCGGCATTTTCTGCTTTTCCGTAATCAGTTCCCGCCATCTTCTGCTTCGACTCTGTTACCTCACGGCCTTGTCTAACGCGACAGCTAGATTAATATACCACAAGGGGCTTTGAATTGTCAACGTTGTTTTTATATTTTCTTCAATTTAGACAATTCAGACAATTCTACTTCTATTCCTCATTCTCTTATATACATTTTCACAAAAACAGAGCATAACTCTCTCATAATGAAATGAGTCATGCTCTGTCTAAATTTTCCAGCTGTCTCATAAGTGCATCGCAGACTTTTTTTGCAACTGCCAGCTTATAAGCCAGACGTGTAGGCTGTGGTTCTAATTCCACATAATACGACTCCACTTTACCATCTGTCACAATTGCAAAATATATCCGTCCCGGAACAGATGCATCCGGATTAGCCGGATCTATATTCCCCATCGTACCGGTGACACCAATACCTATATTGGCATTGTATGTTTTCGCACAGGCTTTCGCCATAGCCTCTGCAGTTTCTTTTGAATATACCGTATATTTATCCAGGATTTCTGCCGGAACCCCCTGCATGATCTTGGCTTCATTGCAATAAGTAATAAATGCGCCTTTTAATATAGCTGATGACCCTTCGGTATCGGTAATCAAAGATGCAATCTGCCCTGATGTGGCAGATTCCATCGTCGTGATCGTCATATTCTTCTCTATTAATAATTTTGTCAGATTGTGGTAGTCTTTTCTGATGTCCGACTCATTATAACCATTTGCATTTTTCAATTATTTCACCTTATCTTCTATAATTATTCTAATATAAACTCTTTTTAGGATAATCTTTTCCGATTCTTACGTTCTTTTTTATATTGATACATATCCTGGTCAGCTCTGTCTTTAACCTTAACAATATCCTCTCCGGAAAACGGGGCTGATCCATAGGATACCGTAGGTAAAAATGCAATCTCCCCTCGTTTTTCTTGCAATCTCTGCAAAAATTCTTGTTTACACCTTCCTTCGTTGCCACCGTTTTTCAGAAGAACACAAAACTCATCACCACCTATACGATAGCAATATCCAAAGTTTGCATAAGATTTTTTGATGCATTCTGCGATTCCTGCAAGACAACGATCTCCCTGTATATGGCCGTATCGGTCGTTGATCTGTTTGAAATCATCCACATCAAACACGACCAGCACTCCTCCTTTGCACCTCACCCCACCTGTCTGCTTCAGATAGCTGTTCTGGTTCAAAAGCCCTGTAAGTGCATCCAACTGATTCCACATCTCGCTGCAATAGATAAAATACAATACCGATAGCAACGTAACACATAACCAGGTAACATGAAGTTCGGGAAGAGCAACCTGAATGATCGTTTCCGCCATCACGAAAAGAATAAGTGGATAGATCAGAAGTCTGCTGCGATTCTGAAACTCCCTGGCGGTAATGACCGTAGATGCAGAAAGATATAAGATCGCCCCAAAATACATGACGATATATATATAAAAATGCGGACCACGTGAATAAATATTATCCGCGCTCACGGAAAATACCATTCCACATGGAATCGTAACAAAAAGAAAAATCAAATATCCGATTTCAATACGCACCGCCGTTCTGATCTCACGCCGCAGGGCTGTTTTCCTGTCCAGGACATATACAAGACAGATGCACACAGCCGGTGACAGACCAAAGCCAAGATAGTTAGCAGTAATATTCAGCCAGCGGTACCCCGGAGGCAGACCATCCACTACAAGAGTAATGACTTCCAGTACGGAAATCCCTGCGATCAGAACAAAGGCAAGAAAGAAACCACGCTTTTGTTTTTTGCTAAGCGTTTCGCTCAAATATGTGAGAATGCACATAAAACATAAAACGAAAAAATCAATTGTAGTTAATACACAAAAATATCCGTTCATTGCATACCTTTCCATTTTCTTCTAATTCTGAAACATACTATGAAACACATTTTATGATCCACTACTTTACAGTACCGGTACTATCATATTTACCCAGAACCAGCTCACCGGCATCACAAGCACCATAGCCGGAATCATATCGGCAACCGGAAAATCATGAATCTTTGCGATCCGGAAACCGGTAGCCAGAAGCAGGAAGCCGCCGCATGCTTTAAAGTCTGCAATCATATCCGGTGTGGTCAGTGGAAAGATAAATTTTGCTGCTGCGAATATAATAAGGAAAATCACACATTGCGGAATTGCAACCGCTGCGATCACCATCCCCAATGTTCCTCCAAAAATCATCGCAGTAAAGAAATCCAGAATCGACTTGGAAATCAGAATCGTATGATCCCCACTCATTCCTGAATCCAATGCACCATAAATTCCTGTCCCACTGGCACAAAACAGTACGATAATTGTCACAAGCATGGACATATATTCTTCCCTGGACATAGATTTATTCTTATTTGGAAATAATTTTCCCACCGGTTTCTCCATACAAACCGCTCCACTATTAATCATTCCTCCAAGATTAATAGCCAAACCGAATGCAGTTCCGATAATCACTGCAAAAATAACGGCAGGCATATTTTTCATAAGCCCGATGGAACTAACTCCCATTCCCATTGAGCAGACTCCAAAAATCTTGGTAAGCTCCGAATTAAATTTTTCAGGCAGTTTATGCCCGAATAATGCCCCGATCACACCACCGGCAGCAACCGACAGGGCATTGATAATAACTCCTATTGGCATAGTTATCCCTCGTCTTTCTAAAAATACAGATACGGTGCAGGGGATTCCCTGCACCGTTAATTTACAATCCAACGACTAGTTTATCACAAACCTTTTTACCCTGTAAACTTTTATTTTTCATTATTCCGTTCGAAGTGCGGTCACCGGATCGCTCTTGGCAGCCTTCCTTGAAGGAATCAATCCGCCAAGTAAGGTAAGCACCACGCTTAAAAGAATCAGTACAATCGCCGGTGCAGCCGGAAGCACTGCGCTGACCCGGTCATTATCTGCAAGTGCATGTATCAGCATATTTCCCGGGATCAATATCAAAAGCGTCAGTCCGATACCGATAAGTCCGGCGCAGAGTCCGATGATAAATGTCTCTGCATTAAATACCTGCGAGATATTTCCTTTGGATGCTCCAATGGCTCTTAAAATACCAATCTCTTTCTTTCGCTCCAGCACACTAATATAGGTAATAACTCCAATCATGATCGATGATACGAGCAGGGAAATTGCCACAAATGCAATCAGTACATAGCTGATCGTATTGATAATGGTGGTCACCGATGACATCATCGTTCCTACAATGTCCGTATAAGAGATCACCTGCTCTTCTTTTCCCTCGTCTTCCATTTGCTGATTATAATGATCCAGAACCTCTACCACTTTTTCTTTGTTATCAAAGTCTTTTGGATAAATGGAAATGGAACTCGGATGACTGAAATCTGCATATCCGAGCTGCTGCAGATTATTATCATAGGAAGCGCTCTGTGTTCCAGACATGGACATCATAAGTTCCGTCAGATCATCTTCCGTCATATTGAACTGGAATGCATTTGCAAATGCATCGGCATTAAAATTCATAGAGCCTCCCAGTGCTTTTTGCAGATTTTCTCCAATCCGGCTCATGGCAGATGTCATAAACGTTTCAAGTCCACTGGCAAGCTGCGTGGTCACCTGACTCATAGCGGATGTCATCTGTGTACTGATTGCCTGAGAAATGGCACCGGTATATGCACCCATGACCTGTCCCATGTAGCTACTCATGGCCGTACTGATCTGCTTTTGGAGACTACCCATATTGATTGCTTCTGAAATTCCCTGGTTCAGGCGTCTCTTTCCGTCATCCGTCTTTATATAATTCACAAAATTTTCTGCCATCTTTGTCGGATCTGCATAATTCTTTTCCTTTGCATATGCAGTATACCCATCTGCCAGTTCCTTTGCCATAGCTTGCAGTGTGTCACTGGAAATGTTGAAATCTATATTTCCAAATATTTCATTGGCCCATTTATTTACAATTGCATTGGCACGCCCGGTCTGTAGATACTGCTGGAAGTACGTTCCAAATTCCTCTGCGCCCGGATTAGCGTTCTGCTCTACAAGCCAGCTTTGAAAATCACTCATCACGCTGGTCAACAGTTCCTTAATCTGCTCTGGTGTAATCGTAACTTCCCCGTTATTTTTCAGAATGTCTTTTAAATATTTCTGAATAATGGCCTTTGCCTGATCGGAAGTCAGATATTCTGCAATCTGATTTCCAAGATTGGAATAATCTGCTTCCGGATGGCTCTTTACATATTCCTGATAACCTTCCGAAAGGCCGGATAACATTTTCTGCATGCCATCCGCATTGACCTGTACATCCAGATTCGTAAGAATATCCCCCAGATTCATCTGTGGCATATTGCCCATGTTGATTTCTACCTGATCCAGATTCACCATACCGGACAAATCCATAGAATTTCCGTCCATCTGAAATGCCTTGGAAAGATCAAGTCCTGACAGATTCATGGAACTTCCAAGATTGTTCATGGCACTGCTGTCAAAACCAAATGCGTTTTTCAAAGCATCCTCATCTATACTGAACAGAGAATTCATGTCAAATCCATTGTTACCATCCGTATTGCCAAATTCTTCCCCGGTAAATACATTTACATTCGGGTTCGCAAGCTGCTGTTTTACAATCTCGCTGCCTTTTGCCTGTTCTGCCACATGATTTACAAGGTCTGCGGTATAGTTAATTCCCGGTGTCAGTGATGAAGCCTTCGCATCTTCGGCTGACTGTACGATTCCCACAATTTTTACATTCTCACCGTCTTTGACCAGTTTTTTCATGTAATCCGCATTGTCCGTTTTATCTTTCCACACCTGATATTGGTCGTCGTATTCATAATAATCTGAAGCATTTACCAGTTTAAATGTCTTTCCCAAAATATCATCATAGGTATAACTTCCGATATCTTTGGGAGTTTTTATCGTCTCTTCGTTGATGAACTGCTTAATCATATCATTGAGTTCAACCTGATCTCTAAGTCCGAATGTATATAATAAGAAGTCGCTCATAGAACCATCCGGCGTCAGCACAAGAACGCATTCATTATATTTTTTCGGCCACCTTCCGGCTTTTACATCATACTGTCCTTCATAGAGATCCGTATCTTCCGGCATCTCAAAGAACACATTGGTACTCATCATGGAGGACATCAGGCTGTTCGAACCTGACGATGCACCAAGTCCCAATGAGGAAAATGACTGATCCGGATTGACCTGACGAACATTGTCACCGTCCTGCCGGAATAACTGCGGCATCACATTGTAAGAATATTCTATCGCTTTTGTATAGTCATGAATCTTAGATTCACCACTGTCCAGATATTTTTTTAAAGCACCAAGGTCATTGGAATTCATCTTTGAAAACATATTGGTGACCACCTGCATGACCTTTACCTTGTCTTTATCTTTTCCACTTTTCTTATCATCACTGCTTCCGGAATCCCCATTCATACCCACCATCATGGAAGTAAGATCAAATCCGGTACTTTGTATCTGCAGTGGATATTCAGACAATGTCTCCTCCTCAATAGACCGGATATAAGCATTGACTCCATTTGAAAGAGCCAGAATCAATGCGATCCCGATAATTCCAATAGATCCTGCAAAAGAAGTCAGAAGGGTTCTTGCTTTCTTTGTCCTTAAGTTATTAAAACTCAGTGACAATGCCGTCAGAAGAGACATGGAAGATTTCCCCATATTCTTATGCTCCGGCGGTGCCAGATTTTCCTCTTCTACAATATATTCATCGGTGTCCGAACGAATCTTTCCATCTTTCAGATTGACGATCCTGGTCGCATACTGCTCTGCCAGTTCCGGGTTATGTGTGACCATAACGACCAGACGGTCTTTCGCTACCTCTCTAAGAAGATCCATGACCTGCACACTGGTGTCACTGTCCAGTGCCCCTGTCGGCTCATCTGCAAGCAGGATCTCCGGATCATTGACCAGCGCTCTTGCAATTGCAACTCTCTGCATCTGGCCTCCCGACATCTGGTTCGGCTTCTTATGAAGCTGCTGCCCAAGACCCACCTTCCCCAGTGCATCCACTGCACGCTTTCTTCTTTCTTCCTTCCCGACTCCCGAAATTGTCAGTGCCAGCTCAACATTTGCAAGCACCGTCTGATGCGGAATCAGATTGTAGCTTTGGAATACAAAACCAATCGTATGATTACGGTACGAATCCCAGTCTCTGTCCTTATATTTTTTTGTGGAAATACCATTGATGATAAGATCTCCGCTGTCGTAGCGGTCCAGTCCTCCGATAATATTCAGAAGCGTGGTTTTACCGGAACCACTGGGACCTAAGATTGCTACGAATTCATTATCTCTCAGATTCAGACTCACATCGTCCAGAGCCTTCTGTACCAGACTTCCCGTCTGGTACTCTTTTTTTATGTGTTGTATTTGAAGCATTTAAATTCTCCTATAAATATAGTATCAGTTTTGAGAATGAGATGACTCTATTCTAATTCCCGTGACATCTTCTCACTGATAGTATGATATATTTCTTCTGTCGCCGAATCATTTTCACCATTTATAACCAATATTTTTCCATCTACACTCATGACTACATATGAATGACAGGACGAATGTGTATAACGGATATAATTTCCATAAACATCATTTCTAAAATTTCCCATAGCATATTTAAAATTTCCCAAACCATTGGTTCTATAATCATTCGAGTTCTGTAATAAATTCTCTTCGTATGAGATACTGTCAATCTGCGTATAGGCTACTGTATAATCGCTCCATCCCTGCGCCTCGATAGTAAAATTGTTATCTTGGAAGTGAATGTCAATACTTCCCCAAAACAAAGTCACTGTAATAAATATAATCGTTAAAATTGTTACGATTCCGTACACCACTATTACTTTTTTGTTATACTGAATTTTTAATTTTTCTCCGGTTCCTATCTTTTTCTTATAAAAGAGATAGGAATAAAGAACACTGATGATCGCGGCTGCCATAATACTTACAATATACAAAACGAGTGCTGCTATGCTTTCTGCAAAAAGACCGCAAAGCATGCACAAAATACTTGATGCCACCCATATCTTTCCACTGAATCTATGCGTTGCATTCCAGTTTTCTTCATCCTGCAATGTCCATACGACCCTGATTCCTATCGTATTGTTCTGTTTTACCTTTGGCAGATAATTTCCTATAACCATAAACATTAAACCTGTTCCATAATAAATCAATGCCATAAATAAATTCTCTGTATCTGCTCCCATGTTGACCAATCTGGCAATACCGTTATAAATCAATGTAATAATAGGTATGATCCATATAGTCATCCCTATAACCTTGCGACTTTGTTGTCTGTTCCTGTTATCATAAAATATGATTGTCACAAGCGCACATTGCATCACTATAAAAAATACATTTAACCACTTACCCTGTATACTCGTAAAACCTACCAGAATCCCTGCAAGAATTACCAGTCCAGAGCTAATTAATGTACCTCTATAATTTTTTATCATTTCCTTCATCGTCCGATGCTCCTTTCAAGTCTGTTATCCACAACATGACATCTTCCAACACGGAAGTGTTTAATTCATAATAAATAAACTTTCCTTCTCTTTGGTTTCGAATCAAATCAGCCTCCTTTAATACTGCCAGATGTCTTGATATAGATGCTCCCGTTACTGAAAAATGTTCGCATATCTCTCCGGCTGAAAGCCGACCATTTTTCAACAAATTCAAAATCTCGCGTCGTATTGGATCAGCCAATGCTTTTAATGTATCTTGTATACCCAAAAATTCATCCCGCCCTCTCATTTAACATTTAACCTAATCGTTAAATATATTGTAATTCCTGGTGCATTATATGTCAAGAAATAAAATAGAGATGAAAAAACATGAGCTCTTAAGCAATAGACCATCTCAATACCTCACATAACAATTATCAATTATCCTCTTCTGCTCCCACCATGTTATACTTACCTTATCAAATTTTAATCATGGAGGTTTTTAAAAATGAATGCAAAGGAAAAATTAGCCGATTACCAGAGACAGTTTGGTGTGTATGCTGAAGCGAATTCGGAAGTAATGGGGGCTTTCGGTGCTACAGTTACTGCAGCAATGGAAAATTCCGGATCGTTAGATGCGAAAACAATGGAATTATTAATCCTTGTCGCAGCTGTTTCAAGAAAATGCGAGCCATGTATCTATTCTCATGTAATGAATTACATCAATGCCGGTGGAACAAAAGAAGATCTGGCGGCAGGACTGAATGCCGCAGTACTGATCTGTGGCGGACCCGGTATGGCATACAGCGCATTAGCACTGGATCTCTTTGATCAGTATACCGCAGAATAGTATTTGCAGTTTCAATTTGAAAGACCTATCGTGGATAATGTTTCCACAATAGGTCTTACTTTTATTATTCCCCGCTGATTGGCGAACCGCAATACTCACACTCGCCCACGGCTCCTCTTTTAATTTTATTGATACCACCACATCCCTTACATTTTACAGTAACAAGTTCTGCATCAGTCTGTTTGACCGTCTTTGTAAAAGAGGGGTTACCAATCTTCTGACTCATCTGATCCTTTCGAACAAATAACTTTGCCTTGTTATCCACATAAGCATCGTTAAAATATTTCTTTTTACACAATTTTTCAAGATTTCGACGTACTTTATCCTCCGGCTGGTTAAGAATTGCTGCCATATCCGGGATAAATCCATCATTCGAAGCTTCTGCAATCTCTTTATATTCTCGATAAAACTTTTGCAGACGGAGTGTCTGGATTCCGAACACAATCAAGATCACCCCGAAAATTCCAAGAACAACGCACATAATCAATCCTGAAATTTCCATATCCGCTGCATATGCCGGATCAGAGAACCATGCTTCCACGCAGATTGCTGCAACCAGAAGGAAAAATGTTCCTCCGATAATCCCCACAACTGACAGAATCTTTTTCATGATCAACATTTTATATTTCCTCCCCACCTAATCGTTTTCCACATTCCGGACAGAAACGCAGATTCCCTTCCAGCACAGTTCCACACTGTGGACAGTGTCTCTCTTTGCTTATAAGACGGCTTCCACACTCGGAACAGAACTTTGCTCCCGCCAGGACTTCGCTCCCACACTGCGGGCAGAATTTTGATTTTCTATATCCGCCGCGCAAATCTATATTCTGTGCCATAGAAGAAAACTGGTTTCCCATCTCTCTTCCAACGCCAAATCCCATTCCAAGTCCCATTCCGGCTCCCATCACAGAACCTGCATCTCCATTCCCGTGACTGACCGCATTTTCCAATGTATCAAAGGATCTCTCCTGTTGATAATTGTAGCCTATAATCTCCATCTCGGCACGCTTGGATAAAGCCTCCTTGATTTTTCCCACAGACGGATCATCTTCCGGTGTACTGATTTCATTTACATAAAATGAAGTCAGTTCCAGTCCATACTCTTCCATTATCGGACAGATTGTCTCCTTCATATATTGTGAGATTTCATCTATGTACGCATTCATCTCAAGAATACTGATCTTTCTGTGAAGCAGATATGAAGAAATCGTATCCTTTATCTTCGTCACATACAGACTTCTGAAATACTTCGTTACAGTCTCTGCGTCAAAAACATTCATGGTTGTCACAAGTTTTGTCAGAAACTTCACCGAATCTGTTACATGAATTCCAAATGCTCCATTCGAGCGTATCGGAATAAATATTCCATACTTTGGATCCTGGATCTGAATCGGTGTTGGCGTTCCCCACTTAATGTCCAGATAATATCCTTTATTAATATACCATACTTCTGCCTTGAACGGAGATTTCCCGCCAAACGGAAGATTAATAATCTTATTCAGAATCGGAATATTCTTTGTATCCAACGTATGCGTTCCGGGTCCGAACACATCTGCCACACTTCCACCTTTTACAAGCACGGCTTCCTGTGACTGATTAACTACCAGCTGCGACCATGTTCCAAGCTCTTCACCCGGATATTTCCATGCGAAGACATCCGGCCTTCCATTATATTTTATAACATCCATTATTTCCATCTTAAAGTCCCCCACTTTCCTGATTTCCACTGCCTCATTTTCAATAGAATTTCTAACCATGACAATGTTCTACTCTGAATCAGCTTTACAGCATACTTTTAATCTCCCTGATTACACCTTCCCCTGTCAATGGTTTTGAAATATGTTTATTCATTCCTGCCTTTTTACTGCGCTCCACATCATCCTGAAAAGCATTTGCAGACATGGCTGCAATAGGAATAAGTTTGGCATCAAGACGATTCATTGCCCGTATCTGTCTTGTTGCTTCCAGGCCATCCATAACCGGCATCATGATATCCATTAATATCAGATCATATTCTCCCGGCTTTGACCTGGCAAAAATATCCACTGCCTCTTTTCCATTCCATGCACAACTAACCTTCATGTTCTCATTTTCCAATATGAATTGTGCAATTTCCATGTTCAATTCATTATCTTCAACAAGAAGTGCTCTTTTACCTTTCAGTGAAACATTCTCACCGGATGATTCTGGCATTTTTAATTCCATATCTGCGACAATGCGGAACGGGAGTGTGATCACAAATGAAGTGCCTTCATCAACTTTACTGGTAAAACAAATCTGTCCTCCCATCATTGTTACTAACTGGCTGACAATAGTCATTCCCAGACCAGTTCCCATACTGGCATTCTGTTCTAGTCTGTTCTCCTGTGTAAAAGGTTCAAACAGATGCTTCTGAAACTCTTCACTCATCCCAATCCCATTATCTGTACAGGTAAATTCAAATACTGCGGTCCGGTCGTCTGAACTGATCTCCTGGCAGCTAACAACAATCTTACCACCTACATGATTATAATTTACTGCATTACTTCCTATATTTTGTAGGATCTGCTGAAGATGAAGAGGACTTCCTACCAGTTGACTATGTATGATATTGATAGCTCCCAAGCTCAGTGAAATTCCCTTTTCACGTCCCTGCATCTCAACAATACCTGACGATTCACTCAGCACCTTGCGTAAGTCGAATATTTTTTCTTCCAACTGCAATGTTCCGGATTCCATTTTATTCACATCCAGGATATCATTCACAAGATTCAGAAGAAATCCAGATGCTGTCAAGACTTTATCTCTGCACTCCTGCTGTTTTTGCAGATCTTTTGGAAAATGATTTGCAATCTGCGTAATTCCACAGATTCCATTGATTGGCGTCCGGATATCATGGCTCATACGTCTGAGAAAATCTGTCTTTGAAACATTCGCTTTTTCCGCTTCCTGGGCAGTTCTTTTCAACTGTTCCTGATATTCAAACTCCTGCTTTTTTTCTTCCGTAATGTCACGTGCTACATAAAGCACCTCCGTAACAGTTCCGTTTGCATCACGCTGCTTCACAATGAATCGTCCCATATGCCAGTGTCCGTCTGCAGCAAGATATTCTCTTGCAATCGTCTCTTCCTGCTTAAGCCTGTCTGCCAGCGTTGTAACATCAAAAAACTCCCGCATGGATTGTTGGTCTTCTTTGGAAATAACGCTTTTCCGTGCAGTACGAAATGCTTCTGACGCACATCCATGACTGCCTGTTAATCGATGCATCACTTCGCCCCCGACAACTTCTTCAAAACTGTCTGTTCGCAGATCCATAGAATAAATCGTCCAGTAAATCTTTGAAATTGCGGATATGACCGCATTACTTGCCTGTGCTTCTTTCAGTGATTTTTTCAGAGTAACATTTTCAGAAATATCAAGGAATGTGGTTAATATTGTTTTTTTCCCGTTCGATGTATAAAAAATTTCCGTCTTCGCAATCGCCGGTGTCAGATTTCCCTTTCTGTCAGGGATTACACATTCATAAGAAACAGCTCCATCATGGTATCGCATATCCATCAGTTTCTCAATTACATTCTGATTTAAATAGGACACAGCCCCTATGAGTCTGCCCAGATTTTCCTGTGCTTCTTCAGATGTCTCCACTCCATAGATACGCATAGCTTCTGCATTCATATGGACAATCTCATGCTCTGGCAAGGTATAGGATAGTACTCCAACACTTATCGTATCCAGAAGCTCTTTATAATAAAAACTCTGGTTTTTGTTTTCATCCTTTAATTGCTGGTTCTGTCGCAGCAACCGGTTCTCCAGAAGTTTTTCTTTTTCAAAACGAACAATATCTTCTGCTTCCTGATGATAGCCCACAAGCCATATCATGTTGTCTGGAGATGGGACTCTTCTTCCTGTACAGCGTATATAAATGACTCCCTTTACAGGATGCATATAACGGTAAACTGCTTCTGATTCATGACTTTTCAGTTCTTCTATGTAATCCTGGAAGCACTCCTTCTCCTGCGGATAAATATGTTTCTCTACATATTCCATGCATTTTTCCGGAAACATAGCTTCTGTAATTCCAAACAGTTCATTTGTGATTTCATCCGTATACAGTCTTGTCTTTTTCCCTTCTTCAAACTCTACTTTCCAAAATCCGGAATTTCCTGCTTGAAAATATGCCTGTATGTCCTCTTCGTTCAACTTTTTCATAACCCTGTCCCTCTTCGTATACTTTACTGATATCAGAATTTTACTCTCAGGCAACATTCTAAACACATATACTTATCTCAAAATATATTGTATGGATCAATATTGTTTTTTCTCTTTCATTTTAATGTCAAATAAAGGAGATTGCAATATCGAATGTAATGCCTCTGCTCCTTCTTGATAGCGTACAAATTTCTTTGCTATTTTCTTTGTTTTCTCTACATCTTTACGTGCATATCTCATACACGGCACCTCCCTTTTGCATGAAAAAAACTTACTCTGAAACCTATTCTCGACTCAATGGTCGAATGGGGTAACGCTTATAAAAAAATGTAGAGAAAAGGGGCTGTCATTTTGATATGCCCTTCTCTCTACATACTGGCTGTGTGGATTATAATGCGAAATGTTGCGGCTCTCTTCATGTTATCATCTTCTTATATATCTTTGGTTTCTACTTTTCGGTTTTTCTGGAATTGTCATTTGTACCAACTGAAGTTGCATAGCCGGATTCATGTAATTTTTGCGAAAAGTTTCCTTTGACTTAAGTCCGAGTTTTTCCATCAAAACAGTGCTTGTATATGGCACTTCGTATTCCATAACATTCAATAATTTTTTTACATATTCTGTTACATGCTCATCCTGTTCATCTGCTCTTAATAATATCTCTTCCAATATTTTATCAATCTGTTTCAACATGAATTCAATAAAAACATTCGAATCCCCATTGATATGACACTTTGCTATTGCATTATAATATTCATCCTGAAACTTTTCTATCTGACTTTCAATTGGAATATATTGAAAAACTGACTTCCATTTTGACAAAAGACATGTGTGCCATAATCTTGCCATTCGCCCATTTCCATCTGAAAATGGATGGATAAACACAAATTCATAATGAAATACACTTGCTAAAATCAACAGATGTACTTCACCTTGCACACGATTCATCCAAGCAAACAGCTCATCTCTTGTTGTTTCTTGATGCTTCAAGTATAATGAAATTCATAAAGGAAATAGACGTACAGCATGTGGACTTACCACCCGATAATCCTCATGTTTTGCGATATACAGGGAGGTTATTCTCATGGGGAAACAATCTACGAGAGAAAATAAGACAATTTATCAGATTTGCCGGGAAGAAGCCGGTCTCACCAGATCAGAAGCCAGTGAAAAAATGACTGCTGTTTCTGATTCTAAAATTGAAAAGTTTGAATATGAAATGCAGGAACCCACACCTTACGATATCATCCAGATGGCTGATGCTTACAAGCGCCCGGATCTCTGCAATTATTATTGTTCTCATAAGTGTGAAATCGGACATCGTTATGTCCCGGAAGTCGAAGTTTCTGACTTATCCACTATAATCCTGGAAACCATTGCCAGTCTGAATGAGATTAATCCTCTTACCACACGTCTGATCCAGATTGCCCGTGACGGTAAGATCAGCGATGATGAGATCAAGGATTTTGCTTTTATCAGCAACAAACTGGATGAAATTTCTCTGGCAATAGATTCTCTGAATCTCTGGGTTGATAAAACAGCCGGAGAGCAGGGACTAAACATCGAATTGCTCAGAGAAGAAAAAAAGAAACAAAAATAAGTATGAAAAAACAAGGCAGCGAACCTATTTATGGTCCACTGCCGCTTTCCTTTACATATGCTGTAACTGGTTTATGATGTATTCCGTTCTGCGGATAGCTTCTTCCACCTGATGTCTGGCATTATTGATTCGATCCTGCACCATCCAATCCACAACAAATCCATCAAAAAAATAATCTGCAAAGGATAAGAAGTCTCCAGTATTGATGTTTAAATTACAAGCCATGTTCACATCATTTAATTCCCTACTGAAATTACGAAGATCATATTTCGTCTGTTCCATATTTTGTCTGGCCTGATCCATCTTGGAGTGTTTCAACATCGTAGAAAAGAATCCACCGCCAAACATATCCACCAAGCCCCAATTTTTTGCACTGTTCAGGTTTTCTTCTGCTGTCCGAAGACTACTTAACGCACGTTGTCCTGCTTCAATCGCTTCTCGTTTCTCTTTTTCTATATCATATCCCATAATTTCTTCCCTCCTCGTATTTTTATGAGTTAGATGATATAAGTGCAATGATTCCGCCGATGATCAACAATGGAAATGCAATATAAATCAGTCCGCCAACAACCATTCCTATCAAAATCACCGGAAAAAATACAACTGTACAGAGCAGCTTTAAGATTCCCCAGGATGCTTTTACACCAAATATAAAAAATTTTCCAATAAACCAGATCATGCATATAGTAAATAGTAACGATAACATATTCTACTCCTTCTGACTCCTGTTATGATTTGAATCATTCATTTTTTTGATTGTTTACTTGATATAAACTCAGATGTATTTCTCACACCGATTTTACTACTGAATTCTGGGTTCTTCTCTATTTTTTCAATCATCCGAATTAACCTTATTTTCTGTGCTGTATCCATCTGCTCACCTCATTCTAACAGTTCTGCCTTTTGATATTGTCAGTATAACCGGACAACTTTTCAAAATATATACCTAATACAAAGAATTGAACATATGTAATTCTCAATTTTTGAGGAATCTTAAGAAAGACCCAGAGGAAATTCCCTGAGCCTATTGGTTATATAGCAGTATTTTTCATATTTGCTCTGATTTACTTTTTTTGTAATTTCTTCTCTGGAAATCTTCGAACCAAGGTGCATTCCTCGTTGCTTACACATATACGCTTTCATTGTTTCTATATTCTCATCAGCACTTCCTGACTCAAGTGAGCACATTTGCGAATTGTTTTCCTCATTATTTACATGCCACACTTCCAGAGCAGAAATTTGCATATGTTTTATGCATAACTATTGTTCCATTTGAAAACTTAATATCAATATCATTTGCAGAACCATATCTAACTATTTTAGCTTTCATTCCATTTCTCATTATCTTCTCTGTCCATAACCGTTCATTTTTCAAAGTACGCCTCAGTTGCGGAATCCCAGGTTTACCTATAGCTCCGTGAATAAAATCCTCATATTTTCTATCTTTCACAATAGTGCCATCTTTAAATTTAACGGTGATATGATTTGCATCTTTTACTTCAATAATCTCCGCCTCCTCATTACCTCTGTTTTGAATTTTTTTATCCCCTATATGATTTCTTGCATAACAGGAAGGCACTGCTACACTACCTGTACTAAATCTTTCCCATCTTGTTTTTACTATTTCTCCATTATCAAACTTCACTTTGATATCATTACTCAAATTATATTCAATCACTTCTGCCATCATCCCGTTCTTCATTTGTTTTCGTAAATTTAATCTTTGATTCTTTTTTGCCAGACTTGTATCTTTGGGATGTGAAATATTTCCTTTAACAAAACTTTGATAACATTTATGATATACAATTTCTCCATCCTCGAACTGTACAGTGATATTTCGACAACTAGACATTTTAATGATTTCTGCAACCATACCATTATTCATTTTTTTCTTTTCATATAAATGAATCGTTGCACGTTTATTATTTGATACATATTCCTTTATTGTACGTTTATCTTTCTCAAAGTTTATAAACTTATCATCCTTTTTGAGAACATCTCTGACAAAACTTTTCAGGCAACATTCCAATGAAGCTGACATAAATCTACTATCCTCTAAAATATAGTTTCTTCCACTAACACCAGAACATCCCGGTTCTCTAAAACGATAAAGTTTTATTCCCAACTTTTCAACTATTTTATTCTTTCCTTCATCATCTTTATTTTTAGTATGAATGTTTCCTATTAGGAAAACACACTGTCGAAAGGGTGTGTAGCGGGCTTAGCCCGCTACGGCGGGATCGGTTGTGGTGTTGATTTCAATGTACTCGGCAATCTTGCGGAGCTCGTCGGCAAACTTGAAGCGGACGCTGATATTGCCGTTTTCGTAAACCTTGATGTGGTCGATCAGCTCAATGAGGATTTCACGGGACAGGCTGTCGATATTCTCAAACTTCATAAATGCCACCAGCGCCGGGTGTTCCTGGTCAACGCCGTTTGCCAGCTCCGCCCGTTCAGCGGTCAACCGCACCAGAATATCAGAGAGCCGCTGGGACTGCTGTTCGTAGTCGGCCTTCATGGTGCGGTATTCCTGTTGGGTGATTTCCCCGTCTTTCCAGTCTTGATAAAGAGACTGCTTGTAGCGGGTGACTTTCGCCAGTTCGCGCTCCTTGGTGTTAATCAAATCGTCCAGTCGGAAAGACTGGCTTTTTTTGATTGGAGCCGAATTGATACGAGCCACCAACTCCGAGTAGGAAACCGCCAAATGCACCTGCTGTTGAATGGCAAACAGGACGGCAGCCTCCAGACGGTTGTGCTTGATAGAGTGCATGGAGCAGGCCAGCCGGGAACGGTTTTTATAAGTGGAACAAGCGTAGTAGACATTTTTTCCGCTCTGGCTCCGGGTAATGGCCTTGCCGCAGTCGGCACACCGCAGGAACCCGCTGAACAGATGAAGCTCCCGGCTTTTAGGTGCTGACCGGGTATCACGCTTCAAAAGCGCCTGTACCTTTTCAAAGGACTCCTTGTCGATAATGGCTTCGTGGGTATCGGGAACCGTTACCCATTCATCCTCGGGGACGGCTTCGATCTCATGCACCTTGTAGCTTTTTACACGGCGGCGGCCCTGTACCAAATCCCCGGTATAAATGGGGTTGGTAAGGATATTCCAAATTGCCCGGTCGCCCCACATGGGATCGTCGGAGGTTGAGGAAACCGGCAGGCCCTTGGCCCGTCTGTATGCCGTCGGGCTGGGAACGCCATGCTCGTTGAGGTAAAAGGAGATATGCCGCTTGGTCGTACCTTGCAGACACAGGGCATAAATCTGTTTGACGATTTCAGCCGCATCCTCGTCCACGATCAACTGGTGCTTATCCTTTGGGTCTTTGATATAACCGTAGGGAGCAAAGGAACCGATATACTGGCCGTTGCGCCGCTTGTAGTCAAAGACTTGTCGGATTTTCTTTGAGGTCTGATAGCAGTATTGGTCGTTCATAACATTGGTGATCGGAACGATGATACTGGAAACGCTGTCCGGGTCTTTGTAGCTGTCCACATTCTCGGCAAGGCTGATAAAGCGGACGCCCATCTGCACAAACAGGTTATCAATCAAACTTCCCGCGTCGCTGTAATTGCGGGCAAAACGGGAAAGGTCTTTGACGATCACGCAGTTAATCTTGCCGCTCATAACATCGGCAAGCAGCCGTTGGAAGTTTTCACGGTCTGCGTCTGTCCCGGTATGCCCATCGTCTACATATTCAGCCGCGCTTTCAAACTCGTCAATGTGCATTTGGTAAAAATCATTGAGAAGATCGCGCTGGTTTTTCACGCTGTTGCTGTCGTCTTTATAGTCCTTTGATTTCTTCAAATCCTCTTTGGAGAGCCGGATGTATTCACCCAGCCGCCAGCGTCGGATCGTATAAGAGGGGGAAAGTTTCTGCTGATACCCTCTATTTTTTGCTCGTGCCATTTGTCCTCCTTCCCTATCACATTACATCTATATTATACCTCTGTTCGGGAGGGACAACAAGGATGCCTTTGATAGCTCCAACCTTGGGACACTCTGTCTCGAAGTCCAAAACAGGCCGTAACCGAAGTTACAGCCCACTTTTTGCACGGATCAGAAAGTCACCCAAGGTGTCCTGTAAGGACGGGCCACTTTCTGCAAATTCAATTTTTACGCCCACGCCGCCGACGCAGTAGCAGTACAGATTTTTCGCACCCTGCATAAAGCGGGTGATGCGATCCTCACGGGACAGCCCTTTCTGAAAGGCCATACCGCTGACATCGGGAAGTGTGTCTGCGCTGGTTGCGCCAATATCGACGCGCTGCATTTCATCAAGTTCCTGTGTGGTTAATTTCACGGTAAAACCTCCTCATTCTAATTTTGATCTCCGCTGTCCGATGGAGAAACAGGAAAGGCCAGCACCCGGAAGTGCTGGCCCTTCGTCTTTCTCCACCTCGGAACACTCTGTCTCGAAGCTGCTTTATAGAATTGGGAGCGCCGCGCTCATTTTCTTGCCCCGTCATAAGACAGCATCCTCGGCGGCGGCGCTCCCCCGCAAAGAGGGCGGCGGCCCGGAGAGCCGGACAAGCGATCCGGCCCCGCGCTTATGGCTGTGGGCCCCACGCACTCTTTACGGAGAGGGAGAAAACCTCCTCTCATATACCACCAGAAAAAAGGGGGTAAATGGAGATGCTGATTAGAGATTTTTTCTCAAATATTTTTTCATGGCCTCGATCCCGCACAAGACGGAATTGCGGACGGCGCTTTTGTCCACGCCCTCGTCCCGAGCAATCTCACGGTAGCTCTTGCCAAGAATGAGGTGGGCATCCACCCGACGACCTTGGATCTCCGGCAGGGAGTTGAGAGCGTTCCAAAGATGGCAGAAACGATCCATGCGCTCCAGCAGCTCCTGCGGGGACGGCTCATGCACACAGGCAGAGTATTCGATCCCGTCATCACAGTCGAGGGAATAGTACGACTTGTTGTAGCGGACACGCTCGGCGTGAGCGGCCTCGGCCAGCTTGCCAGCCCGGAGCTCGGCGGCCCCTTCATCGGAAACTTCGATATATTCATTGGTTAAGTACCAAGGGTAATAGTCTTTCAGATTGATGGTAGTCATTATCTTTTCCTCCGTTCAGATTTTGGTTAACAGGTGGCGATCTGGACGGAGGGACGGCGGGGATCGACAGCCGGGGCCGCCCCTACCAACCTCGGGACAAAGTGTCTCGAAGCGGGCAGAGGATAAAAGAAAAGCGCCCGCACAGCATGACGCTATACGGACACACGAAATTATATTTCTATTTACAGACTGAAATATTTCATGTTCGTAGCCAGACTTACCCGGAGGTGGGACTGAGCTTTTTTTAGCTGGTGGAGATCATGCAGGCTATGGAATAGTAAAATGGACACGGCGATACCTCCCGGATACCGCCGTGTCCTCAAAAAAGGGCGACTTTAACACGCCCCCCGTATTCCAATTTTCAAAGCGGAAAACGGCGGCTTGAAATATAATGTTTCAAACCGCCGCAACATCGCAAACGCAAGATCGTTGTGTAGCAACGGTTTTGTGATTGGGTGTTTATGCTGTAACAAAAGAAAGAGCCGATAATCCGTGCTTACAGCTACGGGTTATCGGCTCTGCGTCTGTGCGTCTGGCTCTTTGATAACTGTTGTTTTAAGTTGTCTTACGCTTATCAATGTTTCTTGCTTACACTTCGGGCAATATAAAGGGTAATTTACTAAGATGGTATCTACCCTAATTCGATCTCGGGTTTTATTCCCACAAATCGGGCATCGTACCCATTCATTTTCATTCATGCTATTAGACTCCCGTAAATATTGATGCGGAATTTATTGCTTGACGAAGAAACCTGCCACAGCTCCATCTTCAAAGAAACTCACCGTATAAGTTAATTTACCGCTTTCATAGTTTGCAATCTGGATAACACGGACAAATTCTTTCCCATCATCCGTTTTCCCCGAAGCAAATGAAACATCACCATAATCCTCAAATGCGCCAAGGCTTTCTACGGTCTTTCCGCTTGCCTCAAAAGTCGACGCATCCACGGCGGGGTTATTGTAAATTTTCGCAACGCCCTCATAATCAAAATCATTCAAGGTATCAATTAGCACGCGGGCATTTTCTGTTAGTACTTCTGTGTCGGCCCACTCTGGCAATTTATTGCTCCCGCAAGACGCAAGTGCAACAATGGCTACAAGGCAGAATAGGACTTTAACAATTTTCTTCATTTTGAAACACTCCTTTTTTATATTTCATAGTGAACAGTAATAGCACAATCGAGACAACAAAAAGTAACATTTCAAGTACAGATGGAGAGAGCCCATAGTTAAGCAGTATCACAGAGAAATCGTATACGGTATGAAGAACAATCGCCAACATCAAATACCGATATTTCTTTTTATGAAAAGCGTAAAAAACAATAAACGAGAATGCAATTTGAGCAATTTGAGTAGAGATACGCTCTACCCCCGCTAATGCAACGCTCGCTCCTGTGCTGGCAAGATAATCAGAGGAAAAAAGGATAAGAAAGATATTGTTTATTCCAACTGATAAAGCCTCTATTCCACCATGACCAAAGCCGTAATATAATGGAATATTATTGACGGTGCAATCTCTGGTAACAAAATGAAATGCTATGTACCTACCAAATTCTTCTATAAGTGCTGCGGTAATAGAAATGAAAAGCATATATCCAACCGGGTTTGAAATCTCAAAAATCTTGTAGGCATCTATACTTTCCAAAATCGAGAGAACTGGTTGCCTAATGCATACCTGCGAGATCAAGTAAGTACACCCGCCGACTAAAAAAATTTTAAGACTTTGCTTCGATTTTTTTAGAAGAAATGCAAAAACAGCAGTTGGCACTCCAACACAAATTACGATATTGAACCACGCTCATATTATGCCAATCATCTAAAAGCCCCTCTTTATGCGCTTTTATTCTGGCTATCAACTTTTTCCCCAATATACGAATAAATGATAGGTGCCAGCAAAGCAATTATTGTAGCCAGAATGGTTAAACCTGCAAGTCCGTTATCAAGTGGTATAAAAGAAATAATTATATATACAAACCCACAAATAACCCAAATTGCACCTGCAAATCTATGAGTTTTATTCCAGTTATCGGGGTTGTTTTTTGTCCACGGTAATTTATATCCAGCAATACTGTTTGGCTGGTTTTTGGGAAGATAATTACCTGCAACAATAAAGAGTACCCCGACAATAGCCAAGACAATTTTGGTAATATTCAGTCCATATCCCGCCGCCTTAAAAAGAGAAAGAGGAACAAAGATGACCGAAGCCAACGGAACGGCCCAAAAACAAAGCCCCTTTGTAATAACCGAAAGGTGTTGTTTGGATTTGTCATTTTCGGTTTTAATGGCAACAACCAAGTGAATGGCAAGCATAAAAAGGGGGATGCCCCATGCTCCGATATTTTTTCCAATAAATCCATTCGCCTCCCCAACGCTGTTCCAATGAATAGGCATTTGATTGGGTAATTGTCTATACAATAGCGCGGATACTACCAACGGCAACACACACACGATTGATGACAATACCATGCGTTTACTAATTTTCATTGTCCTTACCTCCTGTAAATTGGGAAACCCAAATTAAAACATCTTCAAAGACGGTTACATTGAGTTCATAAAATATGAAGTTCTTATATTTTGTCTCAAGCACAAGACCAGCCTTTTTTAATTGGCTCAAGTGATGAGAAATGGTAGCCGCTGACAAATCAAAGTGCTTCCCAATATCACCAGCCGAAAGGCGCCCGCTCTTTAGTAGTTCCAAAATATCTCGACGAACAGGATCGGAAAGAGCTTTCAATGTATCATGTAGTCCCAACGCTAATTCACCTGCCTCTATTTTGATGTTCATCTAAATTCTATTATACTCAA
>OGXS01000947.1_pt1 | contig 22420 bp, 10 predicted proteins | sample 1576371 | NCBI WGS metagenome assembly OGXS01 (sample SAMEA3541475, study PRJEB24748) | human gut metagenome | biome: human gut; feature: human-associated habitat; material: faeces | place: China | collected 2012
CGTGGAGTCGAAGGAGCCCCTGCGGCGTCAGCCCAACGTGCCCCTCCTGCGTATCGACGACCTCTCGAAGTCCTTCCTGCTGCATCGCGTGGACCGGCGCATCAAAGGGTGCCAGCACGTGAGCTTTGCCCTGTCGCCAGGGCAGTTCGTGGGCATCACCGGGCGCAGCGGCAGCGGCAAGTCCACCATCGGCCAGATCCTGGCAGGAATCTATCCAGCCACCGCCGGAGAGGTGAGGCTGGACGGGCAGAGATTGTCCTATCCCCTCCGGGGGCCCGCCCGAAGGCGAATTCAAATCCTGTTTCAGCATCCGGAGGTGGCGTTCAATCCCAAGCTGCGGCTGATCGACAGTATGCGGGAGCCTTACCGCCTGTTCCATCTGCCTTATACCCGGCAGGGACTGTGCGATTATCTGGAGCGCTACGGCATTTATGAGGAACACCTGGACCGCTTTCCGGCGGAGCTCAGCGGAGGGGAGCTCCAACGGCTTGCCTTGGCCCGTGCGATGCTGATGGACCCCTCTTTTCTGGTTCTGGATGAGCCGACCTCCATGCTGGATGTGATTTCTCAGGCGCAGATGATCCACTTGCTGCAGGAAATTCAGCAGGAGCGGGAGGTGGGCTACCTGCTTATCTCTCACGACCGCGCTCTATGTGAGCGCTTCTGTACGGCGATCCGCCCTCTGAAGGGCGGAAGACTGGGAGAACCCGTATGAAAAATGCGCCGTCCGGCTCAGGCCGGACGGCGTACATCTCTTTTGGTTAGTGTAATGTTTTTCGCGGACTGGAAAGCTAATGAAATGCGTGTGGACTCTAGATATTATCCGGTTTTACAATGATTTCTAAGCCCTCTGCCTCCCAGTTTATCTCTTTGCTTGTTACTCTTATCCAATTACAGAATAAACCCTTTTTGTTCATAACACCAGCCTGAAGTACTGTTGTATGACGCTTACGCTATATGGGCACCATAAAAGCAATTTTCTATTCATCCTCCTCGACCGGACGCCATGCCTGTCCAAATTTTACATCTCGAAACAGCGCGGCCAAGCCAGTGATCTGTTTGAGCCGTAGGACTTCATCCTTGTCCATCCCCAAATGCTTGGCGATCCAGGCGTCGGACCGCCCAAGCTCATGCAGTTCCTTGATTATATTGCTCATCAGATCCACATTATGGGATCCTCTGGCACGGTTGTGCCGTATGGTACTTGCCATACGGTTGGAGAGAGGCTTGTCGATCACTGCCACTGGAAGCATTCCCTGCTCCCGTTCATAGATATCCCGGTGTTCCTTCATCACGCGCCAGCGGTGGAAGCCGTCTACAATGGCATATAGATCCTGTTTGGCAGAGTAATAGCAAACGATTGGCTGGGTATATCCGTCCTCCAGAATACTGAGGTAGAGTAGTTTCATTTCCGGAGGCGCTACACTGTTTGGATTATATGTATTGGGGATGATCTTTTCAAACGGCACAGCAATAATACGATAGGCCGGACTGCGAAACGGTTCACTTGTCATTTATGATCCCCCTATACTTCCGCTTAAATAGATCGACCCGCTTCTGCTCTTGCCGGGTCAGGCCGAAGCCCATAAAGCGACAGGTGTGGTCATTTTTCAAAATACAATAGCACATCCGTTTCCAGCTTGGAATGTCTTTGGTACTCTTAATATCATCCGTATGATCCGGAATCGGGCCAAGAAAGACCACGCGGGATTTTTTATCTAGTGTATAGTTGGATACACCGTTTCGTTGAATCTGATATCCATGTTCCTCTAACTCACGAATGACTTCCTCGGAGAGCCCGCCGCCCGTTTCATGCCAGAACTGAATCGAGGTCTTGAATTTTTTTACATAATTGTTTTGAAGCCGCTTGGGCAGCGTATCCAGCAGGAACTTTGTGTAGGACTGCCAGGTATGCCCCTCTGGCAGAGTGATGCTGCGATAGCCCATGGCTTTGGTCCGACCATAGATCGCACCAAAGTTGGCCCCCCGCACCCGGCCGACCAGCCTGGTCCAAATCTCCGGATCAATCACCCGGTATAAATTCAGCGCATCCTTGGAGTAATCATTGAACGGAGAGGCCACCCGCATCTGGTCGATCTTGAGCCCCGCCTGATAATACAGATCATAGAGTCGATTATATTCATAGCCAAACCGGGAAATCGCGACCCACACATCCCTGTTAGACCAGTCATAAAGGGGAGAAGCGCACCACACATCCTTGAACTGCTTGGAGATCCAACATTCTCCCTTATAGCCATGTTTCTTATTGACAAATCCGCTGTACCTCTGCAACGATTCATCTGCCCGCAATCCCAACAGACAAACAGTGCGTCCCCCGCCATGGCGTTCCTTATAAAAACGCCCAAACTGCTTAGCAAGGTCCTCCTGGTGCATCCGGTAGCGGTAATGATCGAACGGCTTATCCATATTGATGACATAGGAATAGCTGGGCATGGGACGCACCCACAGTTCAGGATGCCTGTCATCCCAGGGATACCAAAACATCTCATAGCTGGACAGGGCAGTTCGGGTAGCCATAGGCAGACATACCCAGTAGGGATCGACCTCAGACTCCAAACGCTCAAATGTTTTTGTGACATATTCCGTCGTCACTGTATATTGCGCCTCAAAATCCTGATGAAAGACGCCGACCGTCCGCTGTGGGTAATAAGTGCGCTTAAAATCCAGCAGGAGGTTCAGAAGAAGCCCACTGTCCTTACCGCCGCTGAACGAAACGTAGATGTTCTCAAACTCGCGGAACAAAAAATCAAAGCGCTCCTGTACTGCTTCATATACGTTTTTCTGAATGTATTCTCGTTTCATATCTCTCTATCTCAAAACGATGCAATGTTCGGTATGATTACTCTTTTGAAAATATTGTAAAAAATCCCCCCCCCCCTTAAATGCACGGACAGGAAACCGTGGTCATGTGTGCGACGACCAAACCAGCAGATGTTTAGAAGCCCGCTATTCAAGACCTGCTCCTATTACGGTGTCCGTGATTGCATGATTAGGAGTTTGATTCGGCGCCCCCAAAAGCGAGCTGCAAGTTTACAGATGAAAATATTACCAAAATTATAACACTTTTCGACAAAAATCGCAATAGGAACAGGCGCCATCTCTATTTGTAAGTAAGTCCACGAAAAGGAGCCAACTCCATGACGGCCACAGGCCGAATTTATTTTTGCCTCCTTGGTCGAGATAAGTTAAATAGCGTTTGGAAAATTTTTGTGTTTGGCCCTTGCATTTCAAGAGAAAAGTTGTATAATAAACTCAAAAGAAAGCCCTTTGTAAAGTGCAAGTTTTACAAAAGATAGTTCTTTGAAGGGAATGGTTCCTGAGTCCTGCATGGGCAGAGCGGCATGCACCTTCCCGTAAAATTTAATATGAATCCGGCTTTTGTGGCAAATGCGCGACCCGACTCCCGTCAGGGAGCGGACACGCATCCTTGTTTCTGAACAAGGGAATCAGGTGAAATTCCTGGACATGTTTTGCAGCAGGAGCCGCGGCGAAAGCTGCGGGGACGTGCAATTCAATAGCTGTGATTGTGGAGTGTATCCGTTTTCTGCGAAAGCAGGTCACTGGCGGTCGTAATGGCTTAGCTGGGAAGGCGGCGGATATGCGCAGGCGGGCTTTAAGCCCGTCGGGACACATTAGTCAGAAGACCTACTAGGAGCTTACCCCCAATTCATTGGGGTTGCTCTGAGATAAATGCCAAATGTGAGGAGGGCACTGAATAAGTGGCCCCTTCTACCCGAAATGGGAGCAGAAGCGGACGCATATTTTGCGTCCGTTTTTTATTCGCAAGCTCGGGAGAAAGACGGACGTATCGGTATGCGTCCGTCTTTTTGTTTCGATTGCCCCAAGAGGTTTGCGGGGTAGCCGGATTGTGCCACAAGTCAGGAGGCTGTTTTGTGAACGGTAAGCATTTCATCGGCAACCAGCAGCTCAGCAGAAAGCTCATTGGGCGGACCAAGGAGGCGCTTCGTCAGCGAAACGTCCAGTTTGCCCAGGCGCATGGTGACGCCAGCGACGAAGCGCTGCTGGATTATGTCCGGAGCGAGGCGGCGCGCTTTGGCGGCTGGCAGAATGTGATCACGTCAGCAGGACTGCCCTCGCCGAAGAAGCAGAAGCCCACCTCCAAGCGGCAGATTTTCAAGGAGGAGTTCCGTTGCCAGGCGGAGAGCGGGAGTGCACAGAGCAACAGAACAGCAGCGAGCAATCCGGAGGAAGAAGGGGATCCCCTTCTTCCGTCATAGGGAAACCCCTATGACGATCTCTCTTTGAGCATTCAGCGGGCTATCGCCCGTCGCATATGGCCGGTACGCGGCTGACAATTGAATAACCCAGTACCAAAAGCGATATTCCGTGAGCGGAGTAGGCCAGGACGCCGGCAAGGCCGGCCGAGCCACCAACAGCGGAGAGACGTGGAGCAATGCGGGGCGGCAACTGCACAGGAACAGTATTGGTGTTTGGGCGGAGAGGATCAGCGGGAACGGGACAATCGGTGCGGCGGCCCCTGCGCTTTTTCCGGGAGCGCGGCGGCGGCCGCATTGACGGTTGATTAAAATGCGACTTCTCAGCGGAAGGAGGCGGTGAGAGTCAAAAAGAGTTGTAAACAGGAGTACAAGGGAAACGATCCAACGGAGAGACTTGAAGGAGGTTTACGTATGAAAACCAGAAAATTTACAGCGATGCTGCTGACCCTGGCTATGGCATTCAGCTTGCTGACGGTCAGTGCGGGAGCGGTAATGGACAATGACCATGACCGCATCAGCGTTGATACTGCAGGCCCTTTGTCGGTGGTATGGGATAGTGAAACCGTAGATTCCGAAGCTTATCACACAGGAGATATCGTGTCGAGTGAAGACGGCTACTATCCCTCCAGCTTCTACCTCTATGTAGACAGCGCCGAGGAGAACGGAATCACCGTTACTGGCGGCACCCTGTCTGCGCCTGTGGAGGAAACGGAGGGCGGCACCAAGTATTTGGTGACCAACAACAGCGGGGGCAGCATTGTGATTAGGCTGGCGAATGCGGCCCAGAGCAACAACGTCTACACGCTGACCTTTGCTGCGCCGGAGGGACAGATGGCCGGCGGCGCCATCACCGGAGTCTTGCAGGGGTATCTGCCGCTGGGCCAGTATGCCCGGGGCACGATGTGGGGCAGCCCTTATACCGACGGCAGCACGACGGCCGGCAGCACCCCCAAGGTTCTAGGCGGGTTCTCTTCTACCGGCGTCTCCTTGGGTGCCGGCGGCGGCTACGTCCAGTATGCCCTGCGGGACAGCGAAGGGAACCAGGCCTATATTGAAGATGACGCGAGCAATCCCTATGGCGTGGACTTTATCGTCTACGGCAACGCCTTCAACGGCAACCCTGAGGCGGCCTCTGTCCAGGTCTCCGAAGATGGAAAGACCTGGTATGAGCTGGCCGGAAGTTTGTACTATGACCCCAATACGCTTCGCGATGTGAACATCACCTATACCCTGAGCGGGAGCGATATTCAGTACAGCATCACGGATCCGAACGGGCGCAATCCCGGCGTTTCCTTCCCACTCACCGGGACGTTCAAGGCTGGCGCCGCTGCGTGGTTCCCCACCACGGCGAACTACGGCGGCGTGTGGAAGACGTCCGCCGTCTCCAGCGATCAGACCGTCGGCGCTTCCGCCTTTAACGGCGCCAGCGTGACTTATACCGGCGTTACACTGGTAAAGGACACGGATACCACCGCGGACTATCAGTTTGGCTATGCGGATATCCATGTGAATGGCGGCAATTATGGTACGGCGATCAATCCCTACACCGCCGCGGCCACCACGCAGGGTGGGGATGGCTTCGACATTGCGTGGGCGGTAAAGCCGGACGGCACACCTGCGGGGCTTATAAGGATCGGTTATATCCGGGTATATACATCCGCACTGATGAGCAGCACGGATAACACCACCATCCCCACACCCGGTATCTTCGGTGAGACCTCCGCTGAGGTTTGCGGCATCTACGCGGTGACAGGGAGCGGCTCTGCCAGCATCACGGAGGATCTGTTTATTGCCGATGCAGCGACAGGAGAGAACGAGGTGAATACGAGCAACGGGGGGAGCCAGGTAGTGGCCGCTGGCAAGTACCGTCTGTACTCCGATATGGAGCGTGTGTTGCTCAATGGCGAGACGATTAGCGATTCTGCGGATGGGCATGTGTTTACAATGGCAGCCGGAGACATGTTACAGATCATCACGCAGACCGGAGAAGAGGCCCCGTATATTACTGTGCTGATTTGCCAATAAAAAATGGATATGGATAAAATAGGAAAAGTGATCGAGCGTCCTTTTGGACGCTCGCTCATCTCATTTATTTTGATTTTGACAATCCTGCTTGGGTTTTTACCGACAACTGCTTTTGCCGCCGAGACCATGACCGTATCGGACCCAGATGCTTTGGAGCAAATTGGAACTATAACAATTGAAGGAAATGATTATAATTTATACCGCCTTGTAGTAGATACTGTACAATATAATGCGATTGAGTTTTCGGATGCGTCAAGCTGCGCAATTACGACTGTCGTGCCAGTTATGGGTAAGAAACCAGCAGCTATAGGTGCGACAAACTTGATTAACGTGGCACCTGATTCGGAAAATTACTCGAAAGGTGAGGCCCTTTATCAAAGCAGTATTTCATCCAATCTGTCTGAAGAAATTTTAGATGGACTAAGAACAGACACAGACAAGCTTGGATACTACCTATATACTGTTAAACGGGGTAAAATTAATACCATAATTGGTGTCCTTATTTTGGAATGGCCAGAGGCATCGCAAGAAGTCGAAGGAGCAAATAAAGATGAGCTTCAACGTGTCATTGCTAGGGCTGGCTTAATAAGTAGTAGTGATTACTATCAGGCTGAGGATTATTACAACGGGAAGACAACGAGCAGTGACGGCTTTTGGCAGGACTTTCAGACGGCACTAAAAACAGCAAAGGAGATTTTAGATAATATAACTGCAACACAGGAGGATGTGAATGGTGCCACAGCTTCATTGAATGCGGCCATCGCCAACCTGATCCCTGCTAACCAGGTCAACGCCACTGTCCTGTATGAAGCCATCCAGGAGGTGGAAAGCCGAGGGTACCGGCAGGAGGACTATACGCCGGAGACCTGGACTGCGTATAAGACAGTCTATGAGAAGGGCAAAGCTTACCTCGCTTCCCTCTATGACCAGGATGGGAACCCCACAACGGAGAACAAGGCTGAGCATCAGGACACTGTGGAGCAGTACGCGGAGGAGTTGCTGGCTGCCGCCGGCGATCTGGACGCTGTTTACAACGGCGGCGATGAGGTGACCAGCGCGTCGATCTATCAGCGGTCGCTTGCCGGTATGCTCGCTCAGTTCGCGGGCGCTTTGGAACATGAGAGCGGCTATACAGAGGAGAGCTTTACCGCGTTCCGGACGGCCTACCAGGAAGCCCAATCCTACTATCGGCAGCACGGTCTGGTAGGGACGTCGGTGTCCGCTTCTGTCCTGAATGGATATCAGAGACATGCGGCGGCGCTGTGGTCGGCCTACTACGAGGGGCTGGAGAGCGCGAAGGAAACAATTTCTGTCTCCCTCTGCGTGGCCGACAGCCAGGTTGCCTACGACCTCACCAGCCCGGACGGAGCGGAGCTGGGACTTGCGCCCGAAGAGGGCGTCTATGAGAGCCCTGCTATCGCTCTGAGCGGTGGGAACCGCACCGTTGCCGGATTGATAGAGTCAGCCGGTCTCCAGCTGCAGGTAAAAAACAATACCTCGCCCACGTCAAACCGCCAAACCACGATTGCAATCTTCATCAACGGCGTTCAGCTCCGGGATGCGGGATTAAATCCGACCCTGCTGAGCGGAGTAACTGTGGATCGAACGGAGTGGAGCGACATAAAGCTCCGGGACGGCGATGAGGTCGTGATCCTGTTCGCCCCCGCACCCATGGACAGGGAATACAGCGCCATGGGCGTAACGGCATATGCCAATACGACAGACTTCTGGGGCCTGCTGTCGTTTGAAGACCATGCGGAGACCGTGGCAGAGGGCGAGGCGCTTACGCTGAAGGTGACCCGAACTGGAGGCTGGGTGGGAAGCTACGACGGCCGCTCTGCGCCGTTCAACGGCGCCCGCCTGCTGGCAGTGAAGCTGGATGAGAGAGGAGCGCCGTCCGGGGAGTACCAGCTTCTGGAGGGGATCACCGACGCAAGCGGGACGGTGACCACGCATCTCAATGAGGCGGGCCAATATGTGCTGGTTGCGGCGAATCCGGAATCCGTGATATTTGACCAGACGGCCAGCGGCGCCCAGCACCAGTACGCATCGCTGAACGCGCCCGCCCGGACCACAGTGACGGTCACCCCTCTGAATGAGGAAGAACTTGCGGCGGCGAAGGAGGCGCGCAAGAGCCTTCTGGCTGCGGCGCTGGCCGGATGCAACGCCACTGAGTTGGGAGAAGCCGTCTACGCCCAGGTCCAGGCGGCCCATGATGCGGGAGTGCAGGCCATCGAGGACGCGACAAGCCTTAAAGCGGCCGAAGACGCGCTCTCAAATGCGCTGACCCAAATCGAGAGCCTGGTGGAGAACGCGGAGAAATCCAATGAGGAATCTGTCTCTGCCATGCGGAAATACCTGGCGAAGCTCCCAACAGTGGCACAGATCGGGGAGGGACTCTTCCTGCAGAGCGACATCTCCACCATGCAGGAGGCGAGTTCCCACTATGCCGGAATGACCGGCTACCAGAAATCACAGCTCACCGGCCAGGAACAGGCACAGTGGGAGGCTCTGGTAGAAGCCTATGGTGAGGACGGAAGCAACCTGCCGGAAAAGACCTTTACGCTGACCTTTGAGTTCATTGGGCAGGAGGGATCCAGTGACCCATTCAAGAGCTTTTTGGCCCTTAAAAACAAAGGCTTTCGATATGCGAACGTCATTGAACTCTCGCCCAATGATGAGTGGTGGGTATATATCCGTACGGAAACCGGCACTGCATTGAATGAACTGGACTATGAGATCTATCGTGTGGAGTCCACGGGGGCGACACTGAGCGAATTGAGGCTGGATAGGCCCCCAACCGATCCGAAAGGCGGATACAACAAGGGTTGGGAAGGGGTTGCCCCTTTCTACTTCGCTGACTCCACATCAGCGTTCATGCCGAGGAACGATGTGACGATCACATTTTATATCCGAGGCAAAACATCGGTGGAAAGTCTGCGCAGCAGTGCGCTGGATCAACTGTCAGAGGCGTTCAATGGCTATAAGCGGTCTGATTACAGCGATACAAACTGGAAGACACTGACATCTGCGTATGACGAGGGCGTGTCCAAGATCAATGCGGCGGAGAACGCCGAAGCAATAGAAACAGCCTTGAGCGATGCCCTCAATGCGATGAAAGCCGTTGAGACGCGCGTTTCCAGCGGAGAGTTCGGCAGTGTGCATGTGACCGTTGAGAACACCACTTACGCGGACGGCTCTTTCTATCAAAATGGCGGCGCCTTTGTAGAGGCGGAGGTCGAGCTTTACAGTGATACCACTATGATGACTGCTGTGTTGGAAGCCCTGTCCGAGAACGGTTATGGTTGGAACAACGGGAATGACACGAGCGTCACTTACATCGAAAACATCTATAAAGATGTAAATCAGAATGGGCAGTGGGACAATGGCGAAGCCAAACTTGCGGCATTTGACGGCAGTGTGAGTTCCGGCTGGATGGGCGTGCTCAACGATTGGTTCACCAACTACGGATTTTCTTCCTATGCTGTTTCAAATACGGATCGCGATTACCGCCTGGTTGACGGAGACGAGATCCGCGTGATGTTCACGATGGACGGGTACGGAGACGATCTGGGCGGAACCTGGGGCAACGGAGACACCAGCCTCAAGGAACTAGAGGTCACCGGCGGTACGCTGTCGCCATCCTTCGACGGGGAGACCACCAGTTATGCCCTGACCCTGGACGGCGGAGATGTGTCGGTCACACCTACAGCGGCAAACAAAAATTTCCTGGTCAAGACATTTATCAATAACAAAACCACGGCCAACAATGTGGAGTACTATCGCCGTGGTGAAAATCTACCGGTCCAGCCAGGAGACACCATTTACATCGGTGTGGGCGAATACAAGTGGCCGTCCATGAACAACCAGTCCGGCAACACGCTCCGCTATACCGGCACCTGGTACACCATCCAGGTCTGCGAGAGCGGAGCGAAGGGAATCCAGGCCAGGATCGACGACCTGCCGGATAAGTCAGAAATCACATATAGCAACTATAAAAGCTTCCAACAGACGGTCAGTGCGCTACAAGCGGATTATAATGCACTGCCGGACAAATCACAGGTTTCTGCTGCTAAACTGACAGCAGCGGCGGAGCAGATCCAGTTCTTTGCGGCTATTGACAGCGTAAAAACTCAGATCGCCGACCTTCCCACTGCCGTAGAAATTACGGAGAATCCTGAGGCGCACCGTTCAAAAGTTGAAGCTGCAAAAACGGCTTACGAGGCATTGGGTATCAGCGGCCAACTTTATCTGAAGGCAGCGGAGGTCGCCCGTCTCAACGAGGCGGTGGAGGCCCTGGGCGGGAGCATATCGCCGGACGACGTGGCCGCAGTACAGGCGTTTAACGATCTGGTGGAAGCGATTGGGGAAAAAGTCAGCGCCGGGAGCAAGGATGCCATTGTAGCCGCCAGGACGGCATATGAGAACCTGACGGATGCGCAAAAAGCCCTGGTTGCAACCGCGCCGGATTCCTACAACACCCTCCTCAATGCGGAGGCCGCCCTGCCTGTGGTAGAACGGATCGCCGGAATCGGCACGGTTACGCTGGAGAGCGAGGCGGCCATCACCGCTGCCCGGCAGGCGTACACGGACTATGCCGGCAAGTTCAGCGGCAAGGACATGGTGTCCAACCTGAACGTGTTGGAGGCTGCCGAGGCCGCGCTGGAGATCCTCCAGGGCGGCGGACAGGGCACCTCCGGCTACCGGGAGGTCATGAACGGCGTTCTGGAATATTTGGAGCAGAACGTCAAAAATCCGATTGTCGGCTCCACAAAAGGCGAGTGGGCCGTCCTGGCCCAGGCCCGGGCCGGCACCCTGTCCGAAGACGTCCGGGCGGCATATCTGGCCAACCTGGCGGATTATGTGGAGACCCATGACGGCATACTGGACACCTCCAAGAATGGAACCATGCACACAGAGTACGCCCGTGTCGTAGTAACCCTAACCGCTTTGGGCATGGACGCCACACAGTTCCAGGTCAGTGACGGTAAAACCTACAATCTGGTGAAGCCGTTGCTGGACGAGGCCGCCGAAGGCAGCAGCTACACCTATCAGGTCTCTGAGCAGGGCAACAACGGCACCATCTGGGCTCTCATTGCCTTGAATTCCGGCGATTATTACCGGGATGAAGCGGGCAACACGGCCCGGGCCGCATGGATTGACCTGCTGATTGACAAGCAGCAGTCCAACGGCAACTGGCCCATCTATAACCCGGACCAGGAGAATGACGGCTCCGGAAGCCAACTGGGCGGCGTGGACGTCTGCGCCATGGCACTCCAGGCGCTGGCACCCTACTATCTCGACGCAGGTGAGTTCAACCGTCTGGGCACAGCGCACAGCCATGAAGATCTGCAGAGCGCTGTAAAAAAAGCTTTGGATTTCCTGTCCACCTCGCAGAACAGCACCGGCGGATACGGCAGTTCGGAGTCCAGCGCGCAGGTCATTGTGGCCCTAGCTGCGCTCAAGAAGGATGCGGGGAGCTTTGCCAAGGGCAGCATCAGCGTTCTGGCGGACCTGCTGGGCTACCGGAAGACGGATGGCGGATTCAGCCACACCTCTGATGGTCCCATCGACCAAATGTCCACCGAGCAGGCAGCCTATGCCCTGGTGGCTTACGACCGCTACAAGAACAACAAGAAACCCCTCTATGACATGAGCGACGTGTTTGACGGTCCGACGGACGGTACTGATACCGACCACACCATCCACGCCTCGGCAGATGCCGGTGGCACCATCTCTCCCGTCGGTGATGTCACGGTGCCGGATGGGGCGAAGCAGTCCTTTACCGTCACGCCAAACGAGGGCTACCAGATTGAGGACATCCTCGTGGACGGGAAATCCGTCTGGGCCGGCGGTGCAACCGTGGCGCAGAAACTAGAACCGCCCGAATACCAGCTACCCACAGTTCCCGTTGAGGACGTGGAGCCGGAGGCCTGCGCCGACGGCATCCATGTGGGTGAGAACGTCGTCATCGGCCAGCGAGCGGCCACCTGCACAGAGCCTGGATACACTGGAGATACGATCTGCGGTGCCTGCGGCGAAGTGCTGGAGCAGGGCGCGGAAACCAGAACGGTTCCGCATCAGTACGGCGGCGCGTGGCAGATGGACGAGACGAGCCATTGGCAGGTGTGCCAGATCTGCGGCGCCAAAAGTAGCGCAGAACCCCATGTGTTCGAGCAGACGGAGGAGCCCGCTCCACCGGAGCTGGAGTTCCCGGAGCAGGGAGGCGCCACTCAGAAACCCACTACCGGCGAGGAAACCGAAGCGCCCGGGGCCGAACCGGAGATGCCCGATGCCGACGGACAACAGCCGGAGGAGACCGAGGGGCAAGATCCCGACACAATTCCTCCAGAAGGAGAATCCGATCCTGAAGTACCTGCCCCCGGAGAGGAAACCGGAGAAGACTCTGCCAACGAAAACGAGCCCCCGGCAGAGGAGCAGACCAAAATTCCGGAATCCGCCGAAGCCCCGGCCAGCGATGAGAGCCAGCCGGATATAAACCCCGGCAGCACGGGCGGGGAACTGGTCAGTGTTGTGGGAATCCACCCGATGCTCCTGATGAGCGTGGGCGCCGGTCTGCCCCAGACGGACGGGACAGCGGAGCCCCATGCAGAGGGGAGCGCCTGCCAGGTGTGCGGCTACAGCCCGGAGACGGGCGGCACGGCGGCGTGCAGCCACAGCGGCGGCACAGCCACCTGCACGGCCCTGGCGAGCTGCGACCTCTGCGGCCAGTCCTATGGCGATTACGCACAGCACGCCTTCACAGAGACAGCCCACAGCAGCGGGGTGCACTGGAACGTATGCGCCGCCTGCGGCCTGGAGGAGCTGTCCTCTCTGGCCCCCCACAGCTGGGAGCTGGACGCGGCGGCCTCCACGGAGACAATTTCCGTCTATGTGTGCCCGGACTGCGGCGCGGAGCGGACGGAGGCGGAATCTGCCGCCCCGACCACAGCCGCCAACGCCCTGGTCACCAGCGCGGACAGCAAATCCTACACCTACACCTTTGAGAACGTCACCGAGGACCACGCCATATCCGTCACCTTTGAGAAGCCCTCCCCTGTGATCGTGCAGGAGGTGACAATAAATGGCAATACTCAGACCGCGGTCATCGACGAAGCGGCGGTGCAGAAAGCGGTAGAAGCGGTGACTGCATCAGCGGCGGATACCATCACCATCATTCCCACGGCGGACAGCAGCAGCATTTCCTCGGTCAGCGTGGAACTGCCCGCGGGCGCGGCCCAGACCATCTCGGAGGCCAATGCCGGTGTGGAGATCCAGACGTCCAGGGGAACCGTCACCCTCCCCGCAAATGTCCTGGGCTCCATTGCCCAAAAAGAGACTGACGGGGAGAAGCTGTCCATCCATGTGGAGGAGAAGAGTCACAGCGCAATGGAGGACATAGTTCCCGATGGGACGAACCTCGCCGGTAGCGTGGCGGTGGAAGTGTCGGTCAGGGTGGGCAGCACAGAACTTACCTCTTTCGGTGGTCACGACCTTACCCTCACCATCCCCGTGGACAACAGCTTTACCCTGAGTAGAGAGTACAAAGTGCTGGTTATCAGCGATAACGGTAGCCATGAGATTCTTACCGGCACATGCCGCGTTTCTGACAGTGGCCGGGTGGTCAGCATCAGCGTGAACCACCTGAGCACCTTCATCGTCCTGGCAGAGACCACAGCGCAGACCTTTACCATCACGGCGACGGCTGGCGGCAATGGAGATATTGATCCGTTTGGCTCTGTCGAAGTGGATGCCGGCGAAGATCAGATCTTCCACATCACGCCGGACAACGGTTACGAGATCGCCACTCTGCGCGTAGACGGAAAGACGGTCGATCTGGACGAGCTGTACATCCGTTCGGACGGCAGCGCTTCCTATACCTTCTACGATGTGGATGCGAGCCACAGCATCCGCGCCACCTTCCAGCGTGGCACGGAGATCCCGGACTTTGGCCCCGTGGTAGGCGAGGTGTATATCAGCATTGAGAATAACACCTACTGGGGCGGAGACTTCACCGGCACCCTGGCGTCTGGCTGGTATGACTTGTGCGCCGAGGACACCATGATGACCATCGTACTCAAGGCCCTGGCCCTGGACGGCTACTCCTGGTGGGGTACCGGGGCCAGCGATACCGGAGGCTATGATATCACCTACCTGTCCGGCATCTATATGGATAAAAATGGAAATGGCCGGCGGGACAACAGCGAGCCCAGCTTGGCCGAGTTCGACGGTTCCCGGGGTGCCGGCTGGATGGGCACCCTCAACGACTGGTTTGTCAACGAAGGTTTCCAGTCCTTCCGGGTCGGAGGCCGCGGCACCTACGAGCTGGCAGACGGCGACTACCTGAACATCGTGTTCACCCAGAACCTGGGCGAAGATGTGGGGAGTCTCTGGGGCAATTCGGACACTAGTCTGGAGGACCTGCACATTAGCGGCGGGACCCTCGCCCCCCGTTTTGACGGCGATACCTTGGAGTATACCCTGAGCATTACCGGGAACAGTGCGCGGGTCACCGTGACGCCCACCGCGGTCAACAAGAACTACATGGTTAAGACCTTCCTGAACCGCTACAACCGCGACTCTGCCTTCTACAAGCGCACGGAGAGCATCACAGTCAAGCCCGGCGACATCCTTTACATCGGCGTAGGCGACCCATCGTGGCCTTCTATGAACAACCAGAGCACGGAGGCCATTGACTACGAGGGTACCAAGTATACCATTACCGTGGTGAACGGCAACAGCGCGGAAGCGGTCATTGGGATGATCAAGGCAGTGCCGGAGATTACCTATGCCAACTACAAGACCCAGGCATCTAAGGTGTCGGCGGCGCGGGCGGCCTATGACGCGCTGACCCAAAAGGCGAAGGCTGAGATCAGCCAGACCCTCTTGAATAAGCTGGAGGCCGCCGAGGAGAAAATCGAGTTCTATGAGAAGATCGACGCAGCCAAAAAGCTCCTAAAGGAGCTGCCGGCGGTTAACAAGAACAAAGTCCCGACCAGTAGCCTGATCCGTCAGGTGCGGAAAGCCGCAGACGCATATGAGAAGCTGAACAGCAAGCAGCGGGAGTACATTACAGCAGAGGACGCAGGGCGGTATGAGGCCCTGCGGCTGTGGCTGATAGAGTCCGGTGCGGTCGGGCAGAATGAGCTGCCTGTCATTGACGGTAGCCTGACACTGCCAGAGCAGGACGGCGTTGAAGTTGTCCTGGAGCCCAAAGCGTCTGTGGATAATAGCGGAAACGCTTCTGCGGCAGTGACTGCGGCGGATCTCAACAAGCTCCTGGACGAGGCTCTCGAGGCCGAGGCCAGCGTGCTGGTCATCGCCCCGACGGGGGCGGAACAGGCGTCCGCTATCTCTGTGGAATTGCCCCGATGCACCCTGGACAACGCCCTTGACGAGACGAACGCGGATCTGGCTGTACGGACGCCGCTGGGCGAGCTGTCCATGCCAAATCTCACCCTTGCCAGAATCCTGAGTGGGGCAGGCGGGCAGGATCTGACCGTCAATATGGCACGGCGCACCATCTCCCAGGCAGAGGCTCTGCTGAACGGCAGGGCGGACGTTACGGAAGAGCAGATGAGCGGTGCCTCTGTGGTGGAGGTGTCCCTTACCTCCGGCAACAAGTCCATCACCAGCTTTGGCGGCCGGTCCATTACCCTGCTTCTGCCCGTGAATGCCGGTGCATTCCAGGCGGGCCAGGCCTGCACCGTATACCAGATCAGCGGAGGCGGCGCGGTAGAGAAGTTGGCTGGCGTCTGCCTGAGCCGGAACGGCGGGCTTTGGGTAAAGGTCAGCACGACCCAATTGGGCACCTTTGTTGCAGTACCGCCGGAACAGCCGGTGCAGCTCCCCTTCACAGACGTGCGTGAGGGAGACTGGTTCTACGACGCAGTGGCCTATGCCTATACCAACGAGCTCTTTAACGGCACCAGCGCCACCACCTTCTCTCCCAACGGCACCATGACCCGCGCCATGCTGGTTACGGCGCTGTGGCGGCTGGAGGGCGAGCCTGCGGCGGCTGGCACATCCGGTTTCCCGGATGTGAAGCCGGATGCGTGGTACACCGAGGCTGTGGATTGGGCCAGCCAGACTGATATCGTCAGCGGCACAGGTGCGGGCTTTGACCCGGAGGGCAGCGTGACCCGTGAGCAGATTGCCTCCATCCTGTATCGCTATGCGAAGCTCAAGGGCTGGGATGTAAGCAAAACGGCCAATCTGCAGGATTTTGCCGACGGTACGGATACCTCCGCTTGGGCAACCCGGGCTATGGAGTGGGCCTATGCGGAGAAGCTGATTACCGGAAAGGATGGAAAGTGTTTAGACCCGCAGGGCCAGGCCAGCCGCGCTGAGGTTGCCACCATTTTGATGCGCCTTCTGGAGAGTAAGGCAAAGAACGCCTGAGATGCCGGAAGAAACTATGAAACCCCCGTTCGGCTCCGGTCTGTAAACCCAGGCCGAGCCGCATGGGTGCTCCCCCTATCCACCCAGTAAGGATGGAGGGAGCACCTTCTTACTTGAGCAGGAGCCCGGCAGACCGAATTTGGTCTGCCGGGCGGCCCAGCCCACAATTAAACAGAGATGCAGTCAGGTGAAACTCCGGAAAACCGGTACGGGCCTGCCCCCGCCGTCTAGTCGGCAAGACCTGATTGTGAAGAAATGGGTGGGATATACAAATGTAAGGCACGCTCACCCAAGGGGAGGGCGTGCCTTTTACTTGTTGAGGTGAGCGGTATCATGCTCAAAGAGCAAAAGCTGACGGAAAAAGAGCTGCGGGGATACCGCCAGTGGCTCTCAGAACTGGACGTGGAAAGCCGGGAAGAACAAGAAAGTTCAAGACAAACGGTGGATCCGGACATCTGGCGGGTATTTAATCCCGAAGGGAATATCGGCCGGCAGATTTATGAGAGCTATACGGATGAGGCGCTTTTGGAGGCCGTGGTTGGGACAATGGATCATCCAGGCCATAAGCCACGGCTGTATCAGCTCAGCCTAATACGTCAGGTTTATTTGAAACGGCGCTTTGGAAGTACCAATAAAGCGTGCTGGGCAGCCAAAGGATTTCGAAAAAGGCTGGAAGAGCAAAAGCGGTGGCCGCCAGACTGGCCGGAGCGGGTGTCCGCAGACAGATTCAGGGCGTATTGCGAACGGATTGGTTCTCCCTTGACGGAGCGGGAGTCAGAACTGGTAGAACGCATGTGCAAGTCTGTCAAAGAAAGCTGGCGGCCGCCGGGAGAAGAAGAAATCACACCAGAGCTTAAGAAGCTGTTTCAAAAAAAGCGATGTACCAATAAAAGGGCCATGGAGCTGATGGGCATACCTGTCCTTAGCAAGCTGGCCATGAAGCATTTGTGGAGCTATTGGCTCAGTGCCTGGAGGGAACCTGCAGGGCCTTCCGAAAGAAAAACAGGAGGAGACGCGGTCATATGAAGAAATGGAAACAGCGTGGATTCGCATTTGTGCTTGCCCTGTCCCTGACCACGGGTATGTTGACGGGAGCGCAGGCGGCCGTATCCAAAGAGACCTTGAACGATGCGGTGCAGGATACCGCAGAATATATGTACCGCACCGTACAGGATCCGCAGGTAGGGTCTATCGGCGGTGAATGGGCTGTGCTGGGGCTGGCCCGGAGCGGGTACGATGTACCGGACAGCTATTATCAGGACTACTATGCCACTGTGGAGGCCTATGTAACGGCCTGCGACGGCAAGCTGCACGATAAGAAATATACGGAGTATTCCCGTGTGATAGTTGCTCTCAGCTCAATCGGGAAAGATGCCAGAAATGTGGCTGGATATGACCTGACCAAACCGCTGGGCGACTACGAAAAAACGATTTGGCAGGGGCTTAACGGCCCAATTTGGGCGTTGATTGCACTGGATAGCGCAGGCTATCCCATGCCGGAGAACCCGGAGGCAAATGTACAGGCGACCCGTCAAATGTATATCGACCGCATTTTGGAGTGCCAGCTGCCCGATGGAGGGTGGAGCCTGTTCGGAGGAACAGAGGCAGCCAGTTCTGGCGATGGAATATCCGATCCAGACATCACCGGTATGGCTCTGCAGGCACTGGCCAAGTATCAAGATCAGCCGGAGGTAGCGCGGGCTACTAAGGAAGCACTGACGTGCATGTCGGAACAGCAGAGCGACGATGGCGGTTTTGCGTCCTGGGGGACGGCTAACTCCGAGAGTTGTGTGCAGATGATCGTGGCTCTGTGTGAGCTGGGCATCGAACTGGATGATCCTCGGTTTGTAAAGAACGGAAACACCATGCTGGACAATTTGATGACCTTCTACCGGCAGGGGGAGGGCTTCCTGCACACCCAGTCCGGCTCCGGGTCCAACCAGATGGCGACGGAGCAGGGCTTCTACGGCCTGGTGGCCGCCCAGCGGGCGGCGGAGGGGCGCAGCAGCCTCTACCGCATGTCCGACGCCCTCTCCATCCCCGACGCCGTGGAGACAGAGATGAGCGGGCAGGGACAGGGCTTGGAGGGCAAGGATCCCGCCGTGACCGCCCAGCCTATCACGTCACCGGGTAAGACCTTCCCGGACATCGCCTTCAGTGACCAGATCACCGCCATCGAGGCCTTGGCCGCCCGAGGCATCATTGACGGCAAGTCCGACGGAAATTTTGACCCGGATGGAAGCATGACCCGGGCAGAGTTTGCAACCATCGTGGTACGGGCCCTGGGGCTGACACCAGCGGACACCGGCGCCTTCGTGGACGTGGCCTCCACTGCCTGGTATTCCCCCTATGTGGGCGCGGCCAGCACATACGGCCTTATCAACGGCGTGGGCGAGGGCCGGTTCAGCCCGGACGGGACTATCACCCGGCAGGAGGCGGCCGTCATGGTGTCCCGCGCGGCGGAGCTGTGCGGACTCGAGACGGAGATGGATACCGCAGCTGTGCGGAATATGCTGGCGCAGTTCCCGGACTATATGAGCTCCGCGGAGTGGGCCAGGGCCCGGCTGGCCTTCTGCTACCAGGAGGGGATCCTGAGCCAAACGGAGTTGAACGTCCGGCCCCAGGACGCTGTGACCCGAGCAGAGGTTGCTCAGATGCTTTTCAACCTTCTGAGTAGCGCTGAGCTGCTCTGACGATTACAGAAAGGGGACGAAACAGTATGATGAACGTAGCTTGGTTCAAGAATCCGGATCATGTGGCTTACTGTAAGGAGGAGGAGATACTTCCAAAGCTCTCCCGGGAGCTGGGCATCAACGACCTGGCCCAGCGGGTGGAGGCGTTCCGGAAGGAGCCCTCACCTGAAGGGGAAAATATCAAGGGCCGTAAGCGCACCACTCTCAAGCTGATGATCCCCAATCTGACATTCTCCGAGCCCGTCGACATGGGAGAGAACGTGTGGATCTATATGGGCGACCTGTGCCCGGCCTACTGCCTGTACACGCCGTGGGAAGACAGTGAGGCGGCCGAATGAAGCTGACAAAAGGGAAAATCATTGCCGCTGTGGCCGTGATCGCGGTCCTGGCAGGGGCGTTCTGGTATGGCGGCAACGCGCCAGGTCTTCAGGGCTGGACGGTGCAGGAGCAGGAGAGCAGCGCAGTGCTGGAGGCCGCGCCGCCCGCCTCCGGTCCGGAGGAATCCATAGCGCCTATCGTGACACCTGGCGGGGAGGCGGAAAGCCCCCCGCCGACGGTGAGCGGTAGTCCGGTGCCGTCCGAGACCCCCCAGGAGACTGATGCCCTTGCGCCATCCCCAACACCCGGTGGGCTGGATGCCCGCCCGGGCGGTGCGGAGGGCGGCATGACTGCCCGGGAGAAGGTGGAGGCCGCGGCCGAGCTGGCGGGCGGCTCCTCCGCCGGTGTGGAAAAGGGCGACAAGGCGTACTCAGAGGCCAACGGCATGGAGATCAATCCGGAGACTGGAAAGGACAAGTATCTTACGGATCCAGTGCCGGAAGGAAAGCCTCTGCCGGTGGAGCCGCAGGATGTGGAGTTCTCCGATGTGACCCATACCTGTACGCTCTCTGTCCGCTGTGACACCATTCTGGACAACATGGACTGGCTGGATCCAGAGAAGGTGGAGCTGGTACCGGAAGACGGAGTCATATTCCCTACGACGACTGTTACGTTCTACGAGGGGGAGAGTGTGTTCAATGTGCTCCAGCGCGAGATGCGGAAGGCTGGCATCCACATGGAGTTCGAGGACACCCCCATGTATAACTCCGCTTATATTGAGGGGATTAACAACCTCTATGAGTTTGACTGCGGCGAGCTGTCCGGCTGGATGTATAAAGTGAACGGGTGGTTCCCCAATTATGGCTGCTCACGCTATCAGCTCAAAGAGGGGGATGTAATAGAGTGGGTCTACACCTGCGACCTGGGTGTGGATGTGGGCGGTTTTTATTCGACTGGAGAGTGATCTGAAATTCTTTCAGAGGGATAATGCTCATGCCGTATACGGTAGAGGCAAATGCAGTTGCCGTTCCTGTAAGAACCTATCTGAACGAGTGCGTGGTTGCGGGACGATTCCTGCACTACTGCAGGGAGTGTAGCAACTGCAATACCGGGAAGGCAGGACGTTTTCTTTCTCCTCCAATAAGGCGTGGGAACGCTATCCCTGCCGCTCCATGCGGAAGGGATGGAACTCAGCCGCCTGTTCCGCTATCGTCCGATGTATATGCTGGGCAGAACGTGCGGAGATGCTTCACCATTTGGAGAACGGCGTTAAGGATTGCAGCAAATGCCTGATACCGCACCAAAGGGACAACTATGGCTATCTTGCTGGCCGCTTTCAAGAGATTGCCGGCGAGATAGCGAGGCATGAACAGGAGCCGCGGGCAGAGTAGGCCGAGTAGCGTGCATACCGGGAATGCCTCGCAACAGAAATGCACACCGGGTACGGCTGACTGCCGTACCCGGTGTTTAGAGGGGATGCCTTATCCGAAATAGAGATACCTTTTCCAGCTATCACCCAATAATAAATTTTCTGTATTTTGGAATGGTGATAGCCTTTACAATGTTTTTCATGCACCCGGTCAGCCTCGGCATTTCCCTTGGGTCGGCGCTGGCCTATGCGGTCTATCTGAGGGGGCGGAAGGCGATACGCTTCTCGCTTGTCTTTATGCTCCCCATGATGGCGATGGCCGCCCTGATCAACCCGGCCTTCAACCATGAGGGGGCGACCCTGCTTACATACCTGCCTTCGGGAAATCCGCTCACATTGGAGAGTATCCTGTATGGATTAGCGGCGGCAGCCATGCTGGCCGCAGTGGTGACATGGTTTTCCTGTTACACAGCGGTGATGACCTCGGACAAATTTGTCTACCTGTTTGGAAGGCTCATACCGGCTCTCTCGCTGGTGCTGAGCATGGCACTGCGGTTTGTCCCAAAGTTCCAGGCCCAATTCCACGTTGTGTCGGAGGCGCAGCGATGCATCGGACGGGATGTCTCCGATGGTGGGGTTATCCGGCGGATTCGAAACGCTGTCACGATTTTCTCCATCATGCTTACCTGGAGCCTGGAAAATGCAATTGAGACAGCTGACAGCATGAAGAGCCGGGGGTATGGGCTTCCGGGGCGGACGGCCTTCTCCATTTACCGCTTTGATGACCGGGACAAGATGGCGCTGGGATGGCTGCTCTATTGCGGGTTCTTCCTCTGCTGCGGAGCGGCGGTGGGCGGCTTTTCCTGGAGATACTACCCGACGGCCAAGGGAGCGCCTGCGGCGCCGCTGACAGTCTGCCTACAGGCGGTCTATTTGGCATTATGCCTGACGCCGGTGTTCCTGAATATCCACGCGGACCGTACCTGGAGCAGACTGGACGCCCGAAATGAGGTGAAGCCATGTATCAAATGATGAGCCTGCCTCTGTACTCCGGGACTCTTGGGGAGTACAACAGTTGGCGTGATCTAGGCCAGGAATTGGAACGGCTGGGCTGCGACGGCATCGAGGGCGTCTGGGGCGGAGAGGATCTGCCAAAGGATTTGCCTGCCGAGCTTATTCTTGGGTACCACCTGATTTTTTACCCGGACTGGCTGGACTTCTATCGAGATGACCGGGCGGCACTGAAACAAAAATTCGGCTCACTGGAGGTTACGGCCAGCTTCTATGGCGGGCTGGGGCCAGATACGCTGCTGGAGCAATACCGCGCGGATTTACGGCGGGCGGTGAACCTGGGC
>OGXS01000958.1_pt1 | contig 22182 bp, 19 predicted proteins | sample 1576371 | NCBI WGS metagenome assembly OGXS01 (sample SAMEA3541475, study PRJEB24748) | human gut metagenome | biome: human gut; feature: human-associated habitat; material: faeces | place: China | collected 2012
ACCGTTATATCAATTTGTATTAGTGAATATGACGGGGAGAGAGTAACCGTAAAAATAAAAGTGGATAGAAGAAAACAACTGTTTTTAGGAAGAGCGTTGATGAAAGTATGACGATGAACAAGCCATATTGGCGAGGACGGAAGTATGACATATAGCAATTTTTCTATTTCAACGGGTAAAACCGCTGAAACACTTGTCGGACACAAACAAACACGGCTCAATGTTTTGGTAACCCGAAAAAATAAAAATACGGAACAGATTTCTGCTCCGTAAAAATTATTTAAAGAATATCCAACCTTCAACCTTGTCGCCGTCAACCATAAAAGCTTTTTTTGCAATTTCCGCAAGCGGCGAATCACTGTAACTGTCCGAATAAAAATTGTCAATTTTTCCGTCAGGAAAAGCCTCATAAAATCGTTTTACCTTTTCCTTGCCGTGACAGTTTACACCCGAATATTTTCCGCTGTGCATATCTACCTTTGACGCCATAAGGTTTTTTATTTTGAGCCTTTTGCAAACGGGTTTCAGCAAAAATTCGGGTGACGCCGAAATAATTACATCATCATCTTTCTTTTGTTCAAGGTAAAACGGTTTTATATTTCCTATGTATTCCTTCCAGAAATCATTTACATCCTTTTCAGTATCGCAATAGGTAAGAAATCTGTACATTTTTTCTTTAAAATCAGTTTTTGTACCTTTTTTGAATACATAGAATTTTAAAAATGCTCCCAAAAGCGATGGGGCAAGAGTGAGTATTTTTTTATGCCTTTTAAGGCAGAATAAATAGAAGTCGGCTGTTGAGTCCCCGTAGTAAATCGTTTTGTCAAAATCGTAAACATTCATAATATGCAAATTCCTTTTTAGTTTTGCAAATAATTTTTGACATTCAATTCTTAACAGAAGAGAACATCTGCACTATGATTATAATATGAGAAGAAAATTTTTGCAACATTTCCCGTTAATAAGCTCATTTTGGCTGATTATCCAAAGAATATACCGTTATTCTGTTGCTTTTAACTCTGTTTTGTTGTACAATATACTATGTATTATTGTATAAAGGAGAAAATCCGTGTTTGGTTATTTGCAGATTCAAAAGAGCGAACTGCTTGTTCGTGAATCCGAGGCTTATAAGGCTGTGTATTGCGGTCTTTGCAGGCAAATGGGTAAGGATTACTCCGTGTTTACAAGATTTACGCTAAGCTATGACTGCACATTTTATGCAATGCTTTTAATGTCGCTTAACCGTTCATGCAAAGGCTTTAAAGACGGCAGATGCACCTGTAATCCTCTTAAAAAATGCAAGTTTGCAACAGATTCGGGTGACGCATACAGAAAGGCTGCCGCATTTTCAATGATATCGGTTTATTATAAAATCATTGATGATATTCAGGACAGCGGATTTTTTAAAAAGCTTTTGTGCAGAATCATAAAGCCTTTCTTTTCTCATCAGAGGAAAAAGGCGGCAGATAAGTATCCCGATATGGACAAAGCGGTTTCCGATATGATGAAAATGCAGTATGATGCTGAACATTCGGAAAAGCCGTCTGTAGATATGTCGGCTCATCCAACGGCATTAATGCTCGCTGCTGTATTGTCGGCTGAGGCTCATGATGAAATTCAAAAAAGAGTTCTCTATGAATTCGGCTATCATATCGGCAGGTGGATTTATCTTGTCGATGCCGCAGATGATATAGAAAAAGATATCAAATCAAACGGATTTAATCCGTTTGTAAACAAGAAAACAGGTGAGGTAAAATCATCGGATTTTATAAAAGCGGTGCTGAATCAGTCACTTGCAAGGGCATATGATGCCTACAATCTTTTGAACTTTACCGATTTTAAGGGAATTTTAGATAATATGATGCTTTTGGGGTTCCCTGCATCACAAAACAGAGTAACAAGCAAACTTGATACGGAGGTCAATAATGAATAATCCTTATGAGGTTCTCGGTGTGTCTGAAACAGCTACCGATGAAGAAGTAAAAGCAGCGTACAGAAACCTTGCTAAAAAATATCATCCCGATAACTACACCGACAGCCCTCTTGCGGATGTTGCGGAGCAGAAAATGAAGGAGATTAATGAGGCATACGATATGATTAATCAGATGCGTCAGAAGGGTAAGGGCACAGGCTCAACAGGCAGTTCGTCCTATAACGCAAATTCTTCAAGCTCACAGTTCTACAATGTAAGAATTTACATTCAGAGAGGACTTCTTGATCAGGCCGATCAGATTCTTGAAAACACAGCACAGTCAATGAGAACCGCCGAATGGCATTATCTCAAGGGTATGATTGCATACCGCAGAGGTTGGTCTGAACAGGCTTTTTCATATTTCACAACTGCGTGCAATATGGACCCCAACAACACGGAATACCGAGCCGCTCTTAACAATATGCAGAGCCAGAGAGCATACAACTACGGCGGTTATACTCAAACAAATCCTAACGCAACAGGTTCATCCTTCTGCGATGTTTGTGCAGGAATGATGTGTGCAAACTGCTTGTGTGATTGTTGCAGAATGGGATGTTAATATGAAGAAAAACGGTATTAAAAAGGGGACAATGCGTATTGCGGTTTGCGGAATTATTGCGGCGCTCTCACTCGTTTTTATGATGATGACATCTCTCGTTCCAATCGGAACATACGCTTTGCCCTGTCTTGCAGGAATTCTCATTTCCTGCATAGTTGTTGAATACGGTTATGGATGGGCAATCGGTGTGTTTTGTGTAACTGCCGTGCTTTCAACGCTCCTTGCCGGCGATAAAGAGGCTGTTATATATTTCGTTGCACTTTTCGGCTATTATCCCATTTTAAAGGGCGCTTTTGAATTTAAAATCAAAAACAGGGCAGTTCAATACATACTCAAGTTTGCGGTATTTAATGTTGCCGCCATCGGTTCGTTCTTTGTCGCAACATGGCTGTTGTCAATTCCGACAGATGAATTTACCGTTTTCGGTTTTTATGTTCCGTGGGCATTTTTGATTGCCGGAAATATTTTCTTTTTGCTCTATGATTATGCAATTACCGTCTTTGTTATGCAGTATGTTCGCAGATTAAGAGGAAAAATATTCGGTAATTTTCACAAGTAATTATAATTCAAAGAAGTTTTGAGAAGGTGGACCTAAATGAAAAAGCAAAAATTGTTTGTCCGTATAGTCTGCATAGTCCTTGTGGTTCTTATGGCAGTATCGGTAGGTGCTGTTGCAATAACTGCATTTTCGGCTAATGCGGCTCAATCAACCGAGGAGGTTTCCGCAAGCGTATCAGCAGGCGCATCAGGCTATATAAATGCGTCGTATGTAAATCTGAGAAGCGGTGCAGGCACGAATTATTCGGTTATAACCTGTATGGCAAAGAACACAAAATTTACTTTTGTTGACGGAAAGCTCTATAACTCAAAGTGGTACAAAATCAAGCTTAAATCAAATTCAAAGACAGGCTATGTTACAAAGGAATATGTTGCCATAAGTTCTTCGACAACGGCATCAAGCGTAACAGGTTATGTTTCTGACGATTATGTAAATCTCAGAAGCGGAGCAGGCACAAATTATTCTGTTGTTGGTTGCCTGAGAAAGAATACTAAGCTTACTTTTGTAAGCACTTCACTCTACAACTCCGCCTGGTATAAGGTTAAGGTTACTTCAACTGCTAAAACAGGTTACATAAAGAAAGACTATGTAAAAATGAACAGTTCAACACAACCTGCAACAAAGGCAACACAACCTACAACAAAGGCAACCAAACCTGTAACTCGGCCTACTGCGTCAGCGTCAACCGTAAGTGGTTATATAACAGACGATTATGTAAATCTCAGAAGCGGTGCCGGTACAAGCTATTCTGTCGTTGATTGTATGAGAGTAAATACAAAGGTTACTTTTGTAAGCACAAAGCTTTATAACAATGATTGGTATAATATTAAGCTTACATCAAATTCAAAAACAGGCTATGTAAAAAAAGACTATGTTAAGATGAACAGTCAGACACAGCCTACAACGACTCGGCCTACAACCGCAAAACCGTCAACAGGTTCATCTGTTAAGCTTTCCGTATCAAGCAAATCAATTTTCACAGGCAACAGATTTGCAATTACTGCAACAGCGTCCGGAAGTGTTTCATGGTCAAGCTCAAATACAGGCGTTGCAACCGTTGACTCTCGTGGTATTGTAACAGCCAAGAAAGCAGGCTCTGCAACAATTACTGCGAAAAGCGGTTCGCATTCTGCAACCTGCAAAATTACCGTGAAATCCGGCTCATCTGTAAATATATCCAACAGCAATGTAAATCTTCCGTGGCAGAAGTCAATGCTTTTGAAATCAAGAACAAGCGGTGTCACATGGTCAAGTTCAAATACGAAAATCGCAACAGTTAAGAACGGTGTAGTTGACACGGTAGGCAAGGGCTATGTAACAATCACTGCCTCAACATCATACGGTGCGGCAACCTGTCTTATCCATGTTATGCCTAGGGAAAGCGTGCGTTTCTGCTATGCGTCACCAAACTCCGCTCCGCTTAATTCAAATGTAAGCTTTAAGGCTATTACCGACACAGGCAGGGTAGGCGTGTATTTTGTAGTTACAAACGGCTCAACCTCTTATAAGGTAACCGCAACAAGCAAGGTTAAAGACGGTAACTCCTATATCTGGACAGGTACACAAAAGCTTTCAAAATCAGGCAAATGGTCTGTAAAAGCATATTCTAAATTTAAAACCGAATCAAAGTATTACACCACGGCAGGCGGCGGTGAGGGCGAGGTGTTTGTAACCTCAACAACCAATAAAACCACCACAGCCTGTGCCGAGCGCAGAGCGAGTGACGAGGTAATCAAGCTTATTGCAAACTATGAGGGATTTCTCTCAAAAGTCACAGCAGACAACATTACAACCGATCCTACACTCGGTTACGGCAAGGTTGTAGTTTCAGGCGAACAGTTCTACAACAACATAACTTCAAATCAGGCATATGCTTATCTTTGTCAGACCGTGAACAAGGGCGGATATACCAAAACAACAAATTCCTACCTTGTAAACAACGGCATAAAGTTCAATCAGCGACAGTTTGACGCACTCGTTTGCTTTGCTTACAATGTAGGCAGCGGTGTGTTCTACAATGACTCCGAACTTCAGTCTGTTCTCTTGAACACAGGTTCAAGCGGTACTATCAAAGCAGGCGCTTCGGGCACGGTTACAGGTTCAGATGTAAACCTCAGAAGAGGTGCAGGAACTAACTACTCTGTTGTTACCTGTATGAACTACGGAACAAAACTTAAATTTGTTGACGGCAAGCGTTATAACACAAACTGGTATAAAGTTAAGCTTTCAAACGGCACAACAGGATATATCCACAAGGACTATGTTTCTGCTTCGGGCGGTTCAAGAGATTTGAATAATGTCAATAAGCAGAACCTCATTGATGCACTTTTGCAGTATCACCATGCGGCAGGTTCTTGCTATTGGGGACTTTTGTACAGAAGAGTTGACGAGGTGGAAACCTTCCTCTACGGCGATTATGACCGTGACGGTCAGCACAATTATCACCACTTCCATTTCTCATGTTACTCAAACCCGAGTTTCGGTATCTGATATTAATTTTTGCAAAGAAGGTCTTAAAATGAAAAAAATAGGTTTCATAGGTGCAGGCAATATGGCAACAGCCATTATAAAAGGTCTTATGGCACAAAACGACGGCAAGGCTGATTTTATCAATGTTTTTGATGTAAGCGAAGAAAAGTGTGCCGCTATGAAAAATATGGGTGCAAATGTAATGACATCTGCCGATGAAATAGCAAAGAACAGCTCAATTGTTGTTCTTGCAGTCAAGCCGCAGAATTATCTCGAAGTTCTTGAGTCCCTCAAAAACAGCATTACAACAGCCAAAACCGTAGTATCAATTGCCGCAGGCATATCTATTGCATATGTAAGAAAAGGTCTTGAGTGTGACTGCCCTGTTGTAAGGGTTATGCCTAATACACCTCTCTTGCTCAAAAAGGGTGCAACAGCTCTTTGCCCGTCAGAGAATATCAGTGACGAGGATAAAGAGATCATTTACAATATGTTTGCCGGCAGCGGTGTTTGCGAATATATTGACGAAAGCCATATGAATGAAATAATTGCGGTAAACGGTAGCAGTCCTGCTTATATTTATCTTTTTGCAAAGGCTATGGCTGATTACGCAAAGAATTGCGGAATCGACTATGACAAGGCCATGAACCTTGTCTGTGCAACTCTTGAGGGTTCGGCAGCAATGCTCCGTGACAGCGGTGAGCCTGTTGAAACACTCATAGACAGGGTTTGCTCAAAGGGAGGCACAACAATTGCCGCTATGGATAAGCTTAAAGAACACGGCTTCTATGAGGCTGTTCTTGACGGCATGGACGCTTGTACAAAGAGGGCAGAGGAGCTTGGCAAATAATTTTGCCTTAACATAAAATGAATACATTCCTCATATATTTTAACGGACAACCAATGAGAGGAATGTATTTTATGAAAAGCATTGTATTTTCTTTTAAAAAGCGTTATCTTTTTCGCAGATCAAAGGGAATTTCACCGTCTGATGTCAGATTTTTTATAAGGCGATATTCCGTGGTGCTTATCTTTGTTACGGCTTTTCTTACCGGACTTGTTTTCGGTTCAATTTATGCATCAAAAGCCGATAAGCAAATGCTTGATTCCCTTGATTTTCTGTTTACTACAAATCTTGATGCAAGGCTCGGTCAGAATGCCGTCAGCACATTTTGCGCCTGCTTTGCATCTGATTTTATATTTCTCACGGTTGTATTCCTCTTGGGACTTGCACCGTGGGGAATACCGTTTTTGCCGTTTGTTTCAGCATTTAAAGGCTTTGGAACAGGACTTACTGCGGCATATCTTATTATTACATATTCACTTAAAGGAGCAGGTTTTTATCTGCTTGTTGTGTTGCCGGGAACATTTTTGTTCTGTTTGGCACTCGTAAAGCTGTCGGCATATGCTTTTGAAATTTCAAAACAGATGTTTTTCAGCTTAATCGGTCATTCTCATCAAACAAATTCTTTGAAAAATGAGGTGATTGATTTTTGTTCCCGATCTGTTTCGGCACTCATAATGACCTTTTGTTCAACCTTGCTGGACACGGCTTTGTGGTGTCTGTTTTCGGGAACATTCAATTTTTAATTTTGGAGGGCGCTATGGCATCGGAAAAGAACGCTGTAGCATTGACAGGCTTTTTCTCGTCATTGTTTCACAATTTACCACGACTTTTGCTAACGAATGTGCTTTTTGCATTGCCGTTTGCCGTAATATTCGGAATTTTCTTTTTGATTAATACTCTTACAGGTCTTAATTCAATGTTTATATATTTTCTTACGATAATTCCGCTTTTTCCGTTTTATGCCGGCGTAACTCAGGTTACTTCCCATATGGTAAGGGGAGAGGAAAATGTTGATGTTTTCTCAAATTTCATCGGCGGAATAAAGGAAAATCTGCTCAGATTCCTCATACACGGCGTTGTGATGTATGCCGCTGTTTTTATCAGCTACTACTCAATTGTGCTTTATCTCGGACTCGGTTCAAAGAACGGAATGTTTTATGTTCCGCTTGTTATTTGTATTTTAATTGCAATTTTCTTTCTGTTTATGTTCTTCTATGTTCCGCCTATGACGGTTACTTTTGATATCAAGATGAAGGATATTTACAAAAACAGCGCACTTATGACATTCGGTGAGCTTAAACACAATCTGTTTGCAGTTTTCGGAATTCTTATTTTATTCCTCATTTGCGCAACGGTGCTTATGTGCAGCTTTACTCCGGTACTGCTCATCATTTTCACAATTGTTCTTGCATTGTTCATTGTTCCATCAATTTTATCTTTTATAATCAATTCTGCAGTTTATAAGAATATGTATTCAATGATTGTTGACAAGGATTTAAAGAGCAAAACAATTGATAAGAAAATGGAGAACAGACGCAAAGGTCAGTTCCGTGATGATGAAGAGCCTGTTGCAGAAGATTATTCGGATCTTGAAATTAATGAATCGGCTGACGGTGATGAATTTATTTTCTATAACGGAAAAATGATGAAAAGAAGTTATCTTTTAAAGCTTAAAAAAGAGGCTGAAGAAAGGAAGAACGCAAAATGAGCGGTAAACACACAGTTAAAAGTTCAAAAAAATCATTGATAATAATTATTTGTGTTGTTGTACTTGTTGCAGTAATTGCAGGTGCGGTTATCCTGTTTATGAATCTTTCGGGTAAAAATAATAATTCGGCAACAACAGTACCGACTGTGGCTGCTTCAACAACCATCGATAACGCAAGCTCAACACAGAATGTTTCCGACTCTGTATCCGAAACCACACAGCCTGCAACCAAATCGGGTGAAGCTTCACAAGAGCCGACAGAACAGGGATACACAGCCGAAACATCTTCAAATGACAGTGAAATTGTTGTTCCGACAATCAGCGGAGAGAAGCAAAAGCCAAAATTCAGTGCAACTCTTATTCCGTACTATGCAAAAGATGAAAATTCTTCTGAAGAATATTCTTTGAGAGATCTTTTCGGTTCTGCTTATTCAGGAGGCGGATTTACTTTTAATGAGGACGGAACATTCATTGACGGAATCACAAGTGCCTCGGCAAATTCGGGTGCGTACATTGTTGAGGGCGACTCCGTTGTAATAACATATTCCAACGATAAAAATGTTATTGCTGCCGTAACCGAATGGAACGGTGATGTTCCTGCTGAAATTACCGTAAACTACGGCGGAATTATTGTATCCTTTAAGTAAAATATCGGTGATTAAATGAGTAAGAAATCTGTTAAAAAGCCTGACTATGCAAAATTTGAGGCTAACAGGGCTGTAAAAAAGAAGAATAAGAAAAAGAAAACAACAGCAATTGTTTCATCGGTTATTGCCGCCTGCATATTTATCATTGCGGCAATCGTTGCCGTTAATGTGCTTTCACCGTCAGTAACCGCCAAGCTTACCTCGTCTGCATGGATTCCCGAAGGTGCTAAGAATGCGAGCGGTGATGAGGTTGAAATGAGTGAGGTTTACAACACAAATTACAGTGCTTATCAGGGCTCTATGTCATTTTCCGATGACGGCACTTTTACTTTATGGCTTTCGCCGGGAAGTCCGGATGACGGAACTCACAGCGGAAAATATACCGTGTCAGCTTCGGACAAAGTCCATTTGTCATTTGATGACGGAACAAATACTTCCGCTATACTCACACAAAAGAACGGTAAAATTTCGGCTGTTGTGCTTAAATATAACGACTATGAAATCACATTTGTAAAACAGTGAATACTTAAAATAAAAAGATATACGGTAAAATTTTCTGCCGTATATCTTTTTTATTTTTCTATATTCCGTCAAACAGACTTAGCTGTTCGGTTTTGCTTTCAAATTTATGCAAATACGAAAACACATTTTCAACTCCGAACATAATTCCGTGATTTCTGCAAACTTCTGAAATCCTGTTCATCAGAACATTATTGTTACTGCTTGTAAGCTGATATGAATTTCCGTATGTATAAATGTATCGTTCCTTCATATTAGGAAAGTGTTTGTCAAGCCGGCTGTAAAAATATTCTCTGTCACCGTCACGCAGAGTAAGACCTATGCCAAAGCATATTATTCCACGAACCTTTGCGTCAATGCAATACTTTAAAAGTCCGTCAATATTTTCTTTCGTATCATTTATAAACGGTAAAAACGGAGAAAACCACACAACACTCGGAATACCGTTTTCGTGAAATGCCTTGAGCGTTTCAAATCTTTCTTTAGTAACGGAAACATTTGGTTCAATTATTCTGCAAAGGCTTTCGTCTGCCGTTGTAAGCGTCATCTGTAACACAGCCTTGCTTTTATCGTTTATTTTCGTAAACAGGTCAATATCTCTTATAACAGATGCCGATTTTGTCTGTACAGTTACACCGAATCCGTAGCGGTTGATTATTTCAAGACATCTTCGTGTCAGTTTCAGTTCTTTTTCAAGAGGAATGTACGGATCGCTCATCGCACCCGTACCAATCATACATTTTCTGCGTTTCCTTTTTAAAGCGTTTTCAAGCAATTCCGGGGCATTTTCTTTCACCTCAATATCTTCAAATCGGTGATTCATCTGATAGCATTTACTGCGTGCGTCACAATAAATGCATCCGTGTTGGCATCCTCTGTAAATGTTCATGCCGTTTGCGGCAGATAAAATTCCTTTTGCTTTGACCGTATGCATATAATCCTCCGCTTATTGTTTGACATCAACAAACCACCTGTTTTCCTCCAAAAACAGGTATCGTTCTTTGCCGAGAATATGGCAGGTGTAGCGTATCCCCGCACCGCCTGCTTTGAGAGATGCCGCATACCGCACATCGGAAATCTTGTCAATGCGGTATCTCCTTCCGTCATCCCACACAATATATTCGGGAATAAGATCTCCGTCACAATCAAATGTGGCAGTAACTTTAACATACTTTTTCATAGCTTGTTACCTCCCTTAAAATCAGAGAAACATCTTTAATTTTTCGCCTAAGATGCATCGTTATCATAAATATCCGACAGGATGAATTGTATGATCCTCCTTTGGGTTAAAATCCGAAAGCTCCTTGTCATCAAGCAAAACGGCAGGGCGAACAGCATAATTGCCGAATCGCTTTTTTAATCTGTCAAGTGTTTTGTCAAGCTGTTCATTCTGAATAAGTCGCTTTTCATCACGCAAAAGGCTCATCTGGTGCGGCTGATCATCGTGAATAAAATCCGTAACGCTTACCCCGATACTTCTCAGCGGCTTTTCCATTTTATAGCTTTTTTTGAAAAGCTCAATAGCCGTATTTGTTATATCCTTTGTAAGATTTGTGTAGATTTCCGTTGTGTGCTGTCGGTTGAATGACATCAGCTCGTTGTCACGAATCGTAATGCAAACCGTTTTTGCCATAAACCCCTGTTCACGCATTCTTCTGCAAACGCTGTCACACAAAACGAATATAACCTGTTTTACATCGTTAAAGGTTACCATATCTTTCGGAGTTGTGGTTGAGTTACCAATTGACTTTACCTCGCTGTTTTCGTTCATATGGGCAACAGGGGAAGAGTCGTATCCGTTTGCAAAGCCGTAAATTAGGTCGCCCCATTTTCCGAGATATGACCGCAACAGTGTAACATCGGCAGTTGCAATATCTCCAATCGTATAAATGCCGATAGATTCAAGCTTTCTGCCCGTTGCTCTGCCAACATACAAAAGGTCTTTTGCAGGACAGTTCCACACAATATCTCTGTAATTTTCCCGTGTGATTTCCGTTATAGCATCAGGCTTTTTATAGTCACTTCCGAATTTGGCAAAAATTTTATTAAAGCTGACTCCGATGCTTACGGTTATTCCGAGCTCCTGCTTTATACGGCGATTAATTTCGAGTGCAATCTCTTTGCCACTCATATTCTTATTGTCGGTAACATCAAGCCATGCCTCGTCAAGTCCGAACGGCTCGATTTTGTCGGTGTATTCACTGTAAATTCTCCTCGCCATTTTTGAAAATCGCTTGTACAAATCAAAGTGGGGAGGAACGGTTATGAGGTCGGGACATTTCTGCTTTGCCTGCCAGATTGCCTCACCTGTTTTTATATTATACTTCTTCGCAATCTCATTTTTAGCAAGAATAATTCCGTGCCGATTTTCCGCATCACCGCTCACGGCAACAGGTTTGTTCCTGATTTCGGGATGATGCAAACACTCAACGCTCGCATAAAATCCGTTACAGTCGCTGTGAAGAATAACCCTGTCCTTTTTATATTTGCTTTTGTCAACGGCACAATTAATATTCACAACGCATCACCTCGAACATTTGTTTTTATTCAATTATAGAACACTTGTTCTATAAAGTCAAGCGTAATTTTGTCGCTTGCGGCAAAAGAATTGGTGTACAATTTTGTTTGATTAAATAAAATTTTAAATGTTCTATAATTTCTTCTTGTAATTATTGACAAATATTGTTGAAAGTGATATTATGAAAATGAAATTAGATATCGCTGTCTTAAATGATACAATAAAATTATAACCGATTTATTGTATGGTCGTGAGTTTGCTTTTTTATTTTTTGAAAGGAGATTATTATGAGTATTAAAAAAAGATTAAGCGCTTTGCTGATTGCAGTTGTGTTAATTTCAAGTATAACAATTCTGCCGGTTTCTGCTGTTTCGGACGATGAAATTGATGTCAGTGAGTGCGAAATCTATGCACAACATATTATCAATGATCTTATGTCGACCGGTTGTAAAAGACCTTATGCAGGAAATTATTATAATAAATCCGGTGATTTAGCAGAAGAACTTTTGGATGTTGCATACAAATATGAAAAAGGAGAAGTAACCGCCGTTGTATTGCAAAACAAGTATGACGAAACAAAAGAATTTTATGAAAATCCATGGATAAGTCCTTGTTATGCTGAACAAACCTGTTATGTTGCAGTACACGAGCAAAACTATAATAATTGGTACACTGACGAACAGTGGAATACATTTATCGAAAAGCGAGATAATCTTCTTCAGGCATTAAGGGTTATTGATTCTGATTTAGAACCTGCCAAATGGGGTAGTGTATATGATTATGATTATACAGTTAAACAACAGAAGTATATAAGTAAGTGTTTCTATGAGCTGTTGTACATCTACAATGAAATGACTTGTAAAGATATTATTCAGGGTGATGTAAACAGAGACGGTGTTGTCAGCGTATCGGATGCTACATTAATTCAAAAATATATAGTTGGTGAGGTAAACTTTACCGGTGCACAAGAATTAAGGGCAAAGGTAAATGTGGATTCGTATTCGGTAAGTGTTAAAGATGCTACTCTTATACAAAAATATATTGTTGATCCGAGTATATATTTTTATTCCCGTGGAATCGTAAAAAATGAAAGCGAATTTGCGACATCTTTGGATAACTGGCAGATTTGTTCTCAGTGGTAATTAAAGTTATATCAAAAAAGACTTCGTACTCTGTTGCGAAGTCTTTTTCTGTTTTAACATAACATTACGATTGATTACAGCTGTGTAACTGTCATTTACAAAAACGAGATATTGTGGTAGAATTTACAATGTTAAATTATGTAAAAGTGTCGGATATTACAGATGTTTGTCCGAAAGCTATTTTGTATCGGAGGTTTTATTGATGGAAGCTTACAAAAAGGAATTCATTGAATTTATGGTTGATTGTCAGGTTCTCAAATTTGGCGATTTTGTTACAAAGAGCGGAAGAAAAACTCCTTTCTTCGTAAACACAGGTTTCTACAGAACAGGTGCTCAGCTCCGCCGTCTCGGTCAGTATTATGCAGAGGCTGTCAACAGCAAGTTCGGTCTTGATTTTGATGTTCTTTTCGGACCTGCATACAAGGGCATTCCGCTTTCTGTTGCCGCAACTATCGCAATCAGCGAAAAATACGGTAAGGATATCCGTTATTGCTCAAACAGAAAAGAAGTTAAGGATCACGGTGACAAGGGCATTCTTCTCGGCAGTCCTATCAATGACGGTGACAGGGTTGTTATCATCGAAGATGTTACAACAGCAGGCACTTCAATTGAAGAAACTCTCCCGATTATCAAGGCTCAGGGCGATGTAAACCCAATCGGTCTTGTTGTTTCCGTTGACCGTATGGAACGTGGCAAGGGTACAAAGAGCGCACTTTCCGAGATTGAAGAAAAGTACGGACTTAAAACAACTGCAATCGTAACAATGGCAGAGGTTGTTGAACACCTTTACAACAAGGAATACAAGGGCAAGGTTATTATTGACGACAAGCTCAAAGCCGCTATTGACGCTTACTATGAGCAGTACGGCGTAAAGGAATAACAGCTTTTAATTATTAATATTAATCAGTCGGGGCGGTTTTATCCGCCCCCAAAGTTTGAAAAAACTTATTTTGCGGTGGGGATAATATGGCACGGACAACCGATAACGAACACAGCGGTCATCGTGAAAGAATGCGTAAAAAGTTCATAGAAAACGGCTTTGATGTGTTTGAAACGCACGAGGCTCTTGAAATGTTCCTTTACTATGCTATTCCGAGAAAGGACACAAATCCTCTTGCACATCGTCTGCTTGACCGTTATATCACTGTCGGCGGAGTGTGTGACGCTCCGATTGACGAGCTTATGAAGGAATTCGGTCTGTCTGAAAATGCCGCCGCATTGCTCAAAATGTTGCCCGAAATGGCAAGGCTTTATACCGAATCAAAGATGTCACATGATAATATCATTGACTATGAAAATCTCGGTAAAATATTTAAAGCAAAATTTATCGGTCGAACAAACGAATGTGTCGCTCTCATGCTCGGTGATGCAAAGGGCAAGATGATTTATTTTGATATAATTTCAAAAGGTTCGCTCAATTCATCCGATATGCCCGTCAGAAAAATTGTTGATTTGTCACTTCGTCACAATGCCAAAACTGCGTTTATAGCACATAATCATCCCAGCGGAACGGCTCTGCCTTCGGGAAGCGATCTTGACACAACAATAGTTTTGAAGAGTACGCTTGCAACTGTCGGAGTTGAACTTATCGACCATTTTATAATAACCGATGATGATTATGTTTCTCTCCGTGAAAGCAGGCTTGCGGGGAACATCTTCTATTATGAAAAGTAATAATGTTCTTTAAAAGAAACATTTGACAATTTAAAACATCTGTTCTATAATTAAAATCGAAATTTTGTTCGGATATGTTTTCTGTTACAGGACTTTTGTAATAAAGAGCCTTGTAACAGGAAACATAATAAAAAAATCCGTATTTGGAATGTGATGTGTATTATGGAATTTAAACTTCATTCAAAATATCAGCCGACAGGCGACCAGCCGCAGACAATCGAAAAGCTTGTAAACAGTATAAATGCAGGCAACCGTGAACAGACGCTCCTCGGTGTAACGGGTTCGGGTAAAACTTTTACAATGGCAAATGTTATTCAGAGGGTTCAAAGACCGACACTTGTGCTTGCACACAACAAAACTCTTGCGGCTCAGCTTTGCAGTGAGTTCAAAGAGTTCTTTCCGGAAAATGCGGTTGAATATTTTGTGTCATACTACGATTACTATCAGCCTGAGGCATATGTTGCACAGACGGATACTTATATTGAAAAAGACAGTTCAATCAATGATGAGATTGATAAACTCCGCCACAGCGCAACGCTTGCACTTTCCGAAAGACGAGATGTAATTATTGTTGCCTCGGTTTCTTGCATATACAGTCTGGGCGATCCTATTGATTACCGTAATATGGTAATCTCACTTCGTCCCGGAATGGAAAAGTCCCGTGATGAGCTTGTAAAAAAGCTTGTTGAACTGCAGTATGAACGCAATGATGTAAGCTTTACCCGTAATAAATTCAGGGTTCGTGGTGATGTGGTTGAAATTTTCCCTGCCGCATCAAACGATTCTATAATCCGTGTCGAATTTTTCGGAGATGAAATTGACAGAATTTCCGAAATCAATCCGCTTACGGGTGAACTCAAAGCTGTTTTGAAACATGCCGCAATCTACCCTGCGTCACACTACATTGTGTCGGGAGATAAGATGAAAAAGGCTCTTGCGGAAATTGACAGAGAGCTTGAGGAAAGACTTGCATATTTTCGTGAAAACGGAAAGCTCCTTGAGGCACAACGACTTGAACAGCGTACAAGGTACGATATGGAAATGTTGCAGGAAATCGGATTTTGTACGGGTATCGAGAACTATTCAAGAATAATGTCGGGCAGAGCGCCGGGTTCATCACCGTACACGCTTTTAAGCTATTTCCCCGATGATTTTCTGCTCTTTGTCGATGAGTCCCATGTAACGCTTCCACAAGTACGGGGAATGTTTGCGGGTGACTATGCAAGAAAAAAGAGCCTTATTGACTACGGTTTCAGACTTCCGTCTGCACTTGATAACCGTCCGCTCAACTTTGACGAATTCTATTCAAAAATAAATCAGGCTGTTTATGTAAGCGCAACACCGGGCGATTTTGAGCTTGAAAAATCGGCTGTTGTTGCAGAGCAGATTATCAGACCTACAGGACTTCTTGATCCTGAAATTTCGGTAAGACCAACCGAAGGTCAGCTTGACGACCTTGTGTCCGAAATCAATATCCGTACAGCCAAAAATCAAAGAACACTTGTCACAACCCTTACCAAGAAAATGGCGGAAGACCTTACCGCATATCTTGAAAAGCTGGGTATCAGGGTTCGTTATATGCACCATGACATTGACACCGTTGAAAGAATGGAGATTGTCCGTGATTTAAGACTCGGAGAATTTGATGTTCTTGTCGGAATCAACCTTCTGCGTGAAGGACTTGATATTCCCGAGGTTTCTCTTGTTGCCGTACTTGACGCCGACAAAGAGGGATTTCTCCGTTCAACCCGTTCGCTTATTCAGATTGCCGGCAGAGCCGCACGAAACAGCGAGGGTACGGTTATTATGTATGCCGACAGCGTAACACCGTCAATGAAGGTTGCAATAACCGAAACACAGCGCCGCCGTGAAATTCAGAATAAATATAATGTTGAACACGGCATCGTTCCGAAGACTATTGTTAAAAAGGTCAGCGATATACTTGAAATTTCTACTCACGATGACAGTGAATTTAAGAATACAAAAAAGCTTTCAAAGGCACAAAAACAACAGTTGATAGAAAAACTGACAAAGGAAATGAAAGCTGCCGCAAAGTTGCTTGAATTTGAACACGCCGCATATCTGCGTGATAAAATCAAAAAACTGCGTGGTGAAAAATGATAAAGGAAGAGTAAAATGCCAAGAAAGAAAACCACCGATTATGATAATACCAGTATCACAACGCTAAAGGGTGCCGACCGTGTCCGTAAGCGTCCTGCCGTAATTTTCGGCTCGGACGGTATTGACGGCTGTCAGCACTCCGTGTTTGAGATTCTTTCAAACTCAATAGACGAGGCGAGAGAGGGTTACGGTAAAAAAATCACAGTTACACGCTATTCCGACGGCTCAATTGAGGTTGAAGACCACGGCAGAGGAATTCCCGTTGACTACAACGAAAACGAAAAGCGCTACAACTGGGAACTGGTTTTCTGCGAACTCTATGCCGGCGGTAAGTATAATAACAATGAGGGTGAAAGCTACGAATTTTCCCTTGGTATGAACGGTCTCGGTCTTTGTTCAACCCAGTACAGCTCCGAGTATATGGATGTTGATATCCGCCGTGACGGCTACCGATACACTCTCCGTTTTGAAAAAGGCGAGATTGTCGGCAAGCTCAAAAAAGAGCCGTACAGCAAAAAGGATACGGGTACAAAAATTCATTGGAAACCCGACCTCGAAGTCTTTACGGATATCGACATTCAGCCCGAATATTTTCTTGACATAATGAAAAGACAGGCTATTGTCAACGCAGGAATTGAATTTGTTTTCCGCAATCAGAACGGCAAAAGCTTTGATACAACAAGCTATAACTATGTAAACGGTATTGTTGACCATGTTGCCGAGGTAGTCGGTGAAAACGGACTCAGCTCAATTCAGCATTGGGAAACCGAGGTTAAAACCCGTGACCGTGACGATAAGCCCGAATATAAGTGCAAAATGGATATCTCGGTTGCATTTTCAAATAAAGTGCATCTCACCGAATACTACCACAACTCAAGCTGGCTTGAACACGGCGGCGCTCCCGATAAGGCGGTGCGGAATGCCTTTGTTTACCAGATTGACAGCTACTTAAAACAAAATAATAAATATAACAAAACCGAAAGCAAAATCAAGTATGACGATGTTGAGGACAGCCTTGTGTGCGTTATTTCGTCTTTTTCAAGTGTTTCATCATATGAAAACCAGACCAAAAAGGCGGTTACAAACAAGGGTATTCAGGACGCTATGACTGCATTCCTCCGTCAAAGTCTTGAAGTCTATTTTATTGAAAATCCGCTTGAGGCAGAAAAAATCTGTGAACAGGTGCTTATCAATAAGCGCAGCCGTGAAAATGCTGAGAAAACACGACTTAACATAAAGAAAAAGCTTTCGGGCAATCTCGACATAACAAACCGTGTTGCAAAATTTGTCGATTGCAGAAGTAAAGACACGGAACAGCGTGAACTGTTCATAGTAGAGGGTGACTCTGCTCTCGGTGCCTGTAAACAGGCAAGAAACCCCGATTTTCAGGCAATTATGCCAATCAGAGGTAAAATACTTAACTGCCTGAAAGCCGACTACGATAAGATTTTTAAGAGCGAAATCATTACCGATTTGCTCAAGGTTCTCGGTTGCGGTGTTGAGGTTAAGTCAAAAGCAAACAAGAATCTTTCAAGCTTTGATATGAACGCACTTCGCTGGAGCAAAATTATTCTCTGCACCGATGCCGATGTTGACGGCTTCCAGATCAGAACTCTTTTACTTACCATGCTTTACAGACTTACACCTACACTCATTGAAGAAGGCAAGGTGTTTATTGCCGAATCGCCTCTTTATGAGATTACATCCAAAAACGATGTTTATTTTGCATACGATGAGGTTGAAAAGGATAAGTTCATTGAACAGCTCGGCAAGGAGAAATTCACAATTCAGCGTTCAAAAGGTCTTGGCGAAAACGAACCCGATATGATGAACCTTACCACAATGAACCCCGAGTCACGCAGACTTATCAAGGTTCTTCCTGCCGATGCAGAACAGACAGCAGAAATTTTTGATGTTCTTCTCGGTGACAATCTTCAGGGAAGAAAAGATTATATAGTAGAACACGGCAACGAATATATTGACCAGCTTGATGTAAGCTGATTGGAGGTGGAAATAAATGGCGAAAAAATCTTCAAAGACTCCCCGCAGAACTTCACCGTCAAAAACTCACGGTGTAATCAACGGTGCGGGTGAAGTAGTGGAACAGCCAATCGTTTCCACTATCAGAGAGAACTATATGCCGTATGCAATGAGCGTAATTCTCTCCCGTGCAATTCCCGAAATCGACGGATTCAAGCCGTCGCACAGAAAGCTCCTGTATATGATGTACAAAATGGGACTTCTGAACGGCGGAAGAACAAAATCGGCAAACATTGTCGGTGCAACAATGAAGCTCAATCCTCACGGCGACTCTGCAATTTATGGCACAATGGTTCGTCTTTCAAGGGGCTATGAGGCACTTTTGCATCCGTATGTAGATTCAAAAGGTAATTTCGGTAAATTCTACAGCCGTGACATGGCGTGGGCGGCATCCCGTTACACAGAGGCAAAGCTTGACGCAATCTGCAATGAGCTGTTTCGTGATATAGACAAAGATACCGTAGATTTTGTAGATAACTACGATAATACAATGAAAGAACCGTCACTTTTGCCGGTTGCATTTCCGTCTGTACTTGTAAACGCAAACACAGGTATTGCCGTTGGTATGGCGTCAAATATCTGTTCATTCAATCTGCGTGAAATCTGCGAAACAACAGCGGCACTTATCCGTGATCCCGACCATGATATAAAGTCAACTCTGCCGGCTCCTGATTTTACAGGCGGTTGTCAGATTATCTATGATGAAAATGTCATCAATCAAGTCTATGAAACCGGCAGAGGAAGTATCAAACTCCGTGCAAAGTATGTCTATGACAAGTCTGCAAACTGTATAGATATTCTTTCAATTCCTGCCACAACAACTTGTGAGGTTATCATTGAAAAGGTAATCGACCTTGTAAAGCAGGGTAAAGTCAAGGAAATTTCCGATATTCGTGACGAAACAGGTATTGACGGACTTAAAATTACAATTGACCTCAAGCGTGGCATTGATGCCGACAAGCTTATGACAAAGCTTTACCGCTTTACAACACTCGAAGATTCCTATGCCTGCAACTTCAATGTGCTTATTGCAGGTGTTCCGAGAGTTCTCGGTGTAAAGGCGTTGCTTGAAGAATGGATTGCTTTCAGAATTGAGTGCGTCAGAAGAAGGACATATTTTGACCGCAACAAAAAAGCTGACAAGCTTCATCTTCTAAGAGGTCTTGAAAAAATTCTTCTCGATATTGACAAGGCAGTAAAGATTGTCCGTGAAACCGATGAAGAATCCGAGGTTGTGCCAAACCTTATGATAGGATTCGGAATTGACGAAATACAGGCTGAATATGTTGCCGAAATAAAACTTCGTCATCTTAACCGTGAATACATTTTAAAGCGTACAAAAGACCTTGAAGACCTTGAAAAAGAGATTGCCGAGCTTGACGAAATTTTAAAAAGCAAGGCAAGAATCAAGACAATCATTGTCAAAGAACTCAAATCAATTGCCGAGAAATACGGTCAGCCGAGAAAGAGTATCATAATCTATGACGATGTTGCAAGGTATGAGGAAGAGACAGTCGAGATTCCCGATTATCCTGTTAATCTTTTCTTTACAAAAGAGGGATATTTCAAAAAGATTACTCCGCAGTCGCTTAGAATGAGCGGTGAACAAAAGCTCAAAGACGGTGACGAAATTATTCAGGAGCTTGAGTTCACAAACAACTGCGACCTTTTGTTCTTTACAGACAAGTGTCAGGTGTATAAGGCAAAGGCTGATGATTTTGCACAGACAAAGGCAAGCGTACTCGGTGACTATGTTGCCGCAAAGCTTGGTTTTGACGAAGGCGAAAATGCTGTGAAAATGGTTGTTACAAAAGATTACAAGGGTATGCTGCTCTTTGCTTTTGAAAACGGCAAGGCCGCAAAAGTTCCGCTTGAATCCTACGCAACAAAGACTAACCGTAAAAAGCTTACGGGCGCATATTCCGACAAATCTCCGCTTGTCGGACTTCTCTATATGCCTGAGGATGAAGAGGTACTCTTCAAGGCGTCATCGGGAAATATGCTCCTTGTTCACACGGGCGCACTCGCTCTCAAAACAACCCGTTCAACACAGGGTGTTGCCGTTCTCAAGCCCAAAAAAGGTCACAGACTTTTCAGCATAGAACGCTATAAAGACGGCACTTTTACAAATCCAAAGCGTTACAGAACAGGTTCACTTCCTGCGAGAGGTGCGTTGCCCGTGAACGATGATTCAAAAGACGAACAGCTTTCGCTGATTTGATTTTGAAAAAATTAATAAAAATCTTGTAATATCTCTTGAAAAAGCTGTGTTTATGTGGTATTATAAAACAGTTATTAAAGCAGAATTTGTTTTATTCGTATTTATTAAATGAAAGGAAGATAAAAATGAGCATTTGGGGCATTGTTTTAGGCGTATTGCTCGCAATCGTATCTGTTGCCATTATCGTTGTAATTATCCTTCAGGAGGGTAATCAGCAGGGTATCGGTGCTGTAACAGGTGTTGCCGATTCTTATTTCTCAAAGAATAAGGCTCGTTCGATTGATGCGTTCCTCTCACGCTGGACAAAAGTTTTTGCTGCAATATTCGTAATTTTTGTAATTGCACTTAATGTGCTTTCAAAGTTCGGTATACTGTAAGCATATTAACTTAATAATCAGCATAAAATTAACCGTCAGGGCAATCCTCTGGCGGTTTTACTTTTTATATGGAGTTGTTAAAAATGCCTTGGTGGGGAATATGTCTGATTATTTTTGTAACATTTATAACTTTCGCAATCTTGCACTTTCTCGGCAAAAACAAGCACCCGTTCAAACGCTCTCTGCTTTCAATGACTTTGGGAGCGGCAACATTGTTTGCGGTCAATCTGACGGGAGCTTTTACGGGCGTAACTTTGCCCATAAGCCTTTTATCGCTTTTGGTATCAATAATAGGAGGAATACCCGGAGTAACGCTTATGCTCGGTCTTAATCTTTTTTTCTGAATAATCACAGAAGGGGCGGTCACATCGACAGCCCCTTAATTGTTTGTATGAAATTTTATACAATGCCGTAAAGTTCCTCAAGAGCCTCACCGACGGTTTCTTTATCTTTGGTCAGGAGTGCAAGCATAATTTTGTACGCTTTTTTCGGATTGTCAAGAAAATTTTTTTTGAGAATAAGAGCCTGTTCCATTTCGGGAGCATAAACATCAAGCTTCATTAAATCCATATCACCGCCGGATACAGAACATTTAACAGTAAATCCGTTTGAACTTTTTACAATATCGACCTTGTTTTCAATCTCATTTTTCTTTACGGCAAGGAGCTTAACCGCACAAGCGTATGCCTTTTCTTTGATAGAGTACGGAAGAATGCTGTCAAGCTGTTTTGCAATTTCAACACCGTTTTCCGTAAGCGCATATGTTTTGTGTTCATCATCGGCAGGCACAAGGTTACCGTTTGTAACAA
>OGXS01000965.1_pt1 | contig 22122 bp, 22 predicted proteins | sample 1576371 | NCBI WGS metagenome assembly OGXS01 (sample SAMEA3541475, study PRJEB24748) | human gut metagenome | biome: human gut; feature: human-associated habitat; material: faeces | place: China | collected 2012
TGAAGACATTCTCGTATAAAATTAAGAATTTTCAAACGGAAGGGTGTGTATGTTAAACGATATTGGTTTTCAATTTTTGTAGTGGTAGACAGATGTTTATTATATTCCAAAATATCTCGCTAAATCGGTGCTTTAAGAGTCTTTTTACCTTCTGTTAACAAATACAAAAATTATCAACCAATACCGTATAACATACACACTGTGTTGTGGTTTGAATAGCGTTTCTGACTCATACATGCAACACTACCTACAAATCAGAATTTTGTGTTATACTATACAAAAAGCAAAGGAGGTCGAATCTATGAGAATGTATGATCTGATACTAAAAAAGAGACAAGGGAAACCTCTAATGAAAGATGAGATCCAATGGATGATCCGTGAATACACAGATGGCAGGATACCGGATTATCAGATGTCAGCTTTGTTGATGGCGATCTGTTTTCAGGGGCTTGATAAAGAAGAAACTTATGAGCTTACGATGGCAATGGCACGAAGTGGTGAGATGCTTGATCTGTCTCAGATTCAGGGGATCAAGGTTGATAAACATAGTACGGGAGGGGTTGGAGATAAGACTTCTTTGGCGTTGACACCGATTGTTGCTTCGCTTGGAATCCCGGTTGCTAAGATGTCTGGGCGTGGGCTTGGTCATACTGGGGGTACGATCGATAAACTGGAGAGTATTCCAGGATTTTCAACGCAACTTGAAGATGATGCGTTTGAAGAACAAGTGAATTCAATTGGTATTTCGATCATGGGGCAGACGAAGGATCTTGCGCCGGCAGATAAATTGTTGTATGCATTGCGGGATGTGACGGCAACGGTGGATCAGATTTCTTTGATCGCAAGCAGTATTATGAGTAAGAAGCTGGCAGCAGGAGCAGATGCGATCTTGTTGGATGTAAAGACCGGAAGCGGTGCATTTATGAAAGAAGAGTCGGATGCGATACAACTTGCCAAAGAGATGGTAGAGATCGGAAAGAGTGCCGGAAGGAAGATGACGGCTGTGATCACGAATATGGATGAACCTCTTGGAATGGCAGTTGGAAATATTCTGGAAGTCAAAGAAGCGATCGACACATTAAAAGGCAATGGACCAGATGATTTTGTGGAGCTTATTGAGACATTGGCTTCACATATGCTGATCCTTGGCGGTGCAGTAAAGGATTTTGATGAAGGACTTATGAGAGTCCGGGAATCTATTCAAAGTGGGAAAGCATTGGATAAATTCAAACAATTTGTTGCTGCACAAGGTGGTGATACGAAATACATCGATCATCCAGAGTTATTTGAACAGGCAGATATTATAGAAGAAATACGATCAGAACAAGATGGATTTGTCGGAAGTATTGATGCGCAGGAAATGGGAATCTGCTCTTTGATCCTTGGTGGAGGAAGAGAAACGAAGGAAAGTGTGATCGATCCAACGGTTGGACTTGTTTTCTCAAAGAAGGTTGCGGATCCTGTGAAGAAAGGCGATGTGCTTGCAACGATTTATGGAAATGATGAAGAAAAAGTAAAACAGGCAGTTCTTCATTTTAAAGAAAACTACCATATAATAGAAGAAAAACCAACGAAACCGATAATGATCCGGGAAGTATTATCTTAAATCTATTTGCATAAAATGATAAAAAGGATAGAGATCCATGAAACAAAGAATCTGGATATTTATTTTTGGTATCATTTTATGTGTGATTTTGACAGGATGTATCAAAAAGGATGAACGAGGGCAAAAACAGAAGGTTGTATATGTTGTCTGTAGAAGAAGTGTGATCCCGGTACAATTAGGCAAACTGATCGATGAACAAAAGAGGGAAGCATTTCATTTTACATATACAACAGGTGGTTTTACTTATTATGTGATCGGATATGGAAGACAGCCGGGGAGCGGCTATAAGATCAAGGTTAGAGAATTTAGTGCAGACCGGACACATATTTATATTGATACGATACTGACAGGGGTTACAAAAGAGCACCAGAAGCATGGAAAATCTTATCCATATATTGTACTAAAAAGCCAGTTTTACGAAAAAGATGTGATTTTTCACTAAAATTATAAAAAGTTTAGAATAGTTTTATTGATTTATAAAATCAGAAAACATATAATGGTGCTTATGAATCAAAGGAGGAGCTGACATTTGAATAATCAACAGAATAATAAGAATGATAAAAATGATAAAGATAACAAGAAGAAAAACGCGAAGATTCTTGCAATCTTCCTGATCGTTTCAATTCTTGGTACTTTCTTTTTTAATTCGATTTTAACAAAATGGAGAAACGGAACGGAGAAAACGATTTCGTACAATAAATTTGTCACAATGCTTGATAAGGATCAGGTAAAAAGTGTAAAGGTCACAGACAGCCAGTTGAAAGTGACACCAAAGAACGAGGGAAATCCTTTTTACAAGACAACATATACGGTACAGAGGATCAGCGGAGATTATGAACTGGTGAATCGTCTGATCAAGAGTAAGATCGCATTTGAACAGGAACCAGAAGATCCGATGGATACTTTCTTATCGATATTGATCAGTTTGATCCCTACGATCGTGATCTTTGGATTCCTTGTCATGATGATGCGAAGAAGCAGCGGAATGATGGGGGTTGGAAAGTCCAATGCGAAGGTATATGTTGAGAAGAAGACAGGAGTGACATTTGCAGATGTTGCGGGACAGGGAGAAGCGAAGGAAACACTGACAGAGATGGTAGATTTTCTTCATCACCCAGAACGATACACAGAGATTGGTGCGAAGCTGCCAAAAGGTGCATTGCTTGTAGGACCTCCGGGTACTGGTAAGACGTTGCTTGCCAAAGCAGTAGCAGGAGAAGCGGGAGTTCCGTTCTTTTCACTTTCTGGATCTGACTTTGTAGAGATGTTTGTCGGAGTCGGAGCATCCAGAGTTCGTGACTTATTTAAACAGGCACAGCAGATGGCACCATGTATTATTTTTATTGATGAGATCGATGCTATTGGTAAGAGTCGTGATAATGGAATGCATGGTGGAGGAAATGATGAACGTGAACAGACATTGAATGCTTTACTTGCAGAGATGGATGGATTTGATACATCCAAAGGTATCATTATTCTTGCAGCAACAAACCGTCCAGAAGTCTTAGACAAAGCCCTTCTTCGTCCAGGACGTTTTGACCGCCGTGTTATTGTAGAACGCCCAGACTTAAAGGGAAGAATTGAGACATTAAAAGTACATGCCAAAGATGTGAAGATGGATGAGACCGTTGATTTTGAAGAAATCGCACTGGCAACCAGTGGAGCTGTTGGATCTGATCTTGCAAACATGATCAACGAAGCAGCACTAGGAGCTGTCAAAGCAGGAAGAAAGGCTGTTTCACAGAAAGACTTATTTGAAGCAGTGGAAGTTGTCATTGCTGGTAAAGAGAAGAAGGACAGAATTCTTGGCGATGAAGAGAAGCACATCGTTGCATACCATGAAGTCGGACATGCGTTAGTTATGGCATTACAAAAAGAATCAGAACCAGTACAGAAGATCACCATCGTACCTCGTACCATGGGAGCGCTTGGATATACAATGCAGCGTCCAGAAGAAGAAAAATACTTAAATAAGAAGGACGAGATGTTAGCAGACCTTGTATCATTCTTCGGTGGACGTGCGGCAGAAGAAGTGAAGTTTAACTCTGTCACAACAGGAGCATCCAATGATATCGAGCGTGCTACAGCGATCGCAAGAGCGATGGTAACACAGTATGGTATGTCCGATGAATTTGGATTGATCGGTTTAGAGTCTATTACAAACCGATACTTAGATGGACGTGCAGTTATGAACTGTGCAGAGACAACAGCAGCGAAAGTCGATGAAGTTGTCATGAAGATGTTAAAAGAAGCTTACGCCAAAGCAGTCACATACATTCGTGAAAACATGGACATTCTTGACGAAGCAGCAGAGTTTTTGATCCAGCGAGAGACGATCACAGGAAAAGAATTCATGGAAATCTTCAATAAATACAAGAATCCAGTAGAAGAGTCTGATAAAAATGTATCAGAGACAGATGAAAATGATGCAGAAACTTCAGGACCAGAGGTAAAAACAGATTCTGAGATCAAGACAGAAGAAGAAAATACATCGACAATTAACGCGGGATATGCCCAGTGGGTGGAAGATGATGGCGATGAAGAATAATCTGTCAGAGTCAGTGAACAAAATAAAATAGCGAAAGCATAAAAATGCGGAGACGATCGATCAAACGAATGTCTCCGCATTTTTCCATATAGCTGATATAAAAGGATGCCAAAGGTAAAAAATACATTCTATCCTCAGCATGTCTTGTTACGGCCTTAATCCCATTCCACCTTCTAAAGTAAGTGTTTCTCCGTTCATATATTTGAAATCAGGCGAAGCTAATTGAACGCACACTCTTCCGATTTCTTTCTCAACATCTCCGTAATGTCCTGCAGGAGGCATTTTAACATTAGCTTCAAAGGCTTCAGGATAAGCCTGCTGGAAATTTTCAAGCTGTGCTGTCCATGCGAGTGGACAAATGATATTAGCATTGATGCCGTCAGGACCCCATTCATTTGCGGCAACTCTGGTAAGACCACGGATTCCTTCTTTTGCTGCAGCATAAGCACATTGACCATAGTTTCCGAATAATCCGGCACCGGATGCAAAATTGATGACAGAGCCTTTTGTCTCTTTCAAATGAGGGTAACATGCTTTCATATAGTAAAATGCGGCATAAAGACCGGAATAAAGTGCGAGATCAAATTGTTCGGTTGTATGATCAGCTAAAGTAACTCCAGAAGCGGATGCCTGAGCGTTATTGATCAGAACATCGATTCGTCCGAATTTGGCGATTGTTTCATTAATGACTTGCTGAACGACTGCCTCGTTGTCAGCGCCGGCACTTACATCAGCTTGAACTGGGAGAACTTCGATATTGTATAATCTCTCAAGTTCCTCTTTGGCATCAGCAAGTTTCTGTTTATTTCTTCCTGTAATAACGAGGTTTGCACCTTCCTTTGCGTATGCAGTTGCAATTCCGTAACCAATAGAACCACAACTTCCATCTTTTAATACAGATCTTCCACCACCAGTGATGATGGCGGTTTTACCTTTTAAAAATCCCATAAGTTTTACCTCCCATTATTAATTGATGAGACAATCATAGCAGATAAATTGTATGAAATCAAGAAACAATTTCGTTAATTATCTGACAATTATGTTAATTTATTAATTAACGAAATGATTCTGACCCGAAATGAATCAAATTTGGAACAACATAAAAAAATCTGTATTTCACAGAAAAAAGAAAGGAATAAAAAGAAAATCGCAGAAAAACAAATAGAAAACAGGCGATATCTGACAGAAAATTCACAAAGAATAAATAAAAACTATGGATAATGCAAAATCTATAGACGGAATTTTACGATACAAAACTCAAAATTTTGTATACAATATCCAAACGTTAGTAAAGTTGCACAAAAAACAGATACTTTCTTTGGAAACAAAGCTCAAAATCTGTGAAATAGAACTAAAATGTTTGAAATCAACAAAAAATGATTGACTAAAACATAACAGTGTATTAAAATAAAGACATCAAATAAAGAAAGCGCTTTTTGATAGGGTAATTAAAAGATAAAAGGTTATTTAAGGAATTATGTAATCAACATTTTGGAGGTAAAAATATGAAGGCGATTGTAAGATATGGACAGGCATTTGGTGGTTATACAATGAGAGACGTTCCAGAACCAACATGTGGACCAGAAGACATCATCTTAGAGATCAAAGCAGCAGCAATTTGTGGAGCTGATATGAAACACTGGAGAGTTGATAACGGATCTGATGAATTCAACTCAATCCGTGGACATGAGTTTGCAGGAGAGATCGTTCAGGTTGGAGAAAAAGTAACAGATTGGAAAGTAGGACAGAGAGTTGTTTCTGATAACAGTGCTCACGTATGTGGTGTCTGCCCAGCTTGCGAAATGGGAGATTTCCTTTGCTGTGAAGAAAAAGTTAACCTTGGATTAGATAACAATACATGGGGTGGAGGATTCTCTAAATACTGCAAGATTCCTGGAGAAATCTTAAGAATCCACAAACATGCGATCTGGGAGATTCCAGAAGGTGTTAAATATGAAGAAGCAGCAGTACTTGATCCTATCTGTAACGCATACAAAGCAGTAGCTCAGCAGTCTCACTTAATCCCAGGACAGGACGTTGTAGTATTCGGTACTGGACCACTTGGATTATTCTCAGTACAGATCGCAAGATTAATGGGAGCTGTAAACATCGTTATGGTAGGTCTTGATGAAGACGTTGATACTCGTTTCCCAGTTGCTTTAGAAGTTGGAGCAACACACGTAGTTAACGGATCTAAAGAAGATGTTGTTAAACGTTGTACAGAAATCTGCGGAAGAGATAACTTAGGATTAGTTATTGAATGTTCTGGAGCTAACATCGCATTAAAACAGGCAATCGAAATGACAAGACCAAACGCTGAGATCGTTCGTGTAGGTATGGGATTCAAACCATTAGAATTCTCTATCAACGATATCACATCTTGGAATAAGAGCCTGATCGGTCATATGGCTTATGATTCTACATCTTGGAGAAATGCGATCAGATTACTTGAATCTGGACAGATCAAAGTTCAGCCACTGATCACACATAGATTAGGATTATCTGAATATGAAAAAGGATTCGATGCAATGGCATCTAAAGAAGCTATCAAAGTAATCTTCCACTATGATTTTGAAGACTAATAATTATTAGATTTAAAGACAAAAGCAGTCTTACTAAGGAGCAGAGTATGGAACGAAAATTAATGATCGCACCATCTATGGGTTGCTGTGATCTCTTTGATATGGAACGTCAGGTTCGTATCATTGATGAAAAATCAGACTTCTTACATATGGATATCAAAGATGGTGTATATGTACCAAGCTTTGGAATCGGACCAGAATTTCTAGCAGCATTAAAGGACAAAGTAAGTACACCAATGGATGCACATTTAATGATCAAACATCCACAACAGTACCTTGAAACGTTTGCAAAGGCAGGGGCGGCCTATATTACGCCTCACACAGACTGCATCGAGGGAGATGCTTTCGTAACGATCAACAAGATCAAAGAACTTGGATGTAAAGCAGGAATCGCATTAAATCCATCCGTACCTTTAGAGACAATTGAGTATTATTTACCATTACTTGACAAGGTAACAATCATGATCGTAGACGCAGGTATTTCTGGACAGAAGGTCATTGAACAAACATATGACAAGATACGTAAACTGGTTAAGATACGTGAAGAAAAGGGACTTGATTTCTTAATTGAAGCCGATGGATCCATGAACAGAGATGTCTATCGTCCATTATACGAAGCAGGAGCAGATATGGTAGTCTTAGGACCTCCAGCACTGTGGAATAAGGCGGATGACTTCGAAGAAGCATGGGCTATCATGGAAAATGAGCTTGAAAGCGAGCTTAACTAAACAAAGAGAGGAAAAAACAAATGTCAAACAAAAACGCAAATATCGGAGCAAGACTCGACCGTCTGCCAAACTCTGGCTGGCATATCAAAATGTGGTTAGTGTCCGCATTCGCATTATTAGTATGCTGGTCAAATGGTATCGGTGGAGCAGTACAGAACGTACTTTTAAATGAGTTACACTGGTTAGAGCCAGGATCAACATTACTGGCTATGTGGGGAACAACTTACACAGCAGGTCAGTTATTCGGAGCATTAGTTGGTGGTCCGATCGGTGATAAGATCGGTCGTAAAAAATCTATCTTATTATATGAAGTGATCCACATCATCGCTATGATCGGTGGAGCAGCAGCACCTAACGTAACAGTATTATATGCATTCCGTTTGATCCAGGGATTTGGATTAGGAGCATTATTAGTCGTATTATTCGCAGCATTTACTGAGTATGTACCAGGTAAGAACCGTGGTGTATGGTCTTCCAGAAACTCATTCATCGGTAACTTTGCTCATCCAATCTGTAATGGTATCGCATTGATGATCGTTTCTACAGGAGTCAGCATGAACATGAACTGGAGAATCCAGTACATCATTCCTTCTGTATTATCTATCATTGCAAGTATCATTATTTATAACAAATACCCAGAATCTCCACGTTGGTTAGAATCTCAGGGTAGAGTTGAAGAAGCAGATGCTATCATGACATCAATCGAAAAAGAAATTGAAGCATCTACAGGTAAACCATTACCACCAGTTGAAGCAGTTGAAGCAAAAGCAGTTAAAAACTTACCATACTCTGCATTATTTAAAGGTAAATTATTAAAGAGAACAATTTGTGGTTCTTTAGTACTGATCGGTATGAACACAATTCAGTACACACTGATGAACTGGATGCCTTCATTATTAAGTTCATTAGGATATGATACATCACAGTCTCAGTTCATGACAATGTTCGGTCTGTTCGGTGCACCATTTGGAATCTTCCTTGCATCTTTATACATGGATAAAGTACCAAGAAAAGCAACAGGTGTTATCTTACTGATCGCCATGGCTGTTATGGGTGTCATTACATCTAAACAGACAACAATGACAGCACTGATCGCTTCAACATTCGTATTAAATACATTTATCTATATGTATGTATGTTACGCATCAGCAGTATATGTACCAGAAATGTGGCCAACATCTGCAAAATTATCAGGATCTGGATTCTGTAATGCAATGGGTCGTGTAAGTAATATCTTCTTCCCATTCTTAGTTACATCTGTAGCAGCAGGATCTATGGGATCTAACGGTGTATTCGTACTGATCTCTGCAGTAGCAGTGATCATCGCTGTATCAATCATCGTATTCGGTGTTGAGACAAGAGGAGAATCTGTCGAAGATATCGGTAACGTAGAGTAATCAAATTAGGAAATCCTAAAAATAACTTAACATAAAATATAACAATCAGTAATTGGTGTCCGTCCTTTGTTGGCCGGGCACCGAAACAAAAAAGGAGCATTTGCTATGAAAAATTCAGAAGCAATCTTAGTAACACCAAAACAATTTGAGATTCAGGAATGTGCAGTTCCAGAACCAAAAGATCATGAAATCTTAATGAAAGTTGAATATGTTGGAATGTGTGGATCTGATATTCACGGATTCGAGTTTGGACCATTCATCCCACCTAAAGATCCTAACCAGAAAATCGGTCTTGGACATGAAGTAGCTGGTGAAGTTGTAAAAGTTGGAGCAAAAGTAACAAAATTCAAACCAGGAGATAAAGTACTGATCGAACCTGGTGTACCAGATGATTCTTGTGAATATTGCCGTACAGGACGTTACAACATTTGTCCAGACGTAGATTTCATGGCAACACAGCCTAACTACAAAGGTGCTCTTTGTGAGTACATGACACATCCAGAAGAATGGACATACCATGTACCAGAAGGAATGACAACAATGGAAGCAGCATTAGTAGAGCCAGCAGCAGTTGGTATGCATGCAGCAATTCTTGGAGAAGCAAGATTAGGAAAAAGCATTGTAATCCTTGGAGCAGGAACGATCGGACTTATGGTACTTCAGGCTTGTAAGAGTCTTGGAGCAACAGACATCACAGTTGTAGATGTTATGGACAAACGACTTGACCTTGCAAAAGAACTTGGAGCATCCAGAACGATCAATGGTGCAAAAGAAGACACAGTTGCTCTTCTTCGTTCAGAAGAATTATTCGGAGATCATGGTGTGGAACTTGTATTTGAATGTGCAGGATCTACATTTACAGCAAATCAGGCAGTACAGATCGTAGCTCGTGGTGGAAAGATCATGATGGTAGGAACACAGTCTAAACCAGTTCCAATCGACTTCTTAAAGATCAACCGTGAAGTAACGATCCAGACATCATTCCGTTACTGCAACAATTATCCTCAGACAATTGAAGCAATCAGAAGCGGTAAGTTTAATGTAAAAGATATGGTAACACATGTATATGATTACAAAGATGTACAGCAGGCATTCATGGATGCAATCGATCCAGAAAAGAAAACTGACATGGTAAAAGGTGTTATCAAAGTCGCTGAATAAACAACAACATTTAGAACAAGAAAAGGAGAAATTAAAATGATCGCAGATATCAGATTTTGGGAACAGAAAGCTAGTGAAGGACATTATGCAATCCCTCACTTTAACGTATGGAACGCAGAAATGTTAATGGGAGTTATTGATGCAGCAGAAGAACTTCGTGCACCAATCATCATCTCTTTCGGAACAGGATTTACAGGAAATACTTCTTTTGAAGATTTCTGCTATATGATGGAATCCATGGCTAAAAAAGCTACAGTACCAGTGATCTTACATTGGGATCATGGTCGCAACTGGACAATCTTAAAGAACGCAGTAGATCACTGCATGAACTCTGTAATGCGTGATGCATCTGCATTACCATATGAAGAAAACGTTGCAGAGATCAAGAGATGTGTAGATTACTTCCATGCATACAACATTCCAGTAGAAGCTGAATTAGGACATGTAGGAAATGAAACAGTATATGAAGAAGCATTAGCTGAATATGCATACACAGATCCTTCTCAGGCAAAAGATTTCGTAGAAAGAACAGGATGTGATTCTTTAGCAGTAGCAGTAGGAAACGTACATGGTGTTTACTCTGCTGAACCAAAGATCAGATTTGATATTATCGAAGCAGTTAACAAAGAAGTTAGTGTACCACTTGTACTTCATGGAGCTTCTGGTATCGGTGATGAAGATATCAAAAAAGCAATCCAGTGTGGAATCGCTAAGATCAACATTCATACAGAACTTTGCCAGGCTGCTATGGAAGCTATCAACGAACATAAAGACGAACCTTTCTTAGCTGTAGAACGTGCAGTTCGCCAGGCAGTAAAAGAACGTGCTATGTACAAGATCAAATTATTTGGTGATGACGGAAGGGCTGATGAATAAAGTGGAGAAAAAGTTAGACGTATTGTGTCTGGGAGCAGCGGTAGTAGATATCCCGCTGCGCCCAGTATCAAGAGAAGTTTTTGATATAGAATCATATCCGGTTGATAACATCGCGATGGCTGTCGGTGGAGACGCTATGAATGAGTCAACGATCATCAGCCGTCTTGGATTCAAGACAGGGTTGATGGCAGCGATCGGTGATGATGCAGCAGGAGCATTCATTTTACGTTCTTGCGATGAAGACAATATCGATACAGAAGGTGTGACAATTGATCCAAACTTAAATACATCCATTAATATCGGACTTGTAACAGAGGATGGAGAAAGAACATTTATCACAAACCGTAACGGAAGTCTTTGGAAAGAGAATATCGAACATGTAAACTTCGACAAGATCAAAGAAGCAAAAATCTTATCTTTAGCAAGTATTTTTAACTGTCCTTTACTGGATGGAAAAACATTGGAAAAGATCTTCTCATTCGCAAAAGAACAAGGAATGACAATTACAGCTGATATGATTATGCCTCGATTAGGAGAGACATTAGATGATATCGCTGGTGCATTACAGTATGTAGATTACTTCTTCCCTAACTACGATGAAGCTTGTCTGATGACAGGTGAAAAAGATGAAGCAAAGGTGGCAGATAAACTGTTCTCTTACGGAATCAAAAACGTAGTTATGAAGATCGGTACTCGTGGATGCTACATCCGCAACAAAGATGGTGTTATGATCGTGCCAGCATGTAAAGGAATTACAGCAGTTGATACGATCGGTGCAGGAGATAACTTCGCATCTGGATTCATCGCAGCCCTGCTTCAGGGAAAAGATATCAAAGAATGTGGTGAATATGCAAACTGTACAGCGGCAATCGCAGTACAGCATCCAGGAGCAACATCAGGAGTACAGAATCGTCAGATGGTAGAAGATATGCTCAAGAAGTATAAAGAAGACTACAAATAGAATTTGGTTAATTGGTTGTTAGATCTGAAAGGAAAATTTAAAATGAAAACAATGAAATTAGGAAAAACAGGAATGGACGTTTCAAGAATCGGTCTTGGAACATGGTCAATCGGTGGTGGATCTGCCTGGGGTGGAGACCACGATCTTCAGACAGTAGTAGATACGATCAGAGAAGCTCCAAAAGCTGGTGTTAACTTAATCGATACAGCTCCAGGATACAACTTTGGTAACAGTGAAAAGATTCTTGGTAAAGCCTTAGAAGGAATGAACCGTGAAGATGTTAAGATCATCACAAAATGTGGTGTAACATGGGATCAGGAAATGAAAGGTGACCTGTTCAACAAAGTTAACGGAATTCAGTTATACAAGAACTTAAACAGTGAATCTGTGAAAAAAGAGATCGAAGCTTCCTTAGAACGTCTTGGAACAGACTATGTTGATGTATATATGACACATTGGCAAGCTACACCAGGAACAGAATATTTCGTTCCTATCCAGAAAACAATGGACGTTTTAAATGACTTAAAAGCACAGGGAAAAATCAAAGCAATCGGTGCTGCTAACGTAGACATCAACCATATCCAGGAATACGTCAAATACGGTGATCTTGATATCATCCAGTGCAAATATTCTATCTTAGATCGTGGAATCGAAGATGAAATTATTCCATGTGCTCGTGAAAATGGCATCACAATTCAGTGCTATTCTCCACTTGAAATGGGATTATTATCTGGAACATTCCCAAGAGACTACAAACCAGTAGGAGCTCAGATTCCTAAGAAATGGTTCCAGCCAGAAAACATGCAGAATGCAATGGATATGATGGAATCTTGGAAACCATTATGTGAAAAATATGACTGCACAATTGCTAACTTAGCACTTGGATGGATTCTTGCACAGGGAGATTTCTTAAACTTATTAAGTGGATCTACAACAGTAGACGAAATCAGAGAAAATGTAAAATCTGCAGAATTAGAATTAGATCCTGAAGATGTAGCATTCATGAGAGAATCTGCAGAAGCAATTGATAAATAAAAAAATCAGAAAGAGATCCCTTGTGAGAGAAAAATTGAAAATGTTGGAAAACATGGAAAAAAGTCTTTGAATTCCACAGAATCAATGATAGAATAAAAGAAAGTCACAGAACATTTAAGAAGCATGTGATAAATAAAGATATATACTATACTAGATAATCTACAAGGGAGGGGGTGTCCCGTGAAGAACCGTTTAGAACATATAAGAGAACAAGTTAAGAATGAAAAGAAAGTCACAGTATCCGAACTAAGTAAGATCTACAAGGTAACGGAAGAGACGATCCGAAGAGATCTTGAAAAGCTGGAAAAGGAAGGTTTTTTGACGAGAACATTTGGTGGTGCTGTATTGAACAGCGCAAGTCAGAAGGAACATATCCATTTTTATAAGCGAACATCGATCAATCAAAAGGAAAAAGCTAAGATCGCGCAACTCTTTAAGGAAGTATTAGATCAGAAGAGAACGATAGCAGCAGATGCCAGTACGACTGTCATGGAAGCCATTCGTTTACTGAAGGCAAACCGTAATATTACCGTACTGAGTTCATCAACAGAGATTTTCCGTGAGATGACAGGATCAGAGATTCATATTCTTTCAACAGGTGGTGTGTTCAATGAGGACTCCCTCTCTCTGCAAGGGAACTTAGCAAAAGAAAATATTAGAAGGTATCATGTGGATCTTGCACTGCTCAGCTGTAAAGGACTTGATATGGACAAAGGTATCATGGACTCCAGCGAACGAGAAGCAGATGTCAAGACAGAGATGGTAAAACAGGCACTAGAAGTAGCTCTTCTTGCAGATCATACAAAATTTGAGAGAACGGCATTTGTACAATTTTTAGACTGGGATAAGGTAACCTATCTGGTAACCGATGAAAGACCGTCAGATCAATGGGTTGAATTTTGTAAAGAAAAAGGAATCACGTTGATTTATTAAGAAGATATGATAGTCTGTGATGCTACCGTTTCAATCGCACCACATGGTAAAACGGAGGTGCACAATGGACGCAAAACGGAAAGAAAGCATGTCTATCATGAAGAAGATCATGATCGCGATGGCAACAGGAATTCTATTAGGAGTTGTTTGCTTGTGGCTGCGTGAATCACTAACAGCAGGCGGTAATGAAGGTACGTGGAAACTGATCAATCGGATCTTCTTTCAGGACATCACACAGGAAAAGGGATTTTATTCTCTTGGCTTATTCTATATCATACAGCAGTTATTTATGAGAGGTCTGCAGCTGGCAATCGTACCACTTGTTTTATCATCATTAAGCCTTGCATTATGCAGCATGGCAGATCCAAAGAGACTTGGAAAGATCGCAGGAAAGACAATTGGAACATTCGTAGGATTTTATGTATGCGGTGCAACATTAGCTGGATTGTTTGCATACTTTATCAAATCCATGGGATGGTTCTCTGTGAATCTTCCAGAAACAACGACTTCTAATGTAGCAACACTAGAGGCATATAATCCATTGACAACAGTGATCAATGCGGTGCCATCGAATGTTGTGGAAGTACTTGGTTCAAACAACAGCATTCTGGCAGTTGTTGTAGTAGCTGTGATCTTAGGGCTTTCAATGAATGCTCTGGGAGATAAAGCAGCAACCATTAAGAACTTATTACAGAATCTCAATGATATCGTACAGGTATATATGGACTTTTTGATCAACAAGGTCAGTCCGATTGCGATCTTCTGTATGTTAGCCAGAACATTTGCAACTTATGGAACAGAATATATCAGACCAACGTTAACATTTATGATCGCAACGATCTTTATCAGCTTAGCATTGGTTGTAACGATTTATCCAATCGGTATCTTCCTCTTAACTGGCTTAAATCCATTCAAGTTTGCAAAGAAGATTTTTAAAGTTGGAATGTTCGCAGCAGCGACTCAGTCATCTGCAGCAACACTTCCTTTAAACAGAAAAACATGCATGGAAGAACTTGGATGCAGCAAGGAGATCAGTAGTTTCGTACTTCCAATGGGAATGACTATTAATATGAACGGAACAACTGCCATGCATATGGTTGCGATCACATTTATCGCAACAGCAGCTGGGATCAATATCACACCAACCCAGCTGATCACAGCAGCATTCCTGTCTATTTGTGTAGCGATGGGAACACCTGCGATCCCGGTAGCTGGAACAACATTGATCTTTGTTATCATGTCAGGATTAGGATTAAGTTCTGATCTCTGTATGGTAGCATATGCATTAGTACTTGCGATCAGTTATCTGCCGGGTATGGCTGTAATTACATTGAACGTTGTTGGTGATGCGGCAACGACAGTGATCGTCAGCTGTAAAGAAAATGAATTAGACAAAGATGTCTATAATAGTTAAAACACTCCATATAAAAATAAAATCCATATAATTTACAAAACTCCATATAATATGTCAAGAAAACTGTACACCGATGAGGCGTACAGTTTTCTTGTTTGGTAATAATAGTGATAAAACTGGATATTGTATGCATAAATTTGACAAAAACTGGGCAAAATGTTATAATATTAAAATGATTATATAGAATTTCCAGAATATTCTGTATATGGAAGAGGTGAATTTATGACACAATTAGATCTTAACAGAGTACGCCAGTCCATCAAGAATCAGATTGGCAGCAAAATCAAGATTAGTGCAAACAGAGGGCGACATAAATTTGTGACAGCTAAGGGAGTCATCACACAGACATACCCTAATATCTTTTTGGTAGAATTAGAGAATACAGATGGTAATGACCAGAATAAAACTGTAAGTTTCAGCTACCAGGACGTGATTACACGAGATGTCCGTATGATGCTATTAGAAAACTAATGGATGATGCATAGAATCCTTCTTGTCTGAATATATTTGTATATACAGACAGGGAGGAATTTTTTTATGGATTTTGATAAGAAAGAATTTTATGGGATCGTGGCGAAAGCGAAGAAACAGATGCAGATCACGATCGATCAGGACTGCAATGTTGCAGATACAAAACCAGATGTAGAAAAGATGATCCAGACCAGAGGGATCGTAAAGATACAGGAAACGGAAATGATGGTTGACAGGGTAAGGATCAAGGGGGAATTTGTATTTCAGGGGCTATATGGTACAAATGATACGTCAGCATACCTTGAATCGCTGGAATATTCACTTCCGTTTGAGGAATATGTACATATAGAAGGAGTGCTCCCATCGGATTATGTAAAAGTAAAATATACGATCGATGACATCAATACGATTTTGATCAATTCAAGGAAAATAAGCATTCGTGTATTATTGACTTTTTCCTTTCAGATCACGGAAGAAATGAAAGAAAAAGGGATTATTGAAATTCATGAAGAAAATGTATCCGTGTTAAAGAAAGATGTACAGATCACAGATCTGATCGTAAATAAAAAGGATATCGCGAGATTAAAAGAAGAATTGGTACTTCCTGCAAATAAGGCGAACATTTATCAGATTTTATGGACACAGGTAGATATGGAAAATCTGCAGGCAAAAATTGGAGAGCACATGATCGAGATTCAGGGCGCAATGCATATATTTGTATTATATCTTGGAGAAGATGCCCAGATGCCGGTACAGTATGCGAGATGGGAGATTCCGGTAGATACGCAGTTGGAATGTTATGAATGTATGCCAGGAATGATCGGACGGATCGGGATGACACTCGGAGGACAGCAGTTGGAGATAAGACCTGATGAGGATGGAGAAGAAAGAATTATTTCTTTGGATGTTACGATTGACTGTGATATTAAAATTTATGAAGATCATAAGATTTCGTATATTGATGACGGATATAGTATGGAAGAAACGCTAATTCCAGAATATCATATGTTCGATTTTGAGACACTGGTAGGAAAGAACCAAGCGGTGATGAAAGCAGACAAACGATTTCGGCTGGAACAAGAGTCAGGAAAGCTGTTGCAAGTGTTATCTGTTAAAGGAAGTGCAACCGTAGATGATGTGGAAATGACAGCACAAGGACTATCTGTAGAAGGTGTATGGATGGCAGATGTCTTATATCTGTCCACAGAAGATATGACGCCAGTGATGAGCAGTTCTTATATGGAGCCGTTTACATTTTTTGTTGAGACAAAGAATCTGACTGGAAATGAGGACTATCAGCTGGATGTGCGGGTAGATCAGATGACAGCGATTCCAACAGAAGGAGAAGAGATAGAGATCAGAGCTTCTGTTTTATTTGATTTTATCGCTTTTCACAGAGTCAGACAGCGGATTATGACGGATATGAAGCAAGGACCGCTAGACTATGACAAAATACGTGAGATCCCAGGGATCGTTGGGTATATCGTCAAAGAAGGAGACACTCTATGGTCTATTGCCAAGGCGTATTTTACAACGGTTGAGAGCATTCGGGAACAAAATGAGGATATTTCAGATATCAAACCAGGAGATAAGCTTTTGATCGTAAAAGAAATAAAAATATTTTAGTAAATAAGGATTGCATTTTTTTCAGAACAATACTATAATATTCTGTATACAAGGTGTGAGATAGAAATTATTTCACATAAGATAAAGGAGTGCATATGGATCATAGTATTGTTCTAAAATCATATGGAAAAATCAACCTTGGTCTGGATGTTTTAAGAAGACGCGAAGATGGATACCATGAAGTGCGTATGATCATGCAGACGGTTGGACTTTATGATGTGCTTACAATGAAGAAAAGGAAAGATGACAAGATTGAGATGACCTGTAATCTTTCGTTTCTGCCAACCGATGAACGTAATCTTGTTTATAAGGCTGTAAAACTCATAAAGGATAAGTATCATATTAAAGATGGAGTTGAGATCAATCTCAGCAAACGGATTCCGGTAGCAGCAGGTATGGCTGGCGGAAGTTCTAATTGCGCAGCAGCATTAAAAGGAATGAATCAGCTGTTTGATCTAGGATTATCGATCGATGAATTATGTGAGATAGGAGTAACGCTTGGAGCAGATGTTCCATACTGTATCTGGGGTGGTACAGCACTATCAGAAGGAATCGGAGAGAAACTTTCAAGGGTTGATGCGATGCCAGATTGCTATATTCTGATCGCAAAACCAGGGATCAGTGTATCAACAGCATTTGTATATAAGAACCTTGATCTTCCAGCACTTTCGAAGCATCCGGATATCGATGGAATGCTGGAGTGCCTGAAAGAGAAAGATCTTACAGGAATCTGTGATCGTCTGGAGAATGTACTGGAGACAGTCACGATCAAGGAATATCCGATCATTGAGAAAGTTAAGAAACATCTGATGGATCAAGGAGCAAAGGGAGCTTTAATGAGTGGAAGCGGACCAACGATCTTCGCGGTCTTTGAGGATAAGAAAACAGCAGACAATGCAATGGAATCATTACGAAGTATTGAGGACATCAAACAGGCATACGTAGTAAGACCGATACAATAATGTATTTTCACAAATAAGAAAGCAGTATGGAAGATACATTGGAGAAAGCAGGAGGAGAAGAAACTATGAGCGATAAATTAAAGGTGAACATGAATGAATATCTGCCACTGAGAGATGTGGTATTTAATACATTAAGACAGGCGATCATCACAGGAGAATTTGCACCAGGAGAACGTCTGATGGAGATCGCACTTGCGAATCGATTAGGAGTCAGCAGAACACCTGTCCGTGAGGCAATCCGTAAACTGGAACTGGAAGGACTTGTAGTTATGATCCCAAGAAAGGGAGCAGAAGTTGCAAGGATCACAGAAAAAGACTTAAGAGATGTCTTAGAAGTACGTTGTTCATTAGAAGAATTAGCAGCAGAACTTGCAGCGGAACGTATGGATGAAGAAGGACAGGAGAAGTTAGATCAGGCATTAGTAGAATTCGAATCAGCAATCGAATCTGGAGACAATGCAGCCATCGCAGACAGCGATATGGAATTCCATGACATCATCTTCGATGCAACAGGGAATCCACGGCTGATTCAGATCATTGGAAACTTAAGAGAACAGTTTTACCGTTATCGTCTGGAATATGTAAAAGATACAGATTACCATATTGTATTGTTGAATGAGCATAAAGAGCTTGTGAATGCGATCAGAGCAGGTAAGAAAGAAGAAGCACGCAAGATCATGAAGAAACATATTACAAATCAGGAAATGACAGTGATCCGTAATATTAAGGAAGAATATTAAGTTGTGATTTGAAGGTAGTGTTTTACGGTATAAGTCAGAAAGAAGATAAGAAGAACTATTTATTCTTATCTTCTTTCTGACTTATACAATAAAACACTATTCAAACCACTATACAGTGTGTATGTTTTACGGTATTGGCACTACTAATAATATCTGTGTCTATCAGATAGTAATTGTCAGTTTATTTACTGGGCTAAACTCAGGTATATATCGTTTTCCCTTCTTTATTTTCTTAAATCCTCTAACAATAACATAATATTTCTTTTTATGTTTCAGTTTTTTTAGGTATATACGGTTTTTGTTAGAATTATTAATTGTTAATTGTCTGGAATCCAGCATATTTTTCTTGGTGCCATAATCAACCCAATAACCATCATATCTTGTATCTTTTTTCCATGTTACTTTAAGTTTTCTCCCTGATATTCTTTTTAAATGAATCTTTTTGATTTTCCCCGGCACAATTTTTACTTTGATACTTACAGTTGCAGAACGTTCATAATGTTCATCTTCTTTTGCATAAACATAAATTTTACATGTTCCTCTTTTTTTTCCTATTATTTTTCCTTGCATGTCAACGGATGCAATTTTAGGATCAGAACTCTTCCATTGAAACTTACAGTTTGATGGATACTTATTGAGATTCACATAAAATGGTTTGTCCCATGATTTTGTGATCATTTTGTTACTATTTCTATGTAAATATTGTTGCGCTTTTAGTATCGTATATTCAACATTCATGTTTCCTTCATATCCGTTTTTTAATTTCACCGTTGCTTGATATGTTCCAGGATACATACTATTTTTAGGGTATGTTATCTGATAATATCTTTTAGCTAATTTTGTACCATCACTTTTTATAATGTCAATCCATGGATGTTGCTCTTTTCCCTTTTGATATCTAAATGTCTGTTTTTTCATAACTGCTTTCTGTACTCTTGGTAAAATTCCTATAGATGTTTCACCGCATCTTTCACATATAAAAATTGCTTTTCCATCTTTATCTTTCGTTGCAGTTTCTATACTGTAATCATTATTACGGTGATTGCATATATAATCTTTTTTTCTTACATAAGATAATTCCGGAAATCTTTTTACAGCTTCTTCTATTACCGGATTATCATCCATGGCAACCAATTTTACTGGAAATGCATATGATACCATTGGGTTAATATCCTTTAGGCTATTTGGAATCATGATCATCTTTAATCGTCCACAGAAATTAAATGCATACCTATGGATTGTTTCAACTCCCTCTGGTATACAGATACTTTCAAGGCTTGCACAATTTTCAAACGCTGAGCCGCTAATACTTTTTAGCCCTTTTGACAATTTTACATATTTTAATTTACTGCATAGTATAAATGATTCTCTTCCTAGGTAAGTAACTGTATCTGGAATTTCAATATAATCCAAGTTCTGACACCCTTGAAATGCTCGGGGCCCAATTGTTTCCAATCCATCTGGTAATGTAACTTTTTTCAAACTATTACACTCACGAAATGCATCTGGTCCAATTTCTGTTATTCCTCTTTCTATAATCAGTTCTTTCGGTTGATCTGGATCAATTAAATTATCTTCAAAAAAATCCATAGGTATTTTACCCTGACCGGATATTATCAAAATTCCGTTTTCTAATGTCCAGTTTAATTGTTCACAATTTTCTTCTTGTGATGTTTCATCTCCCATAATATTTTGTGCTTGAACACATCTGATTTTTAGCACAAATACAAACGAAATTACGATCATCACGCCTATAAATATCTTTTTCATACTTTTTACTTTCCTCCTGTTCCAAAATGTTTTCCCCACTTATTCATACTTACATCATACAATAACACCGTGTTAAAATAAATACATATAATAAACTACAAAGAACAAAAAAGGGGAAAATATGAATATAAGAACCGCAACAATCAAAGATCTAGAAGCAGTAACATCTGTAGAGGCAGAATGCTTTCCACCAGCAGAAGCAGCAACGAAAGAAGAATTAGCAGAACGATTAAAATACTATGCTGATCATTTCTGGCTGATGTTTGATGGAGATAAATTAATTGCGTTTGTAGATGGATTTGTAACGGATGAAGAAGATCTGACAGATGAGATGTATGCAAAAGCTCAGTTGCACAATGAAAGTGGAGCGTGGCAGATGATCTTTGGGGTGAATACGATACCTGCATACAGAAAACATGGGTATGCCGGAGAGTTGATCAAATGTGCGATCGAAGATGCAAGAAGGCAGGGAAGAAAAGGATTAGTGCTTACTTGTAAGGATCATTTGGTGCATTATTATGCGAAATTTGGATTTGAGAATGAGGGAGTATCTGAGTCTGAGCATGGAGGAGTGAAGTGGAATCAGATGAGGATTAAATTTTGATCATAATGCTGCAAGATTTGGGATGTTGACACAAACAGTAAAGAACAGTAAAAGAGTATAAAAACAGTAAAGAACAGTAAAAGAGATCATTCATACATTTACAGCAGAACAGATCAATCAGCAGATGTTTATTATTACAGGAGTGCGTGGGTCAGGAAAGACTGTAATGATGACGGAGATTTCACAGAAATTGAGAGAAAATGATCAATGAATCGTAATAGAATTGAATCCAGCAACAGATTTATTGAAAGGACTTTTATCAAAGTTAAATAGCAACAAGGTATGTGTTGGAATCATTAAATCTGCCAAAATTGATCTGTCATTTTTCGGTTTTGGAGTAGTAATTGAAGGAATGTCACCAATTACAGATGAAGAGACAGCGATCATAGCAATTCTGGAAAAGATGAAAAAGAATGGAAAGAGACTTTTAATCACAATTGATGAAGTTACGAATAATGAATTTATGCAGATTTTTGCAGGATCTTTTCAGATTTTTGTAAGGCAGGATCTACCAGTATTTTTATTAGCAACGGGTTTATATGAGAACATCGATGAGTTACAGAATGAAAAGAATCTTACATTCTTATATAGAGCATCAAAGATACAATTAAAACCGTTAAATAATCGGGCAATCATGAATAAATATAAAACAATTTTTAACATAATATAGCAAGAATTCTCCTTCCTCTACAGGTGGGAGATGAATTG
>OGXS01000966.1_pt1 | contig 22120 bp, 22 predicted proteins | sample 1576371 | NCBI WGS metagenome assembly OGXS01 (sample SAMEA3541475, study PRJEB24748) | human gut metagenome | biome: human gut; feature: human-associated habitat; material: faeces | place: China | collected 2012
AACTGCGAAAACCTCATTTGTGCCGCAAGTGTACGGCTAACAACGAAAATCAACCATAAAATCAGTATCAGAGAGGAGAAACTATTTTGAACCAGGAACAGACGAATAGAACCGCAAGCAGGACTGTTATATCTGCGGCAGCTACAAGAAGCGTACCCGTGACTGTACGGCACACTTTATCCGCACCGACCTTTTGACGGCGGACGTGCTTTCCAATCTCCGGCAAGTGACGGAATACGCCGCCAGGCATGAGAGCCGCTTTGTAAAGCTGCTCATCCAGCAGAACGAAATCGGCGGCAAGAGAAAGACCGCCGCAGCCACGAAGCAGCTTGAACAGGCCCAGACACGCATTGCCGAAGTGAACCGCATTATCAAGCGGCTGTATGAGGACAATGTAAGCGGCAAAATCAGCGACGAGCGTTTCATGGAGCTGTCGGCGGACTATGAGCAGGAGCAGCGGGAACTGAAAGACCGGGCTGCCGCTTTGCAGGAGGAACTTTCCAAGTCGCAGGCCGCCACCGTCAACGCCGAGAAATTCATGGGGATTGTGAGAAAGCACCTTGCTTTTGAAGAATTGACCCCCACCCTCTTGCGGGAAATGATTGAGAAAATCGTCGTGCATGAGTGCAGCTATGACGAGAACGGCACCCGCAGGCAGGACATTGAGATTTATTACAGCTTTGTCGGCAAGATAGACTTGCCGGAAGCCTAACGCCTGACCTATCCGACACAGCCCTAAGTGCCGGATAGGAACGGCAAAATTTTTTACACTTCTATTACTTCTTTATCGCACATTAGCAAAATCGCAGGGAATATTTCAACCCACATCGTCAAAGATGGCGATGACGGTAGCGGAAACCTTCTTAGTCTCCCTGTGTATATTTCAATCCCTATCTCCAATGACGGCGATGACAAATGCGTACAGGCAATCGTAGAGGCTGTGATGGGATTTCAATCCCCATCGCCAATGACAGCGATGACGCCAGCTCCTTATACCGCTTGTGCCGGGTAATATCATTTCAATCTACATCGCCAATGATGGCGATGACCAGACATTCTATACAGTTTTGCGCTCTTTGGATGCATTTCAATCCACATACCAATAACGGCGATGACGCAAATGCCGGAGCGGCTTCTGTTGATCCAACGGATTTCAATCCACACGCCAATGACGGCGATGACAACGGCAAGGTCACCTTTGCCGTTTTTGGTAATATTTCAATCCACATCGCCAATGACGGCGATGACGCCCGCTCTTTTCTGTTGGCCGGACGTCTATCAGATTTCAATCCACACGCCAATGACAGCAATTCTCCCCAAAAATCACTCGCTATTTTTGTTCAAACCGAACAAACCAGCACCTAGTATCTTCCGATTCGGCCCTTCTTCCCCTCCGTTAACCCTCTTCTTTTCTCTCTATTTATGCACTTTTCCGGTGCGAATCCCGCAGGCTAAGACCACCTGCTTCCGATTCGCACCTTCTATTTTCTGCAATACTCTATCTTTTCCCAGCTATTCTTCCTTCTACCGCTCTTGATACCGGTACTTCTTCAACACCTTCCCAAACACCAGGCAAACCGTCATTCCTGTCACCCCAAGCAGAAAGATCATCATTGCCGCGCCGGAACCTTTTCCCTGTCCAAACAACATTGCAGCAATACTATCTGCTCCTGCTCTTGCCATAAACGGCTCACAGATCTGATCTACCATCCACCCTCCCAGGAGGAATCCTATAGGAATCGTGAAAAACTGCAAGGTATTCCGGCAAGCGTATACTCTGCCCTGCATTTCCATTGGAATCGTAGATCTTACGATCACATCCAGACTGGCATTCATAAAAGGTACCGGCGTATATCCTAGTATTTGTCCAAAACACCAGGTAAACGGCGTTCTTGTCAATGACATCAGGAAATTATCCATAGTCAAGGATATCATCATTGTAACCACAATGAGACGGATCCTGTCTTTTGGAGCGGGCAGTACAGACACCAGAAGACTTCCTGACAGCATGGCAATCCCGCCAAAGGAGGTAACAATCCCTAAGATCTTCTCTCCTCCATTTTCTCTTGGCAGGATAAATGCGGGAAGCACCGCGTCAAATGCTGAGGCCACTAGATTCACGCCTGCCAAAAATAGAATCAGTACCAGTACCAACCTATTTTCGTTCAGACAATGCAGCCCTGCTTTCACAGATCCCAGCAGGCTTTCCCTTTCTTCACAGTTCCCACCTGCTTCTGGAATCTTCACTCCAAACAGCAGCGCCAGAAAAGCCGCGAAAAATGTACACAAATCCACTATGATCACAAAATCCATACCGCCAATTGCATAGAAGGATGTTGCCAGCATCGGATGAAGAATCGTGATCAGAGAATTAGAAAATGACCTTAGCCCGCTGGTCTTCTGATAATATTTTCTAGGAGTGATCAGGGTCACTGCCACATCACTGGCAGGACTCTGTACCGTATTCATAAGTCCGTTGATTCCATTCAGCAGGTACAGATGCCAGGGACTCAGCATGCCCGCCTTCAGCAAGCCGAACACCAAAAGCGTACAGCAGGCTGCCAGTGTGTCACATACCAGCATCGTTTTCTTTTTATCCCACTTATCACTGAACGCCCCTGCGAAAATGCTCATCAGGACATACGGCGTATAAGAACAGACAGACAAAAGCGCCGTCTGAAGCGCTGATCCAGTAGCCTGATAAAGCCAAAGAGTCAGCGCAAAATTTGTCATCGTACTTCCAAGCTGTGACAACCCTTGTGTGCTCCACAGAATGTAAAAATCTTTCAATTCGTATATTCTATTTTTCATTTTGACTTTGCTCCTTTGATATATTTTTCAATCCATCAAATTGCAAAGTCCGAGGATTTTGGCTTTAATTCAGCCTCATCGCTCCATGCAGTATCCTCAAACCTTGCATAGAGCTTCTCCGATTCCCAAAACCATTTTTCTCTCTCCTTTCTGTTTATTTGTAAATGTCTATCGTTCTTCTAATAAGATTTCGGTCCGACAGAACAAGTCTGAAATTCCATCGTTTCAACTTTCTTAATGCCGGAATCGATACTTGCCTTTTCCATGTCCGGACACTGGCTCAATGATTCCATGTTCTGCCATTTCGCGCAGCAGCGCAGAGCTTCTGTCGGTTTCAGGCCGAGCACACGTTGAACATCCGATCTTCCAAATGCCAACTCCAATCCCAGTGCCGCTTGTAATACCTGAATATGAGAAGCTGTTTTTACTGTGAAAACAGCTTCAATGTTCGCTTTTTTCGAGTCAATGTTCACTTTTTCTGCTTTTTTGAAAGTATTGCTGATATGCAATGTCCGGTTATGAAGATGATTGCTTTCATTCAAAAGGAGACTGCGAAGGAACAATTCAAGGTACTCTGTCGTTTCGTGAATGCCATTTTTCAGATCGTTATAGTTTGCCCTGACCAATGAATTCCGAAAATACCATGCGTTCTCGGCGAAAATATCATTTGCCACATCAAAGCCCAGTGTACGAAAATACTTGATGAAGAACACTGCTGTCGTTCTGGTGTTGCCCTCGCCAAACACATGGATCTGCCACAATCTGGATACGAATACCGCAAGATGGTGGATGATTTCATCCATCGTGATATTCTTATAGGAAAACGTTTTCTCCTCTGAAAAATCATAGTTAAGCGCTGCCCGCAATTCCGTAGCACTGCCATATAGCACGGTCGCTCCGTTCAGCACCCATTTCTTCTTCGTGAGGTTATAATCTCGAATACGTCCGGCATAAAATAAATGCCGGTAAACAGCTTCAATTCTTCTACCGTATTAGGGACATCATACATTGGCAAGCCCAAACTTCTCTTTACCTCCGCTATATAAGCAGTATGTACCTTGAAGCCATATTATCAAGCGGTACTTGCCCTCTCCCTCGCCAAACTCCACTTTTACGCTGATTGTGCTGTCAGGTTTTTGTGGGAAAGCAACGCTACCGTCTCAACATGATATGTCCCCGGAAACAAGTCTACCCCCGCGATCCGTTCCACCCGATAGCCTCTCCCCTGCAGCATCTCCAGATCCCTTGCCAGACTGGTCGGCTTACAGGCGATATATACGATCCGTTCCACACCAAACCGGATGATCTTATCCAAAGCCTTGGGATTCACCCCGTCTCTGGGCGGGTCCAGGACGATCAGATCTGGCTTTTCTCCCAGTTCGTCGATCACCTTCAGCACGTCTCCGGCCCAGAAATCACAGTTTTCAAGGCCATTCAGGCCAGCGTTTTCTTTCGCCGCTTCCACTGCCTCTTCCACGATCTCCACGCCCATCACTTTCGCCGCTACCGGCGCCAGCATCTGGGCGATGGTTCCAGTTCCGCTGTATAGATCGAAGATCACTTTGTCTTTCGTCTCTCCCACATACTCCCGTACCGTCTCGTACAGCACCTCGGCTCCCAGGGAGTTGGTCTGGAAGAAGGAAAATGGGGTGATCTTGAATTTCAATCCCAGCAATTCTTCATAGAAATAATCCTGGCCATAAAGGATTTCCGTTCCCTCGTCCTTTACCACGTCCGCCACACTGTCGTTCCTGGTGTGGAGGATTCCCGCGATCTTCCCTTCCAGTTCCAGCGCCAGCAATGCTTCCACCCAGCTTTGACCGTCAAAACCGTCAGTCCCATTTGCTGCCGATTTTGAGGAGCAACTCTGCGTGGTTGTCACCAGGTCGATCAAGATCTCTCCGGTGCGGACCGCTTTCCGCACCAAAAGATGGCGGAAAAACCCTTCGTGCCGCATCCTATGGTAGTAGGGAAGCCCTGTACTTCTGGCGTACTCCAGCGTACAGGATAAGATCTTCCGGTAATCTTCATCCACGATCTGGCAGTCCGGCACATTTACAATATCATGGAAACTGCCCCGCTTGTGCATCCCCAGCGCCAGCGGGCCGTCTTTATACTCATCCCCAAAGGAAAACTCCATCTTATTGCGGTATTCCTGTCTTCTGGGACTTTCTTTGATCCCTTCCCAGAGATACTCGGTATCTGCCGCCTCATCCATCATTGCTTTTAACTGCGTCTCCTTCATCTGAAGCTGATCTTCATAAGGCAGCGTCTGGTAGGTACAGCCTCCGCATAGGCCGAAATGAGGGCAGGGCGAAGGGATCTCCTTAGGAGAGGATTCCAGAATCTCCAGGACCCTTCCCTCTGCTCTTCCTCCCCGGATCTTATTGACCGAGAACCGGACTTTCTGTCCCGGAATCCCATTTTTTACGATCACAGGCTTTTCTTCGCCCGGAAGATAGATCTTTCCTTTATTTGGGAACTCTACAGTTTCGATGATTCCTTCATATATCTGCCCTTTTTTCATACTTCCTTTTGCCTTTCCGTTCTGTTTTTGTCCTTCGATTCGTTTGGCCGTCAGCGGTTTTGCCGTCCTGCTTTTGCAGGATTGCGCGACCGGCCTTTTCCTGTGAATTTAGATTATTCCCGGTAAACGGCGTTTAGGATGGTGCCGTCTTTTTCCACCCGGATATTGGGAAGACTTTTGACATATTGGTTAAACTGAGAATAACCATAATCATTGATCTTAAAATCCTTATATTTCTCATAAACCCGGTTTCCCAGCGTACTCAGCTCGATTCCGCTCCTGCCTGCGTCTTTCACCATTCTGCGCACATACCGGTCAATATCCGCTTTCCGTCCCTCGTCTTCTTTCAGGATCACGGATACGATGTTCCCTTTTTTCACCATCTGGATCCGGGAAAATTCTTCCAGGAACTTAGACAGCATATTGTAGCCGTAACTGCGGACGTCGAAATCCGGATACAGGCTGACCAGACGGCTTCCCACTTCTCCAAGCCCGGTAATGCGGTTGCTGTCCTGATTCTCAATGATCATCTTGATCACCGCGTCCTCGATCTTCTCTTTGCTCAGCGCGTCATGAGACTCCTGTTCTGTTCCAGGCTCCTGTTCATTCAGCAGGTTTTCAAGAATGGTAAATTTGTCGCAGGCTTTCCGAAATGGCTCCGGCGTTTTATTCTCCCCCATGCCAATGACCGTCTTGCCGCTCTCCCGCAGCCTGCTCACAAGTCTTGTAAAATCACTGTCGCTGGACACAATGCAGAAGCCGTCGATAGCATTGGTATACAGAATATCCATTGCGTCAATGATCATCGCGGAATCCGTAGCGTTCTTCCCCTGGGTATAGCTGAATTGCTGGATAGGCATGATCGAATTCTTCAAAAGCTCGTCCTTCCAGCTGGAATGCTGGGTGCTGGTCCAGTCCCCATAGATCCTTTTGTATGTGATATTTCCATATTTAGAAAGCTCTGTCAGTATCGGCTTGATATACTTTGCGGAAACATTGTCCGCATCGATCAGCAGCGCGTAATATTGTCCGTCCATTTTATGATCTCCTTTACCTTTCCACCAATCTTTATATTTCTTCGTCTCAGATAAAAAGCAGGCAAGACGCCCGTTTTCACCAGATAGGCTTCTAACCTGCTTTCTTTTCCTTATGCAATTATGGATGGCCCTTCTTACACCTGATCTTCATCATTGAAGAAATCGTCATCAAAATCATCCTCAAAGTCTTCCTCAAAGTCCTCCAGATAATCGGGGGTAAAGAAACAATATACCGCATAGGCGATCGCCGCGATGGCTGCCACCGCGCCTACGATAGCAAGTATCCAAAGAACCGTTTTGCTCTGTTTGTCTTCGTCCTTTTTATTTACTAACTCACTTAATTTTGTTGCCGCAATAATATCCTCTACTTTACTCATGCTCCCACATCCTTTCTCCTGCTGCCGCAAGTTCAATTATTGTTTTTATTATATCACTAAAATTTTCAGATTACTATATATTTCTTATCAAATTTTTACCAGTTTTGCAAAAGCCGCAAACATTTTCTTCGTGCCCGGCCCGTCAAAATCCACCGTCACTTCGTAGTCTCTGCCGCCTTCAACGATTGCCGTCACCGTACCGTCGCCAAATTTTACATGGCGCACCCGGTCTCCTTCTTGATAGTCCAGATGTCCAGCCGGGCTGCCGAATTGTTTCCCTTGCTTCACTCCGGCAAACGCCTTTGTATGAAAGGCCTGTCTGGCTTGCTGATAAGCGCTTTGAAATCTAGGCTTTTCCTTCTCTTCTGTCTCTTCTCTCTTAAATACAGCGCCGGTGGAAAGTAATTCTAAAGGAATCTCTTTTAAAAACCGGGACATTTTATTATACTGGGTCTCTCCCCGGACCATTCTTCTTCTGGCACAGGTCAGCGTCAGCTTTTCCTGTGCTCTGGTGATTCCCACGTAGCACAGCCGCCGCTCTTCCTCCACCTCTTCCGGATCGTCAGAAGTGATAGTCATATAGCTGGGGAACAATCCGTCCTCCATTCCAGCCAGATACACATGGGGGAATTCAAGCCCTTTGGCGCTGTGCAGCGTCATCAGCACTACATAGTCGCTGTTTTCATCCAGATCGTCGATATCTGCCACCAGGGCTACTTCCTCTAAGAATCCGCTTAAAGAAGCTGGCTCGTCCTGTTCCTGGCAGGCTTCTTCGTAGGCCGCGATCTTATTTCGCAGTTCGTCAATATTTTCAATCCTGGCTTCCGCTTCTTCCTCCCCTTCTGCCTGAAGGCTTTCAATATATCCTGTCTCATCCAGGATCTCCTGCAGAAGATCTGAGATGGTCATCTCTGCCGCATCCCGCTTAAACCGTTCCATCAGCGCCGCAAAAGACTCCAGTTTGGATAATCCCCGGCCGATATCCGGGATCAGGTCCGCTCCCAGCAGCGCATCATAGAATCCGATCTCACGCCGGGCCGCATATTCCTGCACTCGATTGATGGAAGTCAGTCCGATGCCCCGTTTAGGGACGTTAATAATCCGGCGGACCGCCAGATCGTCCTTCCCATTATCGATTGTCTTTAAGTAAGCCAGCAGGTCTTTGATCTCACGCCGGGCATAAAAGTTGACGCCGCCTACGATCTTATATGGGATATTGGCTGTTACAAACTTTTCTTCAAACATCCGGGACTGAGCGTTGGTCCGATAGAGGATCGCGTAATCCTGATAGGCGCCTTCTCCTTGTTCCACCTGCCGCCGGATATCGTCCACAATATATTCCGCTTCATCATAGGCCGTATCAAACTGCCGGAACTGGATCGCCTCGCCTTTTCCGTTTTCCGTCCACAGAGTCTTTTCTTTCCGGCCTTTATTGTGACTGATCACTCCATTTGCCGCATTAAGGATGGTTTCCGTGGAACGGTAATTCTGTTCCAGCTTAATGACTGCGGCGTCTTGGAAAAACTGCTCAAAATTCAGGATATTCTTGATATTAGCGCCCCGGAATTTATAGATCGACTGGTCGTCGTCTCCCACCACGCACAGATTCCGGTACTTGGACGCAAGAAGGCGGACCAGCTCAAACTGCACGGTATTGGTGTCCTGGTACTCATCTACCATGATATAGCGGAACCGCTCCTGATAATAGTCCAGCACCTCCTTCTGGGTCTGGAATAACTGGACCGTCTTCAGCAGCAGATCATCAAAGTCAAGGGCGTTATTGGCCCGCATCTGTTTCTCATACTCTGTATAAACTTCGGCTGCTTTCCGCAGGCCAAAATCTCCCCCTGCCTGGAGCTGGAACTCTTCCGGCGTGATCAGTTCATTTTTGGCTTTAGAGATGGACGACAAAAGCGTCCGCTCCCGGAAAATCTTTGTGTCCACATTCAGCAGACGGCACACGTCCTTCATCAATGTTTTCTGGTCATCCGTATCGTAAATGGTAAAATTCGTGTCATATCCCAGCAGTTCAATGTGTCTGCGCAGGATCCGCACGCACATAGAATGGAAGGTGCTCACCCAGATACTTTCTGAGCCAAAGCCTACCAGCCGATCCACCCTTTCCCGCATTTCTCCCGCCGCCTTGTTTGTAAATGTAATAGCAAGGATATTCCAGGGATTGACTCCTTTTTCTTCGATCAAATACGCGATCCTGTGAGTCAGAACACGGGTTTTGCCAGATCCCGCCCCCGCAAGAATCAGAAGCGGTCCTTCCGTATGGAGCACCGCTTCTTTTTGTCTGTCGTTCAATGTATCGTATATACTCAAATCTATCCTTTCCTTTCCGCTTCCCGCCTCTTCATGATCTCATGCTCTTTCTTGATCTCATCATGGAGCGCCAGAGATGTCCATTTTTGATTGGAAGCCGTCACTACCGCTTTCAGCCCAACCTGCACTTTCTCCTTCTGCATCAAAAAGATCGCCTTGTCCAGCATGTCTTCTGTTTCCGCCTGGATCACCAGCATTTCTTCCGGGAATCCATCTCCATCGTAAACTTCCGGTTCCAATTCCGGCTCTTCTATGCCTGTCAGCGCTCCGATGGGCCACAGATACTGCTCCTTGTCCACGGCGCGGACCTTGAATCCTAAGAATCCAAAGATCATCCCTATCTTCTTTCCCTTAGCCGTGCCCTTGAGATTATAGCATAAAACTACTGATTTCATAAATCCAATCTCCATTTCCAAAGTCTGGTTCCATTATAAGAGGTTTGGGGAAGGTATGCAAGCAAATCCAGCTCTACTGCAGCGCAAGATTTCCTGTATACAGCTGATAATACCGTCCTTTTTCCTCGATCAGCTGATCATGAGTTCCGCGTTCGATGATCCGCCCCTGCTCCAATACCATGATACAGTCCGAATTGCGTACGGTAGACAGCCGGTGAGCGATCACAAACGTTGTCCTTCCATGCATCAGTTTATCCATACCCTCCTGGACGATCCGCTCTGTCCGGGTGTCGATAGAACTGGTAGCTTCATCCAGGATCAGCACCGGCGGGTCCGCCACCGCGGCTCTGGCAATAGCCAGAAGCTGTCTCTGGCCTTGGCTTAAGTTTGCCCCGTCTCCGGTGATCATCGTATCATAGCCATTTGGCAGACGCCGGATGAAGCCATCCGCGTTTGCTAATTTGGCCGCCGCCACGATCTCCTCATCGGAAGCATCCAGCTTCCCAAAACGGATATTGTCTTTTACCGTTCCTGTAAACAGATGTGTGTCCTGAAGCACAATCCCCAGGGAACGTCTCAGATCCGCTTTCTTGATCTTATTGATATTGATCCCGTCATACCGGATCTTTCCGTCCTGGATATCGTAAAATCGGTTGATCAGATTTGTGATCGTCGTCTTGCCTGCTCCCGTAGATCCTACAAAAGCGATCTTTTGTCCCGGCGTAGCATAGAGCTTGATGTCGTGAAGTACGATCTTCTCATCTGTATAGCCAAAGTCTACTCCGTTGAAGACCACGTCTCCTTTGACTTCCACATAGTCCACGCTTCCGTCTGCCCGATGGATATGCTTCCAGGCCCACCGTCCGGTCCGTTCTTTGGTCTCCTCTATCACGCCATTTTCTTCTTTTATATTGACTAACGTCACGTAACCTTCATCTTTTTCCTCTTCCTCATCCAGAAGCCGGAAGATCCGCTCCGCTCCGGCCATTGCCATGATCACCGCATTTAGCTGCATACTGATCTGGTTGATGGGCATACTGAAATTCCGGTTGAAGGTCAGGAAACTGGCAAGGCCTCCCAGCGTAAATCCTCCCACATTTCCAAGAGCCAGGACTCCGCCTGCGATGGCGCAGACCACATAACTTACATTGCCAAGCTGGGCGTTGATCGGCCCCAGCAGATTGGCATAGGTATTAGCCTTGTCTGCGCTGACATACAGTTTGTCATTCAATTCTCGAAACCTCTCTATATTTTCTTCCTCGTGACAGAAGACTTTGACCACCTTCTGGCCGCTCATCATTTCCTCGATATATCCGTTTACCGTTCCCAGGTTGACCTGCTGCTCCAAAAAATATCTGCCGCTTTTTCCCGCCATGATCTTAGAACTGAACACCATGATCCCTACCATCAAAAGCGTCACGATCGTCAAAGGTATGCTTAGAATCACCATGCTTACCAAGACGCTGACGATCGTGATCGCGCTGTTCAGAAGCTGGGGCATACTCTGACTGATCATCTGGCGCAGCGTATCAATGTCGTTTGTATACACCGACATGATATCGCCATGGGCATGGGTATCGAAATATTTGATCGGCAGTTTCTGCATATGGCTGAACAGATCGTCTCTCATATCCCTCAGTGTTCCCTGGGTCACTGTCACCATCAGGCGGTTATAGGTATAGGTCGAGATGATCCCCACTCCGTAAAAGGCCGCCACCCGCAGGATGGCCTGGGCCAGCGGTGCGAAATCAGGGGTGTCGCTCATCAGGAATGGAGTAATGTACACATCGATCAAATCCCGCATAAACATGGTTCCCTGCACATTGGCAAGCACTCCGACTAAGATTAAGACTACTACTGCCGCGCAGTGAATCCCGTAATCTTTAAATACATACTTCATTACCCGGGCAAATAAACGTCCCGGATGCTCCACCTGGCTTTTCACGCCTCTTGGCGCTCTTTTCATCGGTCCTGGCATCTCTTATTCACCTGCCTTTTCGTCAAAATCCCCGCCGCCCTGGGTCTGAGACTCATAGACTTCGCGGTATATCTCATTGGTTTCCAATAATTCCTCATGAGTTCCAAATCCGTTGACACAGCCGTCTTCCATCACGATGATCCGGTCTGCGTCCTGGACGCTGGAGATTCTCTGGGCAATGATCAGTTTTGTAGTATCTGGGATCGCTTCCCGGAACGATTTGCGGATTTTGGCGTCTGTTGCCGTATCTACAGCGCTGGTGCTGTCGTCCAGGATCAGGATCTTAGGCTTTTTAAGAAGCGCCCTCGCGATGCAGAGCCGCTGCTTCTGGCCCCCGGATACATTGGTTCCTCCCTGTTCTATATGAGTCTGGTATCCTGCCGGCATCCGCTGGATAAATTCATCCGCGCAGGCAAGCCGGCATGCCTGTCGGCATTCCTCTTCGGAAGCCTCTTTATTCCCCCATCTCAGATTCTCCAGGATTGAGCCTGAGAACAAAACATTGTTCTGAAGCACAACCGACACCTGGTTTCGCAGGACTTCCATATCATATTCTTTCACATTCCTTCCGCCTACCAGCACTTCTCCTTTTGTCACATCATAAAGACGGCTGACCAGGTTTACCAGACTGGTCTTGGCGCTTCCAGTGCCTCCGATGATCCCGATCGTCTCTCCAGAACGGATCGTAAGGTCAATATCTTTGAGCACAGGCTCTTCACTGTCCCTGCGGTACGCAAAATCCACATGCCGGAATTCAATGCTGCCATCAGGCACATCCATCACCGGGCGCTCCGGATTCTGAAGATCGCTGGTCTCCCTTAACACTTCAGAAATACGCCGGACGCTGGCCATACTCATAGAGACCATCACGAATACCATGGAGAGCATCATCAGGCTCATCAGGATATTCATACAATAAGCAAGAAGACTCATTAATTCCCCTTCCGTCAGCTGGGACGATACGATCATCTTAGCTCCCAGCCAGCTGATCAGGAGAATACAGCTATAGACAGTGATCTGCATAAGAGGCGCGTTATAGACCAAATTGCACTCGGCCTTGGTGAATATCCTGCATAGATTGCCGCTTGCCCGCTTAAACTTACTGGTCTCCTGTTCTTCTCTCACATACGCCTTGACTACTCGGATCGCCGACACATTCTCCTGTACAGAAGCATTCAGATCGTCATACTTGGGGAACGCCTGCTGGAAATACCGGGTGGCATGGCTCATGATCAGAAACAGCAGGATTCCCAGCACGATCACTGCGATCAGATAGATCACCGCCAATCTCGCATTGATAGCAAAGGCCATCAACATAGCGCACACCAGGCTTGCCGGAGCCCTGGTGAACATCCGCAGCGTCATCTGATACGCGTTCTGTACGTTCGTCACGTCTGTAGTCAGCCGGGTCACCAGGCCCGCCGTACTATATTTATCGATATTTGAAAACGAAAATGTTTGTATATTATTGAACATAGCCTCCCTTAGGTTTCTGGCCAGTCCAGCAGATGCCTTCGCGCCAAAACGCCCGCCCCCGACACCGGCCAGAAGACCGATCAGCGCCGCCGCGATCATCACCGCTCCAACCCGGTAAATATGTCCAATATCTCCCTCATTTACTCCCTGATCAATGATCGAAGCCATCAGGAACGGGATCGCCATCTCCATCAGTACTTCCAGGACCATGAAAAGGGGCGTTGCGATGGATGCGCCTTTATATTGTTTTACTTCTCTCAATAATACGCGGATCATCCATATCCTCCTCTCCTGAAATCCTTCGTAAAAAATTGTTCGTTACCAAATAATTTGATAACGAACCTTCGTCTGTAGAACATATTCTACCATCTCTTCTATTTTTGTCAATATTTTTCTCGGCGCACAGTATATCTGAAAAAATCCTTGTCATATAGTTTTAAAAACTATATAATAGATTTACTGAGGTGAAGTTATGACAATAAATACAAAAGACATGCTGAACAGCATCCTTTCCAGCATTGCGCGGATCGACTATGTAAAGCCAGAGAGTATCCCCAATATTGATCTTTATATGGATCAGGTCACTACCTTTATGAATGAGCAGCTCCGCTCGACCAAACGCTATGAAGATGACAAGATCCTTACTAAGACCATGATCAATAATTATGCCAAGAATAATCTGCTCCCTCCTCCTGTTAAAAAGAAGTATTCCAGGGAACACGTGCTCGTAATGATCTTTATCTACTATTTTAAAAACATCCTCTCGATCAAGGATATTGAGGCAATGCTGACTCCTATCACGGAGAATTACTTTAATAACGAATCGTTCAACATGACGGAAATCTATGAGGAAATCTGCCAGCTGGAAAAGTCCCGGATCGACGGCCTTGCAAAAGATGTGGCCAGAGCTTACCAAAGTGCTGAAGAGACGTTTGGAGACCGTCCCCAGGATGAGCAGGAATATCTGCGCTTCTTTTCCTTTATCTGCAATCTCAGCTTTGACGTCTATGTTAAAAAACTTTTGATCGAAAAACTGATCGATGAACTTCCTGACCCGGAGTCTTCTGAAAAAAAGAAGAAATAAGGCCATGCCTTATTTCTTTTCTTTTGCCTGTACATCCGCTTCCACAAAACGGTACCCCACCCCGATCTCTGTAAATATGAACTCCGGCTGAGCAGGATTTTTCTCGATCTTTCTGCGTATATTGGCCATATTGACCCGAAGGATCCGGTTGTCATTCTTCATATTCGGCCCCCAGATCTCTTTCATCATATAATCATAGGTCAATACTTTTCCCGCGTATTTTCCAAGAAGGCTTACCAGTTTAAACTCATTCTGGGTCAATCCCGCATCTGTTCCGTCTACAAATACCCGGTGTTTGTCGTGGTCGATCACCAGACGGCCGGAAAGAAAAGACATGCTCTGGCCGCCGTTCTGCCCCGTTCCTGATCCCCTTGCGTGACGGATCGCCGTACGGACCCTGGCGAGAAGCTCTGACGTCCCAAAAGGCTTTGTGATATAATCGTCAGCTCCTTTGTCCAAAGCCGACACCTTATCCTTCTCATGGGTCCTGGCCGATACTACGATGATCGGCATCTGGGACCATTCTCTTACATTTTCTAAGATTTTAATACCGTCCATATCCGGCAGCCCCAGGTCTAAGATCACGATATCCGGGCACTGAGATGTGATCAGACTGTAGGCGCTAAGCCCGTTCTGTGCCAGCAGGACTTCATAGTTATTTGCTTCCAGAACCGTCTGAAGAAAACTGCGAATATTTTTATCGTCCTCTACTATCAGGACTCTATCCCTAATCTCCATCTTACTCCTCCATTTCCATAGGGAGGGAAAACACCATTCTGGCCCCTGCGCCTTCCCGGTTTTCCGCCCTCATATTGCCTCTATGCGCTTTGATGATACTTTTGCAGACAGAAAGACCGATCCCCATATCTCTTTTGTTATCGGAAGCCTCGCCTCTGGCGCCCAGATTGCCGTCGAAAATCACCGGAAGGATCTTCTCTTCGATCCCCTCTCCATCATCCTCCACACAGAAAACCGCTTTCCCTTCCGCCAGACTGACGCGGATATCTATCTGTGAAGTGGTCCTCCCATGGACCGCGGAGTTTTCCAAAAGATTGACCAGAACCTGCTCGATCAATGTAGCGTCCATTGGGACCAAAAGAACCTCTTCCGGGATATGGGCGTTGATCTTGATTCCGGGGAACCGTTTCTGGAATTTTGTCACCGCCGCGCTGATCACCTCTTCTACTACTTCTTCCTGCTTATCGATCCTGGCATTTTCCGCGTTCATCCTGGTAATAGACAAAAGGTTTTCCACCATACGCACCAGCCACTGGGCTTCTTCCTTTATATTTGCCACCAGTTCCATGATCTTATCCTGAGAGAGCACATCTTTATTCTCCAAGATTGCCGCCGCAGAACCGGCGATTGATGTCAAGGGCGTCCGGATATCATGAGACACTGCCCTCAGAAGATTCGCCCTCATTTTTTCCTTCTCCGTTTCCAGCCGAAGCTGCTCCTGGTTTTTGATCTGTGTTGTCAAAGCGCTGACACTGATGGCCACCGCCAGCATTACAAAGAAAGTCAAAGGATAGCCTGTAATGGTAAAATTAAGCGCAAAATAAGGATAGGTGAAAATATAATTTACCGCGATCACTGCCGCCATTGCTGAAAAGATTCCGTACCGATATCCATCTGTGAACCGTGAGATCAGCAGGACTGCCAGCACGAACATCAGCGCCGCATGGGCCTCTGTCCCAACGGACTGCTGCAGATAAAAGCAGATTATTGTTGTAAGCCCAAGAATCCCTATCGTTATCAGTATATTCCACACGCTTCGTTTCCGCATGATTTCCCTCCAGACTATATGCTCCTTGACTTTTTATTATACCATATGCCGTGCTAATTTTTTGTTAAGATAAATGTTTCCCCTAATATCCCAGGCAAAAAAATCCCCCACAAAGGCGGGGGAAGCTTTTCGGTATATCCTTAATCTTTGTTGATCCGTTCAAACACCATATCATAACCGTCATTACCATAATTCAGCGATCGGTTTACCCGGCTGATCGTTGCTGTAGAGGCTCCTGTTTTCTCCGCAATCTCCAGGTAGGTTTTGTGTTCTCTGAGCATTTTTGCGACCTCGAATCTCTGAGACAGCGAAAGCAGTTCGTTGATGGTACAGATATCTTCAAAAAAGATGTAACATTCTTCCTTGTCCTTCAAGCTCAATATCGCATTAAACAGATAGTCTACCGCTTCTGTCCTGATTTTCTTACTCATATTAAGATCTCCTTCATAACAGAATTCACTACTGTTACATTTTAACACACTAAACTTATAAAATCTATACCTTTTTCCAGCATAGTGATCACCGGAGATTCTTATTTCGTTTCAAACTTGCCAGGAGTTTGTCCAGTGTGGTGTTTGCTACCAGTTCTTCAGGGAAGTCAACGGCTTCTAACATCTCGAACACATATGGATACTCCCCGATGGCCGCGTCTACATGCGCATCTGTTCCCAGGACTACCTTTGTTCCATACTGCTTGCAGAATTTCAGCATTTGAATCGAATTCTCCCGGGTATTTTCCCGATACCCGTAAGGACTAAGAGAAGAATTATTGATCTCCAAAAGAGTCCCTGTCTCCTTAGCCGCCTTAACCAGTTTCTCATAGTCCACAGGAAAGCGTCCATCGTCCGGATGGCCGATAATGTCTACCGTATCTCTTTCCATCGTATGAATGTATGCTTCCAGCACTGCTTCTTTCGTCTTCTCTCCGTGATAGCAGGGAATATGGAGACTGGCGATGGAGATATCCAGCGGCTGGAGAGTCCTGTCAGACAGGTCCACTTCTCCCGCTTCATTCATAATATTCAGCTCAACGCCCAAAAGCAGCCGAATTCCCTCCATCTGCCTTGGAACGACTTTGAGATTATGGAAGTAAAAAGGATTGGTGCTTCCCGGCATCTCTGGCGCGTGTTCTGTGACCGCAAGTCCTTTCAGTCCTTTTTCCGCGGCCATACGGGCCATTTCTCTCATAGTATTATACGCGTGTCCGCTTGCCAGCGTATGGGAATGTGTATCAACTTCAATCTTCATTTTACCTGATCCCTTCCTTCCAGATATTTTGCCATTTGGAATTATTATACAGCATATATCCGCCTTTTTCTACAAATGCTATGTTAAGTTCTTATATAAATCTTATGAATACGAATGGAGGGCTCTCTATGAATACAAACAAACATAACCCCAGCAACATTCCTCAATCCGCTCTTAAAACCAGCAATGAGGATTCCAATCAGAAATTGATCGATGCCTGCGATTATCTCACAACCTCCGCCTCCTGCCAGGACTGTACCGGCCTGATCCCATCCGCACCGGCTTCTTCATCAGAACTGGAATCTTACGAAGAACTGTATCATTTTCTTCCTCCTGCCGGGAAAACGGATTCCATTGCCGAAAAATCCTCCATTGCATCCGATCACGCGGATTCCGCGTGTCCGGAAGACAAACAGTCATAAAAACATTCCGCGCCGGACAGAACCATTCTCATTTTACTGCATATGATAATCAAAAACCGGAGTTTTTGATTATGCCAACAACATTAGTCCCTATTAACGGGATTGTCCAGAATGTCTCTGCCGCAAATGACGACTGCTGCCAACAGCGGGTGACCATCCGCAATTCCCAAGGCGTCTATAACTTCATTGTAGACGCAGACACCTATGTGATCGGCAGCATACGACTGCGGCCCGGAATGAGCGTGGCCGCCTTTTATGACGCAAATGTAGCGATTCCTTTGATCTATCCACCTCAGTATCAAGCGGTCATCATCGGGCGCAGAAATCCCGGAGAGAATATTTACGCCGGCTATTTCTCCGAAGACCTGGTAGCGGAAGACCAGGCGCTGGAACTTAATATCACCAGCGCCACAGAAATCGCCACCGCCAACGGACAGCAGTTCTCCTGTAATCCGGGCGGGCATATGCTGATCGTATATTATACGGCAACGACCAGAAGTCTGCCTCCGCAGACTACACCGCGAAAAGTGATCGTAGTTTGTTAAAAAATTAATTGGGGACGTAGTATTTCTTCATTTTACTACGTCCCCAATTAACTTTTACCCTGTACCTTTTTGTCACTTGCCCTGTACCTTTCTGACAAACGCAAGGGCGATGCAGTTTTCCCCTACATGGGTCCCGATCACGCCGCCCACGGGCCAGAGCGGACATTCTTCCAGGTGGTAACGTTCCTGGGTCTCTTTCTGGAATTTCTCTCCGCTTTCCCGGTCATAAGTGTACCCTGTGATCACCGGCCAGTCCTGATCGATCTCAAATGCCTCGTACTCGTGATAGAGATATTCTTTCCCTTTCCGTCCGCCCCTGGCGATCCCAAGCTTCACAAGTATTCCGTCCTTTAATTCTATAACAGGCTTGATCTTCAGCACATTGCCGATCACGTCAAAAGTTGGCGGTATTCTTCCGCCTTTCCTCAGATAGGTCAATGTATCCAGAACTCCGCAGACCACCATCCGATCTCTTACTTCCAAGATTCCTTCCACAATGGACTCTATCTTGGTCCCTTTCTCTCTCTCCCGGACCGCGTACTCCACCAGCATCCGCTGCGTAATGATGGCTTGCCTGGTATCGACAATGAAAATCCTCTCATACCCGCACATCTCTTTCGCCAAAGCAGCCGCGTTGATGGTTCCGCTTAATCCCGAAGACAGCGTAAGCACTAAGACGTCTTCTCCTTTTTCCCGCGCTTCCTCATATTCACGCAGATACAGTTCCGGGGAAGGCTGACTTGTGGTCGGCAGTTCTTTTTCTACCGCCAGCCGTCTGAAAAACCGATGAAAATCTTCTTCGCTTCCCATCGGCATCTCTTCTTCCCCAAATTTGATTGAAATAGGAATGACCGTAACTCCCAATTCTTCCGCCTTGTCCTTAGTAATATCGGAAGCCGTATCCGTAATAATCCTCAGTTTTTTCATATAACTCCCTCACTGCATTTAAATTCGTTCCTATTTGTCTATTTTACTAGAGTTTATCACGGCAAAAAATCAACAAATGTGCTCTAAATAATAAAAATATACATTTTCAAACAAATTGTATACTTTTATTTGAATAAATATTGATAAAATACCGGAAGTTTCTTCCTAAGACGTTCTTCATCCATCTCTTCTTCATCCAGTGTGACCCCGATCGCCATGATCCCGGCCGCATGATATCGGGCAAGCCACTTTAGGGAAACCTCTTTATCGATATCCGGCTTCAAAAGTTTCAATAGCTTCATAAAATATTTCTCCAGCGCCACGTTCATCTGCAATTCCAGCATTTCATGATATTTAGTCCGAAAAAGATTCCTCAGCGCACGCCCATATTTCAAATAAAAATCCACCAAAAGATCTGTATAGTTCTCTTTTCCATTTACCTGGTCAAGCTGGGCCATCAACTCTTCTGTGATGACTTCTGTCATAAATCTCACCGTATCAAAAACACTTTCAAAATGCTTATAAAATGTACTCCTATGGATGTCGGCATGGTCACAGATCTCTTGAACCGTAATCTTGTCCAGGGGTTTCTGATTCAGAAGTTCCAAAAGCGTCATGCCGATCTTTAGTTTTGTCTTATGTGATTTTGTATATACCTTTGGTTTTCCGTCTTTCCGTTCCATTTCTTTCCTTTTCCATTTCCCGTTCCATTGAACGCCCATCCGTTTATATCATAGCGAAAATCACCGCGATCACGATAGCCGGCAGCACATTGGCTACTCTTATTGTTTTTGGCCAGATCAAGTTCACGCCCACACATAGGATCAGCACATTTCCCACGAGACTGATGTTGCTGACCGCCGCCTCCGTCATGACCGGCGCGATCACTTTGGCAAGCAAAGTAATACTTCCCTGGAAGATTCCCACCGACAATGCGGAAAAAACGCAGCCTTTCCCAAGGGAAGCAGTCATCATCATAATAATGATCAAGTCTAAGATCGCCTTTGCGTATAAAGTTTCAGGATCTCTGCTGATGCCATCTTGGAGCGCTCCCAGGATAGCCATCGCCCCCACGCACACCGTCAGAGAAGAAGAAACAAATCCTTCGATAAACCGGCTGTCCTCCTGGTTGCCGCTCTTATCTCTCAGCCATATTCCAAAATGTTCAAATCTCCGGTCCAGATCGATCAGTTCGCCAAACAGCGCTCCTATCGCTAAAGATAGGATCATCATGATCGTTCCCCGCGTATCCAGGCTGCCCTGGAAACCATTTCCCGTATCCACGATCTTTACTGCCAGCATCTCAGACAATGTGCTTCCCAGCGCCATTACAATGATCGCAAATCCCATCGCCTTCATGATCGTCTCTTGATACCGTTCTTCAAGAAATCTTCTTGAGACCAGGCCTGCCGCTCCTCCTGCTATGATCGCCGCCACGTTAACGATCGTTCCCATTCCCGCCATACTACAGAGCCTCCTCTTTTCATCTGATGCACATCTCTCAGTATAGCATAAGAGAAGAATTCTGGAAAGATAAAGCCATGTCGCTTGACGGGCGTACGCCCTATGAATAAAACAAGAGATGGTCTTATTCCTGCAAGCAGGATAATCCCATCTCTCATTTTATTCGCATGGCTTATTTTTGCACAATATTTATGATCTTCTTTGGTACGTAGATCTCTTTGATGATCGTACCTGTCAGTTTATCTGCCACGGCTGCTTTTCCTGCCGCCAGGGCGTCTTCTTTGGAAATGTCGGCGGATACGGAGATCACGGCTCTCGTTTTTCCATTGATCTGTACCGGCACTTCCACTTCATCGTCTTTCATGGCTTCTTCGTCATAGGTCGGCCATCCCGCGTGGAACACGCTGCCTTCGTGGCCCAACTGCTCCCAGATTTCCTCCGCGATATGAGGCGCAAATGGAGACAGCAGGACTGCCATAGTGGACAGTGTCTCTTTGTCGATGCCGCCTTCTTTCTTAGCAATCTCGATCAGGTTGTTGTTATGCTCCATGAAACCGGAGATCGCTGTGTTCAGGCTGAAGCTCTCCAGACGGGTCGTAATATCGTAAACCAATCTGTGCCGTTCTTTGATCATATCCTTGGTGGCTTTTACATCTGCTTCTTTGCTGTCCATCACCAGATTCCAGAGACGTTTTAAGAAACGGTTTACTCCGTCGATACCACGGTCGTCCCACTCTGCGTCCAGCTCCGGAGGACCTACGAACAGTTCATACATCCTCAGAGAATCACAGCCGTAGTCTCTCACCAGATCATCCGGGGAAACTACATTTCCCTTGGATTTGCTCATCTTGATCCCGTTCTTTCCGGTGATCATCCCCTGGTTGAACAGCTTATGGAATGGTTCATCGAAATCGATCGCGCCAATATCACACAGGAACTTCGTATAGAACCGGGAGTAGAGAAGATGGAGTACCGCATGCTCTACCCCGCCGATGTACATATCCACAGGAAGCATCTCATCTGCCTTTTCTCTGGAAACCAGCTCCTTGTCGTTATGATTATCCACGTACCGCAGGAAATACCAGGAAGATCCTGCCCACTGAGGCATGGTGTTGGTCTCCCGCTTTGCTGGTTTTCCGCACACCGGGCACTTGCAGTTCACCCACTCGTCAATGGCCGCCAGCGGAGATTCGCCGGTCCCTGTGGGCTCGTAGGACTCTACATCCGGCAGGCGAAGCGGCAGTTCTTCCTCCGGTACCGGTACCGCTCCGCAGTCCGGGCAGTGTACGATCGGGATTGGCTCTCCCCAATATCTCTGGCGGGAGAATACCCAGTCACGCAGCTTGTAATTGACGGTAGCACGGCCGATTCCCTTTTTCTCAATAATGTGCGGACCTTCTTTTTTCAAAACAGAAGACTCCATCCCGTTCCATTCTCCAGAATTGATCATGATGCCAGAAGCCTCAGTATAGGCCTCAGTCATATGCTCGATCTCTTTTCCGTCCTTGGAAATAACCTGAACGATCGGGATACCAAATTTAGTAGCGAACTCAAAGTCACGATCATCGTGGGCTGGCACACACATGATCGCTCCTGTACCGTAATCCGCCAGGACATAGTCAGACAGCCAGATCGGTACTTTCTCATTGTTCAACGGATTGATGGCGTAGCTTCCTGTGAACACGCCCGTCTTTTCCTTATCCTGCATACGGTCC
>OGXS01000971.1_pt1 | contig 22002 bp, 19 predicted proteins | sample 1576371 | NCBI WGS metagenome assembly OGXS01 (sample SAMEA3541475, study PRJEB24748) | human gut metagenome | biome: human gut; feature: human-associated habitat; material: faeces | place: China | collected 2012
CGCACCAAGACCGGGGAGGCGGCGGACGCCACCTGGCGGGAGCTGACCACCATCCTGGTGGTGGACGATGTGATCCCCAGCGTTCGGGCGGCCCTGGGGGCCAAGTTCGCCCGGGCTAAGAACACGGCCCAGACCCGGGGGGCGGTGCGGTCCCAGGTGATTTTGGAGCTGGAGGGGAAGGTGGCCGCGGAGATCATTTCCGGCTACGGGGAGGTCACCGCCCAGGCCCTGGAGAGCGACCCCACGGTGTGCCTGGTGACCTTCTCCTTCACGGTGGCCCAGGGGCTCAACCAGATCTGGCTCAGCGCCCAGATCACGGTGTAAGGAGGGAGGAACTATGGCAGCAACCATCATTCCCACCAGCCGGGACATCTACCTGGAGGTGGACGGCAAGAAGGTGGCGGTGGTCCAGAGCTACACCGCCCAGACCACCAAGACCAGCACCACGGTGGAGGCCTTTGGCGAAAGTGAGCCGGTGGCCACCATTCCGGGGCAGCACCAGCATGTGCTGGAACTCACCCGGATCTACGCCACCGACGAGGCCCTGGCCGACGGGATCGACTTTTACAGCCTGGAGGATTTTAGCCTGGTGATCTGCAAGCCGGACCGCCGGGTGATCTACAGCGGGTGCCAGTGGAGCAAGATCGGCGAGAGCGGCACCCTGGGGGCCGCGGTGGTGGAGAAGGTCACCGTGGTGGCCGGCAGAAGGGTGGAGACGAACCTATGACCATTCCAGACTGGCTGCGGCTGCGCACGGCCCCGGGCGGGGCCAGGCAGCCCACGGGGGAGGTTTTCCTCCCCCTTACCGCCCAGCAGGCGCTGGAGGCCCGGCGGGAGGCGCTGGCCCTGGCGGAGGACGAGGGGGCGCTGGCCCTCTGCGCCAACGCCTGCCTGGTGGCCCGGGGGGTGCGGAAGGGGAGGCGGCCCTTCCCCTCGGGGAAGGCGGTGCTGGCGGCCTATGGGCCGGAGGAGATCGAAGCCCTGGCCCGGCGGTGGGCGGCCTGGAACCAGAGGGAGGGCCTGGGGCCAGACTTGGCACCCGGGCGGCTGGAGGCCCTAAAGGCCCAGCTGGCCGACTTGCCCTGGCAACGGCTGCAGTGGCGGGTGCTCCGCCAGTTCCGGGCCCTGCCCACCGAGGGGCGGGCCAGGGCCATGACCGGAGAGGACTATCTGTGGTGTGCGGCCAACCTCCTCTTAGACGGGGAGGAGGCCCTGGACCAGCTCTGCCCCCACTGCCGGCAGGAAGCCGAGGCGGGCCGGTGCCCGGTGTGCGGCCGGGCTGCCGGCCAGACCGACCACGGGGCCAACCCCGCCTTTGACTGGGCCCGGTTCACGGCGTTAAAGGAGGAGACCGAGACGTGAGGGACTACTTGGCCCCCCTGGTGGGGGAGACGGAAGACGGGACGGAGGCCCTCCTGCCTGAGGAGCAGACGATCTTGGCCCGGCGGCGGAGGTTTTCTGGAGAAGACAGGGCGGAACCGGCGGAGGGCGGGCCCCTGCCGGAAGGGGGAGCGGAGGCACCTCGGCCCGAGGCGGGCCAGGGGGATCTCCCGGCGGCGGGCCCCGGTGCCGGACAGGAGAATGTTTTGGCGGGCCTGCTGGCGGGGGCGGTCCAGGAGGACCGCCTCCCTCCCCTGCCTCGGGGGCAGGGGGTGGGAGAACTGTCCCACCGCCTGGCGCGGACTGCCCAGGCCGTCCGGTGGCTGGCAGGCGGGGGAACTGCGGGCACGGTTCCCCTGCCCTCCCCCGTGCCTGGGGAGAGGGGGACGGACTGGGCCGCCCTGGACCGGGCGGTGGAGCGGGACGCCCGGCGGTATGACCGGGGGTTCCCTCTGTATTGAGACCATGGAGAGAGGAGGATGGGCATGGAACTGCGCCCCATGCAGTACAAGGGGTTCGTGTGGCCCCACAACCCTAGGACCTATACCATCACCTATGACCGGCAGGTGGCGGTGCACAAGGTCCCCTTTGGCCGGTACGCCATGCAGGATCTGGGGATGACCCACCGGGTGATGCGGGGGGAGGGGGAGTTTGTGGGGCCGGAGGCCTACGACATCTTCCGGGCCCTGGCCTCGGTGTTCTACGAAGGCGGGCCGGGGACGTTGCTCCACCCGGTGTGGCAGAGCGCCCAGGTCTACTTCGTGGCCCTGGCCCTGACTCAGGAGCCCCGGAAGGACTATGTGCGGTACACCTTTACCTTCTGGGAGACCTACAGCCGCTACCGGGACACCCTGGCCCCAGCGGGGGCCTCCGACGAGGGGAGCGCCCCTCAGACCGAGGGCGGGACGACCGCCCCTGGGGGCCGGACCCATACGGTGGCCCAGGGGGAGACCCTGTGGGGCATCGCCCAGGCCTGGGGGGTCACCTTGGGGGAGCTGCTGGCGAAGAACCCCCAGCTGAAGAACCCCAACGTGATCCAGCCGGGGCAAGTGCTGATGATGCCATGAGGAGGGATGCCTGTGACCACGTGGACCTTAATCTGTTATGACGGCCGGACCTATCCCCTGCCCACCCCTCTGGCCTGGCGGCTGGAGTACGGGGTGGGGGACCCCTGCGACAGCTTCTGGGTGAAGACCCTGTGGACGGAGGGGGAGGAGGCCATCCTGGCCGACCTCACCCGCCTCCAGGTGACCCAGGGAAGCGAAACCCTGTTCCTGGGGGTGGTGGACGAGTGCGAGACCTGCTGGGGGCCGGAGGGGTGTACGGCCACCTTCTCCGGCCGGGGGATGCAGGCCCTGCTGCTGGACAACCAGGCCGAGGCGGCGGACTTCGGCCTGGCCACTTGGGAGGCCATCCTGGCCCGGTATGTGAGCCCTTATGGGATCGCCCTGGACCGGGGGGTGACGCTGCCGGCGGCGGTAGGGTTCTCCGTGGCCTCGGGGAGCAGCTGCTGGAAGGTGGTCTACGACTTTGCCCGGTACCACGGCGGGGTGACGCCGCGGGTTACCCGGGCGGGGAAGCTGGCCCTCCACCCCTGGGAGGACGGGGCGCCCCTGGTGCTGGACGGCGGGGCCCCGGTGACCCGGGTGGTCCGGCGGGAGCAGCGGTACGGGGTGCTGTCCCAGGTGACGGTGAAGGACGTGTCCGGCTGGACCCGGCAGACGGTGGTGAACGAAACCTTCCGGGCCCGTGGGGGCCAGTGCAGCCGGGTTCTCCTGCTGCCCCGGAAGACGGGGTACCAGGCCCGGCGGTACCAGGCCCAGTTCCAGCTGGACCGGTCGGCTGCCCAGTTGCAGACGGCGGAGGTGACGGTGGCCCTGCCCTTTGCCGCCTGGCCTGGGGACCTGGTGGACCTGGAAGGCTGGGGCGGCGGAAGCTGGCGGGTGCGGGAGAGCAAAGTGACCCTGGGGGAGGGGGGCTATGAGACCACCCTGGTCCTGGCCGACCCCCAGGCAGTGTTCTGAGAGGAGGCAAGCGTATGTGGATGGCAAAGCCCCCCCAGACCGATCCCCTGGCCGAGCCCGGGGCGGAACTGGGGCAGGTGACCCTGGCCGGCCCCCCGGTGGGGGTGGCCCTGGCGGGGGAGCGACGGAACGTGACGGTGTGCCTGCCGGGGGGCTACCACTGGACTCCCCAGCCGGGGCAGGCGGTGCTGGTGGTGAAGAGCGGGCCGGAGGGATCTCCCTGCCTGGTGGGCGCCCCGGAGGCAGAAGGGACGGTCCCTGGAGAGGTGTGGCTCTCCGTGGCCCCCGGGGTGGGGGTCCGGCTGACGAAGGACGGGAAACTCTGCCTCCAGGGGCCGGTGGAGGTGGACGGCACCCTCACGGTGAACGGGCAGGAGGTGGTCCCATGACTGCTATCCTGCGGAATGGGGACTACTGCCCCGACGGCATGGGGGGCTTCCGCCAGGCCTGGGGCGGGGAGGAAGTCCTGGAGCGGGTGCTCTTCCAACTCACCGCCCGGCGGGGGAGCTTTCCGCTGCTGCCCCAGGTGGGCAGCCGGCTCTACCTCCTGGGCCGGGAGAAGCCGGCGGCCCGGGGGACCGTGGGGGCGGGGTATGCCGCCGAGGCCCTGGCGGACGTCCCCGACCTCCAGGTGACGGGGGCCACCTGGGACGAGGGGGGCCAGCGCCTCCACGTGGAACTGAAATGGAAGGGGGCGCCCCTCATGGCGGAGGTCCCCCTGTGAGAGAAGGGAGTGAAGGACATGAAGACAGCGGAAGCGATCTATGACGAGATGGCCGACCAGTTTGCCCAGGAGACGGGGATGGAACTGGCGGGGGCCGGGGAGATGGCGGTGCGGCTGCGGGCCCTGGCGGCCCAGGTCTACGGCCTGTACCTGGAGAGTGCATGGACCCGGAAGCAGTGCTTCCCCCAGACCGCCACCGGGGAGGATTTGGACAGGCACGCCTTTCTCCGGGGCGTCACCCGGCTGCCGGCCAGCCGGGCGGCGGGGACCCTGCGGTTCTCCGTCCAGACGGCGGGGACGGCGGACCTGCCCATCCCCCAGGGGACGGTGTGCTTGACGGCGGGCCTGGTGGCCTTTGCCACCACCCAGGAGGGGGTACTGGCCGCGGGGCAGACCCAGGTGGACCTCCCTGCCCAGGCGGTGGAGCCCGGCCCCGGGGGGAACGTGCCTGCGGGGACGGTGCAGACCATGTCGGTGGCGCCGGTGGGCATTGCCGCCTGCACCAACCCGGCCCCCTTCACCGGCGGCCGGGCGGCGGAGGGGGACGAGGCCCTGCGGGAGCGGGTCCTGGCTACCTACCGCCAGCTGCCCAATGGGACCAACAAGGCCTACTATGCCCAGCAGGCCCTGGGGGTGGAGGGGGTGACGGCGGTGACCGTCCTGCCCAAGGCCCGGGGGCTGGGCACGGTGGACGTGGTGGTCACCGGGCCCAACGGCCTGCCGGGGGAGGACCTGGTGGACCAGGTCCAGGCCGTCCTAGAGGCCCAGCGGGAGATCGCCGTGGACCTCCAGGTCCGGGCCCCCACGGCGGTGACGGTGAACCTGGTGCTGTCGGTGCAGCCCCAGGCGGGGCTGCTGCCGGGGCCGGTGCTGGCCCGGGTAGAGGAGGCCCTGGAGACCTGGTTTGACGGGACCATGCTGGGCCAGGACGTGCTGCTGGCCAGGATCGGCCAGCGCCTCTTCCAGGTGGAGGGGGTGGCCAACTATGCCATTGAGGGCCCCTCCGGCGACGTGTCCATCGACGAGGACGAGCTGCCGGTACTGGGAACCCTCTCGGTGGAGGAGATGTGACATGGGACATGCACAGCAACTGCGGGATCTGCTGGCCCCTCTGGGGGTCTACCGGTGGGAGGGGACCTTCCAGTGGGGGGAGCTGCAGAGCCAGGGGGCGGCCCTGGATCAGGTGGCGGAGGAATTGGCGGACACCCAGCAGGAGATGCACCTGGCCACCGCCCAGGGGGAGGGGCTGGACCGGATTTTGTCCCTCCTGGGCCGGGAGCGGGGGGAGGCGTCCGTGGAGGACCTGCGGGCCACCGCCGCTGCCCTGCTGCGGATTGGCGGAGGCAGCTTCACCCTGGCGGCCATGAACGACACCCTTCGGGGCTGCGGCCTGCCCGCCCGGGTGGAGGAGACGGGGGACCCCTTGAAGCTGAAGGTGATCTTCCCCCAGGCTGCGGGAATCCCCGCCGGGTTTGCCCAGGTCCAGGCCAGGGTGGAGGACATCCTGCCCTGCCACGTACAGGTGGAGTACCAGTTCGGGGAGGCAGAGTGATGGTCACGCCCCATCCCCCAAAGGGGGATGGGGCGTGACCATGGAAAGAGACACAAGTTCTGGTGCCCAAGTCACAGACCGGCCCCCAAACTTTGTGCAATAATTTACCTATCGAAGTCTTGACGGCAGAGGACGGCAAGACTATAATGTGGATGTTGTCCCCAAAGGGGCACAAGATGATGTGTTACCGTTTTGTAATAAGTACAAGATGTGACATCATGTGAAATCTTTTCAGCGAAGGAGAGTCGCTCTATGACCATCGTGCAGCAGATTCGGAAACGGGACGGAAGAGTGGTCCCCTTCCATGAAAATAAGATCGCGGATGCCATCAATAAGGCCTTTGCGGCCACCTATAAGCCCGGGTACGAGGAGACTGCTGCCAAGCTGGCCCATGAGGTGGCCTCTGTGCTGGAGGTGGAGGGGAAGGATTGCCCCGAGGTGGAGCACATCCAGGACATCGTGGAGCGGGTGCTGATGGACAACGGCTATGTCCAGACCGCCAAGGCCTATATCCTCTACCGCTCTGAGCGCAGCCGGGCCCGGGAGATGAACACCCGCCTCATGAAGATCTATGAGGACATCACCTTCTCCTCCGCCAAGGACAGCGACATCAAGCGGGAGAACGCCAACATCGACGGGGACACCGCCATGGGCACCATGCTCAAGTATGGCAGCGAGGGGTCCAAGCAGTTCTACCAGATGTTCGTCATGAAGCCCGAGCATGCCCGGGCCCACGCCAGCGGGGACATCCATATCCACGACATGGACTTTGCCCCCATGGGCACCACCACCTGCACCCAGATCGACCTGATCAAGCTCTTTGACGGGGGCTTTTCCACCGGCCACGGCACCCTGCGGGAGCCCAATGACATCGCTTCCTACACCGCCCTGGCCTGCATCGCCATTCAGTCCAACCAGAACGACCAGCATGGCGGGCAGTCCATCGTGAACTTCGACTACGCCATGGCCATCGGGGTGCGGAAGACCTTCAAGCGGATCTACCGCCAGAACTTGGCCCGGGCCGTGATGCTGCTGGAGGGGGAGAGCGACCCCGAGAGCGCCATCAAGGCCAACCTCCAGAAGATCGAGGCCGAGACCGGCCTGTACCCCAAACTGGAGGACTGCGAGGCCTACTTTGAAGCAGAGCTCCCCTTCCTGCTGGAGCACTACAGCCAGGACGAGGCGGAGATGCGCAAGTGCCAGAAGTTTGCCCACACCCGGGCCTGTAAGGAGACCGACCGGGCCACCTACCAGGCCATGGAGGCCCTCATTCACAACCTGAACACCATGCACTCCCGGGCCGGGGCCCAGACCCCCTTCTCCTCCATCAACTACGGCATGGACACCACCCCCGAGGGGCGGATGGCCATGAAGAACGTCCTGCTGGCCACCGAGGCCGGCCTGGGCAACGGGGAGACCCCCATCTTCCCCATCCAGATCTTCCGGGTGAAGGAAGGGGTCAACTACAACCCCGGGGAGCCCAACTATGACCTGTTCCAGCTGGCCATCCGGTGCTCGGCCAAGCGGCTGTTCCCCAACTTCTCCTTCCTCGATGCCCCCTTCAACCTGCAGTACTACAAGGAGGGCCACCCGGAGACCGAGATCGCCTACATGGGCTGCCGCACCCGGGTCATCGGCAATGTGGTGGACCCGGACCGGGAGATCTGCAACGGCCGGGGAAACCTCTCCTTCACCACCATCAACCTGCCCCGGTTGGGCATCAAGGCCAAGGGGGATTTGAACGCCTTCTTTGAAAGCCTGGACCATATGATTGACCTGTGCGTGGACCAGCTGCTGGAGCGGTTTGAGTTCCAGTGCCGGAAGAAAGTGAAGAACGCCCCCTTCCTCATGGGGCAAGGGGTGTGGATCGACTCGGACAAGCTGGACTGGGACGACGAGGTCCGGGAAGTCCTGAAGCACGGCACCCTGTCCGTGGGCTTCATCGGCCTGGCAGAGACCCTGAAGGTCCTCATCGGCGAGCACCACGGGGAGAGCGAGCGGGCCCGGGTGCTGGGGCTGGAGATCATCGGCCACATGCGGGCCCGGATGGACGAGGAGAGCAAGAAGCGCAACCTGAACTTCTCCCTGCTGGCCACCCCTGCCGAGGGGCTCTCCGGCCGGTTCGTGAAGATCGACAAGGAGAAGTACGGCGTCATCGAGGGGGTCACCGACCGGGAGTACTACACCAACTCCTTCCACGTGCCGGTATACTACCCCATCTCCGCCTATGACAAGATCGCCATTGAGGCCCCCTACCACGCCCTGACCAACGCCGGCCACATCAGCTACATCGAGATGGACGGCGACCCCACCGAGAACCTGGGCGCCTTCGAGCGGGTGATCCGCTGCATGAAGGAGAAGGGCATCGGCTACGGCTCGGTGAACCACCCGGTGGACCGGGACCCGGTGTGCGGCTTCTCCGGCATCATCGGGGACCAGTGCCCCGGCTGCGGACGCCATGAGGATGACGTGCCCTTTGAGCGGATTCGCCGGATCACCGGTTACCTGGTGGGCACCTTGGACCGCTTCAACAACGCCAAGCGAGCCGAGGAGCGGGACCGGGTGAAGCACAACGTTTGAGAGAAGCGCCCCCTCCCTCATTCGTGAATGAAATATTGCAAAAAAGAGACCTGAATTCTCAGGTCTCTTTTTTTCTGCAAGTTTTTCCGGCAAAAGAACTGCGGGACAGGGAAAAATTGGGAGGCTTTTCTGAAAAATCATCAAAAATGCAGGAAAAATCCCCGCAAATTCTTTGAAGCAGCTGGGGAAATGCTCTTGCAAAACGAGGGTTATGGGACTATAATTTATGTGATCCTATTTTCATAAGCACGGGGAAAATGAAAGATAAGATAAAAAAACTGTAAAAACGATAAGGAAATCCTCTTTGTCAAAGGAGTGAAAAGAATGACCGAGTTCAAATCAGGGGTCGATTTGTCCCTGATGGAGGGTGTGCTTCGCCAGTATCAGGATGACGACACCAGCCTGATCATGATCCTCCAGCAGGCACAGTCGATCTATGGTTACCTGCCCCAGGAAGTGATCTACCATGTGGCCGAGCGGACGGGAAACAGCCCGGCCAAGGTGATGGGGGTAGCCACTTTCTATAGCTATTTCCGGCTGAAACCCATGGGGACCTACCAGATCATGCTCTGCGACGGCACCGCCTGCCATGTGAATGGGTCGGAGCGGATCCGCACGGCCATCAGCCAGGAGCTGGGCATTGCCAACGGGGAGACCACCGAGGACGGCATGTTCACCCTCAACGAGGTGGCCTGCCTGGGCTGCTGCTCCCTGGCGCCGGTGATGATGATCAATGGCGAAACCTATGGCAACCTCACCCCGGAGAAGGCCATCAAGATCCTTCGGAAACTGCGCCAGCGGGAGTCTGGGGAGGGCATCCGTATCCTGGTGGGCCAGGGCAGCTGCGGCGTCTCCGCCGGGGCAACCCGGGTGGCCAAGGTGATCGCCGGGCACAAAACCGCCACCGACAGCTTTACCGTGGAGACCACCGGCTGCATCGGCATGTGCTATCTGGAGCCCATCGTGGACATCTACCAGGGTGACACACTCCTCCACCGCCTGGTGAAGGTGACGGAAACCGATGCCCTGGGCATCGTCCAGGCGGTGCGGAAGAACGACTTCTCCAAGCTGGAGGCCATGTTCATCAGCGACGAGGATGCCCGCTTCCTGAAGAAGCAGAAGCGGGTGGCCCTGCGCCACTGCGGCGTGGTGAACCCCACCAGCATCGACGATTACATCAACCACCAGGGCTACCAGGCCCTGGACAAGGCCCTGCGGATGGAGCCGGAGGCGGTCATCGAGGAGATCAAGGTCTCCGGCCTGGCCGGCCGGGGCGGCGCAGGCTTCCCCACCTGGTTTAAGTGGGACGCGGCCCGGAAGGCGGAAGGGGAGCACAAGCACCTGATCTGCAACGCCGACGAAGGGGACCCCGGCGCCTTCATGGACCGGGCGGTCATCGAGTCCGACCCCCACACCCTCATTGAGGGCATGCTCATTGGCGCCTATGCCATCGGGGCCAGCGACATGTATGTGTATATCCGGGCGGAGTACCCCCTGGCGGTGGAGCGGCTGAGCAAGGCCATCGAGCAGGCCCGCAGCCGGGGCCTGTTGGGGGAGAACATCCTGGGCACCGGCTTCTCCTGCGACCTGAACATCAAGATCGGCGCAGGCGCCTTTGTCTGCGGCGAGGAGACTGCCCTCATCGAGTCCATGGAGGGCAAGCGGGGCATGCCCCGGCTCAAGCCTCCCTTCCCCGCCCAGAAGGGCTATTTGGATGAGCCCTCCAACATCAACAACGTGGAGACCTTTGCCAACGTGGCCTGGATCATCCAGAACGGCGGCGCCGCCTTTGCCGCCATGGGCACGGAGAACTCCAAGGGCACCAAGGTCTTTGCCCTCACCGGTAAGGTCCAGCGGGGCGGTTTGGTGGAGGTGCCCATGGGCAACTCCCTGAAAGACGTCATCTTCGACATCGCCGGGGGCATCAAGGACGGCCGGCAGTATAAGGCCGTGCAGATGGGCGGCCCCTCCGGCGGCTGCATCCCCGCCTCCCTGATGGATACTCCCATTGACTACAAGGCCCTCTCTGCCACGGGCGCCATTATGGGTTCCGGCGGCATGGTGGTCATGGACGACAGCACCTGCATGGTGAACATTGCCCGGTTCTTCCTGGACTTCACCGCCCGGGAGTCCTGCGGCAAGTGTGTGCCCTGCCGCATCGGCACCACCCGGATGAAGGAAATCCTGGACCGGATCTGCGAGGGCAAGGGCCAGGAAGGGGACATCGAGCTGCTGGAGGAGCTGTGCGTAAGCATCAAGGACGGCGCCCTCTGCGGCCTGGGCCAGACGGCCCCCAACCCCGTCCTTACCACCATCCGCTATTTCCGGGACGAGTACGAGGCCCATATTCGGGACAAGAAATGTCCTGCCCACGAATGTTCCGCCCTGCTGACCATTTCCATCGACCCCGCCAAGTGCACCGGCTGCACCGTCTGCGCCCGGAAGTGCCCGGTGGAGTGCATCAGCGGGGAGCGGAAAGAGCCCCACGTCATCAATCAGAGTGCCTGTATCAAGTGTAAGCAGTGCGTCAGCTCCTGTAAGTTTGGCGCCATTGTGGTAGACTAAGAAGGGAGGGGACGACTATGAAACCGAGAATTAAGGTAACCATCAACGGCCAGGTCTGCACAGGCCGCGCCGGCCAGACCCTCCTGGAGATCGCGGAGCACAATGGCATTGCCATCCCCAACCTCTGCCACAACGGGGAACTCAAGCACTACGGCGGCTGCAGCCTCTGCGTGGTGGAGGCCGAGGGCAGCCCCAAGCTGCTGCGGGCCTGCTCCACCGAGGCCCAGGACGGCCAGGTGATTTATACGGAGTCCGAGCGGGTGGTGCGCACCCGCAAAACCAGCATCGAACTGCTGATGAGCGACCACGACGGGGACTGCCGCGGCCCCTGTGTCCTCAACTGCCCGGCCAGCGTGAATGCCCAGGGCTATATCCAGGCCATCGCCCGGGGGGACGATAAGGAGGCCGTGCGCATCCTCAAGGAGCGCCTGCCCATCCCTGCCTCCATTGGCCGGGTGTGCCCCCACCCCTGCGAGGGGGGCTGCCGCCGGCAGATGGTGGAGGAGCCCATTTCCATCTCCTATTTGAAATACTTCGCCGCAGACCGGGTCATCGCCCAGGGCGGCTACCTGCCCCCCAAGGCCGCAGCCACCGGCAAGCGGGTGGGCATCATCGGCGGCGGCCCCGGCGGCCTCACCGCGGCCTATTACCTGTCCCTGAAGGGCCACCGGGTGACCATCGTGGACGCCATGCCCAAGATGGGCGGCATGCTCCGCTACGGCATCCCCGAGTACCGCCTGCCCAAGCGCGTCCTGGACGAGGAGATCGACGAGATCGCCTCCCTGGGCGTGGAGATGAAGAACAACTTCCGCATCGGGGTGGACGCCACCTTCGAGGAATTTAAGAGCCGCTACGACGCCGTGGTGGTGGCCATCGGCGCCTGGTCCAGCATGCCCATCGGCTGCCCCGGAGAGGACCTGGACGGGGTCCTGGGGGGCATCGACTTCCTCCAGCGGGTGGCCCTGGGAGAGCGGCCGGACATTGGCGACAAGGTGGCCATTGTCGGCGGCGGCAACACCGCCATGGACGCCTGCCGCACCGCCGTCCGCCTGGGGGCCAAGGAGGTCTACGTGGTCTACCGCCGCACCGAGGCGGAGATGCCCGCCGAGCAGCTGGAGATCGACGAGGCCCGGGAAGAGGGCGTCATCTATAAGTTCCTCACCAACCCCGCCGAGATCGTGGGGGAGAACGGCAAGGTGAAGGAGATGAAGCTCCAGATCATGGAGCTGGGCGAGCCCGACGAGAGCGGCCGCCGCCGTCCCGTGCCGGTGGAGGGTAAGTTTGAGACCCTCCCCGTCACCTGCGTCATCAGCGCCATCGGCCAAAAGGCCAACGTGGCCGGGTTCGAGGGCATTGAGCTCAACCGCAAGGGCATCATCGCTGCCGACGAGACCAGCTACCGCACCTCCGTGGAGGGGGTCTTCGCCGTGGGCGATGCCACCAACCAGGGGGCTTCCATCGCCATTGAGGCCATCGGCGAGGCCCGCCGCTGCGCCAAGGTGGTGGACCTGTACCTCCACGGGGTCCAGGTGCCCTACCAGAAGACCTACCTGTCGGTGAAGAATGTCTCTCCGGAGTATTTCGCCGACTACATCAAGCTGCCCCGGGCTAAGATGCCCACCCGGCCGGCGGAGGAGCGCAAGCACGACTTCCAGGAGATCAACCTGGGCTTTTCCGAGGCCCAGGCCCGGGCAGAGGCGGCCCGCTGCCTGGACTGTGGCTGCCACGACTTTGCCGAATGTAAGCTCATCCGCTGCGCCAACCTCTATGAGCTTCAGCCGGAGCGGATCCAGCGGCTCAAGGGCGACGGCGAAGGGAAGGTCCACCCCAGCTACAAGGAGAAGCGCCTGGTGGCCATCGAGCGGGACCAGGGCAAGTGCATCCTCTGCGGCCAGTGCGTCCGCCTCTGCGACGAGGTGGTGGGCAAGGGCCTGCTGGGCATGGTGGGCCGTGGGTTCGACACGGTGATCCGCCCCGAGTTCCAGACCAGCGACGCCATCCGGGAGTGCGTGGACTGCCTCAAGTGCGCCGAGGCCTGCCCCACCGGCGCCCTGCGCATCCGGGAGAACGAGATCGAAGAGTAACCAGCCCCATCCTTTGACAAAGACCGGCGCCCCCGGCATGGGAACGGAAGTTCCTGTGCCGGGGGCGTTTTTGGATCGGGAAAGAGGGCAGCGGCCAAAGATTTCCCCTTGCATTTTGTGGGAAATTCCTCTAAACTTTGGTTAGCTCAGACTAACAAAGGAGGGATTCCTATGTCCTGTGAAGACCGGGGTGACACCCCATCGGTTTGCCTGCAGGGAACCCCCTTCCGCCAAGGGGGGCCCAACCAGTACCACACGGAAACGGATGGGGGAACGGTGACCATCACAGAGTATAACGTCTTTCCTGGCATCTGGCTGGCCTTTCACGAGATTCGAGCCCTGTCCTTTTCTCCCCCGCCGGATTACCCGGCAGGGCTATTGGAGATCTCCCACTGTCAGCTGGGCCGGCTGGAATACCAGGCGGGGGACCGATGCTTCTTCCTGGGGATAGGGGACCTGTCCCTCCACCGCAGCAGCTGCCAATCGCTGTTTCGTTGCCCCACCGGGCGGTACACGGGCCTCTCTGTGGTCATCGACCCGGCCTTGGCGCCCTGGTGCACCACCTGCCTGCTGGGGGATGTGGAGGTGGACCTAACAGCCCTCTGCCAACGGTTCTCCGGGGGAGATGTGCCCTTTGTCCTCCGGGCGACGCCCCGGTTGGAACACGTTTTCTCAGAGCTCTATGCCGCACCGGAGGCGCTGCGCAAGGGATACTTGAAGGTAAAGGTGCTGGAACTTCTGCTCTTTCTCTCCAGTCTGGATCCCAGTCAGGCGCCAGGGGAGGGGAACAGCTGCACCCGGGACCAGGTGGAACTGGTGGAGAAGGTCTTCGCCTTCCTGGGGACTCACCGGGACCAGCGCTACACGGCAGAACAGTTGGCAGCGGCCTTTCACGTCTCCCCGGAGCATCTCCGGCGGAGCGTGAAACGTGTTTATGGCAAGCCGCTTTACCAATGTGTCCGCAATTATAAAATGGATCTGGCGGCCGTGGTGCTGCAACGTTCGAACCGGACGGTCACCGACATTGCCGGCGAGTTTGGCTACGACAACAGCAGCAAGTTCGCCGCTGCTTTTCGGGCGGCGTTGGGCTGCTCCCCGGCGGACTACCGCCGGAAGGCCCCCTCCGCCGGCCCCCCTGCCCCCTGGTTTGGAGCGAAAAACGAGTAGATTGGAGCGGTAACTCCCTTTGGGTGCGGCTATAATACATACCATCCTGTGTCCGGTATAGGGCACGTCTATTTTACCATAAAGTTAGCGAGGGCTAACCAACAAGGAGGTGCCTGCCATCAAGCGATACACAACGACCCTTCTCCTGGCGGTGGGACTGGTGTTTCTGTCTGTGATTTCCCTCTTTGTGGGGGTGATTGACCTGGACGTGCCCAGCCTGCTGTCTGGGAACTGGGACCAGTGGGAGATCTTCCTCCTCTCCCGGCTGCCCCGGCTGCTGGCCATCCTGTGCACCGGGGTGGGGATGAGCGTGGCGGGCCTGATCATGCAGCAGTTGTGCATGAATAAGTTCGTCTCTCCCACCACCGGGGCCACCATCTCCTCGGCCAAGTTCGGCATCCTGCTGGCCCTGCTGTTCATGCCCAACTCCACCCTGTGGAGCCGGGCCATCTTCGCCTTTGTGATGGCCACCCTGGGCACCTGGGTCTTCGTGTGGTTTATCCAGCGGATCCAGTTTAAGGACGTGGTGATGGTCCCCTTGGTGGGCATCATGTTCGGCAACGTCATCGGAGGAATCACCAATTACCTGGCCTATCAGTATGAGATGACCCAGGCCCTGTCCACCTGGGAGGTGGGTCACTTTTCCCTGGTGGTCCAGGGGCGGTATGAGTTGGTGTACCTCGCCGTGCCCATGGTGATTTTGGCCTTCCTCTTCGCCAACCACTTCAACATTGTGGGCATGGGGAAGGACTTTTCCCGGAACCTGGGGGTCCCCTACAACCTGGTGCTCTTTGGCGGCCTGACCATCGCGGCGATGATTACGGCTTCGGTGGTGGTTGTGGTGGGGGCCATCTCCTACATCGGCCTCATTGTGCCCAACGTGGTGGCCATGTTCAAGGGGGACCGGATCCGGGGCACCCTGGTGGACACCGCCCTCTTTGGGGCCATCTTCGTCCTGGGCTGTGATGTGATCGCCCGGACGGTGATCGCCCCCTATGAGCTGCCCATCGAGCTGGTGGTGGGGATCCTGGGGAGTGTGATCTTCATCGCCCTGCTGCTCTACCGTTTAAACCACGGCCGGAAGGCCGCGCGTCTGGGACCGGCCCACAGCGGAGGGTGCGCCGCCCCCCTGGCCCAGAGGGAGAGAGGAGGGACGCCGTGAAACCTGCCTTGGTGCGCCGAACCAACACGCGGAAACTGGTCATCCTGGCGGTGTTGGTGCTCCTGGCTTCGGTGGCCTACTTGACGGTGGACGTGAACCCCAAGTACCTCTCCTTTGCCATGGGGCTGCGGGTCCCCATGCTGCTGGTGATGTTGATCGCCGCCTTTGCCATCGGCGGGGCGTCCATTGTGTTCCAGTCCATCATCCACAACACCATCGTCACCCCCTGCCTGTTGGGGATGAACTCCCTGTATACGCTCATCCACACGGTGGTGGTCTTTTTGGCCGGGTCAGGGAGCATTCTGGCCACCAATGCCAACGCGGCCTTTGCGGTGGACCTGGGGATCATGGGGGTGACGGCCACGGTGATCTACAGCTACCTCTTTCAGAAGACCAAGTACAACGTGCTCTACGTGCTGCTCATCGGGACGGTGCTCACCTCCTTTTTCGGCAGCATCCAGTCCACCCTGACCCGGGTGATGGATCCCAACGAGTACGATTCCCTGCTCTCCACCTTGGTGGCCAGCTTCAGCAACGTCAACGGGGAGATCATCGTATTTGCCCTAGTGGTGCTGGCGGCGATCCTGTTCTTCCTCCGCCGGGACCTGGCCCTGCTGGATGTGCTCACCCTGAGCAAGGAGCAGGCCATCAACCTGGGGGTGGATTATGACCGGAGCCTCCGCCGGCTGCTGCTGGGGGTCACCCTGGCCATCGCTGTGGCCACGGCGGTGGTGGGGCCCATCTCCTTCATGGGGCTCATCGTGGCCAACCTCTCCCGGCAGCTGCTGAGAACCTATCGCCACACCCAACTGGTGGCGGGGTCGGTGCTCTTCGGGATGGTCATCCTGGTGGCGGGGCAGCTCCTGGTGGAGCATGTGTACCACTACGCCATCCCCATCAGCGTATTCATCACCGTGGGGGGCGGCATCTATTTCCTCTATCTGCTGCTGACCAGAAGGAGTGTGTAAGCCATGCATGTCTCAGACCTCACCAAGCAATACGACGGCAAACGGGTGGTGGACGGGGTGTCTTTTTCCATCCCCAAGGGGAAGGTCCTCTCCCTCATCGGCCCCAACGGGGCGGGGAAGTCCACGGTGATGGGGATGCTGTCCCGGCTCATCGCCCGGGACAGCGGCCTGGTGGACTTTGCCGGGCGGGACATTGCCCAATGGAAGAGCAAGGAGCTGGCCAAGCGCCTGGCCATCCTCACCCAGAGCAACCACATCGAGATGAAGCTCACCGTCCGGGAGCTGGTGACCTTCGGCCGCTTCCCTTACTCCGGCAGCCGGGTCACCCAGGAGGACCAAGCCATCATCGACCAGGCCATCGCCTACATGGAACTGGAGGACTTTCAGGACCGCTTCCTGGACGAGCTCTCCGGCGGCCAGCGCCAGCGGGCCATGATCGCCATGGTCATCGCCCAGGACACGGAATATGTCCTGCTGGATGAGCCCACCAATAACCTGGACATCTACCATGCCACCAACATGATGAAGATTGTCCGCCGCCTGTGCGATGAGCTGGGCAAGACGGTGATCCTGGTCCTCCACGAGATCAATTACGCGGCCTTCTATTCCGACTACATCTGCGCCTTTGTAGATGGGAAGATCGCGCAATTCGGCACAGTAAAGGAGGTGATCACCCGGGAAAACCTGGCCCGGATCTACCATGTGGACTTCGAGATCCTGGAGATCCAGGGCAAGCCCCTGTCCATCTACTACTGACCGCCCCATCCACGGGAACCACAACACAGAAAAGGAGCTTTCCATGAGAAAAATCATCCCTTTGATCCTCTCGCTGGCCCTGGTGCTGGCCCTGGCCGCCTGCGGCAGCAACGACACCACCAGCGAGGCCACCACCGGAACCACAGCGGCGGAGGATACCTCCACCCCCACAGAGGTCACCATCACCAGCCTGAACGGCAACGGGGACCCCACGGACCTCACCGTCCCCTATGACCCTCAGCGCATCGCCATCCTGGACATGGCCAGCCTGGACATCCTGGATGCCCTGGGCCTGGGGGACCGGGTGGTGGGCACTGCCTCCACCAGCCTGGACTACCTCCAGAGCTACATCAACGACGAGGTGGAGAACTTGGGCACCATCAAGGAGGCGGACCTGGAAGCCGTCATGGCCTGTGAGCCTGATGTGATCTTCATCGGTGGCCGCCTGGCCAGTTCCTACGATTCCCTCAGCGAGATCGCCCCGGTGGTCTACCTGGCCACCGACACCGAAACCGGTGTGGTGGCCAGCGTGGAGAAGAACGCCCGGACCATCGCCTCCCTCTTCGGCCTGGAGGATCAGGTAGACCAGCTGATGGAGGGGTTTGACAGCCGCATCCAGGCCCTGGCTGCGGCCGCAGAGGGCCACACCGCCATTGTGGGCCTGGTGACCAGCGGCAGCTTCAACGTCTTGGGCAATGACGGCCGGTGCTCCATCATCGGCCGGGAGGTGGGTTACGAGAACATCGGCGTGGACGCGGAGATCGACACCTCCACCCACGGCAACGAGGCCTCCTTCGAGTTCATCGTGGAGAAGGACCCAGAATATATCTTCGTGCTGGACCGGGACGCTGCCATCCAGACAGAGGGGGCCCAACTGGCCCAGGAGGTCATGGAGAATGACCTGGTCAAGGGAACCCAGGCCTATCAGAATGGGAACATCGTCTACCTGGCCCACCCTGCTGTGTGGTACACGGCGGAGGGGGGGATCACGGCCCTGGACCTGATGCTGCAGGACCTGGAGAGCGAGTTGCTGGAGGAGTAATCCCGGCAGGGGAGAAGGGGGGCCGTTTCTTGCGGTTTGCTGTGTCTGCTGAGGACCTTTGCGCATCCTAACCGAAAAACAGTACACCAATCTTCCCGCAGCCGGTGCAGCCCAGGAACGCGCTGCCTCCCATGGCCCCTGTCCGAGGAAGGATGGCAAAGCCAGGCCCGTTCGGGGCCTGGCTTTGCTGTTTGACAGAGCGGGATCCGCAGCGGCTGGGGCCGTCCCCGCAAATTTACCGAAATTTACAAAGAAACGGGGCCGCATATCCTGTTTGCTTTTGGCCATGATAAGCACCAGAACGACGCAAGTTCGTTCTTGGAAAAGAAAGCATTCCTCATTTCACAGGAAACAGAAGGAGAAAAAAGATATGGCAAGCAACAAGTCTTCCAACAGCAACAAGATCATGGTTCCCCAGGCCCGCGCCGCAATGAACAAGTTCAAGATGGAAGCGGCCAACGAGGTGGGTGTGGATCTGAAGAAGGGCTACAACGGCTCTCTGACCACCAAGGAGGCCGGCTCTGTGGGCGGCCAGATGGTGAAGAAGATGATCCAGTCCTACGAGCAGGGGATGTCCAGCCAGGAGTAATCCCTCCCAGGCGGGTTCCTTGACAGGGATCGTCCCCGGGTGCGGCAGCCGCCGCGCCCGGGGGCGCTGTTTTTTTGTGTTCGGAAGCGTTGTGTTTTTCGACACCGCCCCCTATAATAGGGGTACCAAACACAAAGGAGATGCCTGCTATGTCGAACATTTGGCACGATATCAGCCCCGACCGCATCCAACCGGAGGATTTCGTGGCCGTCATCGAGATCCCCAAAGGCAGCAAGAAGAAGTACGAGCTGGACAAGGAGACCGGCCTCATCATCCTGGACCGGGTGCTCTACACCTCCACCCACTACCCCGCCAACTACGGCTTCATCCCCCGGACCTACGGCGACGACGGGGACCCCCTGGACGTGCTGGTGGTGTGCTCGGAGTCCATCGACCCCATGACCCTGGTGCGCTGTTACCCCATTGGATACATCTCCATGCTGGACGGGGGAAAGAACGACGAGAAGATCATCGCCATCCCCTTCTCCGACCCCACCTACAACAACGTCCAGGACCTGATGGACCTGCCCCCCCACCTCTTTGATGAGATGGCTCACTTCTTCTCCGTCTACAAGGCCCTGGAGGGCAAGGAGACCGTGGCCAAGGACGTCAACGACCGGGCCGCCGCTGTGGAGGTCATCCGCAAGGCCATGGAGCACTATGCCGAGTGCTTTCTAGGCGGACCCAAGGCCAAGGAGGAATTGAAGAAGTCGCCGGCGTGGTCCGGCGGTGAGGAGGAGCCGATGTAACCCCCCGCCGTCCGCTGGCCTGACAGAGATCCCGGACAACGTAAATCCGCCCCTGAGGAGGTCTCCCAGGGGCGGATTTTTGTGGGAACGCTGGAAAAAGGCAAGCCCCTTGGGAATCCCAAGGGGCTTGCGGGGTGTACCGGTTCAGCAAGGGGGCTGAACGAGGTACGGGGGGTGGGGTGGATTAGTAGATGACGGCTTCCAGAGTGTTGTCGGCCGAATCAATTACCACGTTGATGGTGTCACCCTTGACGATGTTGGCAATGCTATCAGCCTCGCCGCTCACAGGGATGTACACGGTGTCGCTGTCCACATAGTAGTTGGCAGTATTGCGACCAACAGTCAGCTTGATGATGCCGAGGTTGTCCAGCTTGGCAGCCACAGTAGCGGCAACAGCAACATCCTCGTCCTTCACACCAACCAGAGTGGTGCCGTCAATGATCAGCTGGTGAATGTCACCCTCCTCCAGGTGGCTATAGAACCATCTGAGTTCGGGGTCATTCTCATAGGAGAAGGGCTCGGTAGTCAGAGTGACTTCCTCGCCGTCAGGCAGGATCACATCGACGGTGACAACATAGCCCTCAGCAGTGGTGCGGACGGCGTTGCCAGACACGTAGGCATAGACCAGTGTCTCAGCAGGATCGTTGCCTACGCTGACATAGCCCAGATCCACAGTGGGGGTGCCGTGAGCAACCTTAGCGGTAGCACCGGTGAAAGCCCAGTTGATGTCGGCAGGATCCACGTTCTCCAGGTCGGAGCCCTTCACAACACTGTAGCTGTCCAGGTTGTAGTTGTACACGAAGATAGCAGCGTCATCCTCGATGTTGTAAGTAGTGCCGTTGTTGGTCATGTCCTTGAAATAACCACCAGCGGTGTTGGTACCATACATATTCTGCTCACCGACATTGTTATCCCAAGCAATCTTGCTGTCATGCCAATCGGAGGTCACATAGTAGTAATAATCACCGGCAGGGGTCTGCATGTTCGGGCTACCAACAATCATATCACCAGTTCCGGGAACAGCAGTGGGTTCGGCGGTGTACTTATCATCACTGGGCAGGTCCGGAGTATTGTTGTTATCTACGGAGATAGTGTACTCAACTTCACCGGAAATTGGTTTATCAAGATGGACGATCAGATTATACTTGCCCGCCGAGGCAGTATTCCCAACATACTTATAGCTGTAGGTGAAGTATCCAGGCTGATAATCGACAATTTCCACGTCCTTATTCAGGGTGGCGCCATCCTTATAAGCCTGCTGGATGTCGAAGTTGGTCACTTCGCTGTTGGCAGTGAAGGTGCCATAAGGCACAGCGATCAGCTCATAGTCGCCGTCCAGGTTCACACGATAGGTGTACAGAGAGCCAACTTCGGGGCCAACGCGCTGGTCGTTCAGGGAGACATAGACGTCCACGGTGTCGGTGGTGCCGTCGGTTTTCAGGATATTAGTCTCCCACACCTTATCCACGCCATGAGGATTGGCAGCGGTCTTGGTGACGAGGACATACTCGCTGGTTACAGGAGCAATGCTGTTGCCGTCTACGATGAACAGATAGCCGTTGACCTCCACGAAGGCATAGGTCTCACCCAGGGAGATGCTAGAGACGGGGTTGACCCAATCCAGCAGGGTGCCGTTGTACTCGGTGTCACCCAGGGTGATCATCCGGTCGGCGGTGTTCAGGCTGTTGGCCACGCCAGACTGGATGTCCAGAACGGTGTAGGTGTCAATGCCGGTGGCAGTGTACTGGGCGGGAGTGCCCATCACATAGCCTTCCTCGGCCACGGTGCCGTTGACGATGACGTCGTCATACTCCACGATGTTGGAGCCGGTGGCGTTGTTGGCGTTGATGTTGGAGAAGTGGATGCCCAGATCGAACATCAGGCCACGGTCCTGAGCCCAGACAGCACTGTCGTTGTCTACCACCATGCTGGCGTCGTTGGTCTTGATGACGTTGGTCCGGAAGGAATCGGTCAGGGTAAGGTCGGTCTTCAGCACGACGTAAGGATAGACAACGATGACGTCGATGTCGCCGCCGCCGTCCTGGTCGATGGCGCGGAAGGAGTACTGGTCAAAGATGGTGTGTCTGGCACCAGCGCCGGGGAAGCCCCAGAAGCCCTGCTCGTTGTACTGGTTGTAACCACAAGCAATGCTCCAGAAGTTGTCCCAATCCTTGGCGGTGTTGTCCAGGGTGTACTTTGCACCATCCACAACGATGGTGTTGAAGTGATCGTTGCGCAGGCCGCTGATATCGCCCACAACGCCTTCCACCACGGTGCCGCCTTCGTTCACGCGGATCATCATGGCGCTGTCATCCTTGTGCAGCACGGTGACATTCATAGCGAACAGGTCGGAGTAATCAGTGGTGCTTTCCACGGTGTAGGCAGTGCCATTGTCCGCGGCGCTGCTGTCCACAGGCTGGATGGTATAGGTGTAGTTCTTGGTATCCTGATTGTAGCGGATGCCTTCCATGATGCCAGTGTCAACGCGAGCACCATACACCTTCTCCAGCAGAGTGGTATCCTGGATGTCGATGGCACCGGTGCTGTCGGTCAGATAGATCACGGTGTTGGCCTGGAGGGCGTTCCAGATCATCTGGGCAGCGTTGTCACGGCTCAGGGGAGCGGACATGTCGATGGTCTCGATGCCTGCATACAGGCCG
>OGXS01000972.1_pt1 | contig 21985 bp, 15 predicted proteins | sample 1576371 | NCBI WGS metagenome assembly OGXS01 (sample SAMEA3541475, study PRJEB24748) | human gut metagenome | biome: human gut; feature: human-associated habitat; material: faeces | place: China | collected 2012
CAGCCTACACCCTGCAGGAGATCCTCACCGTCAAGTCCGACGATGTCACCGGCCGTGTGAAGACCTACGAGGCCATCGTCAAGGGCCACAACGTGCCCAAGCCCGGCATCCCCGAGTCCTTCAAGGTGCTGGTGAAGGAGCTGCAGGCCCTGTGCCTGGACATCAAGGTGCTGGACGCCCAGGGCGAGGAGATCGAACTGCGGGACGACGAGGAAGACACCTATCAGAACATCAACCAGATCCGGGACGACGATTACCAGCCCTATCGGGAGGATGCAGACGCCCAGTTCTCCGCGGCAGGCTACACCATCAAGGAATCCAGCGACGACGATGACCTCTCCGTAGGGGACGCGGTGGACGACAGCGCAGACGACTACGGCGATGACAGTTATGACGAATAAAAGGGAGGACGATGGATATGAGTTATGCTGAGTTTGACGCCATTCGTATTGGTATCGCTTCCCCGGAACAGATCCGCGAGTGGTCCTACGGCGAGGTCAAAAAGCCGGAGACCATCAACTACCGCACCCTGAAACCCGAGCGGGACGGCCTGTTCTGTGAACGCATCTTTGGCCCCACCAAGGACTGGGAGTGCCACTGCGGCAAGTATAAAAAGATCCGCTATAAGGGCAAGATCTGCGACCGCTGCGGCGTGGAGGTCACCCGGGCCAGCGTCCGCCGGGAGCGGATGGGCCACATTGAGCTGGCCGCCCCGGTGTCCCACATTTGGTACTTTAAGGGGATCCCCTCCCGGATGGGTCTGCTGCTGGACCTGTCCCCCCGGATCCTGGAAAAGGTCCTCTACTTTGCCGCCTACATCGTCACCGACCCCGGTTACGCCCCCCTGGTGAAGAACCAGATCCTCTCGGAAAAGGAGTACCGGGACCTGCGGGAGAAGTATGAGGACGATTTCGACGCCGGCATGGGCGCCGAGGCTGTGAAGAAGCTCCTGGCCGACATCGACCTGGAGGCCCTGTCCGTCCAGCTCCGGGAGGAGCTCCAGCACGCTTCCGGCCAGAAGAAGGCCCGGATCGTCAAGCGCCTGGAAGTGGTGGACGCCTTCCGCCTGTCCGGCAACCGGCCCGAGTGGATGATCATCGACGTGCTGCCGGTGATCCCTCCGGAGATCCGCCCCATGGTCCAGCTGGACGGCGGGCGCTTCGCCACCTCGGACCTCAACGACCTCTACCGCCGGGTCATCAACCGGAACAACCGCCTCAAGCGGCTCATCCAGCTCACCGCCCCGGACATCATCATCCGCAACGAGAAGCGGATGCTCCAGGAGGCCGTGGACGCCCTCATTGACAACGGCCGCCGGGGCCGCGCCGTCACCGGCGCCAACAACCGCGCCCTCAAGAGCCTGTCCGACATGCTCAAGGGCAAGCAGGGCCGCTTCCGCCAGAACCTGCTGGGCAAGCGCGTGGACTACTCCGGCCGTTCCGTCATCGTGGTGGGCCCGGAACTGAAAATTTACCAGTGCGGCCTGCCCAAGGAGATGGCCATTGAGCTCTTCCGCCCCTTCGTTATGAAGAAGCTGGTGGAGGACGGCCTGGCCAACAACATCAAGTCCGCCAAAAAGATGGTGGACCGGGGCCGGGCCGAGGTCTGGGACGCCCTGGACTTCATCATCAAGGAGCACCCCGTGATGCTCAACCGCGCCCCCACCCTCCACCGCCTGGGCATCCAGGCCTTCGAGCCGGTGCTGGTAGAGGGCCGGGCCATCAAGCTCCACCCCCTGGTGTGTACCGCCTTCAACGCCGACTTCGACGGCGACCAGATGGCCGTCCACGTCCCCCTGTCCGCGGAGGCCCAGGCCGAGGCCCGCATCCTGATGCTCTCTGCCAATAACCTCCTGCGGCCCCAGGACGGCGGCCCCGTCACCGTGCCCACCCAGGACATGGTGCTGGGCTCCTACTACCTCACCTACGAGAAGGACGCCCCCGCCGACCCCGCCTATATCTACCCCACCCAGGAGGCCGCCCTGGCCGCCCTGGACCGGGAGGAGATCAGCGAGAGCGACCACATTTGGCTGGAAACTCCCGACCGCATCCTGCCCACCTCTGGCTATGAGGTCCGCCGGGCCGCTGCCGCAGGGGAGGAACCCAAGGAGGTCCTCCACGCCTTTGCCAGCCCCGGGGAGGCCCGCCTGGCCTACGACGAAGGGGAGCTGGAGCTCCACGTCCCCATCCTGGTGCGGATGAGCGCCACCGTGAACGGGGAGGAGCGCCATAAGCTGGTGCGCACCACCGTGGGCCGCCTGATCTTCAACGAGGGCATCCCCCAGGACCTGGGCTTCGTCAACCGGGAGGACCCGGAGGAGTGCTTCGAGCCCGAGATCAACTTCGTCTGCGGCAAGAAGCAGCTGGGTAAGATCATCGACAAGTGCATCCTCCACCACGGCTTCACCCAGTCGGCGGAGGTGCTGGACATCATCAAGGCCCGGGGTTACCATTACTCCACCCTGGGCTCCCTGACGGTCTCCATCTACGATATGACCGTCCCCCAGAAGAAGTACCCCCTGATCCAGAACACGGAGCAGGAGATCGTCAAAATCGAGAACCAGTTCAAGCGCGGTTTCCTCACCAACGACGAGCGGTACCGCCTGGTGGTCAAGGCCTGGGAGCAGACCACCAAGGACGTCACCGAGGCCCTCCAGGCCGGGTTGGACCGGTACAACCCCATCTTCATGATGGCCGACTCCGGCGCCCGTGGCTCCATGGCCCAGATCCGTCAGCTGGCCGGCATGCGCGGCCTGATGGCCGACACCTCCGGCCGCACCATCGAGATCCCCATCAAGGCCAACTTCCGTGAGGGCCTGTCTGTTCTGGAGTACTTCATCTCCTCCAGAGGCGCCCGGAAGGGCCTGGCCGATACCGCCCTGCGAACCGCCGACTCCGGTTACCTCACCCGCCGTCTGGTGGACGTGTCCCAGGAAGTCATCATCCGGGAGCACGACTGCGGCACCACCGAGGGCATCACCGTCCGGGAGATCAGCGAGAACGGCCAGGTCATCGAGACCTTCGCCGAGCGCCTGAAGGGCCGCTACCCCGTGGAGGACGTGGTGGACCCGGAGACCGGGGAAGTGATCTTCACCAAGGACCACATGCTCTCCCTGGAGGACGCCGCCGTGCTGGAGAGCCGGGGCATCCACAGCCTGAAGATCCGCTCCGTCCTCACCTGCCGGGCCCGGAACGGGGTCTGCTCCCGGTGCTACGGCATGAACCTGGCCATCGGCGAACCCGTGGGCGAGGGCGAGGCCGTGGGCATCATCGCCGCCCAGTCCATCGGCGAACCGGGCACCCAGCTGACCATGCGTACCTTCCACACCGGCGGCGTGGCCGGGGGCGACATCACCCAAGGTTTGCCCCGTGTTGAGGAGCTCTTCGAGGCCCGCAAGCCCAAGAAGATGGCCCAGCTGGCCGAGATCAGCGGCCGGGTCACCATGGAGGAGAGCAAGCGGATCACCATCTGCAACGTCACCATCACCGCCGACGACGGGGAAGTGGTCTCCTACGCCCTGCCCTACAGCGCCGGCATCCGCTGCAAGGACGGCGACTGGGTGGAGAAGGGCGACCAGCTCACCGAGGGCGCCCTGTCCCCCCACGAGGTGCTGCGGATCCGCGGCGTCTCTGCCGTCCACGACTACCTGATCCAGGAAGTCCAGAAGCCCTACCGTCAGCAGGGCGTGGATATCAACGACAAGCACATTGAGATCATCGTCCGCCAGATGATGCGGAAGGTCCGGGTGGAGGATCCCGGCGACTCCCAGCTCCTCTCCGGGGCTACGGTGGAGGTCACCGAGTATCTGGATGCCCAGGCCGCCGTCCAGGCCCGCATCGACGCAGGGGAGACCCACGAGGATGGCAGCGAGCTGGTGATCCCCACCGCCACCACCCTGCTCATGGGTATCACCAAGGCCTCTCTGGCCACGGACTCCTTCCTGTCCGCCGCCTCCTTCCAGGAGACCACCAAGGTCCTCACCGAGGCCGCCATCAAGGGCAAGGTGGACCACCTCATCGGCCTGAAGGAGAACGTCATCATCGGCAAGCTCATCCCCGCCGGGTCTGGCCTGTCCATGTACCGCCAGGTCAACCCCCGGGAGGAGGAGACGGAGGCCCCCCGCAACGGCTATGCCGCCGTGGCAGCCGCCGTCCAGGACCAGGAGGCCGCCCCCGCCGACAGCGAGGCGGAGGACGCCTTCGAGGAAGGCGCCATCCTGCCCGATGCCGGGGAGGAGGACGAAGTCCTCTCCATCACCTTGGACAACTGATCCCTCTGGCAGTTTCCCAACGGCCGCGGACCCTTCCGCGGCCGTTGTTTGTCAAAAAATGGCCTGCCATTTCGTGCGTTTCCCCCCTACTATTTCCGGGAGGAATCTGCTATAATAAACAGCAACGACCCAACAAAACGAGGGAGGGATCCCATGGAGCCCCTGCACGCATTGCAGACCAAACTGAAGCAGTACCTGCCCCAGCTGGACCTCCGGGTGGCGGAACCCATGGCCAAACACACCACCTTCCGGGGGGGCGGCCCCGCGGCCCTGCTGGCCCTGCCCAAAGGGGAGGGGGAGGTCCGCCAGATCCTCCAACTGGCCCACCAGATGGGGGTGGCTCCCTTCTTCCTGGGGAAGGGCTCCAACCTCCTGGTGGCCGACGAAGGGGTGGACCGGTTCCTGGTTAAACTCCCCGGGGGCCTCACCCGGCTGGAGCGGGAGGGGGAGACCGGCCTGTATGTGGGCAGCGGCGTCACCCTGGCCCAGGCGGCCACCTTCGCCGCCCAGGCGGGGCTGTCCGGCCTGGAGTTTGCCCACGGCATCCCCGGCAGCCTGGGGGGCGGCGTGTTCATGAACGCCGGCGCCTACGACGGCGAGATGGCCCAGGTCATCGCATGGGTGGACTGCCTGGACGAGACCGGCGCCCCCCACCGCCTGGCCGGGGCCGACCTGGCCCTGGGCTACCGCACCAGCTGCTTTGCCCAGCGGCCCTGGCTGATCACCGGAGCCCGCCTCACCCTGACCCCCGGGGACCCCGCCGCCATCCGGGCCAAAATGGCCGACCTGGCCCAGCGCCGCCGGGCCAAGCAGCCCCTGGAGTACCCCAGCGCCGGCTCCACCTTCAAGCGCCCCCCCGGCCACTTTGCCGGGGGCCTCATTGAGCAGTGCGGCCTGAAGGGGTACCAGATCGGCGGGGCCCAGGTGTCGGAGAAGCACGCGGGCTTCGTCATCAACACCGGCGGGGCCACCTGCCAGGATATTTTGGATCTCATCCACCACGTCCGCCAGGTGGTGCGGGACCAGACCGGCGTCCTGCTGGAGCCGGAGGTCCGCCTTCTGGGCGCCGCCTTCCGAGAACCCTAACGCAAAGGAGAATGGAACCATGAACGACCGCTTTTTCGTACTCATCTACGGCACCAGCATCAAAGGGAAAGACTTCACCCACTTTTCCAGCTACCACAACGTCCAGGACGTGGTGGACCTGGTGAGGGACTGGCTGGAACGGTTCTGCGGGATGGACTGCTACACCCCCCAGGAGGAGGCCGCCCTCCGCGCCGCCAACGGCGGGGAACTGCCGGAAACCGCCTTCCTCTGCCCCGAGGTCACCACCCCGGCGGAACTGGCCCGCTACAACGGCTTTTACAACTACGAGAGCCTGGGGCAGTTCAACCTCTTCCTCACCCCGGTGTATGACACCCTTACCGCCAAGCAGTTCCGGGTGGGCATGAACCGGGAGTTCGGCATCGACAAGGACTTCAGCGCCCCGGCCGAGCGCCTCTGGGCCCACCTGGACGACTTTGTCAACTCCTTCTCCGACCCCGACCTGGACTATACCGAGGCCGAGGAGGACATCCGCAACTTCCTGGTCCGGGGCGGCTTTGCCCTCTTTAACGACGAGGCCCCCGGCCGGCAGGAGATCTTCGTGATCCCCGAAGGCGGCTTTGCCCCCATCGACGACCCCACGGTGTAAAACCCGCCAGCCCCGGGTGGCGTTCAGCCGCCCGGGGCATTTTTGTGTAACTTTTTGCCCCATTTGCCCCCGGGAAGGGGAAACACACCTTGCAAGAACCCCAAAACTCCAGTACACTGGAGAGCGGAGAAACAACCCCATGCAGCCAAAGAGGCATATGCCTCTTTTCCGTTGGAGCTTCCAACGGAAAAGACACTCTGCCTGGGCTAGGAAGGAGAACCCCATGACTTTTCGAAAACGACGTATTTTAGCGGCCTTACTGGCCCTGGCCCTGTGCCTGTCGCTGCTCCCGATGAGCGCGCTGGCGGCGGGGGCAGACGCTTTGGGAGAAACAGGCCCAGAGGAGGCCGTCTGCACCTGCACGGTGCCCTGTACAGAGGGAGGCATGAACACAGCCTGCCCGGTCTGCGGCGCCGAAGGGGCAGCGCCGGAGGGCTGCGGCCAATCCCTGCCCCAGGGCAGCGGAGAAGCGAAGACCCAGCCCCTGGCCAATGACGGGATCAGCTTGCTATCAACGCAGGAGGATGTTTCCTATATAGATCCAACGGAGGAGCAAACGGCGCAGACCTGCAACAGCGCTACGGAGGTTACTGCCGATGACACGACGTGGGGCGATGATAATAACGATGGCTGGTACGTTGTAAACGGCAACGTGACCATCGGTCAGCGCGTCACCGTCATCGGTGATGTGCATCTCATCCTCACGGACGGTGCATCGTTAGACGCAGCACAGGGCGTCAACGTTGGTGCGGGCAACAGCCTGACCATCTATGGACAGTCCGACGGTACAGGTGAGTTATATGCAAACTATAACAACGGCAGCCGCGGAATGCTCCAAAATGCTTCCGCAGGAATTGGCAGCAATGAATTTGAAGGCTGCGGTACAATCACCATCAATGGCGGTCGCATATTTGCATGTGGAGGTGTTGTTGGTATTTCGGCCGGTGCCGGAATTGGCTGTGGTTGGAATCCAGCGGCGATTTGGGGAACTGGAAGCATAACGATCAATGGCGGTTGTGTGACTGCAAAGGGTGCTTCAGCAAGCTACGGCGGCGGTGCGGGCATTGGTGGGGCTGGAAACTCTGGGAGCATCAGTAGCGTTACGATTACCGGAGGCGTTATAGTTGCGGAGGGTGGATCAAATGGCGCGGCAGGTATCGGCGGCGGTGGCCACGATGGCAAATTAGATAGTATTTCCATAACGGGCGGCTGGATACAGGCGACGGGACATGGGAGGAATGGCAACGACAACAACGGGAATGCCAACGCAATCGGCGGCGGCGCAGGTAAGAATCCTGCTGATACCTCAAAATTCAGCAACACCGTCATCCTTGACGGGCACACAAAGACTGGAACGGTATATGGCAGTGCATCGATTGAAGAGAATGCGGAAATTCCCGAGGGCTATACCCTTACCATCGAAAGCGGCAAGACGCTGACCATACCAGCGGACGGCACCCTCATCAACAACGGCACAATTCAGAACAACGGCACAATTTTTTGCTATGGCACCATCAACGGCAATGTTGTCGGCGACGTGCGCTATCCCAGCGGGGTGACAGTGACGTTCAGCGGTGAAGGCGTGAATACTAGCGCTGCCTCTTATGGCTCCACCATTGCCATCACGGCCACTATGACAAAGCAAACCGCTACAAACGCCCTGACAGCGGCTGAGGGAACGGTGGACTTCTGGCTTGGCGCAGTGGATACCGGCACAGAGTTGGGGTCTGCCAACGTCACAAGCAGCGGGGGCACCTATACCGCCACGCTGACAATGAATGATGAGATGTGGGCTAAGGGCTTCCAAATCGGAAGCAACACCATCACCGCCGACTTCGGCGGCGTGGCGGACACCTCCGGCGACGGCCTGCTGCCCAGCACCGGTACCGCCACGCTCACCGTCACCAAGGGCAATCAGACCGCCCCCACAGCCCCCACTATGTCCAGCCGAACGACCAACAGCGTTACACTGAACGCTATTTCCAGCGCCGGACAGGGCGCTGTCCAGTATGGCTATGTACAGGGCGATAACGGAACGCCGAATAACTGGCAGGACAACACGACATTCAACGGTTTGTCCGCAGGTACGACTTACACCTTCTATGCCCGCTACGCCGGGAACGATTACTATGAACCATCCCCGGTCAGCACCGGCACAAGCATCGTTACGCTGGGCGCAGAAGGTGGAGATACCCTCGCCGATGGAGAGACCATTACCACCGGGGACGGTACGACAATTAAAAACGATGGCGAAGCGATTATCATCACTCCTCCGGGAGGGAGCGACCCCACCACAACGATTACGCCTGATACCGGTGTGACTGTCAACACCGATGAGAATACCGTCAACGTCCCCGGCGGCTCCACCGTGACCACCGGAGATGGCCCGAGCATCACCGTTGGTGAGGGCGGCGCCACCGTCGGCACGGACGGCGGCGTAACCCTGCCAGATGGTGGCAGCGCCACCATCGGCAGCGGCGACGATACCACGACAATCACAACCCCCGGCGGCGGCACAATCGATCCCGACACCGGCGCAGTCACGCCGGATGAAGGCGGCAGCGTCGTTATTGGCAGCGGAGAAGATACAACCACCATCACCCCGCCCAGCGGCCAGCCCGTCACACCCAACGAGGACGGTACCATCACCGTCCCCGGCGGCTCCACCGTCCAAACCGGCGACGGCCCCGAAATGACCCTGCCCGGCGGCGGCACGGTCGACCCCGACACCGGCGCAATTACGCCGGATGAAGGCGGCAGCGTTGTCATAGACACCGGCGACGGCACGACCACCATCACCCCGCCCAGCGGCCAGCCCGTCACGCCCAACGACGACGGCTCCGTCACCATCCCCGGCGGCTCTACCGTGACCGGCAGCGACGGGGAGAGCGTCACCATCCCGCCCGAGGGCGGCACCCTCCAGCCCGGCGGGGAAGTGAAGTACACCGTGACCGTCACCTTCGACAGCCAGGGCGGCAGCCAGGTGCCCAGCCAGGACATCACGGTGGGCGAGCCTGCCTCCCAGCCGGACGACCCCACCCGCACCGGCTACCGCTTCCTGGGCTGGTATACGGCAGCCACCGGCGGGGCACACTGGGACTTTACCCAGCCAGTGACGGGGGACCAGACCCTCTATGCCCAGTGGGCCTACCTTCCTCCCGCCAACCCCAACTATAAAATCACCATCGGAGACACAGAGAACGGCACCGTGACGGTGAACCCCACCGCCGCCAAGGAGGGCACCACCGTGACCATCACCCCCGTCCCCGGTGAGGGGTATCAGGTGGGCACCGTGTCGGTCACCGACCGCTTCGGCCAGGCCGTGGCCGTGGACCAGCAGGCCGACGGCACCTACACCTTCGTCATGCCAGACGGCCAGGTGACGGTGGAGGTCACCTTCCTCCAGGGCGAGGCCACGGACCTCCTCTTCTCCGACGTGACCGAGAGCGATTGGTTCTATGACGCAGTGACCTACGCCTATGAGAACGGCCTCATGGACGGGGTGGGGATGGGCCTGTTCGCCCCCAACAGCGAGACCACCCGGGCCCAGCTGGTGACCATCCTCCACCGCCTGGCCGGCCAGCCGGCGCCCAGCGGGGACAGCGGGTTCTCGGATGTGGAAACCGGCACCTGGTACACCGACGCGGTGGCCTGGGCCGCCCAGAACGGCATCGTCAACGGCGTCAGCGACACCCAGTTTGCCCCCGGGGACGACATCACCCGGGAGCAGCTGGCGGTGATCCTGTACCGGTATGCGACCTACCAGGGTTACGACGTCAGCCAGCGGGCCGACCTGTCCGGCTTTGTGGATGCCGGCACCATCAGCACCTATGCCCAGGAGGCCCTGTCCTGGGCCAACGCCCAGGGCCTGGTGCTGGGCTTTGAGGACGGCAGTCTGCGGCCCCAGGGCACTGCCTCCCGGGCCCAGATCGCCGCGGTGCTGATGCGGTTCCTGGCCGCCGTCCCCACAGAATGAGAACGGGGTTCTTCCCATGACAAAAGGGCTGGCAAGCACAGTGTGCTTGCCAGCCCTTGGCGTTTCTCAGGGGTCAGGGGGCGGCGGGGTACCGCTCCTCCAGCTGGCGGATCATCTCCGCCACGCAGCTCTCGTCGCAGGAGGGGAGGACCACATCCGCCGCCGCCCGGACGGCGGGGTAACTGTTGGCCGGGGCGAAGGACAGGGCGGACACCTGGAGCATGGGGATGTCGTTGAGCCCGTTGCCCACGCAGTAGATGTCCTGCCGCTTCACCTGGAGGTGGTTGGCCACCCACAGCACCGACAGGCCCTTGTTGGCCCCCTTGGCGGTGACCTCCAGCAGGTAGGGGTTGGAGAAGGTCACGTCGTAGTCCTCCGGCCACTGGGTGCGCACGTAGGTCTGCACCTGCTGGAGCATCCCCGGGTCGGGGTGCTGGAGGATCACCTTGATCCACGGCACGGGCATGGCCTCGATGGCCCGGGGCACCCCGGTGAGGTGGCACCGGGTCAGGTGGTGGCGGGTGACCTCATTGGCCCGGAAGGTGAACACCTCGTCCTGGTGGTAGGCCTCAAACCCCACCTGGGGAAAGGCCCGGCACACCTGGGCCAGGTGCCGGGGGGCCAGGGGGGGCAGGTGCTTGAGCCACAAACTCTTTTCCGTGGCAAAGTCATAGATGGAGGCGCCGTTGGAGAGGATCACCGGGGCGTTCACCGGCAGCCGCTCCTTCTCCATCTGGATGGCGAAGTTGATGTAGGACCGGCCTGTGGAGATGCAGAACTTGCCGCCTTCCGCCACGAAGTACTCGATGGCCTGGCGGTTCTCCGGGGAGATGGTGGCGTTGGTGCTATAGAGGGTGTCGTCATAATCTGTGGCCAGCAGAACGCCGCGAAATCTTCCCATGGGGCGGGTCTCCTTTCCTAGGGTGGGGTGGTGGAATCGTTTCATTCTATACCAGACGGGCACATCTTGTCAAGACGGCTTGGAAGTAGTCCGGCAGGGGACAGGAGAGGGTAATGCTCTCCCCCGTCCGGGGGTGGCGGAAGGTGAGCCGCCGGGCGTGGAGGCACTGGCCCGCCAGCTCCGGGAAGCCCTTGCGCACCCCGCCGTACACCGGGTCCCCCAGCACCGGGTGGCCCTGGGCGGCCATGTGGACCCGGATCTGGTGGGTGCGGCCGGTCTCCAGCCGGCACTGGAGGTGGGTGTACCCGGGGTACCGGGCCAGGACGGTCCAGTGGGTCACCGCGGGCCGGCCGCTGAGGTGGTTCACCGCCATCTTCTTCCGGTCGGTGGGGTGGCGGGCGATGGGGAGGGAGATCGTGCCCTGGTCCTCCCGGAGGTTGCCCACCACCACCGCCTCGTACTCCCGGTAGAGGCTGTGGTCCTGGAGCTGCTGGGCCAGGGCCAGGTGGGCCATGTCGTTCTTGGCGGCGATGATGAGGCCGCTGGTGTCCCGGTCAATCCGGTGGACGATCCCCGGCCGGAGCTGGCCGTTGATGCCGGAGAGGCTCTGGCCGCAGTGGTAGAGCAGGGCGTTGACCAGGGTGCCGTCGGGGTGGCCCGGGGCGGGGTGGACCACCAGCCCCACGGGCTTGTTCACCACGATGACGTCCCCGTCCTCGTACACCACGTCCAGGGGGATTTCTTGGGGCAGGATCTCCACCGGGGAGGGGTCGGGGATGCAGAGGGTGAGCACGTCCCCGGGCTGGAGGCGGTCGTTCTTCTTCAGGGCCTTGCCCCCCCGCAGGACCCGGCCCTCCTCCAGCAGCTTCTGGGCGGCGGAGCGGGTGAGGCCGTCCAGGGCGGCGGCCAGGAACTGGTCCGCCCGCTGGCCGGCGGTGCCGGCGGTGAGGGTGACGTTCATGGGTTCTCCTCCTCTTCCTTCTCCTCCTTCCATCCCTTGCCGAAGGCGAAGATCACGTGGAGGCACAGGAGGATGCCCCCCACCACCACGCCGATGTCCGCCACGTTGAAGATGGCGAAGTGGACGAAGGTGGTCTCAAACATGTCGGTGACAAAGCCAAGCAGCGCCCGGTCGATGAGGTTGCCCACGGCGCCCCCCAGCAGCAGGGCCAGGGACAGCATCCCCGACCAGTGGGGGAGGATCCGCTTGGCCATGGCCACCACCAGCCCCACCGACACCACCGCCGACAGGAGGGTGAGGACCCAAGTGTGCTCACTGAGCAGGGAGAAGGCCGCCCCGGTGTTCTGGACATAGGTCAGGTCCATCCCCGGGAGGAAGGGTACCGAGGCGTACAGGGGAATGTAGGTGCGCACCAGGTACTTCACCACCTGGTCCACCGCCACCCAGAGGGCGGAGAGGAGAAAGTAAAAAGGCATAACCATATCCTTTCTATCGGGAAACTGGGGCCGACGGCCCTTTCCGAGCCGTCTGCCGGCCTGGGGAAAAGAAGGCCCCCTTCTCAGGCCAGAGAAGGGGACCGGAGGGCACGGGTGGCCCCTTGGATGGGGTGTTTACACCAGGGACTGAATCACCTGGGCGCACCGGGGGCACAGGCCTTCGGCATTCACCGTGGGCAGCACCTTCCAGCAGCGCTGGCACTTGTCCCCGGCGGCGTTGGTCACAGCAGCCTGGATGCCCTCGCCTACGGTGACGGTCACCTGGGAGACGATGAGCAGGTCGGCCAGGGCCCCGGCGTCCATGGCCGCCAGGAAGGCGTCCTCGGCGGGGACGGTGAGGGCGATGTTGGCCTCCAGGCTCTTGCCGATCTTCTTCTCGGCCCGGGCGGTCTCCAGGGCGCCGTTGACCACGTCCCGGACCTGGATGATGGTCTCCCACTGGGCCATGGCGGCCTCGTCCAGGGCGTAGGCGGTGAAGGGCTGGTTCATGTCGTTGAAGACCACGTTCCGGCCGTCCACCCCTTCGGGGTGGGGCATGGCCTGCCAGATCTCGTCCCCGGTGAAGCAGAGGACGGGGGCCATGATCTTGGTCATGGTGTCCAGGATGAGGTACAGGGCGGTCTGGGCGGAGCGGCGGAGGAGGGAGTCCTTCCCCTCGCAGTAGAGGCGGTCCTTGATGATGTCCAGGTAGAAGTTGGACATGTCCACCACGCAGAAGTCGTTCACCGCGTGGGTGACCACGTTGAAGTCAAAGTCGTCATAGCCCTGGAAGCACTTCTGGATGAGGCCGTTGAGCCGGGTGATGGCCCAGCGGTCCAGGGCCTCCATCTCGTTGGGGGCCACCAGGTGGTTGGGGTCGAACCCGTCCAGGTTGCCCAGGCAGTACCGGGCGGTGTTGCGGAACTTCAGGTAGTTCTGGCTCAGCTGCTTGAAGATCTTTTCCGAGCAGCGCATGTCGGCGTGGTAGTCGGCGGAGGCGGACCACAGGCGGATGAGGTCGGCGCCGTACTTGTTCATGATGTCATAGGGGTCCACGCCGTTGCCCAGGGACTTGTGCATGGCCTTGCCTTCCCCGTCCACGGTCCAGCCGTGGGTGATGCAGGCCTTGAAGGGGGCCTGGGCCACGCCGGTGGAGCCCACAGCGGTGAGCAGGGCGGCCTGGAACCAGCCGCGGTACTGGTCCAGCCCCTCCATGTACACGTCGGCAGGCCAGAAGCCCTGGTCCTTCTTCATGGAGGCGAAGTGGGAGGAGCCGGAGTCAAACCACCCGTCCAGGGTGTCCTCCTCCTTGGTGAAGCCGTTGGCCTTGCCGCAGTGGGGGCAGGTGAAACCGGCGGGGAGGATGTCGGCGGCCTCCTTGGCAAACCAGGCGTTGGACCCTTCGGCAGCGAAGAGGTCGGAGATCACCTGGATGGTCTCGTCGGTGACGATGGGCTTGCCGCAGTCCTTGCAGTAGAACACGGGGATGGGCAGGCCCCACCGGCGCTGGCGGGAGATGCACCAGTCGGTGCGCTCCCGGACCATGGCCTTCATCCGGTCCAGGCCCCAGGCGGGGACCCAGCGGACCTCGTCGCAGGCGGCGCAGGCCTCGTCCTTGAAGGTCTCCACGGAGCAGAACCACTGGGGGGTGGCCCGGAAGATGATGGGCTTCTTACACCGCCAGCAGTGGGGGTAGGAGTGGACAATCTCCTCCGAGGCGAAGAGAACGCCGGAGGCCTTCATGTCCGCCAGGATGATGGGGTTGGACTCCTCGGTCTTCAGGCCGGCGTACTTGCCGGCGTAGTCGGTGTGGCGGCCCTGGTCGTCCACAGGGACCACCATGTCCATGCCGTAGCGCTTGCAGGTCTCATAGTCGTCGGCGCCGAAGCCCGGGGCGGTGTGGACGCAGCCGGTACCGGAGTCCATGGTGACGTAGTCCGCCAGCACCAGGCGGGAGGTCTTGGGCAGGAAGGGGTGGTCGGCCAGCATGTTCTCAAAGAAGGCGCCGGGGTAGGTGGCCAGGATCTCGTAGGAGTCAAAGCCCCCCACCTTCATCACCTTCTCGGTGAGGGCCTGGGCCATGACATAGATCTCCCCGTTGGGGGCCTGGACCAGGGCATAGGTCTCGTCGGGGTGCAGGGCGATGGCCAGGTTCCCCGGCAGAGTCCAGATGGTGGTGGTCCAGATGACGAAGAAGAGCTTGCTCTTGTCAAAGTCCCCCAGCTTGCCCAGGTCGTCGTGGAGGGGGAACTTCACGAAGGCGGTGGTGCAGGGGTCGTCCTGGTACTCGATCTCCGCCTCGGCCAGGGCGGTCTCGTCGTGGGGGCACCAGTAGACGGGCTTCAGGCCCTTGTAGATGTACCCCCGCTTATACATGGCCCCAAAGACCTTCACCTCTTCCGCCTCGAAGGAGGGGTTCATGGTGAGGTAGGGGTGGTCCCAGTCTCCCAGGGCGCCCAGGCGCTGGAAGCCCTCGCTCTGCACGTCCACATAGTGCTGGGCAAACTCGTGGCAGGCGGAGCGGAACTCGGTGACGGGCATGGTCTTCCGGTTGAGCTTGTTCTGCTTGATGATGGCAGACTCGATGGGCATGCCGTGGTTATCCCACCCGGGAATGTAGGGGGTGTAGTACCCACGCATGGCATAGGACCGGATGATGATGTCCTTGATGGACTTGTTCAGGGCGTGGCCCATATGCAGGTTGCCGTTGGAGAAGGGAGGGCCGTCGTGGAGGGAGAACCGGGGCTTGCCCTGGTTCTTTTTCAGCAGCTCCCCGTAGACGTCCAGCTTCTTCCACCGGTTGAGCATTTCCGGCTCCCGCTTGGGCAGGCCCGCCCGCATGGGAAAGTCGGTCTTGGGCAGGTTGATGGTTGCATTGTAATCCTGGGACATGGTTGACTGTTCACTCCTTAACATGGCGCCTCGGGGTCCGGGGCGTCCTTTTCTCTTTAGAAACGACACAACGGAACCTGCCCGGAGATCCGGCCAGGTTCCGTTTTGTGACTGAGGTTATTCGATCTCATAGTCCTTGCCGAACTGGATCTGGTCAAAGGCCCGGGTGTCCCCCAGGTCGGCGCTGGAGGCGGGGGCTTCGGCTTCCGGTTCGAAGATCTTGGCCATGGAGGCCTCGATGTCCTGGGCCACCTCCTCCTGCTGTTCCGGGGGAACGGTGACCACGGCCTCGCCGGCGGGCTTGTCCTCGCTGGGCTGGGCAGGGGCGGCCTTCTCCTCGCCCTGGCCGCCCACCGGCGGGGCGGTGAGGTTGGAGAGGCTGCCGATGTACTGGATCTCCTTGGTATAGAGCTCCTTGAGTTGGGCGATGTAGGCGGTGGTGGCGGCGCGGGCGGCCTCCAGCCGGGCCTGCTCGTTGGCCAGGTCCTGGCGGACGGCCTCCAGCTGGGCGCGGACCTTCTGCTCCTCCTGCTCCAGCTGGCCCCGGACGGCCTGGCTGCGGGCTTCCGCGGCGGAGACCGCCTGGTCAATGGCAGCCTGCTTCTTGGCCTCGCCCTCTTTCACCATGGCATCGGCCATTTTCTGGGCGGAATGGAGGGTCATCCGCATGGCGTCCTCGGTGGCCCGGTATTCCTCTACCTTGTCCACCAGGACCTTCATCTTGTTTTTCAGGGAGGTGTTCTCCTGATACAGGGTGCGGTAATCCTCGATCAGGCTGTCCAAAAAGGTGTCCACCTGAAGCATATTATAGCCGCCGAAGGAGGCTTTGGGGAACACATGAGATTCCGCTTCCTGGGGTGTTAACATGATCGATCACTCTCCTATCCCGTTTGTCTGGCCGGCGCCTGGGCTTGGTTACAAGTACAGGCCGTTGTTCTCTAGTTCGTCGATGAGGTCACCCATGATGTCCACGTTGTAGGGCGTGACGATGTAGGTCTGCAGGGCGACCTTCTTGATCTTCCCCTCCTGGGCATAGGCCACGCCGGACAAAAAGTCCAGCAGGCGGCGAGAGACATCCTTCTGGGTTTTCTCTAGGTTGAGCACCACCGTGCGCTTATCCCGCAGGTGGTCGGCAATTTCAGAGGCATTCTCGTACCGGTCGGGCTTTACCAGCACCACCTGCAGCTGGGTGGTGGCGTGGATGTTGACCACCTTGCCGCCGTTGTTGCGGCGGGGCGGCTCCTGGTATTCCCGGCGGCGGGGTTCTTCCCGTTCCCGGGGGGGCGGGGTCTGGTTGCGCTCCTCGGGTTCGTCCTCGTCTTCGTATACGTCTTCGTCCTCATCGTAATCGTCTTCCATCTCGTCCTCGTAGGGATGGGTGAGACGCTTGAGTTCATCTAAGAATCCCATGATAGTTGGTAACCCCCTATAGTTTGTGAAAATGGCGCGGCAAAGGCAGCCTTATCCCTGGGGGTGCCAGGGGGGACGGGCCCCGAACAGCGCCGTGCCCACTCGCACCATGGTAGATCCATTGGCAATGGCCAGCGGGTAATCCCCGCTCATTCCCATGGAAAGGCAGTCAATATTAGGGTTATTATCCCTTAATTTCTCCTTCATGTCAACAAAAAGCTGATAAGTTTCTTGGAAAAATCCCTGATTCTCCTCCTCCGTGGCGGTGGCGGGAGGAATGCTCATCAGGCCCCGCAGGCGCAGGTGGGGGCACTGGGCCGCGTGCTGGGCCAGGGCCATCAGGTCCTGGCGCTGGACGCCGCCCTTGCTGGCCTCGTCCCCGATGTTGACTTCCAGCAGGATGTCCTGGGTGACGCCCACCTTGGCCGCCTGCTTCTCCACGGCGTCCATGAGGCGGACCGAGTCGATGGACTCGATCATATCCACCTTGCCCACCACAAACTTCACCTTGTTGGTCTGCAGGTGCCCGATGAAGTGGACCCGGGCCCCCTCGTAGGCATTGTCCTCCAAGTGGGCGGTGAGTTCCTGGACCCGGTTCTCCCCGCAGATGGTGATGCCGGCCCGGATGGCGTTGCGGATGGTGTCCGAGGTCTGCACCTTGGTGGCGGCCACCAGGGTGATGTCCTCCGGGTTCCGGCCGGCGGCCAGGGCGGCCTGGCGCATGTGCTCCCGCACAGCGGCCACGTTGGCGGCGATGGTCTCGTAACTCTTTGTCTCTGTCATAGTATCAACGTACCACCTTTCCATCATATAGTTCCTCGGAAGCCAAGATGATCTCGTCTCCCTCCCGAAGGATTCTGGTATCTTCCTCATCGGTGGGGTTGGCCTGCACCAGGTAGCTGTCCGTATCCTCGGCCAGCACGGTCACCGGCCGGAACCGGGCCTTCTGGGCCAGAACCACATACACCCCCGTCTCCCCGTCCTCGTTGACCCGCAGGGCCTCCTTGGGGATCCGCAGCCCCTCGTCGCTCTGGAAGATCAGGCGGCCGCTCTCCTGGCGGAGGTCCTCCACCTTACTGTCGTTCTGGGAGGAGCGGAACACCACCACCATCTCTCCGTTTTGAATCTCTCCCACGGAGTAGACGGTCATGGGCAGGGTCTCAGACAGGGCATCGAAAAACACATCCACACTGTCCCCCGTCTCAAAGAGGGAGACCGTGTCTCCCGAGACGGTGACGGCGTAGTACCAAACGGAATCGGTGACCAGCTTCCCCAGGGTGTTGGCCTCGGTCTCCGGGGTCAGTTGGGAGAAGGCCGCCAGGTCCTTGGGGCTCAGCCCCTCCAGCTTGTCCGGGTTGAGCAGGTTCTCGTACCCATCCACATAGGAGGAGAACAGGCCGGACTCTTCCGCCGTAATGGCGGTGGCGCCGGACTGGTCCCCTGCCAGGGCATCATACCGGGCCTGGAGATCGGTGGCCGCCTGGGTCATGGCGGCATTGGCCTCCGAGGAGAGCAGGTACTCCCGCCGCAGAACCAGCTGGCGGTAGTTGGCGGTCTGGGTGGCCAGGCCGCTGTAATCCCCCGTGGAGGAGGCGTTGCGCAGGCTGGACATGGCGGACAGGATCTGGCTGTCCAGCACCGTCCCGGAAGGGGACTCGGCGTTGGTGGCGTACTGGAGGGCCTCCAAGTCCTCCTCCAACTGGATGAGCTCTGCCTGGCTTTCCACGTCGGTCTCGCTCTGGTAGACCATGGAGATGGCCTGGCCTTTGCCCACCTTTTCCCCCTGGTTGCGCAGGAGCTGGACCACCCCTTCCGCGCCGGAGACGGTCTGCTCCGACCGGACCACCCAGCCGGAGGTGGTGACGCTGGTCTCCATGGTGTCGGCGTAGGCCACGGTGAACTGATAGGGGTTGCGCAGCCCCGCCCAGGCAGAGGCGATGAGGTAGACCACAATCACCACAATGATCAGGGGGACCAGAAGTTTGGAAAACAAGGAGCCTTGGGATTGGTTCATGGATACATCCTTTCTTCCCTTGTCCCAGGCCCTCCCGCCGGGAGGCGGCCTGGGTTTATGGCAGCGGATCCTCCTCCCAGGACAGCGGCCGCTCGGGGACCACGGTGGAGATGGCATGCTTGTACACCATCTGCTGCTTTCCTTCGCTGTAGATCACCACCACGAAGGCATCGAACCCACGGATTTCCCCCCGGATCTGGAAGCCGTTGACCAGAAAGACGGTGGCCCCCATCCGGCTGCGGCGCAGTTTGGACAGGAGCAGGTCCTGTAAATTGCGCTTTCTCTGTTGTACTGCGGTTTGTGTCTGTTGCATGGTGACGCACTCCTTTGTAATTTGGTGCGTCTATGGTAACCCTTTTTCTCGGAGATAATTGGTCGAATCCTGGATGACGCTGGAAAAGTCTTGATCCTTTTCCAGTAAAATCCATTCTATATTGGGGTCCCGGCGGAACCAGGTGAGCTGCCGCTTGGCGTACTGGCGGGAGCGGCGCTTGACCTCCTCCACCGCCTGGGCCAAATCCCCCCCTTGGGTGAGGGCCCGGGCCAGCTCCTTGTAGCCGATGGCCTGCATGGCAGTGCCGTCCAAAGGCACCCCGGCGTTCAGAAGGCCCTGGACCTCCTCCACCAGCCCCCGGGCCACCATCTGGTCCACCCGCTGGTCGATGCGTTGGTAGAGGACCTGCCGGTCCCGGTAGGTCAGGGCGATGGCCACCTTCTCGTAGCGGGGCGGGAGGGCCTGGGTCTCCCGGTTGTGCTGGGAGATGGGCTTGCCGGTGGTGTGCCACACCTCCAGGGCACGGAGGATCCGCTTCTCGTCGTGGGGGTGGAGCTTGGCCGCCGTCTCGGGGTCCACCTGCTCCAGCTCCTGCCACAGCACCGCCAGCCCCTGGGACTGGACCCGGGCCTGGAGGGCCTGGCGCAGGCCGCTGGCCGGCTGAAAGTCGGAATAGGTGCGGCCCTGGCACAGGCCGTCGATGTACAGCCCTGTGCCCCCCACCAGGATGGGCTGCTTGCCCCGGCGGAGGATATCCTCCACCCAGGCCGTGGCCTCTTGGACGTACCGGGCCACACTGTAGTTTTCTCGGGGATCCACCACCCCCATCATGTGGTGGGGGACCCCCGCCATCTCCTCCGGCGTGGGCCGGGCGGTGCCGATGGCCATGTCCCGGTAGACCTGCATGGAGTCGGCGGAGACCACCTCTCCCCCCAGCCGCTGGGCCAGGGCCACCCCCAGTTTGGTCTTTCCTGTGGCGGTGGGGCCGCAGATGACGATGAGTTTTGGCGCCATGGCGCACCGCCTTTCCTGAGAGACTCTTGGTGGGCTTCTATTCTACCACGTTTTTCCCGCCATGTCCATGAACGGACTATGAACTAACTCCGCTTAAACTGCCGCTCCAGCTGGCTGCGGGTCATGGTGATGGCCACGGGACGGCCGTGGGGGCAGTACTTCACCTGGCCGGACATCACCGCCTGGGCCACCACCAGCAGCTCCTGGCGGGAGTTCTTCTGCCCCCCCTTGACCGCGGCCTTGCAGGCCATGGTGTGCAGCAGCGCGTCCCGGGCGGCCTGGGGGTCGGCCCCCACGCCGGCGAGCAGCTGGCCGGCGAGCTCCTCCAAGGTGGGGGCCACCTGGCCGGGCTCCAGGTAGTCGGGGATCTCCCGCACCACCAGGGCCCCGCCGCCGAAGGGCTCGCAGGCAAACCCAAACTGGGCCAGCAGGGGACGGTGGCGCAGGAGAACCTCCCCCTCCTCCGGCGGGGGCGTCATCACCACCGGCTCCAGGAGGGTCTGGGCCATGGGCTGGTAGTCTGCCGCCTTCATCCGGTCAAAATTCATCCGCTCGTGGGCGGCGTGCTTGTCGATGAGATGGATCTCGTCCCCCTGCTCCACGATGAGGTAGGTCTGCAGCACCTCCCCCGCCAGGCGCCAGGGGACCTCTGCCGGTTCCGGCGCCTCTGGGGGTTCCGCCGACGGCGGTGCCGGGCGGGGTGGGGGGACGTCCAGCTTCACCTGCTCCAGGGCAGGGGAGGGTGCACGGCGGGGTGTACCCGCCGGCGGGGCAGGGGCTTTCGGGGGTTTTTCAACATTTTCCACCGGTTTATCCACATTTCTCCCCAAAACGGTGGATTCTTCCCCGGATTTTGGGGAAACCCCGGTGGACAAGGGGGACGGCGGGGTGTACCGGGGGGTGTATTCCTTGGCCACCGGCCGCAGCAGGGTGGCCGAGGCGGCGTCCCGGAGCACCTGCCCGCCCCGGAGCCCTTGGGCCGCGTTTCCAGGGGGTTCCGCCGCCGGGCGGGGCGGGGGCGCCGGAGGGGCGAAGGTCAGGGTGGGGTGCCGGTCCTCCCCCTGCAGGGCAGAGAGGACGGCATAGTACACCCCGTCAAAGACCTTCCGCTCGTAGAGGAACTTCACCTCCGTCTTGGCCGGGTGGACGTTTACGTCCACCGCGCTGGCCTTCACCTGGAGCTGGAGGACGCAGCCGGGGAACTTGCCCACCATCTTCTGGTTCTCATAGGCCCGCTCCAGGGCGGCGGTGAGGAGTTTGGACTTGATGTACCGGCCGTTGACGAAGAAGTGCTGATACGTCCGGTTCCCCCGGCAGCAGGCGGGGAGGGAGACGTAGCCAGTGACCGACATCTCCTCCCCCTCCCCCTGGACGGGGGTGTATCCCAGGGCCATGTCCCGGCCCAGGACGGCATACAGGGCGGAGGCCAGCTTCCCGTCCCCGGGGGTCATGAACTCCTGCTTTCCGTCCCGGAAAAACTTCAAGGCCACCTCCGGGTGGGAGAGGGCCAGCTTCTGTACCAACGCAAACACCGCCGCCCCTTCTGCGGCGTCCCGCTTCATAAACTTCAGCCGGGCGGGGGTGTTGTAGAAGAGGTCCCGCACCACCAGGGTGGTGCCCAGGGGGCAGCCGGCGGGCTCCTGGGAGAGGACCTCCCCCCCTTCGATGGTCAGGGCGGTGCCCAGCTGGGCCCCCGCCGGGCGGGTGAGCAGCTCCACCCGGGCCACGGCGGCGATGGCGGCCAAGGCCTCCCCCCGGAAGCCCAGGGTGCCGATGGCGGCCAGGTCCTGGGGGGTGCGGAGCTTGCTGGTGGCGTGGCGGAGGAAGGCCGTCTGGCACTGGTCGGCGGGGATGCCCCTGCCGTCGTCGGTGACCCGGATCATGGCCATGCCTCCCCGCTGGATCTCCACGGTGACGGCCTGGGCGCCGGCGTCCACGGCGTTTTCCACCAGTTCCTTCACCACCGAGGCGGGGCGCTCCACCACCTCCCCGGCGGCAATGAGGTCGGCCACATGGGCGGGGAGGACTTGAATATCACGCTGTACTTCTGGTTGCATGGGGCTTCACCACCATTCAAAAGAGTTTGGGGCCCGCCGGCGGAACG
>OGXS01000977.1_pt1 | contig 21807 bp, 14 predicted proteins | sample 1576371 | NCBI WGS metagenome assembly OGXS01 (sample SAMEA3541475, study PRJEB24748) | human gut metagenome | biome: human gut; feature: human-associated habitat; material: faeces | place: China | collected 2012
TATCCGGCAATTCATCCATATGAAGTTCCATACGCCTGAGGATTTCATCTTCATCTATGGCTCCCAGGCTATGCCAGGTCTCCAGGCGCTTCTCCAATCCTTCTTCCGCTAATTCTTCCAGATCCGGCAGCTGGTGGATGCCTTGCAGGACATGATGCACCCGCTTCTCAATCTGGGCCACCGTATCGTCTCCGAATGCCCAGGCGAATTCCTCCAACGTATTCTCAGCCTCCGCAGGAATGCTTAAAATGAGCCTTCGTTCCTTCTCATCAAGCCCTTCCAAGGGATAAGTCTCCACAATTCCCGCATCATGAAGAGCCGCCGTGATCGTCCTTCTCACCCGTCCTTCTTCAATCAGATGACCGATGCCAAGTCCCCGCATCTGGGCATTCACCGTATCCCTGTGCTCTGTCATATAGAAACGGATTTTCCGTTTTCTAAGGCTTTCCGCCAGCATTTCCAGACGGTCTGCTGCTGTAATGTCTATGTTGGTAACGCCTCCGGCGTCCACGATTACTACTTTTGTATCCTCCCGGATACTGTTTTCAATATCTTCCTGGAACATCTTGATATTTGCAAAGAACAGGCTTTCGCTGAACTGATAGATTACTACATGTTCAATCTCATAGGCATACCGGTTCTTGCCCATATCATAGAATCCATCCCTCCCCGGAATCACCCCCAGAAAGGCTCTGGGAGGGTTGGTAGCTTTCAGGATCACGGCCACAAAGGAGAGCAGGATTCCAATAATGACGCCATAGATGGTTCCAAGCATCAGCACGCTTAAGAAGGCTGCAACGAAGATATAGAATTCATTCCGGCTTACCCTGTACAGTCGTTTCGCCAGATCAAATTCTACTACCTTCATCAGCGCTGATATCACAATCGCCGTCAATACAGGTACCGGAAGATAGCCGATAAACCCTGTGCCAAATAGAAGAAGCGCTGCCATGGATAATCCTGCGACGATTGACACGGCCTGGGTCCTGCCTCCATACTGATCATTCATGGAAGTCCTTGAGATGCTTCCGTTCACCGGACAGCAGCCGACCAGGGAAGCCGCGATATTTCCGGCGGCACAGGCCAAAATCTCCTGATTGTCATCAATCTTGTAGCCATTTCGAAAGGCAAAGTTATTCTCTGACAGCAGCGTTTCTGCCATCACCACCACTGCCACCATAAGGCCCCGTCCTGCCACCTGGCTTAAATCAACGTCTCCAAAAGCCGGAAGCACCAGTCCTGGCATGCCCGGCTCTACTTCGGACAGCAGCCTTACCCCGTGCTGATCCACATGTCCTACGCAGGTAAGCAGCACGCCTGCTGCCATAATGACCACCGCCATAGGAAACTTCGGCATGAATCTTCTGGCTGCCACGATGATCGTAAGCGATACGCCTCCAAGCGCAACGGACAGCAGATTCACATGTCTAAGCGCTTCCAGTATATCTTCAAGCAGTTCCAGAAGTTCTCCTGAGCCAGAGCCGCTTCCCAGAACCTTCGGAATCTGCATCAGAACGATCGTAACCGCGATTCCTCTGATAAATCCGCCCATAACCGTCGTAGAGATGAAGTCCACCATACGTCCTGCCCTCAGAAAATAGAACAAAAGCAGCCATAGGCCGGCAAAAAGAGCCATCATAGGCACGTATTGCATGGCTTCCTGCGATCCCGTCGGAATCCCGAGCGTAGCCATCGCAGCCCCCACGATAGCGGCAGGCGCGGCATCCACCCCAAAGATAAACTGGGGAGACGTAGAGAACAGGGCAAATAGAATAATCGGAAATACCGATCCATATAAGCCATAAATAGCCGGAATCCCTGATACTTCCGCATATCCCATGGAAATCGGGATCGAAACTGCTGCTATTATAATTCCTGTCAGGATATCCTTCGGAAGATCCTTAAGGTGATAGTTATGTAATGTATGGAATACTTTTACTTTCATATCGTCGTTCCTCCTGTACAGGCTATATTCTACCATATTTTTCAAAAAGATGGATAAGGAAACTGTATTCAGGAGGAAGACTTGACATCATGGCAGCGGCCTTCACTGCCAAAGCGGCCTTTCCCAGGCAAAAGGAATCAGCCCACGTACCGCAGCGCGTCTATCGGCTTCTTCTTAGCCGCCTTGTTCGCCGGATAGATTCCAAAGATAACCCCTATCCCTATGGAAAATACAATGGCAATCCATACAACGCCTACAGATAAGGCATAATTGGCGTCCTCTCCACCCACACCGGAGATGATCCGCAGCGTTCCCCAGGAAAAGAATATCCCTATGGCGCATCCCATCAGGCTGATTAGCAACGCCTCAATCAGGAACTGAAGCATGATTGTCCCTCTCCCTGCGCCAATTGCCTTACGGATCCCGATCTCCCGGGTACGCTCCGTCACGGATACCAGCATGATATTCATAATGCCGATTCCGCCCACCAGCAGAGAGATCGCTGCAATGCCCCCAAGAAGCAGGGCCAGCGTATTGGTAACGTTCTCCATCGCCTCCATAATGGTGGACTGGTTCCTGATTGTAAATGCATCCTCATCCTGTCCAAAACGCTCCAACATCATACGTTCAAGCACCGTCTGCGCATCCTCCAGAGAATCCTGGCTTGTGGCGGACGCGCAGAATGTAGACACCTCCGGGGAAACGCTGTCTGTAAGACGGATCAGCGACGTATAGGGAATATACGCCTCATAATTTTCCGTGGTAGATGAATCACTCTCATCTGCTGCCAGAACTCCGACGATCAAGTATTCCACTCCATCCAGTTTTATGCTTTCTCCTACCACATCCATTCTTCCCATCACTTCTTTGGCAAGTCCCGCATTTATGACCGCCACATTCGTATGGTTCTGTACATCCGTGCCTTTTAGGAAACGGCCCTGGGCCAGTTCCAGATTCTGTATATTTTGGTATGCTCCCGTGGTTCCGTATACTGTGGCGTCTTCCTCAGAATAGGTACTGGACGCGGTCGTGTTTGCCTGGGACACAGGAGCCGCTTCCTCTATCTCATCCTCCTCAGTAAGCGCGGATATGTCCGACAGTTTTAAAGGATTTCCCTTATCATCCTGTATGTTCACCGTCAAAAGATTGCTCCCCATGCTGGAAATCTGGTCTGTCACAGAATCCGTGGTGCCGCTTGCCAGAGATACCAGAACGACAAGCGACATTACGCCTATGATAATGCCCAGCATGGTCAGAAAAGAGCGCATTTTATTGGATGCGATTGACTTCCACGCCATCTTTACTGCCTGAAGAATCATAATTTCTCCTCCTTCACCTGTCCGTCCAGAATGTGGATGCTGCGGCTGGCCTGCCACAGCCGAATCATGCGTAATCAGCACGATGGTGCTGCCTGCATCATGCAGTTCATGGAATAGTCCCATAATCTCCGCCCCTGTGCTGGAATCCAGATTGCCGGTGGGCTCATCCGCCAGAAATATAGATGGCCTGGCCGCGATTGCCCTGGCGATCGCCACTCTCTGCTGCTGCCCACCGGATAGCTGGTTGGGCTTATGAAACCCTCTCCCTTTAAGCCGAACTTTTTCCAGCGCCTCTTCTGCCCGTTCTTTCCTTACGCTTTTAGGCAGTTTCTGATAGATTAAAGGGAGTTCTATATTTTCCTGTGCCGTCATATTCCCAATCAGGTTAAAACTCTGGAAGATAAAGCCGATCTTATGATTCCGGATTCTCGCAAGTTCCGTCTCCGTATACTCTTCAATCGCCTGCCCATCCAGCAGATACTGGCCTTCGTCCGCCATATCCAGGCAGCCGATAATGTTCATCATCGTAGACTTTCCGCTGCCTGACGGGCCTATAATGCTGACAAATTCCCCATCTTCGATCTGCATGCTGGCATGATAAAGCGCCTTTACTTCTACTCCCCCTACATGGTAAATCTTCGAAACATCATTGAATCTGATCATCCTCATGCCCTCCGCTACTGTGACTGTCTTCCCTGGCTTCCTTGTCCGCTGCCGCCTGGAGCGTTTCCATTCGGCATCTGCATGCCATCTGGCATCTCTCCTCCAAATCCTTCTCCCTCTGGCATGGCCTTCTCCTGTCCTCCCGCCATGTCGAATCCTTCGCTGCTATCCGTGCTCTTCGCTTTCAGGTAATAGACGGTGTCTCCTTCCTCCAGACCGCTGATAATCTCTACCTGGCTTCCGTCCGATAATCCAGTCTCCACTTCCACCTTGTCGGTCAGATTTCCATCGGAATCCTGCCCGGTATATACGAAGGCGCTGTCGCCCTTTTCCTGGAGCGCATTGACAGGGATCAGCACAGCGTCTTCCGATTCATCAATATGAATGGTTGCAGATGCGCTCATACCCAGCTTCATATCTTCTGTCTTCTTAAGGGTAATCTTCACCGGATATTTTGCGCTGCTGCCAGAAGATGCCGTTCCCGCCACATAGGTGATCGTCCCTTCAAACGTCTCTCCCTCAAGGGCGTCCAGAGTGACGGCAGCCGTCTGACCTTCAGCCACGGATAGAATATCCAGTTCATCTACATTGATGGAAACCGTCACCTCTTCATTGGAAGCAATGGTAAACGCAGCCGCTTCATAGACGCTGTACGAAATCTCAGATGAGGCGCTGCCGCCGTCGCCAGAGGATCCGCCAGATGAGGCGCTGCCGGTTCCGGATGCGGATGCTCCCGACGACCCGGATGCCAGATTCCCGCCGGAATCTCCTGATACGGATCCCTGGGCCGTATTTCCTGACTGTCCATTTGTCTGGCTGTTTCCGCTATCTACGCTTGCCCCTGTCTTTGCAAACTTCGCTTTCACCTGCAGGAAGCTCTCGCCCGCATCGCTTGTAATCACCTCGCTTGTAACATCCGCTCCCTTTACTTCTGGCAGAATGCTGGAGGAAAACGCATATCCTTCCTTGGCAGTCAGCTTGATGGTTGCCGTATATACCGTATTCTCCTGAAACGTGTCCGTCGTGCAGTTCCAGGAGATCGTCCCCTTATATCGGTCTGTATCTTCAATCTTTGTCTGCGGCTTGCTTCCTGCTTTTGGCGCTTCCACGTCAATACTGCACTCGGATATGGCAGCCCCGGATGCCGCCATCGCGCTTTCTTCTCCTACATCTGCAGACAGTAGGAGGATTCCTGTAGCGCTTTTTTTGCCGGACATCTGGCTTGCGCCGGAGGAATTGCCTGAGGTAGCGGCATCAGAGCCGGAAGAACCGCCGGTAGCGTTTCCAGAATCGCTGCTTCCGGATGAAGATGCGCTGCTCTGCGTAATCTCCGTGTCAGCTGATACGTTCACGCTGTCAACCGTACCGGCACAATCAGCCGTAATCGCCTGGGTCTCCAGCAATGTCTCCAGCGCGGCTTCTACCTCATTCAACTCTGTCCATTGGCCGTTTAGCACCTTTGCCTCCAGGTATTCCGTGGAATCAGGATCCTGCGCGTCATCCGACAGGCTCTCCATCTGCTCCTGTACCTCTTCCATGCTTTCTTTCACTTCCAGCAGCTGACTGGCAATAGACGCCTCATCCAGCGTGGCAAGAATCTGCCCTGCCTCTACCATGTCGCCGCTTTCCACCAGCACCTCCTTTACCTTGATTCCGGCAGGAACTACCACATCCGTGGAGGCCCCGCCTGCCAGCGTTCCTGTTCCTACCACCGTAGTGCTGATGCTCCCCTTCGCGGCCTCTGCCGACTGTACCGTTATCTCCGCCTCCTTTGCACTGCCTCCTCTTGCCCGCGCGATCAATCCCACGATCAACGCTGCCACCAGCACGGTGGCAATCACAACGGCAGCCCAGAATGATCTCTTTTTTCGTAGCAAACGAACCGTATTCTGGATGCCTCTTTTTGCTGATCCTTGATTTTCCATGATTTCCTCCTGTTTCCGCAATTTTCCTGTTACTGACTCCGTATATTCTATAGGAAAATTAAGAGGATTCTGTGTGAGAACTGTGAAAGATATGTGAAAATAAAAGATGAGGAATAATCCGTTCTATTCCTCATCTTCCTGCCCCTGAATATTCTGATTAAGCAAGGCCACTATGTTATTCGTCGTTTCCAGGCAGTTCAGCGCCAAGTTATTAAAATACAGAGCATCATCCATGGATCCATAGGTCTTTTCTTCCATTCCCGTCATGATCGAACTGCTCAATTCCTTCTTCGTATAACTTTTCCGAATCTTCTTAAATGCCCGCTCAATGTTTCTTAAAATCTCATTCAGGATAATATTGCCCTCCAAAGGCGCCTTATTCTCCCGAATATATGAATCAATCTGCTCAATCTCCGTCACCAGGCGGCGGTTCAGAGGAAGGAACTGTTGGTAGAATTCCTGTTCCTCCTTATTCATATTCCGTTTTATATAGTTTTCTATATCCTCTGATGCCAGATTAAACTGCACCATCAGTTCCCGCAGCATATTCCGATCACTCTGGCAGGCCATGCTTTTTCTTACTTCCCGCACCATTGCCTCATCGATATCCAGCAGCGCATTCACGCTTTTCAGGAATTCTTCCTTGGCCGTATTGGGCAGAATGAACCGGTTGGCCAGCAGTACGGTAGCCACGGCCGCAAGCACATATACCAGCCGAAGTTCGATGGCCTCCCCCTGCGGAAGGCTCAAAGTCGTAAGCGACAGCCCATAGCAGGTGCTGTACATGCTCATCGTCCATGACGTAGCCGGCGCCGCATACATCAGGCAGGTCATAATCAGCAGAATCACAATATGGGCATTCAGGGACTTGAATATCCCTGTCAGGAAAAACGTGACAAATAATCCCCCGACCGTTCCAATCACCCTGTTATTGATCTTCATGACGCTCTCTTCCGAATACGGCATCAGCATCAAAAACGCGCTCATTGGGTACCAATAGCTGTGTTCCAGATTGGTTGCCCTGCAGAAAGAAAAGGTAATGCATAGGACAATTGAAAGTCTTAGAGCAAAGCGGATATGAAACTGGCTCAGATGAAACTGGCCTTTAGCCCCTTTGATCTTATGGGTGATGTCTGGAATCTTCCACTCCTTTTCCGATCTGTTCTTGCTGACCTCGGTCATCTTCAAAAGGGCAAAAGACAGCAGTCTCAGGATCTTCATCATCCCTTCATTCACTCTTTCGCTGTCCAGGCTTTCTTCTGCCAGGATTTTCTGTACCTTGCGGGCCAAAGCGCTGTTATCAGACTGATTGATTTCCTTTTCTATCTCATAGAATACGCCGCTTAGTTTACGGAAATATGACTGATTTTGTTCGCTCCCAAGGCTGGCATCATCCAGGACATTTTCCACAAAATAACGGAAACGCTGGAAGACCAGCATAAAATAATAATTGATTCTTCCATATCCGGTAGCCAGATAATTATAATTCCTGCTGGAATATATCACCTGGTTCATGTGGTACATCATCTTGACGAGTTCGTAAGTATCTGCCGGATCTTTTTGGCCATCCGCCAGTTTTTCCAATTGTATTGCGAGATTATTGATTCCTTTTCTTACCGTCCCGTAATTCCTTCGTTTCTTGATCACCTTGGAATAAAAGAAAAGCGCCAGCGTTACAAAGGAATAGCCATACAGCAGTGCCAGAAGCCTGGCCGGAATCTGTCCCCTGGTAATGGGGACCATCTGCAGAAGCACAAACTCCATGCCATATACAAAGTAAGCCTTAGGGTTAAACTTATCTGTCAGCAGAAAGACCAGAAGAAATGGGACGACAAGATTCAAAATAATACAGAAAACCAGATTGAGCGTCGCAAGATATGCCACGATAAATAAGACAAGCTGAATTAGATAGCACCGGAGCAGTTCCCATATATCGAACCCCTTGCTGCTTCTGATCCGGAATAATAGCGTAAGGAATGATACCAGGATAATCTGGGTTATGCCAAATATCCGGTAGATTGTCAGGAATAAAAAGATGGATACGAAAATGGTCGGAAACGCATCCGCCCATTTTCTTCCCATCAGCAGCAGCTCTTTCTTTAACTTGCTCAACAGCCATCCCTCCAGTTCTTTCTATGTCGGCCGTTATAGAATTTTTACTACTCTACCGTAACCGACTTTGCCAGATTTCTCGGCTTATCTACATCACAGCCGCGTCCCACCGCAATATAATACGCAAAAAGCTGCAGCGGAATAATGGCCAGCGAGTTGGTAAAGTATTTGTTTGTCTCCGGAATGTAGATGACATAATCGGCGGCACGCTCCACCTCCGTATTGCCCTCCGTGGTCACCGCCATGACGAAGGCACCCCGGGTACGCACTTCTTCCATATTGCTGATCATCTTCTTATATAAATCCTTCTGGGTCAGCACGGATGCTACCAGCGTGCCGTCCTCCACCAGGGAGATGGTGCCATGCTTTAATTCTCCTGCCGCGTACGCCTCAGAATGGATATAGGATATCTCCTTTAACTTCAAAGATCCTTCCATAGAGATGGCATGGTCGATTCCACGTCCGATAAAGAACACATCCCTTGCAGCCAGATAACGGTTGGCAAACTTCTGGATATTCACCTTATTATTGAGCAGCATCTCCACCTGTGCCGGAATGGCCTTCAGATCTTCCAGCATTCCTGCAAGGCCTGCCTCGTCAAGCATCCCTTTAACATGGGCAAACTTCATTGCCAGAAGATAGAGCGCGATCAACTGCGCGGAGTACGCCTTGGTCGTGGCAACCGCAATCTCAGGTCCGGCCCAGGTATACATGACATTGTCTGCTTCCCTTGCAATGGAACTTCCAACCACATTTACGATCCCAAGGACCCTTGCGCCCTTTTCCTTAGACTCGCGCAAGGCTGCCAGCGTATCCGCAGTCTCCCCGGACTGGCTGATCACGATGACCAGCGTATGTTCATCCAGAATCGGATCCCGGTAGCGGAATTCAGAAGCAACATCTACTTCCACCGGAATCCGTGCCAGTCCTTCAAATATATATTTGCTGGTATATCCGGTATGGGAGGCAGAGCCACAGGCCACTATCTGGATCTTTTGGATCTTCAGAATCTCCTCATCCGTCATCCCCAGTTCCTCGATCACGATCTTCCCCTCCTTGATCCTCGGGGAAAATGTATCTGTGATGGCTTTTGGCTGCTCATACATCTCCTTCAGCATGAAGTGCTCATATCCGCCCTTTTCCGCTGCATTTACGTCCCACTCGATACGGGTAGCCTGCTTTTCTATAGGCTCTTCATCCACATTGAAAAACTCCATGGAATCTTCCGTCATGCGAACAATCTCTTCATTCTCAATAAAGAATACGTCTCTGGTATACTTAAGGACTGCCGGGACATCTGACGCCAGAATGCTTCCCCCGTCCGTATGTCCTACGATCAGCGGGCTATCCTTGCGGACGGCATATAATTCTCCCGGATGATCCTGGAAAATAATTCCCAAAGCATAGGACCCCTCCATCCGGTGCATGATTTTCGTCACTGCCTGCAGCGGATTACCATGATAATAATAGTCCAGAAGATGGGCGATCACCTCTGTGTCCGTCTCCGATACGAATTCATAACCATGACTTTCTAACTTTTTCTTTAACTTCAGGTAATTCTCAATAATTCCATTGTGCACTACCACAATGCTTTTATCCTTGTTAAAGTGTGGATGCGCATTGATATCAGACGGTGATCCGTGGGTCGCCCATCGCGTATGTCCGATTCCCAGAGTGCCTGGAAGGGTTGCCCCGTCATGGGTCAGCTCATTTAACACTTTCAGCCGGCCCTTGGACTTTACCATGTCAATCTCATTTCCATTATAGACAGCGATACCGGACGAATCATACCCTCTGTATTCCAGTTTGGATAAACCGTCCAAAAGAATCGGCGCTGCCTGCTGGTTGCCTATGTATCCTACTATTCCACACATGTTTTCTACTCCTTGCCTTGTATTTGCACAAATTACCACTTTTTTTGCATTTTCATCCTGTATTGTAGCAAACTATCAAGGATATGTAAATAAAAGCCTTGAAATAAATGAAAAATAGAACGGAGCAATCTCCGTTCTATTTTGAGATTTATAATAGCATTTAATCCAAATCAATAAAATCAACTTTAAATGTATCGTCTTCTTCCATATGGCCCCGCTTCTTACTTGGCTGGCTGCTCAGCAATTCATCCAGGTCATCAATCAGTTCCTCAGATTCATCGCTGTCATTATCAAATCCATAGTCTTCCTCATAATCCACTTCGTCATACTCTTCTTCGAGATCTGCTTCTTCTCCAAAATCGTCAAAGTCGTCATCCTCAAACTCCTCGAAATCGTCAAAGTCATCCTCGTCTTGAACCTTGGCCTTCTGAACAGGCTTTCTTACAGCAGGCTCGCCCTTTGCTGCAACCGCCTTTGCTTTCTTGCCTTTGCCCTTTGCAGGAACCGCTTCTTCCTCGTCCAGATCGATTCCATATTCATCATACAGGTCATCCAGTTCCAGATTGCGGTGGTGTAGTTTCACGCCGATTACAATCAATACCACAACCAATACAAGGAAGGCCGCGATCGCCACGATAACCAGAATGTCCAGAAAATCTTCAATAAACTGAAGGATCTTCCCCCAGAGTCCCTTTGCCGATGCCTTATCGGCTGTATCATCGGTACCGGAATGCTTCAGGTATCTCTGGTAAGTCTTATCTACCGTATCATACTGGTACAAGCCCTTCTGTCCATCTTTATTCAGGGCGTACATCACATAATACTCTGCATTATCCGTATCCTGCCATGCTGTAAAGTCCTTGCCATTCAAGGTAAATGTAGTCTTCTGATACTGCTTTGGAAGTTTGACGCTTCCATCGTCTCTCAATAAGACGATATAACTCTCCTGAGATATCTCAATTTCTTCAAAAGGAGAGAAGGAGCCGTCATTGCTGTTATAGAGGAAAAAGTCGCCGTCTCCGCCATCTACCGGTACCAGATACATGGCCGACTCGCCGCTGGCTTCCTGGGTAACTACCTGGCAAGTTGCGCCTTCGAATGTCGTCTCGCCTCTGACAAATCCTTCCGGGATCAATGCATCCGTAAAATCATTGCTGATCTTGTACTGTACGCCGTCAACCTCAACCTGTGATCCATCGCCGGTCGGAGCCGCAGTTCCTTCATCCTCGTTCTGAATCAGGGATGGATCTCCAGGGCCAATGGTTACTGAAGAACTTCCCTTTGTAATCTGAAGCGCTCCGCCGGATGCATCCGTTCCGGAGGCATCTGATACCTCCACCTTCGCGGTTCCCTCTGCCAGCGCCTGGAAGGTTATCTTATATTCCAGCGTGGTTCCGGAGCCGCTGCCCGAGATATTCAGGGTCCCATCGCCGCCGGATACGCTGTCTCCGCTGATGAATTTCAGCATGCTGGAGTCATAAGTCAGTGTCGCATCCAGAGACTGAAGATTGGAAGATGATGTTAACTTTGCTGTTACTTCTACCTCTGCCCCTACCGTTGTAGAAGGGTCTGTAAATCGTAATTCCGCAGATGCCGCATGGACAATCATGGAAATGCACGGACTTAGCATGCACACCACAGCGAATGCCGCAAGTGCTTTCTTAATTCTCCTCATGTATTCTACCTCGTTTTCTCTATACTCCATTTTATGATCAGCTATTGGGTGCCTGCATCCGGGGTGCCTTCCGACCCGCCGCCGGATGTCTCGCCTCCACTTCCGCCTCCGCCGCCATCATCTGGACCAGGCTGCGGCTGCGGGTCTGGCTCCGGCGTAGGGGTTGGCGTGGGAGTGGGCGTAGGAGTCGGCTGGCTGCTTCCGCCGCCACTGGTGCCGCCACTCGTGCCGCCGGAAGATGGCGTCTTCGTTCCGCCACTGGTGCCGCCACCTGTATAACTTTCATCCGGCTGCTGCATGACTCCCTGGCTTGCTTCGGCCGTATCCGCCTGCCGGTCTCCGGCCTTAGCCACAATCTTTCCACTGATCGTATTCACCGTGGAGGACGGCGAATATGTATCGCCTTCTCCATAGAAGAATTTATGAAGCTGCTCCACATTCTTATCCAGCGTGACAGGAATGACGACGCTTCCAATGTTGGCCAGTGTATCCGTAGTCTTATCAAATGGAAAGCCGATGGTCTCTCCTAACTTATAATCAAATGCATCCTTTGCGTATTCCAATATCTCCGCTAATGTGAAATTCGTGGATACCTCAGGAAATACCTTGTCAATAATCTTATTAATCTGCGCAAGGCTGGCGCCCTGTAATTTTCCTACAATCTTCGTCAGCACATCCCTCTGACGTTCTGCCCGCTTGAAATCGTCGCCCGCGGTATAGCGGATCCTGGCATAGGCTGTCGCCTGGATGCCATTTAATGTCTGCAGTCCCGGCTCTGTAACCCCGGCCGATTCTTTGCCCGTCACACGCATGATTTCCATCGCATAGCCGCAGATATAAGGAATCTCTTCTTCCTGTACGTCAATCTCCACGCCTCCGACAGCGTCTATGACATCAATCAGGGAGTTAAAATTCACCGTAACATAATGCTCGATATCCATATCAAGATTCTTATTCAGCATAGCAATTGCCGCTTCCGGCCCGCCAAAAGAATAGGCTGCGTTCGCCTTGTTAAGCGTCCCGTCGCTTTGTTCTAAAAGCGTATCACGGTATACGGAAGAAATCTTCACTTCCATGGTCTCCCGGTTAAGGCTTGCGATCATGATCGTGTCGCTCCTTGTATCCTTCTCCAGTTCATTATCCCGTGAATCAACGCCGAACAACGCTACATTCAGATATCCGGTTCCCCTTTGCCTGGCTTCCTCGGATACATTAAGCGCCTCCGGATCCAGTTTCGTCGTCTCTATCTTGGAGAGTTTGCTGGCCAGAATCACCGCTCCGGCTGTGGCAACCAATGCTACCGTTCCACCAAGAATGGCTCCAATCTTCTTACCCAACGACCAGGAAGCAAATCCACGCCTCTTGGATCTGCGCCCGCGTCTGTAATGTTTTCTCGTCTTTGCCATTATCCAATATCCTTTCTTCTCACCTTGCTTATGATAACACCTTACACTATATTACCCTATTTCCTGCCAAACTTCAATTAAAAATCCAGGTTTTTCGCCTATTTGCCCCAATATGTCGTGCTCATGGAACACCACTTTACTACCCATTGAGGAAGTTTTCTATAATTTTGTCCTAATTTGTATCCCAGATACTTGCATCCGCTCTTATATACGAGAACTGGTATCAGATATGGCTTCCTGCTCTTTAACAGATATCCCATGGTATTCTTTACCAGCCGGATCCCCTCGCTCTCTGAGCGAACCTGGGAAAACACCTCCGGGTTATCCGCCTGAGACACTGCCAAGTCGAAGTTCCTGTGAAACTGCTGCAGTCCCGAATAATTATGGGAATGAATCACCCTGGCCTCCGCCGCATAGGCGACCTTATACCCTGCCTGAACCATTCGGCCCGCCAGAATCATGTCTTCATTAAAAATCGTTCTCCTTGAAAACCCTCCCAGCGCTTCATATACGTCCCTGCGGTACGCCGCGCAAACGTTGGAACAGAAAAAAGTTTTGATCCCCAGTTCCGGGATGTCTTCTCTTCCCTTGATCCGGCTTTCCTCCGGATAGTTGAACTTCCTTGTATATCGCTCTATGAAATCACAATCGCCAGCCGGAAGCTGCCGTGCGTAGGATACCCCCACAAGTTCCTCCCCCAGCGGCTCGATCAGGTTCTCGATCAGCCTGGAATCTGCCGGCATGGCATCCTGGGTCATGAAAACCACGATCTTGGCATCTGACATGGAAAAGCCCAGGTTCCTGGTAGCCCCATGGTCAAAGTCCTCCTGATCAATATGCGAGACGATGACTCCCGGGATATGCTCGACATCCTCGGGAAAACGATCTGATCGTGTATTAATGACATAGATATGCCTGATGGGATAGTTCTGCTTTCCAAGCCTTTTCAACAGTTCTTCCAGCCTCCCATCCGGCCGGTAGGTTGGTATGACTACATCTACCCGCTCTGGATTATTCATCTTTTTGTTCATCCCTTTTCTTATTCTTATCGTATCCTACAAACCAGCACATCATTCCTGTAAGAATCAGCCAGAACCAAGTCGTAGGATTGCTGAACCAGGTGGTAAAAAATGCAAGCCCCAGATAGATCGCTATCTGCCCGTAGAACAGATAGGATACCGGGTTCTGGCTCTTCTTTACAACGCTCATTAAAACCTTCGCAACCGCTCCTATAATCACCGCAAATATAAATACGCCGACAATTCCAAAGTCATAATAGGCATCATAGAACATGGTCAGCGTGGTCAGTTCCTTCTTCGTCAGAAAAATGGGGAAAGACACCAGCTGAGGATAGAGAAACTTTAACCCGGTCAGCGCAAAAAACGGGAACAGCATCTTTAATCCATAGGTATGCTCCGTCAACTGTGCTACCATGCAGTTAAAATTCTCAAAGTTATTGGCCACATACATGTAGGGCTGGGTGATAAAGATGGGCATCTTGCTATATTTCATCTCGAATATGCTATTTAAGTATGTCACATCATGGTGGCGGAACACCGTCAGTATAATATATACAGGCACCAGCGCCACCAGAAGTATTACCATCGTCCGAAGCCGGATCCTTTTATTTACCATGATATATGTAACTACCGCAAATCCTACGGCAAACAGAAGCTGGAATCTGGATACGCATAAGAACGGCACTGCTACGGCCGTAAAGTTTGCCAGTACCAGTGCTGCTATTTTCTTCCATCCGATGTGTCTGCTCACTTTTAGGTACAGGATCGTGATGGCCGGTATCAGAATACAGCTGATGGTAAAATAGTGAACTCCTGATACATGGAAATATGAATAGGCATGAGGCTCGTCGGAGAATAGGGGGATAAATCCCACCTTAATCGCTTCGAAAACAAAACATGCGATTGAGACCGCCATCAGCCCTATAATGCAGAGGAATAGCCTTCCTGATTGGAATTCGTTCTTTTCCAGTTCCCGCTCTTCTACCTTTCCATACTTCCGTCCCCATTCATATCCGATGCCAAAACCAATATAGATCAGGAAGAAACTCAGCCAGGTAATATACTGCCAGTCACTCTGCAATTTGCTCAGCTGCATGCAGGCGATTCCCTGTCCGCCAACCCAGGCCAAAGTAAAAAGCGCCCGAAGCTCGACCAGGCTTCCGGTCTCCCTTACCCAGTGGACATAAAGGTAGAGGGCCTCGCCCATCAGCAATATGCCTGACAGGTAATAAAGCCCTGCCAGGGAAGCAATATAACTGGCCAGAAACACCAGCATATATGTGCCATATTCCATTATAATGTTATTGCGCTCCCTCATTGCTTATGTCTCCTTCAAACGTGGTATTCATCGCATCCGTATCTTCCGTAACTCCGGTAAGATAGATGATGTCGTCATTAATCTGCGTTACCTTCTCCGATGGCTCGTAGGAATCCTCTTTAAACAGGTTCTGGTGAAGCTGCGTTACGTTATTGGCAAATCCGATCGGCACGACATAAGAGCCTTCATGATTCCTTACGTCCTCCCTGGTGGTTACCTGATAAGGGAATCCACCGGTCTGCACGATATTATAATTCAAAGCGTTGGCTGCAAATCCCAGCAGATCCTGGGTGGAAAAACTGGTAGAGATCATCGGGAAGATCTCATCGATCATCTTGTTCAATGTCAGCAGGTTCGCCTTCTTAGCCTTTTCCGCCGTCTTCTCCAGAACGATCCGCTGGCGCTCCGTCCGCTTAAAGTCCATGCCCTCGGTATACCGGATTCTGGCGTAGGCCACTGCGTGCACGCCGTCCACCTTCTGGGTTCCATCCTTTACCTCGATATCCTCCCAGTCCTTTCCAGCCACTTCCGCAGTCTCCACCGCATACTTGTTGCACCAGTCGGCCTCTTCCGCGGTCATATCCAGTTCCAGGCCGCCAAGCAGGTCGATGGTATTTACCAGCGCGGTAAAGTTCACGCTGACATAATTGTGGATGTCCAGGTCGAAATTCCGGTTCAGAAGACTGATCGCCTCTTCCGGGCCGCCCCGGTTATACGCCGAGTTGGCCTTCTCATATGTTCCGTCTTTCTGCTGAAGCAAGGTATCCCGGTAGATGGAGGTCAATGTCACATCGCTCGTATCATTGTTGATGCTTGCAATCATAATACAGTCGCTCGGTACCCCGCCGTCCAGTTCATCGTTTCTGGAATCCAGGCCGAACAGGGCGATATTCGTATACGGCCCGGTATCTTTATACGCCTCCAGGTTCTTGTCATTCAGGATATTGAAATCCAACTTATCCAGTTTGAATATTCCGTAGGCCGTCACGCATAAGGCTGCCAGGATCAGCACCTCTGTAACCAGAAGGGCGATTCTCTTCCTGCGCCTCTTGCGCATTAATTTCTGTCTCTCTGCACGTGTCATTCTGCTCTTCATGCGCTTCTTTTTACTCATACGTTTCTCCCTTGCGGATTAATATGCGTTCTTGTTCACAAATCCCTTGAAAAATGTCAGAAATAAAATCTTAAAATCGAACCCCAACGTCCAGTTCTCAATATAGTACAGGTCATGCTCGATCCGTTTCCGAATTGACGTATCCCCCCGGAAACCATTGACCTGGGCCCATCCTGTCAGCCCCGGACGTACCTGGTGCTTCACCATATACCTGGGAATCTCTTCCCTGAATTTCTCCACAAACTGCGGACGCTCCGGTCTTGGCCCCACCAGGCTCATATCCCCTTTGAGCACGTTGAACAGTTGAGGAAGCTCATCTATGCTCGTCTTGCGGATAAATTTTCCTATGGGCGTCACCCTGGGATCATTCTGCACCGTCCATTTTGCCTTCTCCGACGCCGCATCCTGCACTACCATGGAGCGGAACTTATACATAGGAAAAGGCTTATTCTGAAGGCCAATGCGCTCCTGTTTAAATATCAGAGGTCCAGGCGAAGTTGCCTTGATGATCACAGACACCACAGCCATAACCGGCGAAAATAGAATCAGCGCCACAATGGCACCAAATAAGTCCACACAGCGCTTGGTAAACGCATTCAGCGCGTTGCTAAGCGGCACATGGCGGATATTGATGACCGGAAGGCCAAGAAGGTCTTCCGTATAAGGCTTAGTCGGTATAATATTGTTATAATCCGGGATGAACTTGGTATGCACGCCGGACTTCTCGCACATGCTTACGATATGCTCCAGTTTATGATATTCTGCCAGCCCCAGGGTAATGGCAATCTCGTCCAGCTTGTTCTCCGGCAGAATGATGGTCAGGTTTTCCACCCTTCCAAGCACCTTGATCCCCCGGTACTCCGTGCCTCTAGGCTTATTGTCCGCCAGAATTCCCCTGACGATATATCCCCATTCCGGATTAGACAGGATCCTGTCGATATACTGTTCAGCGGCACGGCTGTAGCCAATCAAAAGGATATGCTTCTGGTTGTACCCTTTCTTTCGCATATTCCGCAAACCTTCGCGGATAATATTGCGCACCGTCACTTCAGAAAAGACATTTACGCAGAAAAACACGAAAAACATCGTTCTGGAAAAATCAGACTGCTTCGTCAGATACAGAAACAGGATATACGCCATCAGGCCGATGGTATTAGCCTGAACGATATGCCAGGCTTCATAACGCCTGCCCTGTACCCGCTTCGGCGTATATAACTGAAAGGCATAGTACAGGATCAGATATCCCGGCACGATAATAAGCAGCGCCTTCATGTACTCCTGCAAAGATAAGAACCAGGGATCCAGTTCAAAGATGCCGCTCTTAAACCTGAGGTACCACGCCGCTGTATATGAGAATATAATTACCAGCGCATCTATCACTACATGAAGTCTATTTAACAATTTCTGATTGTCCTTAATCACTTTTCTCCACCCGATTTTCACTAGATATTGTGGCCGCGCAGATGTCAATTCCACATCCGCTACTGGTCATTACACTTTATAATACAATAATTTGCCAGAATCGACAACCCGTTGCAGTACACTTTTTCTTAACATTTCTTTAATATCTCTGAAACATTTACCGGTTTCCAGAAAGAATCTTCCATATTCCCGGCGTATATCTCGCCATAAAGCGACTTGTATAATAGCAGAATACGACGACCACGACAGGCAGGACCACAAAGAGAAGCATGCCGATATACATGCTGTCTCCTGCCATTTTATGGACGACTTTGTTGCCAAACTGGATGATCATGAAATGCACCGCATAGATGTAAAAGGTATTCCCCATCCATTCTCTTGCTTGCGGCAGTCGGATCAGGCATAGCAGATACCAGATTAGCATGGCTCCGCTCAAATAATACAGCAAGGTCCAGTAAAGGCTCGGATGCTGCTGGAGCATGATAAAAGAAAGGACAGAGCAGATGCAAAGAACTGCCGCGATCGCCTTTTGATGCAGCCCCTCTTCGATCGTCTGCCTCCAATGCCTTCCGATATAGGCTCCTGCCATATAGATAAACAGCCAGTTCGCCATGGCAGACGCCGTACCGCTGTAAGCATCCAGACATTGGCTGGACGCAACAAAGTATAAGATTATGATTCCCGCCAGTCCGGTCCATCTATTCCGAATGATCAGATAAATCAATGGACATATGTAGATAAATACGATCAGAAACTGTAGAAACCAGAATACTGGATTATACGTATAAAACAAGAGGGCCTCCAGAATCTCACGAAGATTCAAAGGAATCGCCTCATTTCCAAATATGCCGCTTAACACCGGAACCTTCGTCAGGACGTAATGTAAAAGGAAGTACAGCAGATTCCATACCCCAAAAGGAATCACGGTGCTGAAAAAACGGCTTTTCCACTTTGCCCCCAGTTTGTCCATCGTAAAATTCCGGTAGAACAGATATCCGGAGCAAAGGAAGAAGCCCGCGATAGCCAGTCTGGCAAATTTCTCCACCACAATGTATTCTATTGTATTTAGCATTTCCACGCGCTCCAGAAATATCCCTGAGTTCTCTGCATGAATCAAAATCACCAGGATACACAGTATGAAGTTATAATATTTGATACGATTGCTGAATTCCTGCTTCATATTTACTCCTATAAAAAGACATTCCTTTACAATACCGTAAGTTAATATAGCATATATCCCGAAATTTTGCTATAATAATGCAGTAATTGAAATTAAGGAATCGGAGTATGTATATGAAAGTAACGATCGTAATACCGAATTATAATGGCAAGCACTTTATGGAACCTTGCCTGGCTTCTCTGGAAAGGCAGACATGCCATGATTTTAAGATACTTGTGGTAGACAATGCCTCTACCGACGGGAGCCTGGAATATATGAAGGAGAATTATCCGGATATCGAAGTGATCGCCTTAGATAAGAACTATGGCTTCAGCAAAGCGGTCAATGTCGGCATCCGCCACTCCCGGACGCCCTACGTAATCTTGCTGAACAATGATACTACCGTAGATCCTCATTATGTTGAAGAAATGGTAGGCGCTATTGAACGCTCCCCCAGAATCTTCTCGGTCAGCAGCAAGATGATCCAGATGTATCACCCGGAACTCATCGACAGCGCCGGAGACCTGTATACAGTGATCGGCTGGGGTATCTGCCGTGGCACTGGAAGGCCTGTGGCCAATTATACCAAGGCAGATGAGATATTTACCGCCTGCGCCGGCGCGGCAATCTACCGCCGTTCGGCTTTTGAAAAGATCGGATATTTTGACGAGAGCCATTTTGCCTATCTGGAAGATATCGATGTGGGCTACCGCGCCAAGATTTATGGCTATAAAAACATGTATTGCCCGACCGCGCTGGTCTACCATGTGGGAAGCGGAACAAGCGGCTCTAAGTATAATTCCTTCAAGGTAAAACTGTCCGCCCGCAACAGCGTGTATCTGAATTATAAGAACATGCCGCTGCTTCAGCTGATCCTGAATCTTATCCCTCTGGTATTGGGATATCTGGTAAAATATGCGTTCTTTCTGAAAAAAGGTTGGGGAAAGGATTATAAAGAAGGCGTAACGGAGGGCCTGAAGACGATGAAGGCCCAGAAAAAAGTTCCCTTCCGCCTGAAGCACCTGCCTAATTATCTGATGATTGAAATTGAATTAATCGTGCATACCTTCTCGTATGCAAAGGATTGGCTTACACGGAAACTTTTGAAACGATGACAAAAACACCACCAGACTTTAAATAGTCTGATGGTGTTCTTTCATTTTAGAAATGAAACGTATCTTTCACTCCTACCCAAAGCTGGTCCTTATCGCTTAAGTTCAAAGCCGTGCCATCCTCCAGATGGTATCCTTCTGCGGAAGCACTTCCCTGATATTCGCCCACTAACTGCGGCCACTTGATTCCTATCTCAGGATCGTTCCACGCAAGTCCGCCTTCATCTCCAGGATGGTAGAAATCCGTACACTTGTAGCAGAATTCTGCGATCTCGCTTAATACCAGGAATCCATGGGCAAAGCCCTCCGGTATATAGAACTGCTTTTTATTCTCTTCTGTCAGTTCAATGCCGAACCATTTTCCATAAGTCTCGCTATTGCTTCGCAGGTCAACCGCGACATCGAATACCGAACCTTTTATCGCCCTTACCAGTTTCCCCTGGGGAAACTCCTTCTGGAAGTGCAGCCCGCGAAGGACCCCTTTCGTGGAGCAGGACTGGTTATCCTGGACAAAATTCATGGTAAGTCCTGCCTCTTCCATGTCCCTCTGATTATAGGTCTCCATAAAATATCCTCTGGAATCCCCGTGAACAGCAGGCTCGATGACGCAAAGCCCTTCGATTCCGCCTACGTTCTTCTCAACTTTTATCTGTCCCATGTCAATCGATCTCCTTAAAATTCAATTTCTTTCAGATATCTGTTCAAGGCATCCTGCCATGTAGGAAGCGGGGTAAATCCGTTTTCCGGCAGCTTGCTCTTATCCAGCCTGCTGTTAAATGGCCTTGCCGCCTTAGAAGCGCCATATTCCTGCGTTGTCACTGGAATGACGTTCACCTTGTCTTCCGAATATTCCTCATGTCCAAGTTCTACTGCCTGACGGAAGATCTCTTTGGTAAAGTCATACCAACTGATATATCCGCCTTCATTGGTAGCATGATAATATCCATACTTGTCGGTCTCAATCATATCCACCAGAAGCCTCGCCAAGTCAAAAGTATATGTGGGCGTTCCGATCTGATCATTGACAACCGTGATCTTGTCATGCGTCTTTGCGATATTCAGCATCGTCTTGATGAAATTCTTACCGTTCTTTCCAAATACCCAGGCAATCCGCACGATAAAATATTTGGACAATGTCTCTGATACCGCCAGTTCCCCGGCAAGCTTCGTCTCGCCATATACATTCAGCGGCTTATAATCCTTGCAATCCGGCTGCCAGGCTTCGGTTCCCTGGCCGTCGAATACATAGTCGGTACTGAGATATACCATCTTGCAATCCAGTTCTTTGCAGATATCCGCGATATTCTTTGTTCCAGTCGCGTTCACCGCATATACGATCTCTTTCTTATCCTCGTCTTCCGCCAGGTCTACGGCTGTCCATGCCGCACAATGTACAACCACATCCGGCGCTGCGTCTGCAAGCACTTTCCTGACTGAGTCTTCATCCGTGATGTCCATCTGGACATACGGCATGCTTACCACTGCCGTCCCGTCCTGGATGCCGCTGTAGGTTTCCTTGATATCGGAACCAATTCCTTCATACCCACGCCTTGCCAGTTCGTTCATTACGTCGTGGCCCAACTGTCCTGCTACTCCTGTCACTAAAGCCTTCATTATTTCATCCCCTCTCGGCTGCCATACATCTCGTCATAATAATTCTGATATTCTCCGGAGATGATGTCTTCCCACCAGTCTCTGTTGTCCAGATACCACTGGATCGTCTTTTTGATGCCGTCGGCGAATT
>OGXS01000984.1_pt1 | contig 21657 bp, 22 predicted proteins | sample 1576371 | NCBI WGS metagenome assembly OGXS01 (sample SAMEA3541475, study PRJEB24748) | human gut metagenome | biome: human gut; feature: human-associated habitat; material: faeces | place: China | collected 2012
TGGGGCCGGGGGATTTTTAAAAATCCCCCGGCCCCAATTGAAAAAGCCCTGTCCCCTATTGTAAATTCATGGTCGAAATGCTAGAATGGGCTGGGATTACTATTTTACGACAGAGGGACGGGATTGAGCGATGAAAAAAGTGTTAGATGTAAAGAATAAAGAATGGCTGATTCAAAGTGTTTACGCAGTGGGAGGCAGTCTGCTGTTTGCCGCGGGGGTGAACCTTGTGATCACTCCATTGGGGCTCTATAATGGAGGATTTATGGGATTTGCCCAATTGCTGCGGACGTTTGTGGTAAGTGTCCTGCATGTTCCTGTGCCGGCAAGTGTCGATTTGTCCGGTGTGATTTATTTTATACTTAATATTCCCCTTTTTTACATGGGATTAAGGATACTCGGGAAGGAATTCGCGGTCAAGACCTTGATCACCGTAGGAATCCAGAGTCTTTGGCTTTCGGTGATCCCTATTCCGGCGGCGCCGATCATTGAGGATTATCTAACGGCCTGTATCATCGGAGGTCTTATTGCGGGAACCGGAACAGGGCTTGTGCTGCGGGGCCGCAGTTCCGGAGGCGGACAGGATATTATCGGGCTTTGCTGTTCCAAGAGATACCAAAATGTCAGCGTGGGCAAGATTAATATTTTGATGAATATTTTTGTGTATGTGATCTGCCTTTTTATGTTTAACATTGAGATTGTTGTATATTCTTTGATCTATACGACAGTTTTGTCTCTTGCTATTGATCGGGTACATATTCAGAATATCAACATGAGTGTAATGATCTTTACAAAGAAACTGGGGATTTCTAAGGCGATCATGGAGCAGATGGGACGTGGCGTAACGAACTGGGACGGAGAAGGAGCTTATACAAACAAAACATCCTATATTCTTTTCGTTTTAATTTCTAAATATGAGGTGGCGCAGATCAAGAAGATTGTGCACAGCATCGATCCCAACGCGTTTATGATATTTACGGAAGGCTGTTCTGTAGAGGGGAATTTTGAAAAGCGTTTGTAATGTTGGGGGACAAAAAGAGAGAAAGCGTGAAGATCAGGCGGGAAGCCTGGTCAGAAGAATGTATAAATAAAAAAGAAAATGAAGATACTGTAAAACAGGATGCAAAATGTATCCTGTTTTTTTAGTGCCTCAAAAGGGACAGGGCATTTTTAGTTTGGGCCGGGGGATTTTTAAAAATCCCCCGGCCCCGGCAGGACTTTACATAGATTTAACATTCAGCAGATTTCGGATTTAACATTTGCCCGATATGATATCACTTGTGAAGAAGAAAACAATACCTCAAAAATCTAGTAAACAAAAGGAGAGTAATCAAATGAAAATGAAAAAGTTTATTGCAGTTTTAGCAACAGTTGCTATGGTCGCAGGACTTGCAGTCGGCTGCGGCGGCGGATCTGATTCTGGTTCCGACGAGGGAGGATCTGGAAGCTCTAGCGATTTTGATTCTTCTATGGATATCACCATTGTTTCCAGAGAAGATGGTTCCGGCACAAGAGGAGCTTTCATCGAACTGTTTGGTGTTCAGGAAGAAGTTGACGGTGAGGATGTTGACATGACAACAGAGGAAGCTCAGATTACAAACAGCACTTCTGTTATGTTGACCACAGTTGCTGGTGATGACTACGCGATTGGTTATGTATCTCTTGGTTCTTTGGATGACAGCGTAAAAGCGGTAAAGATCGATGGCGCTGAGGCAACTGCTGATAATGTAAAGAGCGGCGACTACAAAGTTTCTCGTCCGTTTAATATTGCGACTAAGACAGACATGAACAACCCGACAGCAACAGACTTTATCTCATTCATCATGAGCGAAGAAGGACAGGCTGTTGTTGCGGAAGAAGGATATATTCCGCTTGACGGCGTAGAAGCATACGCGGGAGACGCTCCGGCAGGAGATGTGGTTGTTGGTGGTTCCTCTTCTGTATCCCCAGTAATGGAGAAACTGATCGAGGCATATGCGGAAGTAAATCCAAACGCGAATATCGAACTGCAGACTACAGACTCTACTACAGGTATGGAGAATGCCATCAGCGGTTCTTATGACATCGGTATGGCTTCCAGAGAAGTAAAAGAGGAAGAGCTTGCGGGAGGCCTTGAGGCACAGGTGATCGCAACCGATGGTATCGCGGTAATCGTAAACAATAACAACCCGGTAGAAGATCTGAGCAGCGATCAGGTAAAAGCAATCTATACTGGCGAAGCTCTTACATGGGATGAGGTAGCAGAATAATATGAAATCAAAAGCATGGACTGAAAAATTCATGCGGGGAGTGTTCTTCATTGCCGCCTGCGCTTCGGTGCTGGCGGTAGCTCTCATTTGTGTCTTCTTATTTGCAAATGGACTTCCCGCAATGTCTGAGATCGGCTTTATAGAGTTCCTTTCTGGAACCATGTGGAAGCCGAACAATGATATCTATGGAATCCTTCCTATGATCGTAGGAAGCTTATATGTGACCGCGGGCGCTATCATCTTTGGCGTTCCGATCGGAATCCTGACTTCTGTGTTTATGGCGTTCTACTGTCCGAAACAGATTTACAGGCCTTTAAAAACAGCAACGGAACTGCTGGCAGGAATCCCTTCCGTTGTCTATGGTTTCTTTGGACTGGTCGTTCTGGTACCGCTGGTGCGCCAGCTTGGCCGAGACTTGGGATTTGGAGGAAACGGGAGCAGTATGCTGACCGCCTCTCTGCTTCTTGGCATGATGATCCTGCCTACTATCATCGGACTGACGGAATCTTCTCTGAGAGCAGTCCCGGAACAGTATTATGAGGGAGCGGTTGCCTTAGGGGCAACTCATGAAAGAGCAATTTTCCGGGTAGTGCTTCCGGCGGCTAAATCCGGTGTTGTAGCAGCGATCGTGCTGGGTGTGGGACGTGCCATCGGCGAAACCATGGCGGTGATCATGGTGGCTGGAAACCAGGCCAGACTGCCTCAGGGAATTTTCCGGGGAGTCCGGACTTTGACAGCCAATATCGTAATTGAGATGGGATACGCGACGGATCTTCATAGAGAAGCACTGATCGCGACAGGCGTTGTGCTGTTCGTGTTTATCCTGATCATTAACTTCTGCGTAGCATTTTTGAACAGGGGGAACAGCCATGAGTAAGAATGAAATGACAGCCGGACGCGCAAAAAATGAAATGACGCTGGGACAGAGGATGAAAGGATATACCAGAACACCTGGTTCCATGATCGTTATGATCCTGGTCATGCTGTCAGCGATCGTCACCTTTGCGGTGCTGATCTTCTTGATCGCGTATATCCTGATCAATGGACTGCCGTACATCAAACCTTCCCTGTTCTCGTTGGAGTATTCTTCTGAGAACGCCTCTCTTATGCCGGCATTGATCAATACGGTGATCATGACTGCCCTTTCTCTTTTGATCGCGGTTCCCTTTGGGATTTTCTCCGCCATTTTCCTGGTGGAGTACGCAAAACGGGGAAATAAATTTGTAGAGGTCATCCGGCTGACTACCGAGACCCTTCAGGGAATCCCTTCTATTGTATATGGATTGTTTGGAATGCTGTTTTTCGTTACTACCTGTGGATGGGGATTCTCAATCTTGGCGGGAGCGTTTACCTTATCGATCATGGTACTGCCGCTGATCATGAGAAGTACAGAAGAGGCTTTAAAAGCGGTGCCGGATTCTTATCGGGAAGGAAGTTTTGGATTAGGAGCCGGCAAGCTAAGGACGGTATTCCGTATTGTCCTTCCATCCGCGATCCCTGGAATCTTGGCCGGCGTGATCCTGGCTATCGGACGTATCGTGGGTGAGACGGCGGCTTTGATCTATACGGCCGGAACAGTTGCCGATATTCCCAAAAGTGTGATGAGTTCCGGACGGACACTTGCGGTGCATATGTATAATCTGGCAAGTGAAGGACTGTATATGGATCAGGCATATGCCACAGCAGTCATCCTGCTGGTATTGGTAGTGGGGATCAATACACTGTCCAGTATTGTGGCTAAGAGATTAACGAAAGCATAGAGAGGGAGAACAATGTCGAAAATAAGTATCAAAAATCTGGATTTATACTACAGCGATTTCAAGGCATTGAAAAATGTCAATCTGGAAATCGAAGAACATAAGATCACAGCGTTTATCGGGCCTTCCGGATGTGGAAAATCCACATTGCTCAAATCTATCAACCGCATGAATGATCTGGTAGAAGGCTGCCGGATCGAAGGCGACATCCTTCTGGATGGAGAGGATATTTTTAAAGATGTAGATGTGAATCTTCTGCGGAAGCGGGTTGGCATGGTATTCCAGAAGCCCAACCCGTTCCCGATGAGCATTTATGACAATATTGCCTATGGACCAAGGACCCATGGCATACATTCAAAAGCGAAACTGGATGATATTGTTGAGAAGTCCTTAAGAGATGCGGCCATTTGGGAAGAATGCAAGGACCGTTTGAAAAAGAGCGCTCTTGGCATGTCAGGCGGGCAGCAGCAGAGACTTTGTATCGCCAGAGCTTTGGCGGTACAGCCGGAGGTGCTGTTGATGGATGAGCCAACATCCGCGCTGGACCCTATTTCTACGTCAAAGATTGAAGACCTTGCGATGGACCTGAAAAAGGATTATACTATTGTTATGGTAACGCACAATATGCAGCAGGCTGTACGTGTGTCAGATAATACCGCCTTCTTTCTGCTGGGCGAAGTGATCGAGTACAATGATACAGAAAAATTATTCTCAATACCGGCAGATAAGAGAACAGAAGATTATATTACAGGGAGGTTTGGTTAAGATATGCGTAATAAATTTGATATGCAGTTGGAACTTTTGAGTGAACAGCTCATCCACATGGGAGAACTGTGCGAGACGGCGATCAATAAGGCAACGACTGCGCTCCAGCAGGGAAGTATGGAACAGGCGAAAGAGGTCATTGCCGCGGATGAAGAGATCGACCAGATGGAAAAAGATATCGAGCGCCTTTGTCTGAAGCTTTTGCTCCAGCAGCAGCCGGTAGCAAGAGACTTAAGGCAGATATCAGCGGCGTTGAAGATGATCACAGATATGGAGCGGATCGGGGATCAGACTTCAGATATCGCGGAGATCATCATTTCCGAGAAAAAGTCGGAGGCTAGTGATATCCCGAAGATCGGCCAGATGTCTGAGGCTGCCGCGAAAATGGTGCGCGACAGCGTGCGCGCCTATGTAAATAAGGATCTGGAGCTTTCCAGACAGGTGATGGCGGCGGACGATGAAGTGGATCTTCTTTTTGAGGCGAATAAAAAGGAATTGGTGGAATTCATTGCTCAGAATAAGGGTGACCAGGGGAAAGAGGCTTTCGATCTGATCATGGTAGCAAAATATTTGGAGCGAATCGCGGATCACGCCACCAATATCGCGGAGTGGGTTGAATTTTCGATCACAGGGATCCACAAAGATAGTAAAGTATAGAAACTTGAAGGAGTATCAGAATGATTTTTTGTGTAGAAGATGACAGCAATATCCGAGAGTTAGTTGTATATACTTTAGAAACCACGGGCTTTCAGGCGCGTGGTTTTGAAGATGGTAAAGAATTCTGGGAAACTCTTGCGTTGGAAACACCAAGGCTGGTCCTTCTGGATATCATGCTTCCGGGAGAAGACGGACTTGAGATTCTTAAAAAGCTGAAATCTTCGTCAAGGACCCGGAATATTCCGGTGATCATGGTGACTGCAAAAGGAGCGGAATACGACAAGGTAAAAGGACTGGATCTGGGAGCGGATGATTATGTGGCTAAGCCATTTGGAATGATGGAACTGGTTTCCAGAGTAAAGGCAGTCCTGCGCCGCAGTGAAGCCAATGCCAGAGATCAAAAAAGCATCCTGGCGGCAGGAGATATTGAGATCGACACGAAGAAACATGAGGTGACGGCGGCAGGAGATGTAGTAAATCTGACTCTGAAAGAATATGAGCTTTTGAAAAGACTGATGGAAAATCAGAATGTGGTGATGACCAGGGACCGCCTTTTGGAAGATATCTGGGGATATGATTTTGACGGAGAGACCAGGACTGTGGACGTACATGTACGGACTCTGCGGCAGAAGCTGGGATCCTGCGGCGAGCAGATCGAGACCGTCAGAGGTGTGGGATATCGGATGAGCAAGCAGGAGCCTTAATATATGAAGCTTAGAAATAAAATACAAAAGAGCATGATACTGGTCATCGCAACGACCCTCATGATCGCGTACGCTATGACGACCGTTGTCGTGTACCGGCAGAATGTTGGGCTGATGGAAGAGGAGATCCGTCAGGAATCGGATTATATCTGTACAGCGATCAGCATTGCCGGAACCAGTTATCTGGAAGAAATGGATGAGGTCCGAGAGAATACGAGAGTGACCTTGATCGCGGAGGATGGAAATGTCCTCTATGATTCGGGGGATACAGATGGGTCTACATTGGAAAACCATAAGGATCGGCCGGAAGTACGAGAGGCGCTGATCCTGGGAGAAGGACAGGATGTCCGCCGGTCAGATACGCTGGATCAGGAAATGTTTTATTATGCGGTCAGGATAGAAGATGGAAGCGTCCTGCGGGTAGCAAAATCAATGGATAACGTACTGCATACGGCGTTTGAGGTGCTCCCGATGATGGGATTGATCGCGGTGATCATGTTGGTATTCGCGTTTATGCTGACAAAATGGCAGGTGAAGAGACTCATTCGGCCAATTAACGAATTGAAGCTGGAGAAACCATTGGAAAATGAGATTTATGAGGAAATAACACCATTGCTGAACAGGATTGATGAGCAGAACAAGGAAAAAGACGCGGTCGCGAATATGAGGAAGGAATTCTCGGCGAATGTTTCTCATGAGCTGAAGACGCCTCTTACTTCTATTTCGGGCTATGCTGAGATCATGAAAAACGGAATGGTCCGCCCAGAAGACATGAAGAAATTCTCAGAGCGCATCTACAACGAGGCCAGCAGGCTGATCACATTGGTAGAGGATATCATCAAACTCTCGAAGCTGGATGAGGGCGAGATTGAGATTGAAAAAGAGGACGTGGATCTCTATGAATTGACAAGAGAAATCTGCAGCCGTCTTTCTCCGCAGGCAAATACGAGAAACGTGCATGTAGAAGTGACGGGGGAACCAGTCGTCTACCATGGCATCCGGCAGGTGCTGGATGAAATGATCTATAATATTTGTGAAAACGCCATCAAGTATAACAAAGATGGAGGATCTCTCAGCGTGTGGGTAGGAAATACCCTGCAGGGGAAAAAAGTGATCGTGACGGATACCGGAATCGGAATTCCAGAAGATCAGCAGGAACGTATTTTCGAGCGGTTCTATCGAGTGGATAAAAGCCATTCCAAAGAAACAGGAGGAACTGGACTGGGACTATCGATCGTGAAGCATGGAGCGATGATCCACAATGCTCAGATTCATGTAGAAAGTGAAGTTGGAAAAGGAACAAAAATGGAGATTACCTTTTAATTGGGGCCGGGGGATTTTTAAAAATCCCCCGGCCCTAATTGCTAAATTACGTGTTGCCAGGGTTGACAAATAGGTCGATCGGTGATATATTCATCACAAATAGAAAACGCTTACATTTCTGATGTTCCCTCGTTTCTTTGCGGGCTCTGCCTCGTCACATATTCTGAAAATTCTTGAAAAGAAATCTCAATGCTTTCATTCTAAATAAATCAGACAGCGGGGGCGAGAGACGCGGCCGCCTGCGGAACTTAGCTTCATAAGGAGATGAGTGGATGGAAGCATGCCCATGTTGCAGGACTAGCTGGAGTATACCATCGGGCGGGGGAAGGGACCATTCTATTGGAAAATTGGTGAATCGGCTGTCTAGAAGCGTATCTTGGAAAAGATTTGGAAGGCTTGAAGGAGGAAACAATGTCATTATTAGTTACAAGGATGAAAGCTTATCGGGAAAAGTTGTCTATGAGCCAAAATGAATTGGCGCAGAAAGTGGGAGTAAGAAGAGAAACGATCGTCCGCCTGGAAAAGGGCAGATACAATCCCTCTTTAAAGCTGGCGATGGATATTTCCAGAGAACTGGGGACCAGCGTGGAAGAAATGTTCCAGTTTGAGGAGACGCGATGACTCTAAAAGCGCAAAAGCATATTTTTACTTTGCTTGTCCTTTTCTGGATGGGGATGATCTTTTGGTTTTCTGCGCAGCCGTCAAAAGAATCCGAAGATTTATGGAAGACGTGCTGATCGACAGCGCGGGCGTCCTGGCAGGGGCTGCGATTTTAAGCTGGCTTCTTTGGGTAAAGAGAAGATATGGGGAAAAGGATCAAGACAAGAAAGGATTGGGATAATATGGGAGCCATACTGCTTCTTGAAGACGATGAGAGCCTGAACCGGGGGATAAGCCTGAAGCTGGAAAGAGAGGGATACCGGGTTTTGAGCGCGGTGGAATCGGAACAGGCAGAGGAATTATTTCAAAAGAATAAAATAGATCTGATCATTAGTGACATTACACTGGAAAAGGGTAATGGTCTGGGATTTGCAAGGAAGATCCGCGCCAGCAGCGATGTTTATCTGATCTTTCTGACAGCGCTGGACCAGGAAGTAGACATTGTGAATGGCTATGATGCCGGGGCGGACGACTATATAGCGAAACCCTTCAGCCTGGCGGTTTTGATCTCGAAAGTTAATGCTCTGATGCGGCGGATCTGTCAGGGCGAGGGGGATGGAGGCATTCTTTCCTCTGGAGATATCCGGGTCTGTTGCCGGGAAATGAAAGTGTATAAAAAAGAGGAGGAGATTCCTTTAAGCAAGAAGGAACTGCAGCTTCTGCTATTTTTTCTGGAGCATCCCAGGCAGATTGTTTCCAAGGATCAGATCTTGGAAGCAGTGTGGGATGTTGAGGGGCAGTTTGTGGACGAGAATACGGTCCCGGTAACGATCGGCCGGCTGAAGCGCCGGCTTGGAAAGAATGGGGAAGAAGCGTATATTGAAAATGTCAGGGGGCTTGGATATCTGTGGACAGCAGAAGTGTTGAAAAAGTAATGGACAGAAGAGAGCGGGGCTACATTTGGCTGGAAAAGGAATTGAAACGCGGCATGGTCCTTTCTTTGGCGGGATGGCTGATATTTTTCGTCATTTTATGGGTGTGGGGGACCTCCCTTTACAGATGGTGTTTCCTGTGCTTTTTTGCGCTCGCGGCCAATGGAGTGTGGTGCTATATCTCCTATCGGAGAGAATATCGAAACTATCAGTCTATCATAGAATATCTGGAAGCGTTTGAGGAAGGGAATTATGAGTTCCATTTGGAGGGAGACATGGAACCTGGGATCCGATCCCAGCTTTTGGACCAGTTAGAACGAATGGGAAAAGCATTTGGTCTTTTAAAAGAACGGCTGGTACAGGAAAAAGAAGGAACCCGCAGATTAGTGACCGATATTTCGCATCAGCTAAAGACACCGGTATCGGCTCTTGGCATGAGTTTGGAACTCATGACCGACAAGGATATTACGCCAGAAGAGCAGAAGGAATTTGCGGAAAAAAGCCAGGAGGAGGTTAAAGGACTGGTACAGCTTCTGCAGGCGCTGACTAATCTGTCAAGACTGGAAGCGGGAATGATCCGGCTGGAACCAGTGGAAGGAAATCTGAAAGATACGATTCGTCAGGCGGTCAGCAGTGTCTGGTTCCAGGCAGAAGAAAAAAAGATACAGATTGAAGTGCAGGAGTTTGCGGACGTGCGGATCTGCCATGATCCCAAGTGGACGGCCCAGGCATTTGTAAATGTTTTGGAAAATGGAGTGAAATACTCTCCTGAAGGAAGTAAGATCATACTCCGGGTAAATGTTTATGTTTCTTATGTATTTGTTGAAATAGAAGATGAGGGGATTGGAATTCCCAAAGAAGAATACGCGGAGATCTTCAAACGTTTCTTTCGAGGGAAGCGGCCGGAAGTCCAAAAGGCGGAGGGAGCCGGAGTAGGATTATATCTGGTCCGGAAGATCTTAGAAGAACAGGGAGGCAGTGTTCGCGCTCTTCCGGGAAAGAAAGGCGGTACTGTCTTTCAGATGATGCTGCCGCTGCTCTGTCAGGATGCAGAAAAAGGAATCTAACAAAACTGTTATCGTTCCTGTCAATGTTTTGTAAGAATCATGGACTATGCTGAAGATAACATCAGAAAGAGTTGACAGGAAAGGAGCAGAAATGATATGAGAGCGTTATTAGAAACAGAAGATCTGGTGAAATATTATGGGGATGGAGATGGACAGATACGGGCCATCGACCATACGAGCATTTCTGTAGAGCGAGGAGAATTCGCTGCCATTGTAGGAAGGTCTGGTTCTGGGAAAAGTACACTGCTGCATATGCTGGGAGGATTAGACAGGCCGGACAGCGGGAAAGTTTATATCGAGGGCAGAGATATCTTTGCGCTGAAAGATGAAAGGCTGGCTGTGTTCAGAAGGAGAAAGATCGGATTTATCTTTCAGGATTATAATTTGCTGCCATCTCTGAATGTATGGGAGAATATCGTGCTTCCCATCGGATTAGACGGGAAACGGGTCAATCGAGATTATGTGATGGACATCGTGAAGAATATCGGTATGGAAGAACGGTTAAAGGCTACGCCGGGGATGCTTTCTGGAGGACAGAAGCAGCGGGTGGCGATCGCCAGAGCGCTTGCCTCAAGGCCAGCCATCATTCTGGCTGATGAGCCTACCGGGAATCTGGATTCCCGGACAGAGATGGAAGTGATTTCCACATTGAAACGGTGTGTGGACAGATATGGCCAGACGTTGGTCATGATCACGCACGATGAGACTATCGCCCAGATGGCGGACCGCATTATCGAGATTGAAGATGGTAAGGTGGTGGGCTAGATGGACATGATAACAAGAACAGCGATTGCTAATTTAAAGAGTAACCGGAGCAGAAATGTATTGATCGGTATTGCTATTGTATTGACCTCCACTCTTTTGACTGTCGTGCCTACCGTGATTTTTGGTATGATCGATCTTCAGTTCGCGGCGGCAAATGAGGCGTATCCCACGTACCACGCCATGTTTCGTCAGGTCAGCGAAGAAAACATGGATAAAATGAAAGAAGATCCGGAACTTACAGAGGTAGGAGAGAGGGAAGATCCGGCTTATATGATCTGTCCGAATGAAGAAGTTTCGATCCCAATGATCTATGTGGATCAGCAGGCGGCCAGTTCAAACCGTCTGAAGCTGAAGGAAGGCAGAATGCCAAAGAGGTCAGATGAGATCGTGGTATCTTCCGGCCTTCTCGCGGTAATGGGGCTGGATGGAGAAGTGGGCAGTCAGATAGAAATCCCTTTTCAGCCGGTAGAAAAAGGCGGACTGGGGCTGGGACAAAAGAAGGAATTTACCATTGTAGGTATGATGGAAGACAGCGAAACGGAGCAAGAGAAAAAAGTCTATTCGACCTTGATATCTAAGGCATTTGCGGAAGAGCTGATTCCGGAAGGCCAGCACTTTTACCGGGCCTATTTCCGGATTGCCGGGGCAGATAAAATGACCGTGGATGGGATTGAGGCAAAAGCGAAAGAAAAAGGGGAGGTTTATGGCATCGGAGAAGATAATATCGTAGAAAATGGCGATTATCTTTCTGCTAATTATGTGGATCCCGCGTTATATTCAGGACTGGCTGTGTTTATGGTGATCATTGTACTGGCAGGCGTGCTGACGATCTACAGCATCTATTATGTGTCTATGCTTCATAAGGTGCAGGAATATGGGAAACTGCGAGCGATTGGAGCTACAAAGAGACAGATCCGGAAGCTGGTCTTTCGAGAAGGGTTTGCGGTGGCGGCTATCGGGATTCCGTTCGGACTGATTCTGGGAAACGCGGCAGGAATTTTGATCATCCATGGAATGCTGCAAAACGGAATGGGAAACGCCAATCCTCTGGTAGGTTATATGCAGGAAGTTTTGGACGATTCAAGGGTTTCTTTGGTGAAACCTGCGCTCCTTGGCATTGCGGCGGCTACTGCAATAATCACCGTGTATCTTTCCTTGCTGCGCCCAATGCAGGTGGCCGGGAAAATTTCTCCGGTGGAAGCGATCCGTTATGAGGGGATGACGGGGAAAAGGAAAAAAGCCAGGGCTCGAAAAGGATACCAGGAAATGAGCACTACAAAGCTGATGTTGTCTAATTTGGGGAGAAACCGGAAACGGACAGCGGTGACGATCATCGCGCTGGGAATAACGGGTATCTTTTTTATGGTAGCGGCGACGGTTTTAAGCTGTATGAATCCCAAAGTTATGGCGGAAGATGCGATTCGGGGAGATATTTCTATCTATGTAGATTCCTGGGATAATGATGCCATGAATCCGGACCGGGAACTGACAAAGATCCAGCAGCATAACCCGATGACAGAAACGCTGAAAGAACAGATCCTGGATATTCCGGGTGTGGAAGAGATAGAGGAAGAGCTGTATGCGGATGCGGCGATGCCAGAGGTGACAGATCCTTCTAGCGGAGAAGATTTTGATACCGGGATTTCCGGAATCAGCGAAACAGAGATGAAGGATCTGGAGAAATATGTAAAAGAAGGCTCTTTGGAGGATACAAGGCTTAAGGACGGCACAGGAATCATCCTGGGGCGCGGGTATGTGTCGATCAATCTGCATGTACAGGTGGGCGACCGGGTGGAGCTGGAGATCAAAGACGGAGAGGATACTGTCACGAAAGAATTTGTGGTAGTGGCCTATACAGATCAGCCATCCAGTCTTGGAGGCGGCTTCATGCTCCCCGCGGATACTCTGCAAAGTTTCTGTAAGACTCGGCTTACCGATGAATGGAATCTGACTGTTTATGAAGACAGGGAAGGAAGTGTGGAAGAGGCTGTACGGGCTGTTGCGGACAAACAAGAATTCCTGGCTGTGGATACGTATCGGGAGCAATATGAACAGGCGGAAATGACGGTGGGATACCTGTGTTACGGCGGATATGGGCTGCTGGCTGTCCTTGGATTTATCGGCATTCTGAATCTGATCAATACTATGATCAACAGTGTATATGTCAGACGGCGCGAGTTGGGAATGCTGCAGGCGATCGGGCTGTCCGGCCGTCAGACTGGGAATATGCTGCAAAAGGAAGGTTTATTTTATACAGCGGGAACCTTGCTGCTGTCACTGGGGATCGGCAGTGCGGCAGGATATCTCTGCTATCGCTGGGCGGCGGCAGAAGGGATTCTTTCCATCAAGGTCTATCATTATCCGGCGCTTCCGGCGGTCATTTTGACGCTGATTGTTTTGGCAGTGCAGATTTTGGTCGCGTTTTTGGTCAATCAGAACTTTAAGAAGACAAGCTTGATCGATCGGATCCGATTCGCGTGATCAATAGGGGCCGGGGGATTTATAAAAATCCCCCGGCCTCGGCTTTAGTTTTTCATCTTCTTTAGTTCTTTTGAGATAAATAGGATACTGACAATAAATGCGATAGAATCTGCCACTGGCCCGGAGTACAAGATGCCGTCAAGACCAAAGAACAAGGGCAGGATCAGAACCAGCGGAATCAAAAAGAAAACCTGTCTGGTCATGGAAAGGAGCAGTCCTTTGACCGGCTTTCCGATAGCGGCAAAGAAATTGGAGGAAAGCAGGGTTACGCCATTGATAATGACCATAAAGAGGAAAGTGCGCATAAACCGGATAGAAAATTCATAGTATGCGGCATTTCCCGTCCCGAACAGAGAGATAATCTGGTAGGGGAAGAACTGAAACAGGACAAATCCGATCGCGGATACGATCAGATTACAAGTAATCGCCAGTTTATAAGTGCTTCGGACACGGTCATACTGTTTGGCGCCGTAATTAAAGCCGATAATGGGCTGAGAACCTTGAGAGATTCCGATGATAACCGCAAGCAGGATAGCGTTCGTCTTCATGACGATGCCGCAGGCTGCCAGAGGAATGTCTTTTCCATATTCCGACATGGCGCCATAATAGGTTAATGAGTTGTTCAGGACAATCTGCACAAAGGTGATCGCCACTTGATTCAGACTGTTGCTCATGCCAAGAGAAGCGGTATGAATACTCATCCGAATATTAAGGCGGATATCTTTCCGATGCAGCTGAACACTCTGGAATCTCCGGATATAAGAAATGGCGGCCAGGAAAGAAAGAAACTGGCCGATGATCGTTGCCCATGCGGCTCCCGCTACTCCAAGATCAAAGACGAAAATAAAGATGGGGTCCAAAATAGTATTGGCGATGGCGCCGATCAGCATGCAGGTCATAGAGTATTTTGGACTTCCATCAGCCCGGATCATATTGCTCATACTGGTGGTCACAACCTGAAAAGGCATGCCGAGGGCAATGATCCGAGAATAGGTCAGCGCATAAGGAAGATTTTCTGATGTGGCGCCGAAAGCAAGCAAAAGAGGCTGAAGAAAAATCTCGATCAGGATTGCGTAGACAATGCCAAAGGTCAGCATCATAGCGATGCCATTGCCTACTACGGCCTCGGCCTTTTTTTGTTCACCGGCTCCCAGATAAAGAGAGAACTGGGAGGCGCTTCCGATGCCGATCAAAAGGGAAATAGCAAGGCATATGGTAGTCAGAGGATAGGAAACGTTAGTAGCGGCGTTTGCAAGATACCCGACTCCCTGACCAATGAAAACCTGGTCCACGATATTGTAAAGAGAGCTGACCAGCATGGCGATGATACTTGGGACTGCGAAAGATTTTAAGAGAGAGGGTATGCTTTTGTATCCCAGTGGATTTTCTTGTGTCTGCATATTCTGCAATGTGGATCACATCCTTTTTTAATAATTAGGTAAAATAGTTTTTTAGAAGTCCGCCTATGGTCTATTTTTCCTGTGTCATAAAGACGGACTGGAGCGCGATTTCCTGGAGCATTTCTCCAAATTTTCCGGCATCTTCCTCTGAAAGCGGGGAAAGGAGCTGTTCCTGGGTCTCGCGAAGAATCGCGAGGATCTTATCATAAACCGCGTAAGCCTTAGGTGTAGGATATAGGCAGTAGGTCCGCTTATCCTGCTGGCTGGCGTTTTTGGTTATAAAGCCAGACTTGATCAGGCTGCCCAGTCCGCGAGTGATATTGCTGGGATGAAGGTAGAAAAGATCCAGGAATTGTTCCTGAGAAATACCGGGATGTTCACAGATTTTGATAATATACATATGCTGGCTGCAGTTGATTCCCAACGGGGCAAACTGTTGATCCAGATACATTTTTGTATGGCGTCCGGCAATGGAGAGCCATCGGATCAGGTTCATTTTCGATGCTGCCTCCTTTATTCATATATTCATAGCGCAGAGCATGAATATTATAACCCAGAAAAATTGTGTGCGCAAGCAAATATTTTAGAGGCATAAAATTTGTCTGTAACCTTAGGAGATGAGCAGGGAAGAAGAATTTATAAAAAGCCGCCGTCTACGCCGATAATCTGGCCAGTCAGGTAGGCGGGAGAAGCGGCAAGATTCCAGACGACCTGGGCAATTTCAGAGGGTGAGCCAAAACGGCCCATAGGGATTTCTTCTTCCAGGGCAAGGCGGTCTTCTTCAGTTAACTGGCTGTTCATTTCCGTATCGATGACGCCGCAGGCGATGGCGTTTACAGGTATGCCGCTGGGCGCCAGTTCTTTCGCCAGAGCCTTTGTCAGTCCATTGACGCCGGATTTGGCCGCGGAATAAGCAGCTTCGCAGGAGGCGCCGGACGTGCCCCACATAGAAGAAATGTTGATGATGGTTCCGCTTTTTTTCGCTACCATGTCAGGGATCGCCGCGCGGCAGCAGTAAAAGACAGAGGATAGGTTGGCGCGGATAACCTGATCCCATTCTTGGATCGTCATATCCGTCAGAAGTCCAATGTGAGAAATACCGGCATTATTTACAAGAATATCAAGATGGCCGGCGGTTGTTTGGATTTTTTGAAAAATTTCCTCGACAGCGGCTGGATCGCCCACGTCACCGGGAACGATGGTGCACAGGCCAGAGCCGATTTTGTCGATTTCCTGTCTGACTTTTTCTAATTCTCTCAGGGAAGTCCGGCAGTTGATGAACACATGGTATCCTCTTGCGGCAAAATACATGGCGATACTGCGCCCGATACCGCGGGAAGAGCCGGTAATAAGGATTGTTTTTTGTGGCATGATAGAATCTCCTTTTGTCTGCGCCTTTGCTCATGGGAAGGCGCTCATAAATGGTCGGACAAATGGCGCCCAGCAAGCGAGAAGACGCTATGCTCCTGATCTGTGCAGGGCTAAATCGATACAAACATTATATCTTACAATCGTTGCTATTTAAAGTATGAGATGTTATGATTTATATATGTATAAATGATAATGATGGTAATTTTAAGAATAATTGTGAAACAGGCGGACCATCACATGAGTAACACTCCGGGAGGTTACGTAAAAGGAAGATGAATATGATCGATAAGGCAATCGAGTTTGCGACGAGGGCACACGAAGGGCAGTTCCGAAAAGGGACCAAACGGCCGTATATTGTTCACCCCATCGAGGTTGGAGATATTGTAGCCAGCATGACGAAAGATGAGGAGGTGATCAGCGCGGCAGTGCTTCATGATACCATTGAGGATTGTGAAGGTGTTACGCAGAGAATCTTAGCTCAGGAATTTTCAGAGCGTGTAGCCTATATGGTTGCCAGAGAAAGTGAGGACAAGTCTCTGACATGGATGGAACGGAAGCGGGCAACCATCGAGCACATCCGCACGGCTCCCAGAGAAGTACAGATGATCGGACTTGCGGATAAGCTTTCCAATATGCGGGATATAGACCGGGATTATCCGGTCATGGGAGAAGAATTGTGGAATCGATTTCGGATGAAGGATAAACATACGATCGGATGGTATTATAAAGGCGTAAGGGATGCCCTGATCGATAAATTCACAGGGATTCCAGCCTATGAAGAGTATTGTCACCTGATCAGGAAAAATTTCGATTAGGGACAGGGTATTTTTAATTGGGGACGGGGGAATTTTAAAAATCCCCCGGCCCCAATTAAAAAAAGGAGAGAGATATGATCATCAGTGCCAGCAGAAGGACTGACATCCCTGCTTTGTATCCTCAGTGGTTTATGAACCGGCTGAGAGCGGGCGAGGTGCTGGTCCCAAATCCTTACAACCGCAGAAAGGTAAGCCGTATCCGGCTTTCGCCGGAGTGGGTGGATGGAATTGTGTTTTGGACAAAGAATCCGGAGCCGTTGCTGCCGTATCTGCGGGAATTGGATGCCATGGGTTATCGGTACTGTTTTCAGTATACGATCACAGATTATGGGGAGGACTTGGAGCCCGAAGTGCCAAGGACAGAAGAGGCGATGGCTACGTTCCTGCTATTGAGCCAGAGGCTGGGAAAAGAAAGGATCAACTGGAGGTTTGACCCGATTCTGCTGACAGAGAAGTATACGATTTCTTATCATCTGGAACAATTTGAAATGATGTGTCAATGGCTTGGGAACGCAACAGGACGGTGTACCATTAGTTTTGTGGACGAATACAGGGGAAGCGACTGCAGAGAACTGGAGATAGAGGAGATATGGAAACTGGCGGAAGGTCTTTCCCAAATTTCCAAGAAATATGGAATCCCTCTCTATACCTGCGCGGAACAGTTGGATCTGAGCAGATATGGTATTTATCATGGGGCGTGTATTGATCAGGAACAGCTGCGGCAGCTGGCCGGATACAAGCTTGATCTGAAACGGGACAAGGGCCAGCGAAAAGGGTGCCGGTGCGCGGAGAGCTTTGATATTGGCATGTATGATACCTGCGTCAACGGCTGCCGCTACTGTTATGCGGTGAGCGGAAGGGAAGGCGCGCGAAAAAAATATAACAATCATGACCCCGAATCCCCATTTTTGATCGGACATTTCCGGGGAGATGAGGAGATTATAGACAGAAAAGCGGCATCCGCGAGAGATGATCAGATTTCTTTATTTGATTTACCCCAAATGCGCAAAGACATATGATGACTTCAGGACAAGGAAGGGCGTACAGATGGCAGAAGTAAGAAAGAGAATGACATTTTACGGAAGAGTCCAAGGTGTGGGGTTCCGATATACAGCAAAACATCTGGCAAGATCGCTTGGCCTGACCGGATGGGTGGAAAACCAGTGGGATGGAACGGTACGCATGGAGGTCCAGGGCAGAGAAACCTTGATCTATAAGCTGATGGAAGGGCTGAACCGGAACCAGTTTATTGCCATTGACTGGATTGATACCGAGGAAATTCCGTTGGGAACAGAAAGAAGTTTTGAGACAAGATAGCAAAAGGGACAGCCAACGAGAGAGGAGGCATAAACATGGTGATTCAGGGACTGCAGAAGCTGACGCTTTTGGATTATCCGGAGAAGGTGGCGTGTACTGTTTTCACAGCAGGGTGCAATTTCCGCTGTCCATTTTGTCACAATGCTTCGCTGGTAATTGATACATATAAGAACCGAGAAATTCCGAAAGATGAATTTTTTGCTTTTCTGCGGAAACGGCAGGGGATTTTGGATGGGGTATGTGTGACGGGGGGTGAACCGCTGATCCAGCACGGGATCGAGGATTTTTTGGGCGAGATCAAACGTTTGGGATATGCGGTCAAGCTGGATACCAATGGAAGTTTTCCCGACAGACTGCAGCGGATCGTAGAGGCGGGACTGGTAGATTACGTGGCTATGGACATCAAGAATTCTCAGGAAAATTATGGGCGGACTATTGGTATCGAGGGGTACGACTTGCGCAATATCCACAGGAGCGTCCAGTATCTTCTGAGTGATGTGATCCCCTATGAGTTCCGGACTACGGTGGTACGGGAGTTCCACCAGCGGTCGGATTTTGAATCCATTGGGAAATGGATCCGGGGCGCCAAGAATTATTACCTCCAGCAGTTTGTGGATTCCGGCGATCTGCTCCAGCAGGGGCTTAGAGGTTATAACAAGGACATCATGAACCAGGCGCTGGAAATAGTAAGGCAATATGTGCCAAACGCTCAGCTGCGCGGCGTAGAATAGCAGAAAAGGGCGGAAATACGGGCCTTCTGGTAAAACTATACAATAACAATATATTGTGCGAAAATGAATTTTGTGCACAATATATTGTTATTTTTGTTGACGATAAAACACAACAGGTGGTATGATAGAAGAACAGACGAATCGGACAAAAATATTTTACAAAATGAACAAAAGGATAATCCAGGAAGGGGAGCAAGCATATGTATCAGGTAACAAAACGGGACGGCCAGGTCGTTGATTTCAATCTGTCGAAGATCTGTGTGGCCATTGAGAAAGCGTTTAAAGCTCAGGAAAAGGAGTATAATCAGGATATCATCGATCTGCTGGCATTAAAAGTTACCGCGGATTTCGAGCCTAAGATCAAGAATTCACTGGTGCAGGTGGAAGATATCCAGGACAGTGTGGAGGCGGTCCTGATCAAAGCCGGATATTCCGACGTGGCAAAAGGATATATTTTGTATCGGAAACAAAGAGAGAAGATCCGTAATCTGAAATCTACCATGCTGGACTACAAAGAAATTGTGGACAGCTACGTGAAAGTAACAGACTGGCGGGTAAAAGAAAATTCAACCGTTACCTATTCTGTAGGCGGATTGATCTTAAGCAATTCCGGCGCGATCACGGCCAACTACTGGCTGTCAGAGATTTATGACGAGGAGATCGGGCAGGCGCATCGGAACGCGGATATCCATATCCATGATCTGTCTATGCTGACCGGATACTGTGCGGGGTGGTCCTTGAAACAGCTGATCCAGGAAGGGCTGGGAGGAATTCCAGGAAAGATTTCTTCTTCTCCGGCAAAGCATTTGAGCGTGCTCTGCAACCAGATGGTCAACTTCCTGGGGATCATGCAGAACGAGTGGGCCGGAGCCCAGGCGTTTTCTTCCTTTGATACCTATCTGGCGCCTTTTGTAAAGGCTGATAACCTGACTTATCAGGAAGTTAAAAAATGCATCGAATCTTTTATTTACGGAGTGAACACGCCGTCCCGCTGGGGAACCCAGGCGCCGTTTTCTAACATCACGCTGGACTGGACGGTTCCCAACGATCTGGCGAACCTGCCGGCGATCGTAGGCGGAAAAGAGATGGACTTTACCTACGGGGACTGTAAGAAAGAGATGGATATGGTCAATAAGGCGTTTATCGAGATCATGATCGAGGGAGATGCCCATGGCCGCGGGTTCCAGTACCCGATTCCTACCTATTCTATCACCAGTGATTTTGACTGGTCAGATACGGAGAACAACCGTCTGCTCTTTGAGATGACGGCGAAATACGGGACGCCCTATTTCTCAAACTATATCAACAGCGATATGGAGCCAAGCGACGTCCGCAGCATGTGCTGCCGTCTTCGTTTGGACCTTCGGGAACTGCGGAAGAAATCCGGCGGTTTCTTTGGAAGCGGTGAAAGTACAGGGTCTGTAGGCGTTGTCACGATCAACATGCCGCGTATTGCTTACCAGGCGGAAAATGAAGAGGATTTCTTCCGCCGTCTGGATCGTCTGATGGACATTTCAGCGAGGTCTCTCCATGTAAAGAGAACGGTCATCACTAAGTTGATGGACGAAGGCCTTTATCCCTATACGAAGCGGTATCTGGGGACCTTTGAGAACCATTTCTCCACCATCGGTTTGATCGGTATGAATGAGGCAGGCCTGAATGCCAAATGGATCGGAAAAGATATGACTCATGCGGAAACGCAGGAATTTTCCAAGAAGGTGCTGAACCATATGCGGGAGCGTCTGTCCTCTTATCAGGAGGAATACGGAGATCTCTATAACTTAGAGGCGACTCCGGCAGAGTCTACGACTTATCGTTTCGCGAAACATGACAAAGAGCAGTTCCCGGATATCATTACAGCGGCGGAAGGCGATGGAACTCCATATTATACCAATAGTTCCCATCTGCCGGTGGGCTATACGGAAGATATCTTCGCGGCGCTGGATATTCAGGATGATCTGCAGACACTCTATACTTCCGGAACGGTATTCCATGCGTTCCTGGGAGAGAAACTGCCAAACTGGAAGGCGGCGGCATCTCTTGTAAGAAAGATCGCGGAAAACTATAAACTGCCCTATTACACCATGTCTCCTACCTATTCTATCTGTAAGAATCATGGATACATCAAAGGCGAAGAGTATGTATGTCCGGAATGTGGAGAAAAGACGGAAGTTTACAGCAGAATTACGGGCTATTACCGTCCGGTGCAGAATTGGAATGATGGAAAAGCGCAGGAATTCAAAGACAGAAAGGTATATGATCTGAGCAAATCTCAGTTTCATCCAAGCGAGAAGGCAGAGGAACATGCTGCGGAGGCTCTGAGGCAGGAAGCGGAAGAAGGGTCAAAGAAGCTTTTATTTACCACCAAGACTTGTCCAAACTGTGTGATCGCTAAAAAGGCGCTGGAAGAAGCGCATATGGATTATGAGGTGGTGGATGCCCAGGAGAATAAGGACCTGGTAAAGAAATACGGCGTCCTCCAGGCTCCCACCCTGGTAGTGATCAAGGACGGGAAGGTCAGCAAGATGGCGAATGCCTCAAACATTAAGAAGTATACAGAAGAAGAGTAGAATATGGATGGCGGCCTTGGATTTGATCCAGGACCGCCGTTTTGTGTGATAAGCCGGCAAGCGGCCGCCGTACCTGCACAAGCGGACATTCGCCGGGCAACGGTTAATTGAAAAATTAATTGCAACATAGGTTGTTGCGGTTAGAATTACAAGGCA